>Ga0115013_10000025_pt1 | contig 125698 bp, 94 predicted proteins | sample SouAtlMetagenome_2_FD_88686 | JGI IMG/M metagenome (GOLD analysis project Ga0115013, IMG submission 88686) | Marine eukaryotic phytoplankton communities from Atlantic Ocean - South Atlantic ANT15 Metagenome | ecosystem: Environmental > Aquatic > Marine > Oceanic | place: South Atlantic Ocean...
GCGATTGCGCTGGCAACTACACGATCACGCGCACCTTCACTGCAACGGACGATGCTGGCAACAGCACTTCTGCCACGCAGACCATCATGGTCCAAGACACGACGGCGCCAGAATTGAGCATCCCAGCCGACTACACGACGGAGTGCTCTGACGAATTGATCCTCGACGACGCCATTGCGACAGACAACTGCAGCGACGTAACCATTGATGTCAGCGAAGAGACCTTGGCTGGAGATTGCGTAAATGGCTACGTGTTGGTTCGCACGTTCACGGCTACAGATGCTTGTGGCAACAGCAGCAGTGCAACGCAAACCATTTCAGTGGTGGACACGACAGGACCAGAGTTGTTCCTGCCACCGAGCTACGAAGCGGATTGCGGTGACGAGTTGTTGCTGTTGGATGCCTTGGCGAGCGACGCATGTGGCTTGGCCTTGGTGACAGTGGAAGAGAGCTACGACTACACGTGTGACAATGGCTACGTGTTGACCCGCACGTTCACGGCTGTGGATGCTTGTTTCAATGAAACCGTGGGTGTTCAAACCATCACGGTGACTGACACGACGCCTCCTGAGTTCACGAGCATTCCTGCTGACTTCAGTGCAGAGTGTTCTGATGAAATCGTGCTGGACATGGCCACGGCATCAGATGACTGCGGCGAGGTGACCGTGACAGTGAGCGCGGATACGCTCTACGGTGAGTGCGCCAACAACTACACGGTTGTTCGGACGTTTACAGCGATGGACGCCTGTGGCAACAGCACGGATGCGACGCAAACCATCCAAATCTCAGACACCACGGCACCTGAATTCACATTCGTGCCTGCAGACGAATTGATCGAATGCAACATCAGCTTGGACGGCACCATGGCCACAGCTGTGGACAACTGCGGTGATGTGACAGTCACTGTGGAGGAGACGTTTGACCAAGGAGAGTGCGGCGGTGCGTATGTCATCACACGGACGTTCACTGCGACCGATGCCTGCGGCAACGCTGCCACGGCGGTCCAGACCATCACTCAGGAAGACACCACGGCACCTTCGCTGGTAATTCCAGCCGACGTTACCATCGAGTGTGACGAAGAAGTGCCTGCTGCGGGTTACACTGCTGAGGATGCATGCGGTGCGGTGTCTGTGGAAGTGACCGAAGAGATTGTCGCTGGCGATTGCCCACAGGAAATGACCATCCTTCGCACGTATGTGGCGACCGACGACTGTGGCAACAGTTCGTCAGTAGTCCAGACCATCACGGTTCAGGACACCACAGCTCCGGTATTCACATTCACGCCTGAAGCCACATCCACGGCTTACGCCGCGGAAGGCGACACACTTACGGAACCCTTCGTGGTGGTCCTTGACAACTGCGACACGGAAGCCTCTTGGAGCGTGGAAGAAAACATTTTGGTGGATGAGGTCAACGAATTGACTGTGGAGCGCGTGTACACAGCGTTTGATGCATGTGGCAACACTTCCACCTACACGGAGGTGACCACGTTGGTGTTGCAAGTGTTCGGTTGTACTGACCCGACAGCGTGTAACTACGATGAGTTTGCCAACGAAGACGACAACTCTTGTTTCTTCCCGTTGTACGGCTACGACTGTGACGGCAACTGCATCAACGATGTGAACGAGAACGGCATCTGTGACGAGTTGGAAATTGCAGGTTGTACGGATCCAGACAACCCTGGATACAACCCTGACGCCAATGTCGAAGACGGTTCTTGTTTGACGGGTGGCTGCACGATTGCCTTCGCTTGCAACTACGATCCCACGGCGGAATTCCAAATCGCTGGAAGCTGTGAGTTCACGTCTTGCGCTGGATGTACGTCTGAAGATGCGTGCAACTACGATGAGGACGCCACATTGAACGACGGCAGCTGTGAATTCCCAGACTACGGCTACGACTGCGACGGCAACTGCATTAACGACGCGGACGGCGACGGCATCTGTGATGAATTTGAAATCGCAGGATGTACGGACCCATCCAACCCCGCGTACAACCCTGCTGCGACCGACGACGACGGAAGCTGTTTGGTGGCCGGATGTTTGTTGCCATTCGCTTGCAATTTTGATCCGACTGCGGACTACCTCGACGTGGCGCTCTGTGACTTGAGCAGCTGTGCAGGTTGTACCGATCCGACGGCATGTACGTATGATCCTGCGGCCACGCTCAGTGCGCCTGCAGCGTGTACGTACCCCGTTAACCAGTTTGTGGATTGCGATGGCAACTGCATCAACGACGCGGACGGAGACGGTGTGTGTGACGAACTCGAAATCCCAGGATGTACGAACCCTGAGGCTTCGAACTACTCCCCATTCGCCACGGACGACAACGGCACCTGTATCCTCGAGGTGGGCGGCTGTACGTTGCCATTCGCTTGCAACTACGACCCAAGTGCAGACTTCTACCTGCCAGGTTCGTGTGACTTCTCTTGCTTGTTTGGCATGCCTCCAGGTGAGGGTGAGTGCACCGACGAACTCGCCTGCAACTTTGGCATGGAAGAACCTTGTGCATACTTCGACGCAGAGGGCAACTTGTGCGCGGCAGTGGGTTGCATGAACGAAGAGGCTTGCAACTTCGATGATGAAGCGCAGGTGAACAGCGGTTGTGAATATGCGTCTTGCCAAGCGTTTGGCTGCACCAACAGCAATGCGTGCAACTACGACGCCGAGGCCAACACGGACAACGGTTCTTGCGAGTACAGCTCTTGCTTGGGCTGCACGGAAAACGGTGCGTCCAACTTCGATCCTGACGCTAGCATTGACAATGGTCAGTGCACGTACGACGTGTTCGGATGCACGTTGCTCATTGCCTGCAACTACGACCCTGTGGCGACGGTGAACGATGGAAGCTGTGACTTCACGGGTTGCTTCGGGTGCGTGACGCCAACGGCATGTAACTACGATGACAACGCATTGTACCCTGATGGCTCTTGCTTGTTCGCTGGAGCAGGTCAAGACTGTGATGGCAACTGCTTCTCAGATCAGGATGGCGACATGGTGTGCGACGCCAACGAAGTGCCTGGTTGCATGGATGAGTCCGCGTTGAACTACAACCCCAACGCCACCGACGACAATGAATCGTGCACCTACTTGATGGGTGGTTGCACAGACCAAACGGCCTGCAACTTTGACTACACCGCACAGGTGGACAACAGCACATGTGACTATGGATCGTGTGCAGGGTGCATTGTCTCTTGGGCTTGCAACTATGACGCAACTGCAACGTTGAACGATGGATCATGTGTGTTCCCAGACGTCAACGGCGTCTGCCCGAGCGTGTGTGACTTTGACTTTGACGGCGATGGCATCTGTGACGCCAACGAAGTGGCCGGATGTACATATGGCAATGCCATCAACTATGAGCCGCTTGCCACCGACGACAACGGTTCCTGCAACTTCGTGGGATGTGTGTTGCCGGATTACAGCAGCTACAACGAGTTGGCCAACACCAACAGTGGCGAATGCACGAATGCACCAGGTAGCGCAGACTTCACGGGAGACGGATTGGTTCAGCTTGAAGACCTCTTGGAATTCTTGGTCGCATACGGCACCAGCGGACCCGAGTGGGGACTCGATTGGGTGCAGGACGGTTGTTCTGTGGCGGCCATGGGCATCGCCGAAATGGACGTGAGCACTTCCGGCTGCACTTACCCCACGGCATCCAACTACGACGCGTCTGCATCGTTCGACACGGGATCTTGCGTGTGGCTCGGTTGTACGGATGAAGAGGCGTACAACTTCAACCACCTTGCAACCATGGATGACAGCAGCTGTACCTACAACATCTGCCCAGACTTCAATGGCGATGGCCAGGTCCAAACGCAGGACCTCTTGGACTTCCTCATTGCGTGGGGCGCGGTCTACGAATAAGCACAACCAACAAGCGTCGAGTCTGACGTTTGGAACAAAGGAAAGGGCTGCCAACGGGCGGCCTTTTTTTTTGCGCGCAGGCAAACCAAGGTTGTCGAAAATGGGGAAGGAAGGTGTGCTAGTTTTGTACCATGATTTTTTCTCTACGACATGTACATGGGGCTGCCGCAGTGGTGGTTTCTCTTCTTTTTTCAGTCTCTGGCAATGCCCAAAATGAACTTTGGGTGCTCAACGAAACACCCCCGAGTCTCGGTCGGGTTGATCTGACCTCGTTTACTTACGAGGAAGTGATTTTCTTTGAAGACGTAGGATATGCGACCGACTTGGAAATCCAAGATGACGTGGCTGTGGTGGTGTTGGAAAACCGGGTCGTCAAGGTAGACTTGACGTCAGGGCAAATTTTGGCCGACACCGAGCTTCTCGGCGCGCAAGAGGCCGCCTTGCTTGAAGACGGCACTGTCGTCGTCACTCGCGGTGGCTTGGACGATGCATGGCAGCCACTGAACCTCACCAGCCATTTGGTGTGGTTGGATGGCGACGATTTGGGGTTGGAAGGGGAGTTGTTGCCCACGGAAGGGCCGACGCTGCCGAGCCAAGAAATCACGGTGGTCGATGGCAAAGTGTTCATCGCAGTCAACAACGGCTGGGCTTGGGGTCAAGAAGTGGGGCGAGTAGGGTGCTGGAACCCTGAGGAAGACACCTATTCAGAGTGGGGTCTCGGTGAAGGAGCGGAAAACCCTGTGGCCCTTCACGTACTCGACGGCGATTTGTTCACCGTGAACAACGGGGATTGGTCAAGCACGTCGGTGACGCGGGCAAGCCTGGGTGACCTGTCGTCCACAGTGACGGTGGCCTTGGACGACGTTTCCGTGGGATGCAATGCTTCGGCATTTGTCGACACCAAATTGGCTGTTCAAATCAGCGGTGAAAACGGACTTCGCTTGCTCGATGGCCCCAGCATGGTTTGGGAGGAAGGGGCGGTTCTGAATGCGGATGCACCTTCTGCCTACAGCCTGATTGCCCATCCGACCTACGGTTGGACTTGCGCCGGTGTGACGGATTACGTGACGTTCGGTGAAATTCAAATCCGAACCGCGGAAGGAGAGTGGCTCGCCACGGTTCCCGTGGGCGTGTCACCAGGTTCTTTGGCATGGCGCTCGTCCGAAGTGTCGAACCTCGAGGAAGCGGCCTTGCCCACGGCCACAACGCGTGCAGAAGGAGAATGGGATGGTCTTGGTCGTGCAGCGGGGAATGTCATTCCCGGCATGCCCGCCTTGCGCATCGTCCGTACAGCCCATGGCCAATTCCAAAAGACCATTCAAGTCGCGCAATGATTTGCGCATTGTGACGCTACAAAAAAGCCCGGCCAATCGGCCGGGCTTTTTTATGAAATGCGTTTCGATTACTGAACCATCCACTTGCGAGAGGCAGAGCTTTCGTTGTTCGAGACCACGACAATGTAAGTCCCGGATCCCATGTATGGCAAGTGGACCAAGCCGGTCTGTGCAGTGCGCTCGGCCACCAAAGCACCCATGTAGGAGAAGACCTGCACGTTGTATACGCCTTGGTTAGGCAAGTCCAACACGCTCGTACCTGAGCTTGGGTTGGGGTACAGCGAGACATTCAAGGCGGAGGTGGGGTCGACGTCCTTCACGCTCGTGACGGTTGTGAACAATCCGCGTTGGGCGCAGAGCGTCCAACCGGCAGTCCATGCATGCCCGGAGCCTTGTCCCACCTCTATGTTCAAAGGATCGGTCACAAACGTGCCGCTGGGGTCAAAGGCGAACATGTCGTCCAACCCTTCGACAGAACCTGACACGACGCCATTGGATTCGGCGTAGGCGTTGAGCACGTCTGCGCCATCCGCGGCATCGCCGTCGTAGTCGAGGGCAGCAACACCACCAGTCACCACAATGTTGGTGAGGGTCAAGTCACCGGCGAGGAAGCGCTGGTAAGCGTCTTGGACTTCGTCGGTTTTGTCCTCAATCTCAATGCCTTCGGAGATATTGCAGAGCAAGCCATTGCTGATGTGGCCGCCAGAACCGTTGCGGAACAGCAACCCTTGCTGACCCCCGACGCCAACGACTGTCCAACCTTCGATGGTCGGGGTGGCAAAGGGCATTTCATCGGCACTGACGTTGCTGTCGTCCGAGTCGTCTCCATCGAGTTCGCCACCTCGGTCACCTTCGCCGGTGGGTTGGTCTTGGATGGCAAGCCACTGCGAACCTCCACCGTGAAAGCCTTGGTCCCAGTCAAAACTGTCGTCGCCGCAGAAGGCCACAATCGCTTGGTCTACAGTCACGGAACCTCCAAAGAATTCGATGCCGTCGTCCAAGTTGGACACGACTTCGATGTGGTGAATGGTGGTTCCGGAACCGACGCCTGCGAGGGTCAAGCCGTTGATTTCGTTGGCTGCACCGAGCTGGGTTCCGCCATGACGAATGCTCACGTACGCTAGCACACCGGAGTTGTCCTCGTCGTTGCTGCCCCCATACGTGGCTTGGCCGTTGTCTGTGGGAATGCCTTCCACAAGGGCAGGGCCACCAAAATTGGTGGTGGCGTCACCCAAAACGATCAGGCCGCCCCATTGGCCGCGTGTGTTGTAAGATGTCGATCCATCGAGGGCATCGCCTTCAAATGTGAAGATGATGGGGCAGTCGGCTGTGCCTTCAGCGAAAATTTGGCCTCCAGAAGATACAATCATGGCCGCGGCGTCCACACCAGAACCGGCAGCGCCTTTCACAACGGTGCTGGCTTCAATCGTCAAGGCTTGTCCGTCATGAACAAAGACGTAGCCATCCAAGATGTAGTTTTTGTCGCACGTCCAAGTGGTCGTGCCTACACCGTCGCCGTTGTCCGTGAGGGTGACATCCGTGCGTTGAGACAGGGGAGGGCAGTCACACTGTGCGTGCGTCGAGCCGAGGGAGGCAATTGCAGCTGCTGAGAGAAGGAGTCGAATCATGGAGTTGGTTGTGGACGGATTTACAAGACAAAAATGCCCTCACGTTTTCACAATCACGTCACTGGGCATTTACCAGATTGTTAAGGACAGGCCAAACAAAAAAGTCCCTCCTGGTTGGAGAGACTTTTTGAGGATGCCTAAAGTCAGTGTCCTCAAAGTGTGTAGGACAAGCTCAGGGAGTACGTCCGTCCTTGCGTGTTGGCCAACCAGTTGTAATCGACACCTTGGAAGGTGTAGGTCATGCGGTTGACAGGATTGAGCAGGTTACGGGCGCGGAATCGAACGGCGAAGTTGTCGCCCAAGCGCTGCGAAAAGTTGACGTCGAGCTGGGGGGTGGGGCGTTGGTAGATGTCAGGCGCGCCACCTTCGGTCACCAAGAAGAGCTTGTCGCCTTGGACGTTGAAGGCCACGGCGGCATTGAATTTGGCACTGTCGCCTTGGTAGTTCAACATCGCATTCACGATGTAGGGGCTCTGTCCAAACAGCGGGCGCGTGTCGGGGTGGTTGGGGTCCGTGGCGCGAATCATGGCCAATTCCTCGTCCCAAATGCGGGCCTCGGACTTGATCAAGGTCACATTTCCACTCAGACTGAAGTTGTCCAGTGCAGGAGTCACATTGCCCAGTTGCTTGCGACCTTCAAACTCCAAGCCCCACACGTTGGCGTAAGGCACGTTGGACCAAGTGTATTCCGTATTTACGGCGGCCAACACGCTCGTTTGTTCAATGGGGTCGGTGAATCGCTTGTAGAACACACTCGCACTCACCACCTCGCCGAGGTTGGGGAAGCGTTCCAAGCGCAAATCCACGTTGTCGATCGTTGTTTCGCCCAGTTCGGGATTGCCTTTGAGCGTTTCGAGCCATTCAAAGTTGAAAGATCGGAAAGGCGCCTTTTCACGGAAAACAGGTCGCGCAATGGTGCGGCTGTAGCCCATTCGAAAATTGGTCAGTTTGATGGCATCCAACTCGCCCAAAGCCCAGGTGAGGTTCAAGCTTGGCATGACATCGAACTCGTTCAAGCCCCCTTGGAGCTTTTCAATTTGTTCTTCGGTGAGGTCGTCGACCATGTCGATTTTTCGGCTGCGGATGGACATGTCTGCAGCTTCCACGCGCACACCGACGTTGCCGGAGAAACGCTCGCTTCTGCGGATGTCAACCATGCCGTAGCCACCCAACACATTCATGTGGGCGTCGTCGGTGTTGACCAAATCCGTGAGCAAGACCGTGCTCAGGTAGTCCGCGTTGCTCTGAGGGTTGACCACAAAGTTTTCCTCTGAGAAGTAGGTGTTCAAGTCGCCACCAGCGGTGTTGAGCAGGTTTTGGTTGGTGCTTTCAAACCCAAACTGATTTTCCTCATGGGCCCGTGTCGTCCGCACAAAGCTGGCACCTGCCGAGAAATTGGCATCCTCAGCCCAGGACACACCCAAAGGCTGCTCCACGTGCATCTTGATGTCCGATCGGTTCTCGTTCAGGACACGGAAGTAGCGTGTGGGAGAGGGGTAGAAGCTTTGGTTGATGCTGTAGGTGGTGTCGCCGTCGGCCACGCGGTAGTTGTTGAAGAAGACTCGCAAATCGGGGGTGTTCAACGTGCCTTGTGCGTGAGACGCATTCCAACGAATCTTGGTCTCCGATGCAGGTAAGAAGTGCTCACCACGTGCTTGGAAGATGTTGAGTTCACGGCCTTCGTAACGGTGCGTGATCTGGCGCTGGAAGTCGTCGTGGTCACGGGGATTGATACCGTCTTGCAAGCGCGTGGATGAAGTGCCCGTCATGTTGGGCATGGCCATGAGGCTCACCTTGTTGAACTCGTTGAGTTTGTAAGACAGGTTGAGCAAGGCGTTCCACTTGTACGTCGCATCGGTGCGCGAGTCGTCGTAGTACCGGTCGAGGCCCAGGCTGTCGCCTTGGATGCTGCCGCCCGCGTAACGGCCGTACTCGCCGTTTTCGTAGTGGCTGAAGTTTTGTCCCCACTGAAGCCCCACGATGTAGCCCAAGGGACGGCCAAACAGCGTGGTACGGTTGCCCATGCTCAGGCTGTGGCTCCAGTTGATGGGCGCTGTGCGGCGGTGAACGTCCCAGGTGTTGCCAAAGCTTTGCCCGATCTGCGTCAATTGCGCATTGCTTTCCGCACCCAGAGGCTCCATGCCTTCTGAGATGAGGTTGCTCAAGCCGTCCGCGCCACTCAAGTCCACCAATTCACCCCCGTTGTTGTTGAGTTGAGGCAACAGTTGAAGGGGAGGGGTTTGGCCTGGGCCAAATCCGATGTCGCCTTGGTTGATGCCGAGCTGGTCGAGTTGTTCTTCATAACCGAGGTACAAAAGGGCGTCGTAGAAGTTGGCGTTTTGTTGGTATGGCCACGCGTCAGACGTCAAGCCGACCACTTCGTTGGGCAGCGCTCGGCTTCCATCGTCAAAGCCGAGCCAGTCGGTGCTGCCTTGGTTGGACCCGAGTACTTGCTGAAATGTGGTTTGATCGTTCACACCCACCGTGGAGCTGTAGTTGAGCTGGAATTGCTCGGGGAAGTCTTTGGTTTCTACGCTGATGTACGCACCTGCCCAGTCGCCGGGGAGGTTGGCGGTTTGGGTCTTCATGATGACCAGGTTGTCCACCAGGGTGGTGGGGAAGAGGTCCATCTCGATGCTGTTGCGGCGAGGGTTCATGGAAGGCACCTCGGCGCCGTTAAGCGTAGTCTTGATGTATCGGTCGCTCAGGCCACGCACAAACACGAAGTTGCCCACCGTACTCACGCCGGGAACGCGTTTGATGGCACCCGCAGCGTCGCTGTCACCGGCTTGCTTGATTTGTTGGCTGGAGATGAAGTCCATGCTGGCCGCACTCTTCTTCTTGATGTTCTCCATGTACACGTCACGTGAACGGTCCACCTTGGCCACGACCTCGGCAGCTTGCTCAATGACATACGTTTCGATGGTCAGGTTGAAATCGAGGAGCACCACCTCGTTGCCCACGGTCACCGTTTCTGTGATGGGAGTGTAGCCAATGAAGCTTCCAACCACTTCGTAGGTGCCAGGTGCCAAGCCTTCCAGACTGAAGTTTCCATCGAGATCGGCCATGGCACCCATGTATGGATCCTTGATCACCACGTTGGCACCGATGAGGGTTTCACCCGTTTGGGCATCGGTCATTTTGCCACGGATGGCTCCTTGTCCCCATGCCGTGCAGGTGACAATCGTCAAAGCCAAAACAGAAAGAAAACGGAACATGCTCCAGGTTTTGCCCAAAGGTCCTGGGAAGCGAAGGCGACATTGTGAACCCGGTGTTAAGGTTTCTCTTAACATTCAGTGGCAACCCCTTGTCCCCAACGTCGAAAGTGGTCCTCTTCAGAACAACCCTCCGAAAAGACCGGCCATCCACACCTTCATCCAGGCGGAGAGACTGCGTGCATTTCCTTGCCATGCGCACCACAGACAGGTCAAGCCCAACGCGCCATGAAGCACCCAGAGCCAAGTAGGCGAGCCAAGCATGGCGAACCAAGCGAGCACCAACCCCATGCCCAAAAGGCAGCCAGAGGAAAGCCCCATGCGATTCTGTGAGGTCGTCAAGCGCATGGCCATGGTGTGGTGATGAGCCGCGCGATCGCCTTCCAAGTCTTGGATGTCTTTCACCCACTCACGCAGGAGGTTGAGCCAACCCAAGATGCCTGCAAACGCCCACAACGAGGGTCCAGCGCCCGATGTCGAGAATTCACCTAAGGCCAATCCTCCCCATGCCACCAAGCCTGCCACACAAAGGGAAATGGCGATGTTTCCCCATGCCCCGCGGCCTTTCAAGAAGGGCGAATAGAGATACAGCACCACGGAAAATACGGCCACCAGAAGGAGGGGCCACAAGGAGCCTACTTCGGAAGAAAGCCATGAGCTCCACACGAGGGCGGCTGCGGTGAAGCCCCAGTGGGTGACCACCACGACCCGCCGTTTCACGGTGCGCCCGACAAGCGCACGTTCCGGTTTGTTGATGCGATCTTCGCGTACGTCGAAATAGTCGTTGATGAGATTCCCTGCGGCACCCACCAACATGGGGACGAGCACCCATCCGATTCGGCCCAAGTGCAACAAGTCGCCCAATGGAAAGCCTTGCCAGCGGAGAACCAGCGTCACCATGATGCCCATGGCCAGCACATTCCAGGGGCGAGTCAGGCGCCACCAGGACAGAAAGTGCAAAGTTGAGGACGGGGTCATGATCAGGTCAACCGTGTGAAGCGTCAATCATGCGGCTGGCTTCTGTGGTCGTGTGGGCGTAATTGAAGCCCCCGTGAATCGCGTGTCCACCGATGTCACCCTCGCGAGAGAGGGCCAGGTAGCCCACTTGCAGGTCGTTGGTGGGCATGCGGTCCATGATGCGGTGCACCGCCTCTTCGCATGCTTCTTGCGGAGATCGACCGCCACGCATCAATTCCACCACCAAAAACGATCCCACGGTCTTCATCACCGCTTCACCTAGGCCTGTGGCCGTGGCGCCGCCGATTTCGGCATCCACGAACAAACCCGCACCGAGGATGGGGCTGTCGCCCACACGCCCATGCATTTTGTAGGCCAGTCCACTGGTGGTACACCCACCGGCCAAGCGCCCCTGATCATCCAAGGCCAGCAACCCAATGGTGTCGTGATTTTCGATGTTGACGACGGGCTTGTAATCCGACGTTTTGCGCCATTCTTCCCATGCACGACGCGAGGTGTCTGTCAACAGCTCCACCTCATCGATGCCGAGTTCGCGGGCGTATTGTTCTGCTCCGGCCCCAGCCAACATCACGTGCGGGGTGGCCTCCATGACTTTGCGCGCCAGGGAGAGGGGGTGCAGCACTCCTTGCACAAAGCACACAGAACCTGCGTTGCCTGTGTGGTCCATGCAGCACGCATCGAGGGTGACGTTCCCATCGCGGTCAGGCAATCCTCCGATGCCCACGCTCAATCCTGTGGCGTCGGCTTCTACGATGCGCGCACCGGCCTCAATCATGTCCATGGCGTTTCCGCCTTGTTGAAGGGCAAAGAAACCGGCCGCATTGCCTTCCATGCCGTGATTCCAGGTGGACAGCATGGTGGCGCTGCCAGGTTCAAAAGAACGAAGTTCGTAAGGGCTTGGCTTCTGGGCGAGCATGGACTTGAGGGTCCAAGGGGAGAGTCCCAAGGTGCCGCCCGTGGCGATCAGTTTTTGAAGAAAGGCACGGCGCGAAGAATGTCCCATGCCGGGAAGTTCGTCAAACCTTGGTCTTAAACCAACGCAGGACCATCCACGGCAAGAAGGTGAGGTCGGCCACCACCGCAAACAGCAAGGTCAGGCTGATCAAAAACCCGATGTGGAAAGTGCCGAGGAACGACGAGGACGTCAGTGTCATGAATCCGCCGCACAGGATCAGGCTCGTCACGACGATGGCTTTGCCTGTGGCCAGGAAACTGCGCTTGACCGCGACGGGCAAGGTTCGGCCTTGGCTCAATTGAAGCCTCAACTTGCTCAAGAAGTGAATCGTGTCGTCCACCGCAATGCCAAACGCCACCGTAAAGATGATGCCCGAGGTCACTTTCAAATCCACGTCCATCAGCACCATGACGGCTGCAATCATGACCAAGGGGAGGAGGTTGGTGATGAGACAGAGCACGACCATGGCGCCACTCCGGAAGAGCAGGCCTGCAATGATGGCCACGGCCACCAAGGCCAGCCCCAATCCGCCCACCATGTCCGAGGCCAGCGACGCGTTGTTGACGTCGACCAAATGTGCCGTTCCCGTCACCTTCCACGCGCTTCCTGCCGGCATGTTCTCTGCACACCACGCGTCCAGTTTGTCGTTTTTGACCTGAATCGCTTGCGACCCGTTGTCTTCCACCTTGCCAAACACACGCACACTTTGTCCGTCCTCTGCGACAAGCATGTTCCATTGTCCAGAGCGCTTCATCAGGCGGAGGACTTTGCCGAGGATGCGGTTGTCCTCTGGAATGGCATAGGATGCCTCCCGATCGCCCATGTACCCGCGATGCGCCATGCGAACCGCCGTTGCGGGGCCCACCAAGGCACCTACGCCGTAGTCGGCTTTCAGGTATTGTTCCAGAGCATCCAAGGCCTGAAGCGATGTTGGGCTGTCCGCGACGTCAGGCAGCGTGACCGACAATTCAAAGGGGCGTACGCCCGCAAATTCACGCTCGAAGAAGACAAATTGCTTGCGGAAGGGATCGTCGTCCCGGAGGTCTTCAATCAATTTGTTGTCCACCTTCAAAGCACTTCCCAAGACGACGGAAGCGCCTGCGATGCCCACCCAAGCCACAGCCAACATCCCCTTGTTGCGCAGGGTCCATCGTAAGGCCTCGTGCAGGGCACCGTTCCAGAACACCCCTGTGCCACTTTTGGAGATGATGGGAGGAGGCGCCAAAACCATGACGCTCGGCAGGAGGGTAAACGCAAGCACATAGGCCACGCCGACTCCCACAGCTGCGTACATGCCAAAATCATGGACAGGGCCAATGGAACTGGTAAGCAAGGTCAAAAAGCCCAAGGCGGTCGTCAACGAGGTCAAGAAGGTGGCGAGCCCCACCTCGCGGAAGGCACGCTGCATGGCCGTTTGATGCGTCGCATCAGCCCGTCGCTCGTCGTAATACCTCGTCAAGACGTGCACCACGTCAGAGATGCCCACGACAAAGAGAATGGTAGGCAGCACAACGGTCATGACATCCACGGCTTTGCCCGTCGCCACCATGATGCCCAGAGTCCAAAGGCCACTCATCAACACCACGATCAGTGGCACCATCACGCCCCAAACGGTGCGGAACGCAAACCACAAAAACGCCACCAACAACACAATGCCTACGCTCACGAACCACGCCACTTCGCGCTCCATGACGCCCACGTAATAGGCTTGGGCGACGGCGCGTCCCGACACGTGCACATCGCGGATGGAGGTTTTGGAGGCGTGTACGTCATTTTCCCACGCAGCCACTGCGGCCGCCAAACTGTCGCATCCGGCCTTGCTCAATCTATCGGTGTGTTCGAGGGTCAATGCCACAGCCCGTCCGCTCGGACTCACAAACGTGCCCATCACGTCGTCCCGTTGACGCAAACGTGTCACGTCTTTGGCCAGGGTGCTGTCGTTGTCCCACGAGAGCAAGGGGCGCTGAAAGGCCATGCCACTCAGTGGATCGCGCACCGGAAGTTTGAGGCGGGTAGGGGATTGCACCGTTTCGACACCCGGAAGGGCGCGTAGGGCATCAACTTCGGCATCGACCTCCGCCAGAAAGTCCGCGGTCAGGCTGTCTCCTTCGAACCCGACGATGAGAAAGTCGTTGTCGCTCCCAAACGTCTCCCTGAATTCGCGGTAGAAGGTTGTTTCAGGATGTTCTGCCGGAAAGAACTGCTCGAAGTCATAGTTGAATTCCAAGCCAAGTGCTTGCCAAGCCATCCAACCCGAGGTGGCCACGATAAGGGCTAGCACGGCCCAAGCGTTGCGCCGCCAAGCAGGGGGGAGTCGGTCGAGGTTTGGGTCGCTCATGATGCAAAGGTGGAACACGCGCCAAGGCAAGCAGTTCACCGCAGGTACAAAAAAAGGCCCCGCACATGGCGAGGCCTTTTCTGTTCACATCCGAGGGGGTTATCCCTCCTTTACTTCTTCAAAATCCACATCCGTGACCTCGGCATCGCCGTCTGCAGACTCGCCTGCATCTCCAGTGGCGCCTGCGTCCGCCCCACTTGCAGCTTGTTGGGCTGCGTACATTTCTTGGCTCGCGGCCTGGAAGGCGGTGTTCAACGCTTCGATGCCAGACTTGCATCCGTCCACGTCTTGCGCACCGTGTGCCTTCTTGAGGTTCTCGAGGGCCTCGTTGATGGGCGCCATCTTGTCCGCCGGAATCTTGTCGCCAAACTCCTTGAGCTGCTTCTCTGTCTGGAAGACCAAACCGTCGGCTTGGTTCAACACATCGACGCGCTCCTTGGCTTGGGCATCCGCATCGGCATTGGCTTCGGCGTCCGCCTTCATGCGAGCGATTTCGTCCTCGCTGAGTCCGCTGGACGCCTCGATCTTGATGCTCTGCTCCTTACCGGTGGCCTTGTCCTTGGCGCCCACATTGATGATGCCGTTGGCGTCAATGTCGAACGTCACCTCAATTTGAGGCACACCGCGTGGCGCAGGAGGGATGTCCGCCAAGTGGAAGCGACCAATGGTCTTGTTGTCTGAAGCCATGGCGCGCTCGCCCTGCAAGACGTGGATTTCCACGCTTGGCTGGTTGTCGCTGGCTGTAGAGAACGTCTCTGACTTCTTGGTGGGGATTGTCGTGTTGGCGTCGATGAGCTTGGTGAACACGCCGCCCATCGTTTCAATGCCAAGGGACAAAGGAGTCACGTCCAAGAGGAGAACGTCCTTCACGTCGCCGGTCAAGACACCGCCTTGAATGGCGGCACCCACGGCCACCACTTCGTCGGGGTTCACACCCTTTGAAGGCTCCTTGCCGAAGTACGCCTTTACCGCGTCCTGCACGGCAGGGATGCGGGTTGAGCCACCCACGAGGATCACCTCGTCGATGTCGCTCTTTTCGAGGCCGGCGGCCTTCAAGGCGCTCATGCAAGGCTCAACGGAGCGCTTCACGAGGCTGTCGACCAATTGCTCAAACTTCGCGCGGCTCAGGCTGCGCACCAAGTGTTTGGGCACGCCGTCCACGGGCATGATGTAGGGAAGGTTGATCTCGGAGCTGGTGGTGCTGGAGAGTTCGATTTTGGACTTCTCTGCAGCTTCCTTGAGGCGCTGAAGGGCCATGGGGTCCTTGCTGAGGTCGAGGCCGCTGTTCTCGCTCTTAAACTCGTCCACGAGCCATTCGATGATGGCCTGGTCGAAGTCGTCCCCGCCCAAGTGCGTGTCGCCGTCGGTTGAAAGCACTTCGAAGACGCCGTCCCCGAGTTCGAGGATGCTCACGTCATGCGTGCCACCACCCAAGTCGAAGACCACGATTTTCTGGTCGGTGGCCTTTTTATCCAATCCATAGGCCAAAGCGGCTGCGGTCGGCTCGTTGATGATGCGCTTCACCTCAAGGCCGGCAATTTCGCCAGCTTCCTTGGTGGCTTGACGCTGGCTGTCGTTGAAGTAGGCGGGAACGGTGATGACCGCGCCAGTGACTTCTTGGCCGAGGTACTCCTCCGCCGTGCGCTTCATCTTTTGCAGCGTCATCGCAGAGATTTCCTGAGGGGTGTACTGGCGGTCGTCGATTTGGACACGGGGCGTGTTGTTGTCGCCCTTCACCACGTTGTATGCCACGCGGCCTGCTTCTTTCTCCACTTCGCTGAAACTCGATCCCATGAAGCGTTTGATGCTGGAGATCGTCTTCGTGGGATTGGTAATGGCCTGACGCTTTGCGGGTTCACCCACTTTGCGTTCGCCACCTTCGATGAAGGCCACCACAGAAGGAGTGGTGCGCTTGCCTTCGCTGTTGTTGATGACCACGGGTTCGTTTCCTTCCATCACTGCAACGCAGCTGTTGGTGGTCCCGAGGTCGATGCCAATGATTTTACTCATGTTGCAAGGGTTGATTGTGTTTTCGTTTGTTTGGCCCTCTTAGACCAAACCTGGTGCCAATCCCTTTCTCCCCATGCCAAACTGACATCCTGTCAACGCCCGTGGAATTTTTATGACATCCACGTCAAAAAAGGGGGGCAAAGCCTGACAGCCTGACCGGGCGGGGCCGGGAGCCATCATGTCAACTCCACGTTCAACGTCAACCTTCATGTTCAACCTGACGCGTTTTCGGCCACCCAATCACCCACCTCGCGAAGGTGTGCCGTCACGTGGAGCATGCGTGACCCATACCAACTGAAGGCCTCTCCGTCCACCAGGCGAAAGCGCGCTTCGGGATGGGCTGCGTGCAGTGCGGGAAGGTGTTTGGGTTGAAAGGGGAAGGGCTCGGAAGGGAGCAGCCACTGTCGGGCCGCAAGGGTTCCGCACTCCGGATCCTTCCCAGTGGTGGGGTAGCGGCTTTCCGTGCCGTCGTCGATGGCGTTGGCAATGCCCCAATGGCGCATGACGTCGTGGATGAACGTGTCGTGTCCTGCCACCATCCATGGGGAAGACCAAACCGCATATCCCGCCTGCCCCACGATGGCGCGTGGTTCGCCCCACGCATTTTGAATGCGGTTCACCATGTCGTGGGCGTCCGCTGCGCGGCCCACGCGAGCTCCAACTTGTGCCATGGCGGCCCATGCATCCGAGACGGTGCGCACGTCGGTCAACAGTACGCCCTCCGGCAAGACCTCCATCAAGGCCTCGACTTGGGCCTTGTCGTTCTCCTCACGGTTGGCCACCACGATGTCGGGTTTCAGGGCGAGGACATCTTGGATCCTGACGTTTTTGGTGCCTCCGATGTGCGCCACCGTCCGAAACTTGGATGCAGGGCGGACGCAAAATTTGGTTTGTCCCACGACATCCACGTCGAGGTCATGCAGGAACTCCGTCCAACTTGGCACCAAAGAAACCACGCGCATGATGCGAAGGTAGTCCGCTACCTTTGTCTCATGAAGGCACCTGTACGTTTTGCCGTGGTGGGATGCGGTCACATTGGCAAACGCCATGCGGCCATGATTCAGGGAGACGAGCGCGCCACGCTTGTGGCGGTGGTCGACTGCGCCTGGGCAGAAGAGAGGGAAGTGTCTCCGAGACCTTGGGCGCCTGAGGCACGTGCCTTTGCGACGCTCTCTGCGGCGCTGACTGCATTGGATGTGGATGTCGTGGCTGTGGCGACCCCCAATGGCAGTCACATCAACCTCGCTTGTGAGGCGGTTGCCGCCGGTTGCCATGCAGTGGTTGAGAAGCCGATGGGACTCGATGTGGCGTCGGTGGGACGGTTGAAGCGCGACGCGGAAGCGAAGGGTGTGAGGGTGTTTGGAGTGATGCAAAACCGGTACGCTCCAGCCGCCCAATGGCTCAAGCAAACCCACGAAGCCGGAGGGTTTGGCGAGGTGCTTCAAGTGCATGTGCAATGCCTGTGGAACCGTGATGAACGCTACTACACCTCAGGGTCGTGGCGCGGCACCATGGATCAAGATGGCGGCCCGCTGTTCACCCAGTTTTCTCACTTCATTGACATCCTGATGTGGGTCTTTGGGCCTTTTGACGTGGAGGACGCACACTTTGTCAACCAAACCCATCCTGACACCGCATTCGAGGACGGAGGGACGGTGCGCTTCCAGCTCAGTGAAGGGGGATGGGGCACCTTGACGTTCAGTACGTCGTCGCCGCACTGCAATTTTGAAAGCAGCATGACGGTGATGGGGCAGAAAGGCACGGTGCGTATTGGCGGGCAATACATGGACCGCTTGGAGGAGTTCCAAATGCCCGACACCCCCAAGCCGACGTTGGCTCAGGCGCCACCGCCCAACGACTACGGAGGGTATACCGGATCCGCGGCCAACCACCATCACGTTTACGACAACGTGCTTGGCGTGTTGTTGGACGGACATGCCGTGGCAACACCTGTGGAGGAGGGGCTCGCGGTGGTGGCGGCCATCGAAGCGATGCACGCCAAAGGGCGCACTCAGAAGTGAGGCGAGGGCGTGGTCCAAGCCGACCACGTTTGCGGGAAACACCGCTTGAACCACCAAGGGGCATGAACCCAACGGCGCATGGGCACGGCACGTGAGCCAAATTCGGCATAGAACTGGTCCACGCCGGGATCTTGGCTGCCCCCAAAGTCGAAGGTGGTGCAGCCCCGTGCCTTGGCTTCATCCATGGCCGCGAGCAACATGGCGACGGAGGCACGGCCCGAGACTTTGGACCGGAGCTGGCCCCCGAAGGCGTAGACGCAGGTTTGGTCTTGAAGCACGATAAAGCCTCCTGACGCCACACATTCTCCCTCTTGGTTGAGGGCCAACACCGCAAAGGTCCACGGTTGGTCGGCCAAACGATTCAGCAACCCAGACAGTTTGGTGCCGTGGTGCGCGAGGCCTTTGCGGGTTCGGGAAGCCAAGTGAAGCGCATGCACGTCTTGCCAGGCTTCAGGGTGTTCCGCGACGGTCACGGTCCCTGCGTCGCGCAGGAATCGTACGGACTGCTTTTGCCGGGATTTGCCCACGCCCCAACCCTTGTCTTCGGACCATGTGCTCTGCCGTGTGTGTCGCGTGATGTCCTGCCACCCGTGAGGTGCCTGAAGGCTCTCATGGGCGTGGGGACCGAGATCCAGCACGTGGAGCAGTGTCGACATGCCTGCGCAAGAAGACATCAAGTCTTGCTGGGTATTCAAATCGCCTTGGAGTCCCATGTGCAAGGCCCAAGGAGGGGTGCACGTCAAGGAGAGCAGACCTTTCAGGGTAGTGAGGGTGACACCCACAGAACATCCTGACGATGAAAACAAATGTCCCTCCGCATCGAGCCATGCCTCTGAGGTAAAACCCATGTCGGGGAAGGAAGAAGAGGCGAGAGTCGACACCCGCAGTGGGGATCAGCCTCCGATGGAACGCTTGACCGCTTCGTATTCGCGCTCACCGCCAATGAACTCGTCACCGAGGGCGATGAAATCACGCGCCTTGGCGGCGTCGCCCATCTCGTCCAACTTTTCGATGGTGGTTACAAAGGCGTATTGAAGCAAGTCACGCTGTCCTTCGGTTAAACCGCGGGCCTGCTGGTCAAGGAGCAAGTTGCGGGCCGTTTCCCAGGACTTGTCCGCATCGCGGCGGGCCTTGAGGGTCAAAAACACGGTGCCATACATCATCCACGCTCCGGGGTCTTCCTTGTCGAGGGTGGTGAGGTACTTGTAGTACGACTTGGCCTTGGTGAATTTGCCGTTGTCCATTTCGGTCTCTGCGGCAATGATGGTCTCCTTGCGGAGGTCTTCAATGTATTCCTGTTCCTCGGGAACGAATTCCTGCTCCTTGTCTTTCTTGACAAATTTACCCGCATACTTCAGCGCGTTTTTCAGGGCTTTCATCTTGTCCACTTCATACGATTCCCGCAAATCGGAGTCGTCGCTGTTGTGAATGGCGAGGTAGGCCTTGGCCATGTAGAGGTAGGGGGCGGGGTGCTTCTTTTGGTCGTCGTCCTCGGTGTAACGAATGGCCTTGAACAAGACCTTTTCGTACTTGCCGTCGACGTACCACACGAGCAATTGGTTCAATTCATCCTCTGTGATGAGGATCGGTTCTTCCTCTTCTTCCCCTCGAATTTGGGCCCATGATTGGGGCGCAGCGCCAAGGGCAAGAATGAACAGCATGGCCGCAGAAGCGAACCAGGTGGGGCGTGTGAAGGACTGAATCATGGTTTCAAGTATTGCAGTGGTCTGAGACACAAACCGTGCCGAAGATACAGGACGACGAAACAAGGACGGGCGGAGAGACCCAAATGTTGTTTGAACCGACGTTGCTTCGCGATGTTCTTTTGTGCAACATGACGCCTTCCAAAGTTCATCGCCTTCACGCGCCGGTTAAGGCGTGGTTCCAACTTCAGGGTTGGACGCCTCAGGCGTTTCAGGAAGAGGTGTGGGAGGCGTTTGCCCAAGGTCAAAACGGCTTGCTCCAAGCCCCCACTGGAAGCGGGAAGACCTACGCTGCCATGGGCCACGTGTTGTCGGCGGCCGCGGTTTTAAAGAGATCCTCGCGAGGGGTCAAGCTGGTTTGGGTGGCGCCTCTGCGTGCCTTATCCGCCGACATCGCCGATGCGGCCAGGGCCATGGTTGCGGGCTTGGGGTTGGACTGGGAAGTGGGCACGCGTACGGGGGACACTTCGGCCAAGGAGAAGGCCAAGCAGCGTTCGGCACTTCCGGACATTTTGATCACGACCCCCGAGTCCTTGCACATCTTGATTGCCCAAAAGGGCGGCGCGGATCGCCTGTCCAAGGCGCAGGCCGTGGTGGTCGACGAGTGGCATGAGCTGCTGGGATCCAAGCGTGGTGTGCAAGTCGAATTGGCCGTGTCGTGGATGGCCCGACGCAATCCGCAACAGAACATGCGTGTGTGGGGCATCAGCGCCACCTTGGCCGAGCCCGAGCTTGCACTCGAGGCGTTGGTGGGGTCGTCGAAGGGGGCTCTGATTCGTGCGGACATCCACAAGCACATCGAGGTCGAGAGCACCATGCCCCAAGCGTTTGCGAAACTTCCGTGGGCCGGGCACATCGGACTGCAGCTGCTTGACGAAGTTGCCGAGGTCGTGGAGGCGCATCAAAGCACCCTCATTTTCACAAACACCCGCAGACAGGCCGAAGTGTGGTACCAAGCGCTGCTCGACCGCAAGCCCGAATGGGCAGGGCTCATGGCCATGCACCACGGGTCCATTGCCCGCGAACTCCGGGAGTGGGTGGAAGATGCCCTCCACGACGGCCGGTTGCGCGCCGTGGTGTGCACGGCGTCGCTCGATTTGGGCGTGGATTTCCGGCCTGTGGATGCGGTCGTGCAAGTGGGCGGCCCCAAAGGGGTGTCGAGGATGATTCAACGGGCGGGCCGCTGTGGACACCGGCCCGGCGAGGTGAGCAAGGCCTTTTTTGTGCCAACCCATGGGTTGGAGTTGATCGAAGCCGTGGCCTTGCGCGAGGCCATTGCCCATGGAGAAATTGAGCCCAAAACCCCGGTCATCCTTTGCTGGGATGTCTTGGTCCAGTGGTTGTGCACGCTCTCGGTTGGAGATGGATTTCAACCTGAGGAGGTTCGGTCGGTGTTGGCCCACACCCATGCGTACGGCGAGATGGAGGAGGACGACTGGCGGCAGTGCCTCGATTTGATCTCGACGGGCGGTCCCTCGTTGCGGGCGTACACCGAGCACCGACGCGTGGACGTCGATGAGGAAGGCCTGTGGCGCATGCGCGACCGGACCAAAGCCCGGCGTCACCGCATGAGCATGGGGGCCATCGTCAGCGCGACGATGGTGGCGGTTCATCTCAAGGGACAGGGATTGCTCGGCCACGTGGAGGAGACGTTTGTGGCCTCCTTGAGCGAGGGAGACTCGTTTGTCTTCGCAGGCCACACGGTCGCACTGGTGTCGTTCAAGGGCCTTGTGGCGAAGGTGCGCCGGTCCAAGTCCTCGACGGCGCGTACGCCGGCTTGGATGGGTGGGAGGATGTCCCTCAGTTCTGAGTTGTCTCACAGGCTGCGTCTCGCCTGGGACCGCTTGGCCGACACGGATGCGGCTTGGGAGCCGGAATTGCAGCGGCTGGCGCCCATGGTCCAAATCCAAGCGGAGCGCAGTTGCATTCCCGGGGCCCACCAATTGCTCGTGGAGACGCTGGAAGATGGGGATGGGCATCATTTGTTCTTGTATCCCTTCGAGGGCCGAAAAGTCCACGAAGCCCTGGCCATGCTCTTGGCGTATCGCATGAGCTTGTTGACCCCCCAAACCTTCAACTGGGCCTGCAATGACGACGGCCTCGAACTCCTTTCCGACCAGCCCATTTCGTGGTCGCGTGTGGAAGACTCCGATCTGTTGAGTCCAGCGCACTTGATGGACGACTTGTCCGCGGGCTTCAACGCGTCGGAACTGGTTCGCCGCAAATTCAGGGATGTCGCGACCATTGCGGGGCTCGTGTTTCAAGGATTTCCCGGCGCCACGGTCAAGGAGCGCCATTTGTTGACGTCCACCAACTTGTTGTTGCAGGTGTTCCAAGACCACGATCCAGACAACTTGCTGTTGCGTCAGGCGCAGGATGAAATGTTGGCAGACCAGCTTGAATTTGGCCGACTTCTTCAATGGCTGCAGGGGATGTGCAACCGCGAGGTCGTGCATTGCGTCTTGGACAAACCTTCGCCCTTGGCCTTTCCCTTGTTCGTGGATCGACTGCGTGAACGCTTGTCGTCCGAAACCCTTGAGGATCGCCTGAAGCGAATGGCATGGGCCTGATGTATTTTTGACCTCGCATGCAAGAATTGAAAACTTTTTCCCTGGGCGCAAAGTCGTCTTCATTGTGGCGCGTTGTGGGATTCGCGGTGATGATGGGGTGGGGCATTGTGGCTTCAGCCCAGGGCACGGTCAAAGGCTTTTTGAAGTCGGAGTCTTCTGGGGAGGCGGTGATGTTTGCCTCTGTGACGCTCGAAGGAACCACCTACGGGGTATCTAGCGATGTGGAAGGGTATTACAGTTTGAGCCGAATCCCTGCTGGCCAATACACCCTCGTGGTGACCAGTATCGAGTATGAAACCGTGAAAGAATCAATTGAGATTAGAAGCGGTAAAGTGTTGACTAGAAATTTGTTGCTTACTTCCAAAGTTGTCACGCTGGAAGGTGCAGAGGTGCGTGCGGATCGCGAGGAACAAACCACCCAAGTCCGGACTTCCGTGGAGACCATTCGTCCTGCGGACATCAAGCGCATTCCGAGCTTCGGTGGGGCACCTGATTTGGTGCAAGCGCTTCAAGTGCTGCCTGGATTTGTCTCCACAGGGGACCAAGGCGGGCAGTTGTACATCCGCGGTGGTTCTCCGATTCAAAACAAAGTGTTGCTCGACGGCATGCTCATTTACAACGCCTTTCACAGCATCGGCCTGTTCAGTGTGTTTGATTCAGATGCACTGTCGAATGCGGATGTGTACACGGGGGCGTTTTCAGCCAAATACGGTGGGCGGATCAGCAGCGTCATGGACATTCGCACCCGCGATGGCAACATGCGCCAAACCGAGGGCCGCGTGGGTGCCAGTCCTTTTGGGGCCAAGTTGCTCGTGCACGGGCCGCTTCGCAAGATGTCTGAGGATCGTTCCGGTGGCATCAGCTACTTGTTGAGCGTCAAGCACAGCTACCTCGAGCAGACCTCCCAACTGTTCTATCCCTACATCGACGACGGCCGTTTGCCCTTTGGATTCACGGATGCGTTCGGCAAAATCACCTTTGGCGGGGGCGACGGTTCCAAACTGAGTGTCTTCGGCTTCAACTTCAACGACAACGCCAGCGTCTTGGATGACAGCACGGGCGTGGACTTTGCGAACTACGGCTGGCGCAATGTCGGCGGCGGAGGAACCTTCACGGTGGTGCCCCCTGGAAGTTCTGTGCTCTTGAACGGCCACTTTGCTTTGAGCAACTATCGCATCAATTTCGACGAGGTGGGATCCCCGGACCGTTTCAGCGAGGTGCAGGGCTTCAACTTTGGACTTGACTTCAAGTATGTTCTGGGTGAAGACAATGTGGAGTATGGCATTGAGGTGGTCGGCATGCAGACCGATTTCCAAACGTTCAATTCGTTGCAGGTCGCCGTGGAGCAACAGGAGAACACCACGGAACTAGGAGGGTACGTCGACTACACCGTCAAGCGTGGATCTTGGATTGTGCAGCCCAGCGTGCGTCTGCAGTACTACAGCTCTTTGGCACGTGCCCGAATAGAGCCGCGCTTTGGTGTCAAGTACAAGGCCAGTGAGCGGTTGCGCCTGAAGGCGGCAGGAGGGATGTACTCCCAAAACGTCATCTCCGCCAATTCAGACCGAGACATTGTCAACCTGTTTTACGGCTTCTTGGCGGGACCCCAAAACTTGCAGGACGACATCCAACTCCCCAACGGCGAGGAGCGCGAGATTGTGCACAGCTTGCAGACCGCCAACCACGCCGTGGTTGGATTTGAATACGACCTGACGGAACGGTTGAACATCAACACCGAGGGCTACATCAAGCACTTCACTCAACTGACCAACTTCAACCGCAACAAGCTCTTCCCCGACAACACCAACTACGCCGACGAGCCCGATGCCTTCAAGAAGGATTTCATCGTAGAAACGGGACGTGCCATGGGGGCAGACATCGTGGTCAAATACGAAGAGCGCGAGACGTACTTGTGGTTCGTCTACGGCTTGGGGGACGTCGACCGTTGGGACGGTTTCCGTTGGTACGACCCGGTGTTTGACCGTCGTCACAACGTTAATTTGGTGGCCAGTCAAGGCTTCGGCAATGGCGCTTGGTTGGTATCCGCCCGATGGAATTTGGGGTCGGGCTTGCCGTTCACCCAAAGCCAAGGCTACTATCAGGCCCCTGGCACGGGAGGCGGCATTGATGGAGATTACCTCACGTCCAATCCTGGAGACATCAGCATTTACCTCGCAGGCCTCAACGAAGGCCGGTTGCCAGCGTACCACCGTTTGGACCTCAACGTCAAGCGCACATGGAAGGAGTTGGGCGCAGGTGAACTCGAGCTTTCTGCAGGCGTCACCAATGTCTACAGCAGGGAGAACGTTTTTTACATTAATCGCATCACAGGCCAGCGCAAAAACCAGCTGCCATTCTTGCCTTCGGTGGGCTTGGATTGGTCCTTCTGATCAGGAGGCCTCGATCAATTTTGCGGCCTGACCCAGCGCTTCCTCGGTGACATTGTCTCCGCTCAGCATCGTGGCCACGGCAAACCGCCGTGTTTCGCCCTCCAGTGCGCACACATTCACATAGGTGGACGCCCCATCCGTGGTCTTGCTAACTTCCCAATGGTGTTGGGCTTGGGCGGCGACCTGCGGCAAATGAGTGACTGCCAAAACCTGTTGGGTATCCGGTGCTGCCGCAATGTGTTTCATGGCGCGCCCCATGTGTGCGGCCACTTCACCGCTCACGCCTGTGTCGATTTCGTCCAGCACGACCACTGGCGTGGATTGGATGCCTGCCATCACGGACTTGAGCGCGAGCATGAACCTCGCGCGCTCACCGCCGCTCGCCACTTTCACCAGAGGCAGGAGCGGTGATCCAGGGTTGGTGGTGAACCAGATTTCAGGCTCGTCCATGCCCAAGGCATCCGCATCGCAAGGGGGGAGTTTCCAGGCCATGTCGGCGTGGGGCATCTTCAATTGTCCCAGCAAAGGGAGGACGTCTTCGACGAGCCTTTTGCCAGCCTCCGTCCGGCGCGCCGTCAGGACGGTGCCGGCCTCGTGAAGGTCTTTGCGACACTGTGTTTCGCGTGCCAGTGCCTCATGGTGGGCTTCCTCCAGCCCTTGCAGGGATTGCACTTGTTGCGTCAGACGTTGCAGGAGTTCTGAGAGGGCTTCAGGTCGGTCGACCTGATGCTTTCTCATGGCGCGCATGACGGTGTCGTACTGCGCTTCCAATTGCGTGAGCCTTGCGGGGTCGGGCTGCTTTTGGTCCACCAAGTCGTGCAGCGTGCTTGCAAGGTCGGCCAACTCGATGCGAACACTCGCCAGGCGTCCAAGGGCCTCGTCGACTTCGGCATTCACACCCTCAAGGCTGGACAGGGCGCGCCGCGCCGATTCCATACGCGTCAATGCACCTGTGTCTTCGGCATCGCACGCCACAGCTGCGAGCTGCAGGCCTTCATGGAGCGCGGAGGCGTGTTGCAAGGAGTTCAATTCTGCCTGCAATTGTTCCCAATCGATGTCTTCAGGGCGCAGGGCCTGAAGCTCACGGATTTGGTGGGAGAGGTAATCCACGTCGCCCGACGGTGCATGCATCAGGGCCTCCAGTTTCGCAAGGTCATCCTTGGCTTCACGCCACACGGCATAGGTCTGGTCGTAGGTGTCTTTGACGGACTTATGGTTGCCTGCAAGATCAAGAACGCGTACCAAAGAAGTGCGTTCAAGGGAGGCGCCCAAATCGTCCTGACGGTGGATGTGGACCAAGTGTGACCCCAGTTCTTTGAGTTGCCCCACCGCCGCTTGGGCGTCGTTGATGAACACCCTTGAGCGTCCATTTCGGAGCACCTCCCTGCGCACGGAGATGGACCTGGCGAGGGGCAAATCTGCGTCTCGAAGCCAGCCTTCGAGCTGGGGCGCCACAAATTCCCCCTCGATGACGGCGCGGTCGCCGTGGAGTCCCACGCCAGACGTGTCTGCCCGGTCGCCGAGCAAAAGGCCAATGGCGCCGAGGAGAATGCTTTTGCCAGAACCCGTTTCGCCGGTGAACACGTGAAAGCCCTCTTCGAGGGTCATCTCCACCTCGTGAATCAGGGCGTGATTTTGGATGCGAATGCGACGAAGCATCACCCCAAACGTTCGTCGTATGACTGGATGTTGCCGGGATCCAGTTGCTTCAAGATGGGCAACAACCTCGTGCGTTCTGCATCTGGAGCTGGACCAAATACGTTGATGATCTCGTCACTTTTCGCGAGGAAGAACACCTGGATGTTGTACGAACCCGGACGAATGCGGTTGGTGGAGCGCATGTCAATCAGGGCTTCCGCCATGGTCAGTCGCGCACCTTCCACATCTTGGTAAAGGACATCAAGCCCCTTGCGGTGGTAGTTGTACAAGCACGTGCGGACGGGACGAAAGGTTTGGCTGAGGTGGTTTTCCACGAGCCAGTAGCGATTCTGTTTTCCTTGGGACGCCTTCCAGCCTCGCTCGCCCGCATTTTGAGCATTGGCCACGATGGTTTGAGCTTGAAGGAAGAACGGCGTGCCTCCTTCCAAGGCAAAGGTGTCGTAGTCCATGCCCAACACCATGTAGGCGTAGTAGGCAAGGAGGGAAGAGAGATTGTCTCGGTGCTGCCCCGGGTTGAAGAGGATGTTGCTGTTGTCCAGCCACTCAAACTGAATGTCGCCGTCGTTGACCAGCATCACGGCCGTGTTGTAATCGGAATTGAAGACAGGGCGTGAGCTCTGGACTTGCATGCTGCCCTTGAACACGGTTGAGCCAATCGCTTCGTTGATGGTGAGCTGCAGCGTGCACTCGATGCGCTCTTCAAAATCAAAATTATCCTCGGTCCAGCGGCGGCCGTTCATGAACTCCCGAATGGCGTCCTCCAGCGCGTCAAAGCGTGAGGCATCCACGTTGCTGATTTGGGGTGCAATTACCGTGACGTTGCAATTGAGCTCCTGGGCATGCATCAGCAGGGAAGTTGCGCCCAACATCAACACCAAAAAGGCATGGGGGAAGCAACGCAATGGAAACGAACGGTTCGCGGATCGAGATGGGTGGGTCATGGGTTCAGAGTTGTCCTCCAAAGCTCAACGAGATCGCACGCGACATCGTATTTGGATTTCAACTCAAAACTAACGCTTTTCCCACCTTGGAAGAGCACACTGACTTTGTTTGTGTCGTGTCCAAATCCAGCGCCGTCGTCTTTCAAGCTGTTCAACACAATGGCATCGAGGTTTTTGCGCTCCAGCTTGATTTGTGCACTGGCTTGCCCGTCGTCGCTTTCGAGCGCAAAGCCAACGAGGGTTTGATGGGGCTGCTTTGATTGCCCCATGGTCGCCAGGATGTCCGGGTTTTCGGTCAACACCACAGCGTCCGGCATGTCGCCACGATGCCATTTGCCTGAGGTGGTCTCGGCAGGCCGAAAATCAGACACGGCTGCACAAGCCACGCCCCAATCCATGTCCTTCCATCGCGCTTGCACAGCTTCATTCATTTCTTCGGCGGTCAGGACGTCGATTCGCTCGTGCACACGCAAGGGTGTGTCAAGAGAAACGGGGCCGGCGACAAGGATCACCTCTGCACCTTGGGCTGCGAGAACTTCGGCCAAGGCGAATCCCATCTTCCCAGAACTGCGGTTGCCGAGGAAGCGGACGGCATCCAAGGGTTCATGGGTGGGACCTGCTGTCAGAATCACGCGCTTTCCCCGCCACGGCAGGTCCGCTGCAAAGCGCCGCGCCAAGTGGTCGGCAATGTCTTCGGGCTCGGCCATTCGGCCTTTGCCCACCAACCCGCTGGCCAAGGGGCCGGTGCCGGGGTCAATGATGTCCACACCGCGATCGGCGAGCGTCTTCAAATTGGACTGGGTGGAGGCATGCGTGAACATGTCCAAATCCATGGCGGGCGCCGCAGCCACAGGGCACCGTGCGCTCAACAGAACCGCTTGAAGCAGGTTGTCGCATTGTCCGTGCACCATGGCGGCCAAGGTGTTGGCCGTGGCCGGTGCAATGAGAATCAAATCACCCCAAATCCCGAGTTCCACATGGTTGGTCCAGACCCCGGCGTGTTCGTCCTCCGTGAAGTCAGAGTGCACGGGGTTGTCCACCAACGTGGCCAGGGTCAGAGGAGTGATGAACTCTGTGGCACCTGGCGTCATCACCACGCGCACTTCGGCGCCACGCCGACGCAGTTCACGGGCAAGGGTCGCCGATTTGTATGCGGCGATGCTTCCGGTGATGCCAAGCACAATGCGGCGACCGGTCAACATGTTCTCAGAAGGGGGGGAGGCCAAAGGCATGGCCAGGGAATTTAGGCTTCCGTTTCCGCGTCGTCCTGCTCCTCCTCGTTGGCGATGTGCAAGGACTCGTCCTGAAGTTCCTTGATGGCAATGCTGTGAGGCTTGGGAAGGCGCTCGTAAAACTTCGAGATCTCAATCTGCTCGCGGTTTTCGAACACTTCCTCCAAAGAGTCGGTGGGGATAACGAACTCCTCAAGCTTTTCAGAGAGCTCTTTCCGCAGGCTCAAAGCCACCTGATTGCTGCGCCGGGACAACGCCACAATGGTTTCAAAGATGTTCCCAGTGCCGTGCGTTTCCAGGTCGTGGATGTTGCGCGTCTCAGTGGTGCGTTCAGCTTTGATGCTCTTGAAGTTGGTGCTCATGCCTCAACGGTTTGCGGGGTTCGTGGTAGGATCTGATTCCAGTTCTGCAATGGCTTGGACGGAATTGTCAAACAGTCGACGTGCTTCATCCATGCGCGCGCTTTCCGGGAAACGGGAGGCAAAGGTATGAAAAGCCTGAATAGCATCGTTGTATCGCTCCAACTTCCTGCGGTTGGTGCTTTGCGCTGCGTAGCGATGGTGGCTGTCGATGATCAAAAACTGCAATTCCTCTTGGTGGGGCGAGCCGGGAAAATCTTCAATGGCGTGGTCCATGGCGATGGTGGCGCTCTTGTAATTGCCGGTCTTGTGGTACAGCCGCGCATTTTCGAAGGCCTTGACCTCAAGCTTGCCGCGAAGGCCCTCAATCATATTCTGGGTGCTGTCCCGAAGTGCGCTCGCAGGGTAGCGATCCATGAACAATTGCAATTCGTCGATGGCCGTTCGCGTGTCGGTTTGGTCGAGGCTCGACTCAGGAGACAAGTAATACGAGCAAAGTGCAGCGCGGAACATGGCCTCCTCGACGCGTGCGTCATTGGGAAACGTCTTGACGAAGGATTGGAAGTAGTAGCGACTCAAGTAAAAGTCGTTGATGCAGTCATGGGTCAATGCACGGTTCCAGTGAACGTCCGGGGCGCGCTCGGTGCCGCGCGTCAATCGCATGAGTTCGTCGTACAAGGGGAGAGCACGGAAGCAGTTGCCGGAGTCCAAGGCCGCCTCGGCGTAGCTCAGCTTTGCCTCCAAGTCGCCTGACTTGAGCATTTTGTTGTAGTCCGAGCACTGGGTCAACAAGGAGACCAAAAAGGCACCAAAGGCGACGGACCATAGAGAGGGAAGCTTCATGGGCTTCGAAATTACGAAGCATGCACGGACGCTTGGTGAAAAGTGTGTAAACATCTCCCTCGTGCCCTTGCACGTGCGGCATAGCTTTATGGTTTGTACATTCGCACCTTCTAAATCTCTGATTTTTGGACATTTTCGATCGAATCCGTCAGGAGCGTGGACCCCTTGGTCAGCACGCCCGCGACAGCCACGGTTACTTCACCTTCCCCAAGTTGGAAGGAGAAATCAGCAACCACATGACCTTCCGAGGAAAAGAGCTTCTCGTGTGGAGCATCAACAACTACCTCGGCCTCGCTAACCACCCAGAAATCCGCAAAGTCGATGCAGAAGCAGCGGCAGAATGGGGTATGGGCTATCCCATGGGTGCCCGCATGATGTCTGGCCAAACTGCGCAGCACGAAGCCCTCGAACAAGAACTTGCTGACTTCATGCAGAAGGAAGATGCGTTTTTGCTCAACTTCGGCTACCAGGGTTGCCAATCCGCCATTGAGGCGCTGGTGACTCGCCACGATGTCATTGTTTACGACAGTGAGTCGCACGCGTGCATGGTGGACGGCGTTCGTTTGCACCAGGGCAAGCGCTTTGTGTTCCAGCACAACGACATGGAGAGCTTTGAAAAGCAGCTCGTGCGTGCCAGGAACTTGACTGACCAAACCGGTGGCGGCATCCTCGTCGTCACGGAGGGCGTCTTCGGCATGGCCGGCGACCAAGGCAAGCTCGCGGAAATCTGCAAGTACAAGGACGAATACAAGTTCCGTCTCTTCGTGGACGACGCCCACGGTTTCGGTACGGTGGGAGAGAACGGACGCGGTGCAGGCGACCACCAGGGCTGCCACGACCAAATCGACGTGTACTTCGGTACCTTCGCCAAGGCGATGGCCACCATCGGGGCCTTTGTGGCCGGTGACGAAGACGTGATTGAGTTCCTCCGCTACAACATGCGCTCTCAGACGTTTGCCAAGTCGTTGCCGATGCCCCTCGTGGTTGGCGCGCGTAAGCGTCTCGAAATGCTCCGCAGCCAGCCTGAACACAAGGAGAACTTGTGGAAGGTGGCCACGGCTTTGCAAGAGGGACTTCGCGCCGAAGGGTTTGATCTCGGTGTGACCAACTCCTGCGTGACGCCCGTGTTCTTGCACGGTGGACTCGGTGAAGCGACCAACCTCACGCTTGACCTGCGCGAGAACTACGGCATTTTTTGTTCGATTGTGGTGTACCCTGTGGTTCCCAAGGACACGATCATGCTCCGCTTGATCCCCACGGCCATCCACACGCTGGAGGACGTGAAGTACACAATCGAGACGTTCACGAAAGTCAAGGACAAGTTGTTCGCCGGAGAATACAAGAGCGAGAAGATCGCCTCTTGGGCATGACGCACTGATGCGGGTCTTTCTCGAGTTGGCGTACGACGGCACCCGGTACCACGGGTGGCAACGTCAGCCTCAATCCATCACCGTTCAAGAGGTGTTGGAGGACACATTGGCCCACCTCTTTGGCGGGCCTTGTCCTGTCATGGGATGTGGTCGTACCGATGCCGGGGTGCACGCCAAATACTTTGTGGCCCATGCCCAATTGCCGGACGAGGCGCTGGGCGGACGCGTGTCGTCGTGGGAGGAGGCCGTCATGAAACTCAACGGCATGCTGCCGCCCGACATTGGCATTGTGGCCATCCACACTGTGGGTGAAAAAGCCCATGCGCGATTTGACGCGGTGGAACGCGGCTACACTTACCTGATTCACAACGCCAAGGATCCCTTCCTCGAGGGCCGTTCCACCCGGGTGTACGGCGAGCTTGATCTTGCCGCCATGCAAGAGGCCAGTGTGCATTTGGTGAGGAAAGGTGATTTTGCTTCGTTTTGCAAGGCGAAACCGGACCAGGGCACCACCATCTGTGACGTGCACGAAGCGCGTTGGGAGGTGTTGGGGCCACATCGTTGGGCCTTTCACATCGCAGCAGATCGCTTTTTGCGCAACATGGTCAGGGCCACGGTGGGCACAATCATTGAAGTGGGCAAAGGGAAGCGGCGCCCCGAGGAAATCTTGGAGGTGCTCGCTGCCAAGGACCGAGGTGAGGCTGGCAAGAGCGTGCTTGGTTGTGGGCTGTACCTGACACGGGTGACCTACCCTAGAGAGGTCTTCACGCCTGCGGGTACAGAGTATCTTTGACCCATGTCGTCCGCGGATTCCTCTTCCAAGGCAGGAAAAATTTTTGACGTCGATACGGTTCGGGTGATTCTCGCCCAAGTGGGGCCGTACCGCCGGCGCTTCGCGTGGACAGGCGCCATGGTCGTTTTGCTGTCGAGTTTGGTGTGGATCCGGCCGGCGTTGATTCGTCAAGCGGTGGATGTGCACATCGCCACGGGCGACCTCGAGGGCTTGCTGCGCGTGTTCTTGATGGTGGTGGCGGTGCTTGTGGTGGAATCCTTGGTGCAATACCGTGTGACCTACCTGGCCAATTGGGTGGCGCAGAGTGTGAGCTTGGATCTTCGTGCCAAGTTGTACCGGCACGTCTCTCGCTTTCGGTTGAAGTACTTTGACCAAACCCCCGTGGGCGCCCTTGTGACCCGTCACGTCAGTGACATCGACGGTGTCGCGGGCGTGTTTAGCAATGGGATCCTCAATGCAGTGGGGGATTTGTTGGCACTGTTCGTGGTCATTGGCGCCATGGTCTACATCGACTGGAGTTTGACCTTGGTGGTGCTCCTTCCCATTCCAGTGTTGTTGGTGGCCACACGCATTTTTCAAAAGCACATCAAAGGGGCCTTTGTGGATGTGCGCAACCAGGTGGCCAAAATCAATGAGTTCGTCCAAGAGCACGTGACGGGCATGCACATCGTTCAGGCCTTCAACCGAGAGCGGGTCGAAGCCGAGGCCTTTGCAGACATCAACCGCGCACACCGGGAAGCCAACATCCGGTCCATTTGGGCATTCAGTGTGTTCTTTCCTGTCGTGGAGATGCTGAGTGCCACAAGTGTGGGGCTTCTGCTTTGGTTGGGCATTGGCCATGTTGTTCAAGGCGGGTTGACCTTGGGGGTCGTCCTGCAGTTCATTTTGTACGTGTTCATGCTGTACCGCCCCATTCGGCAACTCGCCGACCGGTTCAATGTGTTGCAAATGGGGATCGTCAATGCGGATCGCGTGTTCAAGTTGCTCGACCGCGACGACAGCATCCCCGAACCCACGTCGCCCCGGGAGCCGTCATGGCAGGGAGAGATTGCGTTCGAGGATGTGTGGTTTGCCTACGTTGACAAGGAGGATGGGACCCCGGATTGGGTGTTGAGAGGCGTGTCCTTTGTCGTGAAGCCTGGCGAGCGGGTGGCCATTGTCGGGGCCACAGGAGCCGGCAAGAGTTCCATCGTCAATTTGATCTCCCGCTTTTACGAATTCCAAAAAGGACGGATCACCATCGATGGCGTGGACATTCGCGACATCCCAGTGGACGTGTTGCGCAGCCGCATCGGTGTGGTGCTGCAAGACGTGTTTTTGTTCAGCGGCTCGTTGCGTGAAAATGTGAGGTTGCACGATCAGGGCATCACCGACGACCAGATTTGGGAAGCCATCCGTGTGGTCGGAGCCGAACGTTTTGTGGAGCGCTTGCCTGAAGGGTTGGAACACGACGTCCGGGAACGGGGAGCCACGCTGAGCGTGGGGCAGCGCCAATTGATTGCCTTTGTAAGGGCGTACTTGAGCAACCCTCACATCCTCATCCTCGATGAGGCGACGTCAAGCATTGACAGCGAGAGCGAGCAGTGGATCCAACGGGCCACAGAAGTACTGACTTCAGGACGAACATCGTTGCTGGTTGCACACCGGTTGAACACCGTGCGCGATGCCGATCGCATCGTCGTGCTTCATCAGGGGGAGCTTGTGGAGCAAGGCACTCACGAAGAACTGGTCGCGTTGGGCAACGTGTACCATGGACTGTTTGAAATGCAGTTTCAAGCGCTGGGTTGAAACTGCAGATCAGTTACGTCCAGGTCGTGGATTTTTTGAATCCGGTGGCGGTGAGCCACGCAACGCGGTTGCCTTCTTGGTTTTTGACTTCCACGTCGACATGCACGATGCGTCCACCGTCTGCACGCAGGATGGCCTCAGAGTGGAGCGTGTCGCCCAACATGACCGGGGCCAAATGCTGGATGGTGCTCGTGACGCTCACGGCATGACGCCCTTGGGCATTCACCGCAAAGGCGAGGGTGCTGTCTGCCAAGGCATAAGTGATGGATCCATGGGCGATTCCAAACCCGTTGACCATGTCTTCTCGAACCTCGAGGCTGCATCTGCACACGCCTGGGGCACTTTCTAGAACTTCGATGCCCAGCCATTGACTCATGGTGTCTGCGGCCATCATACGTTGGACAATGGGATGCATGTGGGAGTCACTCATGAAGGGAAGATAGGGGTCAGATGCACTTGAAGTGCTCGAACGGTTCGAGGCACGCGTTGCATTTGAAGTGGGCCTTGCACGCCGTGCTTCCAAAGGCAGACACCATCACGGTGTCCCTGGATTTGCATCGGGGGCAAGGGATGACCTTGCCTTGGCCTGTGAGGAAGGCGCGGTCTGCGCTTTGGCCTTCAGGTGGGGCAATGCCATGCTCGCGCATCTTCTCATGCGCGGAGGGCAAAATCCAATCGGTTGTCCATGCCGGGCTCAACACCACCTCCACCTGGGCTTCAGGCTCTACAGCTTGGACGGCGTTCTCGACGTCTTCTGAAATGACATCCGTGGCAGGGCAGCCCGAGTAGGTGGGGGTGAGCGACACCACAATTCGGTTGTCGCGCATCGTAACACCGCGAACCATGCCCATTTCTTCTACGGTGAGGTAGGGCAACTCCGGGTCGTGGACCGTTCGGACCATGGTCCATACGCGTTCAATGCGCTGCGCGTCAGTCACCAGGTTGCGTCGGGGTAGGTGCGTGGCAAAACTTGCATTTCAGCCAGCATGTAACTCAAGTGTTCGCTGTGGATGCCTTGCTTGCCTCCGTGCTGCATCCATCCATCCTCGGGTCGGGTCAAGGTTGCTTGCGACAAACAGGCTTCCACGCGCGCATTCCAAGCCTTCCGAATCACAGCGAGGTCGGGAAGGATTCCCGCTTCAGCGCCGGCCTCATCTACCTCATCAGGGTGGAAGAATTCACCGGTGTAGCTCCACAAGTCATCGATGCTTGCTTGGACTTTCTCATGACTTTCCGTCGTCCCGTCTCCGAGTCGAAGAATCCATTGAGCCGCGTGCTCCCAGTGGTACTGCAGCTCTTTCACGGCTTTTGCGGCAATGCCAGCGACCTCGGCGTCGACCAATTGACGCGAGAGAAAGGCGTAACGCTCCAACGCAAACGCGCTGAAGAAGAACTGACGAGCAATGGTGTCTCCAAAATGGCCGTTTGGCTGTTCGAGGAGGAGATGGTTTTGAAACTCGTTGTCGGCACGGAAAAAGGCCAGTTGATTCTCGTCGCGCCCCTGGTCTTCGCGTGCAGCAGCAAGCGTGTAAAAGTTCCGTGCTTGTCCAATCAAGTCGAGCGCGGTGTTGGACAACGCGATGTCTTCTTCCAAGATGGGCCCGTGTCCACACCAAGCCGACAAACGCTGGCCCAATACAAGGGCGTCATCTCCGAGACGGAGGATGATTTGGAGGTGTTGTCCTTCCGTCATGCTCACATGTTGTTGACCTCGTCGGGCAACTTGTAGAAGGTGGGGTGACGGTACACCTTGTCGTTGGCAGGGTCAAACATGACCTCCTTGTCGTCGGGGCTGGACGCGGTGATGGCCTCTGCAGGCACCACCCAGATGCTCACGCCTTCTTGCCTACGCGTGTAGACGTCGCGAGCGTTTTGGATGGCCATTGCGGCGTCGGCGGCATGCAGGGAACCCGCATGCTTGTGTCCCAAACCTTGGCGGCTCCGGATGAAGACCTCCCAAAGGGGCCATTCATGCTGCGTCGAGCTCATGCGGCGTGGGTTGTGCCGTTGGCTTTCTTCGCCTGTTGCTTCTGGGCGTAGGCATTGGCAGCTTCACGCACCCAGGCTCCGTCTTCGTGGGCCTTCACGCGAGCCGCGAGACGTTCTTTGTTGCATGGGCCGTTGCCCTTGATGACGTTGTAGAACTCTTCCCACTCGATGTCTCCAAAATCATAGTGTCCACGCTCCTCGTTCCACTTCAAATCAGGGTCTGGAATGGTGAGGCCAAGTAACTCAGCTTGGGGCACAGTCATGTCGACAAAGCGCTGACGCAGCTCGTCGTTCGAGAATCGCTTGATGTTCCACTTCATGCTCTGGGCAGAGTGGGGGGAGTCCGCATCGTTGGGCCCAAACATCATCAACGACGGCCACCACCAACGGTTCAGTGCATCTTGGGCCATGGCCTTCTGCTCAGGCGTGCCCTCCGCGAGGTTGAGCATGACTTGGAATCCCTGGCGCTGGTGGAAGCTCTCTTCTTTGCAAACACGCACCATGGCCCGTGCGTAGGGCCCGTAGCTGCACTTGCACAGAGGAACCTGGTTCATGATGGCTGCACCATCCACCAACCAGCCCACGGCGCCCATGTCGGCCCATGTCAGGGTGGGGTAGTTGAAGATGGAGCTGTACTTGGCCTTGCCGGTGTGCAGGTCATCCAACATCTGGTTGCGTGTTACGCCCAAGGTCTCAGCTGCAGAGTAGAGGTACAATCCATGCCCCGCTTCGTCTTGCACTTTCGCAAGGAGAATGGCTTTGCGCTTCAGAGAGGGCGCTCGAGAGATCCAATTGCCCTCGGGGAGCATGCCCACGATTTCGCTGTGTGCGTGTTGACTAATCTGCCGAATCAACGTCTTGCGATAGGCGTCGGGCATCCAGTCTTTGGGCTCGATTTTTTTCTCCTCCGCCACGTAGGCGTCAAAGCGTGCTTCCAGGTTCATTTCTACAGGACTCATGCGCGCGGTTTTCCTCAAAATTAGCAAGACTGCCGCCGGTAGCACTTGGTGACAATCACAATGTGCCCAAACCCAGGTGTGGACTACTTTCGCATCCATGGCAACATTCCACTCTCTTCGCGTCGCCGAAGTCGCCCGAGAAACTTCGGATTCCGTTGTTGTTTCCTTCGAAGTGCCCTCGGAATTGACCGAGGCGTTTTCGTTCGAGGCAGGCCAATACTTGACCCTGCGAACGACCATCGATGGTGAAGAAGTGAGACGCAGCTATTCGCTGTGTTCTGCGCCTCGCGAAGGCAAGTGGCAAGTCGGCATCAAAAAGGTGCCGGGCGGCAAGTTTTCGACGTTTGCAAACGACGTGCTCGAGGCCGGAGGTGAGATGGATGTGATGGACCCTCAGGGCCGGTTCCTGCTCAAAGAGGGCGCAGGGTTGCACCACCTTGGCATGGCTGCGGGTTCGGGCATCACGCCCATCTTGAGCCAAATCAAGCAGGTCCTTTCTGAAGACGCATCCGCGACTTACACGCTGTTCTACAGCAACAAGACTGCGGCAAGCACGATGTTCCGTGAGGGGCTTCAGGATCTGAAGGACCGTTTCCTCGATCGCCTTCGGGTGTTCTACTTGCTCACCCGTGAGCCTGTGGATGCAGAACTGTTGTCTGGACGCTTGGACCAAGCGCGTTGCAAAGGGTTGCTCGAAACGTTCTGTCAAGGCAGGTCGCTCGATGCAGCTTACCTCTGCGGCCCCGAGGCCATGATCATGAGTTGCAAGGATGCGCTGATTGAGGCGGGTATGGCCGAGGGAGACGTGAAATTTGAACTGTTCACGTCAGCAGGAGCGGCAAAGCCCAAGGCCATCGTCGTGGAGACCTCCAACGCCAATGCGGTGACCATGCAGGTGGTGTTGGATGGGGTGACCACGTCCATTGAGTTGAACAAGGACAAGAACATGCTCGACGCTGCACTCGATGCGGGATTGGATGCGCCTTACAGCTGCCTCGGCGGCGTGTGCTGTACGTGCCGCGCCAAGTTGGTGGAAGGCAAGGCTTCGATGAATGTCAATTACGCGCTCGAGCCCGGAGAAGTGGAGCGAGGGTATGTATTGGCATGCCAAGCCCACGTGGAAGGCGAGGGGGGCGTGGTGCTCGACTTTGACCAGCAGTGATGTATTTAAAGATGCGTTGCTGACTTCGGAAGCACCATGCCGAAGCGAAGGGTCAGGCGCGCTCAGAGAGTTCCAACCAACGCATTTCTGCGAGGTCAATCTGTTCTGACAGATGGCCCAATTTTTCGCCAAGAGATTGCATCTTCTGGTGGTCTGTTTCAGCCAAAAGGTCAGCTTGCAATTCGTCTCTGCGTGTTTCGAGTTGGGGCAGGTCTTTTTCTAGCGTTTCGAATTCAAGGCGCTCCTTGTAGCTCAGGCGGGCGGAGTAGTCTCCCTTGATTTCGACGGCCACGGGCGCAGGGGTGTCGCGTTTGGTGGCCGCTTGGGCCGCGTGGGCGCGCTTGGCTTCTTCACTCCGCATAACCCGGTATTGGGAATAGTTGCCGGGGTAGTCGCGCACCGAGGTTTGGCCATCTTCCCCAAGCACCCAAACGTGGTCCACCAACTTGTCCATGAAATAGCGGTCGTGTGACACGACGACGAGGCAGCCTGAAAAGTCCATCAAGAACTCTTCGAGGACGGAGAGGGTAAAGATGTCGAGGTCGTTGGTGGGCTCGTCAAGGACCAAGAAGTTGGGGTTGCACATCAAAATGCGAAGCAGGTGCAGGCGCTTCCGCTCGCCGCCACTCAGCAAGCGGATGAATTGGTGGTGCATGGCATGCGGGAACAAAAAGCGTTCCAGCAATTGGGCGGCCGTCAGTTTGGCGCCACCCTTCAAAGGAATCCAGTCGGCAATGTCTCGGACGGCGTCAATGACCTTCCAATCTTCGTTGAAGTGGCCGCCTTCCTGTGCGTAATGCCCAAAGACCACCGTCTCGCCCACAACCACTTTTCCAGCATCGGGTTCTGCGAGTCCCAAGATCAATTGCAGGAGGGAGGACTTGCCGGTGCCGTTCTGGCCCACAAGTCCGATGCGTTCACCGCGTTTGAAATGGTGGGTCAAGTCTTGGAACAAGATGCGTTCATCGAAGGCCCGTTTCACCTTGTGGAGTTCCACAATCTTGCTGCCCAACCGTTCGGGGATGACAGTGATGTGCATGGGATCTTCTTGAATCCGCTTGGCAGCCTCGGCCTTGATGTCCTGGAATCGCTCGAGGCGGCTCTTGCTTTTGGTGGTCCTTGCAGAGGGAGTGGCGCGCACCCATTCGAGTTCGCGTTTCATGTGGCTTTGGGCGCGCTCCTGCACGGCCTGCGCATTGGCCCTGCGCTCCGCCCGCTTCTCCAAAAAATAACTGAAGTTCCCCTGATAGCTGTGAAGGATCATTCCGTCGAGTTCGAGGATGCGGTCGCACACGTTTTCAAGAAAGTAACGGTCGTGGGTCACCATGAGCAGGGTGGTTCCCATCGAGGCCAGTCGTGCTTCGAGCCACGCGATCATGTCCAGGTCGAGGTGGTTGGTGGGCTCGTCCAAGACCAAAAAATCTGGTGCCTCAAGCAACACTTGTGCCAAGGCCACTCGTCGCTTCTCACCGCCGCTCAGGCTGCCTATGCGGCGTTCGAGGTTGTGAAGGTTGAGTTTGCCGAGAATTTCTCGGGCCCGCGCTTCGAAGTTCCAGCCCTCATGGGCGTCCATCGCATCGTAAGCCCTTTGGAGCTCATCGCCTTCGAGTCCCTGGCTCAAGGCGGACTCGTAATTGCGCATGGCCAAGACCGAAGGGCTGTCCCCGATGTAGAGGGTGTCCATGATGGAAGCTTCAGGATTGAGTTCCAATTCTTGGCGAAGGTGGCCATGTCGGACGCCAGACGAGAACACCACGCGACCGCTGTCGGCAGGCTCTTGTCCGCAAATGGCCCGGAGCAGGGTGGACTTTCCAGAGCCATTTCGTGCCACAAGGGCCACGCGTTCGCCTTCTTGAACCCCAAACGTGAGGTTGGCAAAGAGTTGTCGCTCGCCGTAGGTTTTGGTGAGCCCTTCCACGGACAACATGTTCCTTCTCTCAGCCATGATTCAAAGGTAGGGTGGGGGTCTTCGGCGAATACTTGTCTAGAATACAGTGTTGATTTTGCGGCAATACTCGACAATTAAATTGCTGTAAACTAGTGCTTTACATCCTGTTTCAACAAGAGTATGTTAAGTCAAAACTTCGCAGGGTGTTTTGGAGACACAAGGTCGGGCGTTGATTTGCACCGAACCTAAAATCTATTTCAGATGAAAAAGTTTGTTCTCTCTCTCTTCGCAGTTGCGACTGCGTCTTTCTCTTTTGCTCAGGATGCGAGCCAACCTCAGGGGTCATGGTACCTCGGAACAGGTGACGCGACGACCCTCCTGAATGTTTTCTCTACAGGTGTGGCCATTGCCCCCACCGTGGGTTATGCAGTGGCTGACGACATCGTCATTCAAGCCTCTGCGAACGGTCCAACGGACGCCATGGGGCTCACCCTCGGAGCTGCCTACTTCATGGGCGACTACTGGGTCGGTCTTCAGGCTGCTGATGTGACAGGCGATCTCGACGCTGGACTTGCGGCGGGTCGTTACATTGACTTCAAGGACTGCTTGTTCTTGACCCCCAATGTACAGTACACATTTGGTCTTCCTGACGGAGCCTCTGACAACCTTTCGATTGGCATTGGTTTCGGTGCGCGCTTCTAAGCGACAACGAATTTGACAGACAGAAAGGGGGCTTCGGCCCCCTTTTTTTGTGCCTTAATTTTGGGATATGGAATGGAAGTCCAAGCCCTGGGAGGCGTTGACGCGAGACGAGTGGCATGCCATGGTGCGTCTTCGGGTGGACGTGTTTGTGGTGGAGCAGGATTGTCCGTATGCCGATTTGGACGGAAAAGATTTGCGCGCTTGGCATGTGTGGGCTGAAGAGGAGTCTGTGGCCAAGGGAGCAGCGGCTGTGGCGTGTGCCCGAATCTTGGCCCCGGGGGTGAGCTTCGCCGAGCCAAGCATTGGTCGTGTCACCACGAGGAGGGACCAGCGAGGAAAGGGCATAGGGCAAGAGCTCATGCGACGCAGCATCCAAGTGGCCATGCAAACTTGGCCTGGTCAAGACATTCGCATTTCCGCTCAGTGCTACCTGGAGGGTTGGTACGGGGAACTCGGCTTTGTCGCAGTGGGGTCACCTTACCTCGAAGACGACATTCCGCACATTCAAATGGTCAAGTCAAGCGTTGCTTGACACCTTTTCGCGCGAGGCGTTGGGCGCTTGATCGACGTCGTGCTTGACAGAGGCCTCCACGAACGACACGAACAAGGGGTGAGGATTCAACACCGTGGACGCATATTCCGGGTGGAATTGGGAGGCCACGAAGTAGGGGTGGCTTGGGATTTCGACAATCTCAACGAGTTTGGTGTCTGGGTTGACCCCGGTGGCCATCATGCCAGCCGCTTCGTAGTGGTTGAGGTAGGCGTTGTTGAACTCGTAGCGGTGACGGTGGCGTTCTGAAATTTCAGCGGCATCGCCGTAGGCCGCATGCGCTTCCGAACCCTCTTGCAGTGCGCAGGGGTATTCGCCCAAGCGCATCGTGCCGCCCATGTTGGTGATGCTCTTTTGTTCGCCCATCAAATCGATGACGGGTTCAGGCGTGTACTCTTTGATTTCCGTGGAATGGGCCTCGGGCAAGCCAAGGACATTTCGCGCGAATTCGACCACAGCACATTGCATGCCTAAGCAGATGCCGAAAAAGGGAATGCCTTCCTCGCGTGCATGGCGAATGGCGGTCAGCTTGCCATCAATTCCACGAGATCCAAAGCCCGGTGCCACCAAGATGCCATGCAGCCCAGCGAAGCGTTCTGCCACATTTTCGGGAGTGACCTGTTCACTGTGAATCCAATCGACCTCCACTTTGGTTTCAAGGAGTGCGCCTGCGTGGTCCAAGGCCTCGGCAATGCTTTTGTAGCTGTCCTTCAGCTCCACGTACTTGCCAACGAGTCCAATGCGCACGTGGCGCTTGGGGTTTTTGTAACGCCGCAAGAAGTCTTCCCACTCGTGGAGGTTGGCTTCAGTAACGCCACCGTCCATGCCGAGTTTGCCCAACACCACTTCGTCAAACCGTTCCTCTTGCATCAAGAGTGGCACGTCGTAGATGGTGTCGGCATCGATGCTCTCGATGACGGCGTTGAGTGCAACGTTGCAGAAGCGGGCAAGTTTGGTGCGGACGGAGGCAGGAAGAGGGTGCTCCGTGCGGCAGACGAGCACGTCGGGCTGTACCCCAAACTCAAGCAGCTGTTTGACAGAGTGTTGGGTGGGTTTGGTTTTCAATTCTCCTGCGGCACTCAGGTACGGCACCAAGGTGAGGTGCACGACGAGGGTGTCTTCCGGGGACTCCCACTTCATCTGGCGCACCGCCTCGATGTAGGGAAGCGACTCGATGTCGCCCACCGTTCCACCAATCTCTGTGATGACAAAGTCGTAGTCGTGCTTGGACCCCAAAATCTGGACGCATCGTTTGATTTCGTCGGTGATGTGGGGAATGATTTGGACCGTTTTGCCGAGGTATTCTCCCCGGCGCTCCTTGTCGATCACACTCTGGTAGATGCGGCCGGTCGTGATGTTGTTGGCCTGCGTGGTTTGGACATTCAGGAAGCGTTCGTAGTGCCCGAGGTCCAAGTCCGTTTCCGCACCGTCCACCGTCACATAGCACTCTCCATGCTCGTAGGGGTTCAGGGTTCCTGGATCCACATTGATGTACGGATCGAGCTTCTGGATGGTCACTTTGTAGCCTCTTGCCTGAAGGAGTTTGGCCAGAGAGGCACTGACGATGCCCTTGCCCAAGCTGCTGCTCACACCTCCCGTGACAAAGATGTAGCGGCTGTTGCGCCCGCTTGCGAGGGCGTCTGAGGCAGAGGAAGAAGTTGGAAGAGGCATGTCCCGTAGTTACGGGATTCAAAGGTAGACCATGCAGCCTCTTGTGCATCATGACGAGCTGCGTCAAATCGCATCGAGTTGTTCACTGCGCATCCACAATGGCGTCACCCGTCGGCCTGTTCTCGTGCCGACATGCTTTGAGTTAAGGCTTGAATCCAAGGGAATTCCTGGAAGAATTCTGTGGCGACAATGCGGAATAAGGTGTAGGTGGGGATGGCCAAAACCATGCCCGCGGGCCCCGCCAAGCTGCCCGCCACAGAAATGACCACGAAAATCTCCAAGGGGTGGGCGAACACGCGTTTGGCAAAAATGACCGGCTGCGTGAACACGTTGTCCACAGCTTGGGCCGCGAGATATGCGCCCATGGCCCAGGCAAAATCATGCCAATCCACGCCGCTTGAAATCATCACAATGGCGCCCACACCTGCGCCGATCAAGGGGCCGAGGTAGGGGATCAAGTTGCACAAGCCGGCCAGCAATCCGAGAAGCCAGCCATGGGGGATGCCGAGGAACGTCAGCCCAAGCCCAATCACGAGCGTCACAATCAGCACTTGGATGACAAGTCCGCCGAAGTACCGTGTCAACATGTGCCCGGACCGCTCCAGAATGCGTGCCATGGCTTCGCGCTTGGACTCGGGCGTCAAGGTCAGCATGAGGTCCCGGAAGAGCGTTGGTTCGCGCATGAGGAAGAACGCCATGAACAACACGGAAAACCCTGTCACAAAGACGTTCCCAATCGAGGACAAGAGTCCTGAGAAAAGGGCGCTCGCGTTGTGGAGCTGGACCAAGTCCATGGCCTGCTCAGCGAGGTACGCGCTGTTTTGCATGCCTTCGCCGCTCAAGTCGATTCCAGAAGTCCAAGCATCGACAAGGGCCAACGCCTCATTCCAGTGTTGGGTCAGTTGCGCAGTGTCGAGTTGCCCCAACGCTTGAACCTGTTCCTGAACCAAGGGGGCGAACAACATGAGCACCCCTGCGCTGAACAGGACAATCAAGGTCAGGGCCACGACTGCGCCGAGGTTGGTGCCAAGTTGCCGTCCGCCCACGCGCCGACGAGCCACCCCATTGACGATGGGTTTGCCGACGAAACTGAGGGCCACAGCAGCCAAAAAATACAGGGTCAACGCACTGAAGCGCCACATGAATGCGACCAAAAGTGCGGCCGCAATCCACCATTCCCAGCGCATACGACTCATGGTTTCATCGCCGATTTGGGGGTAAACAATCCACGCAAACGGCCGGTGCCTGCGAAGGCTTCAGCCCAGGAGTCCACGTGCAAGGTGATTTCGGCGAGGCCACACGTGGGAAGCCAAATGGGCTGGTCTGTCAACCGTTCCACCAGTTCACTCAATCCGGGGTTGTGTCCGACAATCCACCCGGTGTCGTGTGTATTGGGCCACGCGTTGATCCATCCAAGCCAAGCGCGGTCTGAGGCGAGGTAGGCCTGTTTTTCAAATTGAATGTGGGAGGAGGGTTCTCCCCACACGTCCAACAAGCATTGGGCTGTGGATGTCGTGCGCAAGGCAGGGCTGACGCACAAAGGTGCTCCTGATTGGCGTGCTTCTGCGGTCCACTGTCCAAGTGCGTGGGCATCCGCCTCCCCCTGTGCCGATAGCGGGCGATCAAAGTCGGAACCACCTTCTTGGGGCTGGGCCTTTCCGTGTCGAACAATGAACAGGCGCTTCATCGGAGGCAAGGTCGCGCAAAACCGTCGACGATGGAAGAACAAGATGGCTTCCATTTTTAGATGCACCTAAAAATCTTGATTCGTGTACTAAGTTTGCCCCATGTCCAAAAGCACACAACGTGAAGATCATCTGAAGGCCTTGTACGCCCTTGGGGAGTCACAGCCGTCTTCTTGGGTATCCACCACGCAAATGGCGTCTCATTTGGGGGTCAAGCCCCCAAGCGTCACTGCGATGGTGCAGGTTTTGGCGGAGCTTGGATGGGCGGAGCACCGACCCTACCACGGGGCGCGCTTGACCCCCACGGGGCAAAAATTGGCCCTGTCCTTGGTTCGAAAGCATCGGTTGTGGGAGACGTTTTTGGTGGACCGTTTGGGGTTTGGATGGGAGGAGGTCCACGACATCGCAGAACAATTGGAGCACGTCGACAGCGTGGAATTGGTGGAGCGGTTGGATGTGTATTTGGGGCATCCCCAATCCGATCCGCATGGCGATCCCATTCCCAAGGCAGATGGGACGTTTCATCCCGAAGGGGAGGTCTGCGTGTTGGCAGAACTGAATCCTCTTGTGCGCTGCGAGGTCAAAGCGGTTCGCGAGGGGAGCGACGCCACACTTTCTGCGATGAGTGCCAAAGGCATTGCGCTGGGAAGTGTGTTGACGCCCGCGCAAATTGAGTCACTCCCTGCGGCTTGGCTTGATCAATTGATGGTATGCAAAACTCTGGAGGATGGAATCGCTGATTGAATGGTTTGAGGGGCTTGGTCCTGTGTTGTCTGCCCTCGTGGCGACGTTGTTCACGTGGGCCATGACGGCGGCTGGTGCCTCCTTGGTGTTCCCCTTCAAGTCTATGAATCGTCGCCTGTTCGACGGCATGCTGGGCTTTACAGGAGGGGTGATGGTGGCGGCGAGTTTTTGGTCGCTGCTTGCCCCGGCCATAGACATGACGGGGGGCGAGGGATTCGCCAAGGTGGGACCATCTGCCATTGGATTTGGCCTCGGGGCCTTGTTCATCTACGCGCTTGACAAATTCACGCCACACCTCCACATCAACTTCAACAAAGACGAGGCGGAAGGACCTGAGACAGATTGGCACCGTACCACCTTGCTTGTGCTGGCCATCACCTTGCACAACATTCCTGAAGGATTGGCGGTTGGGGTCTTGTTTGGCGGTGCGGCGCTCGGCTTGGACGGGGCCACCACGGCCGGCGCTGTCGCCCTCGCAATTGGCATTGGTATCCAGAATTTCCCCGAAGGTCTTTCTGTGAGCATGCCCTTACGGCGCGACGGGGTGTCTCGCGGCAAAGCGTGGTGGTACGGTCAGTTGTCGGCCATCGTGGAGCCTGTAGCCGGGGTGGTTGGGGCCGTGGCGGTCATGGCCATGAGGCCCATTTTGCCCTATGCGCTGGCCTTTGCGGCGGGCGCCATGATTTACGTGGTGGTGGAAGAGGTGATTCCGGAGACGCAACGTGACAAATACACCGATGTGGCCACCTTGGGCTTCATCGGAGGGTTCATCGTCATGATGTCACTGGACGTGGGGCTGGGCTGAATTCGACGCCGCCAAAGCGCCCACTGCTCATCATCAAGAGGACGTGGTTTTCTTTGGGGACGTCCGCAAGCCTGCGGGAAAGTGTCTCCTTGTCGGTGATGACCTCCAACGTGTCTCTGCCAAAGGCCTCCTTCACGAAGGATGCACTGAGCTCAGGAAGTCGCTTATGCCGGACCACGTCGGGGTCGAAGTAAACAATGGCGTGATCGACCGCATTCATGGCGTCCTTGTACTGGGGGATGAAGGTCTTGTTGAGGCTGCTGAATGTGTGCAGTTCAAACACAGCCGTGACCTCGCGTGAGGGAAATTGTCCGACCACAGAGGCTTGCGTGGCCTTGAGTTTGGACGGGGCATGGGCAAAGTCGCGAAACGCCACAAACCCTCGCGCTGCATCCTCGTGCATCACTTCGAGCCTTCGCGCGGCGCCCGTAAAATCCGCCATGTTGGCATCGAATTCAGACGTGGGCAAGCCCATGTGTTGGCAACACGCGCGCGCTGCGGCCAGATTTTGCATGTTGTGCGCGCCAAGGAGGGCGAGGTCCAGCGCGGTTCCGTCGTCAAACGTCACCGCGCTTCCCGTGGAAGTCGGCGTGTGACGCGGTGTGTGATACCCCACCCAGCGGATGTCCGTGCGGCGTTCTTTCACACGGGACACCACGTCTTGGAGTTTGGCGTCCTCCGTGCAGTGGATGACAACCCCTTCGGGTTGAACCGTGTTCAAATACGCTTCGAATTGGCCGATGTAATCCTCTTCGGTGGGAAAGACGTTGACGTGGTCCCACGCAATGCCTGTGATCACTGTCACGTGAGGTCCGTACCAGAGGAATTTGGGACGCAGGTCCACGGGAGAACTGAGGTATTCGTCGCCTTCAATCACCGCCCATTCGTGGTGGTCTTGCAAGTCCACCATGCGGTCAAATCCTTCGAGCTGCGCGCCGACCATCAGGTCGGTCTTGCGTCCCGACTTGTGCAGGGCATGAAGAATCATGGATGTCACCGTGGTTTTGCCATGGCTTCCAGCCACGACCATGCGCTGCTTGGATTCGGTGGCGAACCTCAGGAATTCCGGATAACTCTGGATGCGCAGCCCCAGCTCTTGGGCGCGTTGCAGCTCGGGGTTGTCGGTTCGGGCGTGCATTCCCAGAATGACCACGTCCAAATCAGGCGTGATGCGCTCCGCATTCCACCCCTCGGTGTCGGGCAACAACCCCGCAGCCTGAAGTCGGCCGCGGCTGGGTTCAAAAATTTGGTCGTCGCTTCCCGTGACGTGATGTCCGGCAGCGGCCAGGGCCAAGGCGAAGTTGTGCATGGCGCTGCCGCCAACCGCAATGAGGTGAATCCGCATGAGGGAAAGTTCACATCTTTTCATGGTGCCATGCACTTCAACCCAACACACTTTCTCACATTCGCACCATGAGAACATGGCGCGCGTTGCAATCTCCCCATCGACAGGCTTGGGCCTTGCTGAGAGGTCCTTTGGCTTGGTGGTTCATCCCGGGCGCCGCGCTGACCTTGGCCTTGGCGGCGCTGGGGTGGTGGGGCATTGCTGCAGCCGCGGACGGAGTGACCGCGTGGTTGCTGTCCAAGTGGATTCCAGAGACGGAGAGCACCTGGTGGGCCGCCGTCGTCGAATGGCTGATTTGGTTGCTCCTGTTGGTGGTCAAGATCAAGCTCACCAAGTACATCGTGCTTGTGGTGATGGGGCCGCTTTTGGCGGCGGTGAGTGAAGCTGTCGAAACCCAAATCACCGGCGCCTCTGTGTCGTTCACTTGGGGAAGGTGGCTCAAAGACGCCGTCCGGGGATTGCGGTCCGCCGCACTTCTTGCCACGTTCGAGTGGTCCATGACTTTGATGCTCTGGGCCGTCGGCCTCGCTGTGCCTGTACTGAGTCCAATCACCTTGACGGTTGCGTGGATTTTGGGGGCATGGGCGTACGGCGCCTCCGTGATGGATTACGTGTGGGAGCGGGAGGGGAAAGGCGCTTGGTCCGGTTTGGCGGCTTCCTTGCGTCGATTTGGGTTGGCCCTGAATGTGGGCGCTCCCTTTGCCCTTTGGATGTCTGTACCTGTGTTGGCGTGGACCGTGGGGCCCTTGATGGGCGGAATGGGGGCCACCGCCACGGCGTGTGTCGCGCTCAAGCAGCCCAGGTCGGCCGCCGATCAGCCCGCCACCACCTGAATTTGAACCCCCAGCGCCTCCAAGTCGTCAAAGAACGCGGGGTAGCTCTTGGCCACGGCTTCTGCCCCTTCGATTTCCACGGGTGCACCTGCAGCGCCAAACAGCGCGGCAGCCATGGCTATGCGGTGGTCGCCGTGGGAGGACATGCGGCCGGGTTGAACGGGTCCGGGATGAATGGTCATGGTGTCCGTTGATTCGTCGAGGTCGACTTGGATTCCCACGCGGGCCCATTCGGATTGGATGACCTTTCCGCGGTTAGACTCCTTGTTTCCGAGCCGATGCAGGCCCTTGAGCGTGCTTGGCTTTTTGCCAAAGGCCGCGAGCGCCGCCAACGGGGGGAAGAGGTCGGGGCTGTCGGTGAGGTCGACGGTGAAGGATTTGGGCTTGCCCGCCATGACCTGAACGCCTTCATCTGTGCCCGCCAAGCGGCAACCTCCAAACAGCAAGGCGCCCTTGATGGCTTCGTCTGCTTGGGTGTAGGTGCTGTGCAGGCCTTCCACATTCAAATGATGGGGAGCGCACAGGGTGCCCAGCCCCAACAGGAATGCTGCTGCGGACCAATCCCCATCGATGGCCATGTCTTGGGCTTGGGCCCGTTGGTTGCCAGGGACGCGTAAGCGCAAAGTCCGCGCATCTTCATCTTCTTCCAAGAGTTCGATGTCAAGGCCCATGTCTTCGAGCACTTCCAGGGTCATTTGAACGTAGGGACGGCTGACCACGCCGTGGAGGTTCAGGACCGAGTCGCCCTCGGCATGGGTAAGCGCGCAGAGCAGTCCGGTCAAAACTTGGCTGCTTCCTGCAGCATCCATACTCACATCACCGCCCCGAAGCGGTCCCTGGATGCTAGGGTGTTCGCCAGGTGCGGTGTGGGTGACCGTCACGCCAAACGCACTGAGGGCCTCGGTCAGGCCGTCAAGGTTTCGAATCAACAGGCTTCCCGCGCGTTCCAGCGTCAAAGGCGCGTGGTACAAGGAGGCCAACACCCCAAACATGCGCAGCCCCAATCCAGACTCTCCTGGGGTCAATGTGGTGTCTCGAGGTTGCAAAGGGAAATGGCCGTGGATGGCCACGGCATCCTCCCCGAGTTCGACTTCCGCACCGAGTTGCGCGGACATCATCAGCGCATGGGTGCAGTCGTCCGATTCGGAGGGGCGTGTGATCATCGTTCGGCCTTCTGCGAGGGTGGCCAGCGCAACGACACGCTGCATGATGCTCTTGCTCGGAGGTGCCCACACGGTGTCTCCCGCCAAGGTGCTCGGAAGAATGCGAAGAATCATACCTGGGGCTTTCGACCTGTATAAATCGTGGCGATGCCGCCTGTCAAGCTGCGCGCTTGAACGTCTCGGTATCCCGCTTGGCGCATTTGGTCCAGAAAGACTTCACCTTCAGGGAAGGCTTGGACACTTTCTGGCAGATACGCGTAGGCGGAAGGATCCTTGCTGACCCATTTGCCTACAGAGGGCATGATGTGCTTGAAGTACAGACCAAATACCTGCTTGATGGGAAAGTGCTTGGGCTTGCTGAATTCCAAAACCAACCCCAGCGCCCCCGGTTTCAACACGCGAAGCATGTCCTTCAATCCGGCTTGCAGGTCTTCGAAATTCCGCACGCCAAAGGCCACTGTGTACGCGTCGAAGGTGTCGTCTTCGAAAGGCAGTGCCACGGAGTCGCCCTGGATGAGCTCAATCTTGTCGTTCCACCCGCGTGCCGAAATCTTCTCTCGCCCCACATCCAACATGCCCGCGCTGATGTCGACGCCTGTGACGTGAACGTCGAGGCCCATGCGCACAGCTTCGATTGCAAAGTCGGCGGTGCCTGTGGCCACATCGAGCATTTTGGACGGCGATTCCTCGCGCAACATGCGGATGCACGCCTTGCGCCAAAGCACATCGATGCCCAGGGAGAAGAAGTGATTCAGGAAGTCGTAACGGTGGGCGATGCCGTCAAACATCCGCGCGACTTGGTTTTTTTTCGCTTCTTCTTCAGGCGTGACGTAGGGGGTGATTCGGGTGCCCATGAACGTGGTTTGGATGCAAAGATGAAACAGGAGTTCTCAGGGCAGGGTTCATCCCACCATGGTATGCCCCTCGGGGTATTTGAAGTGAGAATGAGACGTGCGGCCTCCGACGGCAAAGGCCACGGTCAAGGTTCCGACACGTCCCACGAACATGGCCACCGCCAGCACCACTTTGCCCGGGGAACTGAGAAGGGGCGTGATGCCTGTGCTCAACCCCACCGTGCCCATCGCGCTGACGTGTTCGAACGCCAAATCGAAGAAGGTTGACGCTCCAGATGTGACCAAGGCCGATTCCGTGACAGTGAGCACAAACACGCCGACTAGGTTGCCCACGAGGAAGAACAACAAGACGCTGTAGGCCCGGCTTCGAAGGACGGCACTGATGGTGCGCTTGAAGATTTGGACATGATCTCCACCACGGACAGTGCGCCAAACGTCGGCCAAAACGATGGCCAGCGTCGAGGTTTTGATGCCGCCTCCAGTGGAGCTGGAGGACGCGCCAATGAACATCAAGACGAGGAGGAGGAACAGCATGGGCATGCCCACTGCGCCGATGTCCACGGTGTTGAATCCGCTGGTGCGCGTGACGCTTTGAAACACGGCCGTTGTGAATTTTCCAAATCCGGACATGCCCGCGAGGGAGCCATGCCATTCCAGCAAGGCAAACGCCACGGCGCCCAACACCACAAGAATGACCGAGAAGTAAAGGGCAATTTTGGCAGGGAAAGAAATGGCTTTCCACGGTGACACCATGCGCTCGCGGAGTTTGCGGAGGTCGAACAAATCAAACATGGCCACCATACCCAAGGCCCCGAGAAACACCAAGATGGTGATGACCCAGTGCACCAGCCAGTTGGTGGCCACCCAAGGATGCGCAAGGCCATCTGTAAACAGGGTGATGCCCGCGTTGTTGAAGGCCGACACGCTGTGAAACACAGAGGAGAAGATCCGATCTCCCAAGCCGTGGAAAGCGACTTCAGGAGACCACAACGCCATGAGGGCCAACGCACCCACCGCTTCCAACCCCAAGCACCACGCGATCACCTTGCCCAAGGTGCCACTGCTCCCGAGGAGGCTGTCGCTGTTCACGAAGTCCTCGATCACATCGTGCTGTTTCACGGCCACACCAAATTTGGACGCGAGCGCCAAGAAACTCCCAAAGGCGATGAAATTCAGGCCGCCCAATTGGATGAGAAACAAAAGCACCCAATGTCCTTTGGAGGTGAAATAGGTCATGGTGTCCACGCTCATCAACCCCGTCACGCACGTGGCGCTTGTCGCGGTGAAAAAGGCATCTACGAGCGGCATGCCACCTTCCAAGGTGGACATGAGGGGCATGCTGAGGAGCCACGTGCCGACAACGATCAGCAACACAAAGCTCAAAATGAAGATGACCGCAGGATGGATTCGCACGCGAGGAAGCCGTGATCCGGGCCGCATCCACTCCATCAAGACGGCCACAAACAGGTATCCTTGGACCAAAAACGTGCTGAAATCGCCAATGCTTGGCATGAGGACGGCAAGAGCCTGTCCCAATGGAGGTGAGCCACACAGCAAGTCGCCAACCCCTTCCACCAGCAGCACGGCCATGACAATCCCCTCGGCCCACGTCTCCTTGAAAAAGGTGGTCGGGTGAAAGTGATAGAGCACGCGCACGAGATAGTGCAGAACGTAGAATCCAAAACTGAATTTGACCACGTCAAACAACGAGGCCGCCGTGTCTGCGTCGTGCTCGTAGCCGTAGTAAATGGCCAAGACAGAAAGGGCAGAGAGGTTGACCAACAGCGTCAGCCACTGAAACGTGCCCAGAACGCGCTCCTTGCTGTCATAGAGCCAAATGTTGGCCCGTTCTCTGAACGACTGCCAAGTCAATGCGCGGAGATGTTGGTTTGTCGGAGGCGCGGAAGCTCGGCTTCAAGGGCTTCTCGTGTAATGGGGACGACGCCCACCCGTTCACACACCCAACCTCCCGCCAAATTGGCCACGGCGGCCACGTCCACGGCATTGGCCTTGCTGGCAAACATCAAAGAGGCCACGGCAATGACTGTGTCGCCGGCACCGCTCACGTCCACCACTTCGCGGGGAAGGGCGGGGATGTGGGCGTGTTGGACGCCTTCGTTTGGGGCGTGGATCCAAGCCCCGTGTTCGCCTAGGGTGACAAAGACCCGCTTGCAGCCCAGTTGCGACATCAGCGTCTCGACCGCATGCGACATGCCGTCGCGGTCTGTCGGATGGACGGGATGGGTCAGTCCCAGACCTTCGTTCAATTCCTTCAAATTGGGCTTGAACAAGTCGACCTCACTGTACGCCGCGAAGTGTTTGAGCTTGGGGTCCACTGTGACCGGAACACCCGCATGGCGGCATGCTTCGATGGCCTGTCCCACGAAGGATTCGGTCATCAAGCCCTTGTCGTAGTCTTCCAGGACCACGACATCGGGTTTGCGGTTGCCATTCAGCAAAGCGCTCAAGGCGTACAGAGCTTCTTCAGAGACCTCGGAGGCGACTTCCGCAGTGGATTCTTCGTCCACGCGCACCACGTGATGGCCTCCGCTGATCACCCTCGTTTTGACGGTGGTGGGGCGAGAAGGGTCCACGCTCAAATGCGGGTTACACATTGTGGCGAGGAGGGAGGTGAGGTCGCGCCCCGCCTGGTCATCCCCAATCACACTGATGAGTTCTACTTCGGCGCCAAGAGCAGCGAGATTTTTGACCACGTTGGCCGCACCTCCCACGCGTTGCTCTTTGCGGGAGACTTCGACCACAGGCACAGGTGCCTCCGGACTGATGCGGTGGACTTGGCCCCACATATAGGCGTCGACCATGACGTCTCCGACCACGCAAACGCGGGGCTCGGACCACGGCAAGGTGTCCAAAGACGTGGGAGAGTTGGAATCACTCATGACACCAAAGTTCGGAACTTCCGGGGATTCAGCTCAACTTACGGCACGCCGCGTCGATGCGGCGAACCGCTTCGGCCAGCACGTCGTCCGCAGCTGCGTAGGAGAGACGGATGCATTCGGGGGTTCCAAACGCAGCCCCACTGACGGACGCCACTTTGGCCTCTTCAAGCAAGAAGAAAGCCAAGTCGTTGGCGTTTTCGAGGGTTTTCCCTTGGAACGACTTGCCAAACAAAGCGGACACGTCAGGGAACACGTAGAAAGCCCCCATGGGTTGATTCACCTTGAATCCAGGCACTTTGCTGAGGCCCTCGACCATCAATGCGCGACGGCGACGGAAGGCATCGACCATGTCGCTGACCAGTGCAGGGTCGGCTTCAAGCGCAGCTGCGGACGCGGCTTGGGTGATGCTTGAAGGCGCAGAGGTGAACTGACCTTGGATTTTGGTGCACGCCGCGGCAATCCACGTGGGCGCTCCGATGTAACCCAAGCGCCATCCCGTCATGGCAAATCCTTTCGAAACGCCATTCACCGTGACCGTGCGCTCCCACATGCCTCGCTGGGCGGCCATGGAGGCATGCTTGTCCGTGAAGTTGATGAGTTCATAGATCTCGTCGCTGACCGTGATGATGCGGTCGTGCTTGCGCAGCACATCGGCCAACGCTGCGGTTTCGGCTTCCGTGTACACAGAACCGGAAGGGTTGCAAGGAGACGAATACATCACCATGCGTGTCTTGGGCGTGATGGCCGCCTCGAGTTCGCTTGGTTGGATTTTGTAGTCGTTGTCGATGCTTGTTGGCAACACCACGGGGATGCCTCCAGAGACCTTCACGATTTCTTCGTAGCTGACCCAATAAGGGGCAGGCAGGATGACTTCGTCTCCGGGATTGACCAGCGAGAGCGCCACATTCGCAAGGCTTTGCTTGGCACCCGTACTGACCACCACCTGGTCCATGGTGTATTCCAGCCCGTTGTCGCGCTTGAACTTCTCCACGATGGCCTTGCGGATGCGCGGCGTTCCAGGAACAGGAGTGTAGTGCGTTTCATTGGCTTCGATGGCATCGATGCCCGCTTGCTTCATTTCTGCAGGAGTGTCAAAATCGGGCTCTCCGAGAGAAAGGGAAATGACGTCAATGCCTTGGTCCTTGAGCTCGCGTGCCTTTCTCGCCATGGCAATGGTGGCAGATTCGCTGAGGCGTTGCAGGAGGTCAGAAGTGGTGTGTTCCATGGGGGGTGATTCAGTCCGTAAATGCGGGAACAAAATTACGCAGTCCTGCCGACAATCAAGGGCGAGTTTGCAGGGAAATCAATCCGAGCCCGAGGGCGGTCAAAAGGCCGTTGACAGGCAACAGGGCGAACCCAAAACTGAAGCCAAGCCACCCTGTCAAAAGGTGCTCCAATCCGTAGCCAAGGATGGGTGCGGAGATGCAGATCCAGGGCACGGCGCGGGCTTTGGGGTTCCAAGGCGTGAACATCCCCACCGCAAACAACCCGAGCAGCGGGCCGTAGGTGTAGTTGGCCACGGTGAACAAAGCCGCCACCACAGAAGAGTCGTTGACTGCACGAAACGCCATGATGACCACCCACAAGGCCACGGCCATGCCCAAGTGGACCCGTCGCCGGGTGCGGGAGGCGCGCTCTGGGGACATTTCTTGGGTGCCCAAAAGGTCGACACATGTGGAGGTGGTCAACGCGGTGAGCGCAGAGTCCGCAGAGCTGAATGCCGAAGCCAGCAGCCCCACGACAAAGGCCACGCCAAGCACAGGTCCTAGGCTGCCCCCCATGGCGACCATGGGGTAGAGACGGTCTGTGGCCTCGGGAAGGGGCATGCCGATTTGGTCTGCGTGCATCCACAGCATGGCGCCCATGGTCAAGAACAGCAAGTTGGCCCCCACCAAAATGAGGGTGAAGGACCCCATGTTCCACTGGGCCTCGCGCAGGTTTCGGCAGGCGAGGTTTTTCTGCATCATGTCCTGGTCAAGTCCGGTCATGGCGATGGTGACGAACATGCCGGCCAGCACGTGCTTGAGCCAGTGGTTGCTCACTTTCCAGTCCTCGGTGACCCAGATTTGGGTCAGGTCTGTGGAAGCGACGACCTTCGGCAGGTCGAGCCAGTTGTGGCCGCCGGCTTGAAGGATGCCTCCAATGGTCAGGACGACGGCCAGAAGCATGCAGGCGGTTTGAAGGGTGTCGGTCCAAATCACCGTGCCCATGCCGCCTTCTCTGGTGTACAGGTAGATGACGGCCAAAATCCCCGCCGTGGTGAGGCCAAACCACGTCCACGGCGTGGCATCGCCAGCCAGGGGTTCAAGCACCAAGACGTCCACGACCAGGGCCACGAGAAACAGCCGGAAAGAGGCCCCGATGACGCGGCTCACGATGAAAAACCCCGCACCCGTTTTGTGGGCGTGGCTTCCAAACCGCGTCCCCAAGTAGCGGTAGATGCTCGTGAGTTGAAGTTTGTAGTAAAGCGGGAGAAGAACAATTGCAACAATCACATATCCAATGCAATAGCCTAAGACCATTTGCATGTATGTCCACTCTTGGTCTCGGACCCATCCAGGAATGCTGAGGAAGGTCACACCCGAGAGGGAGGCACCCACCATTCCAAAGGCGACCACGTACCAGGGCGCTTGCTGGCTCGCCACGAAAAACCGTGCCTCAGAATCGGCGTTGGCACTGCGCTTGCTCGACCATTTGGCGATGCCGAGCAGGACGGCCACGTAGGCAAGGGCAATGATCAGGACCGTCGTGGGTGTCATGTGGTCAAATGTACGGGCTGACGGGCACCCTCGACTTGGGCCTTGGCGTACCTTCGTGCGGTGCAGATTCCTTCGCGATTGATTGAAGCCGCAGTGGACCAGATGGCCACGTTGCCTGGTGTGGGACGTCGAACGGCGCTCCGCTTGGTGTTGAACATGCTGGCACGGGACGAGGAGCGGGTGCGCGACTTCGCGGAAGCCATGGTTGCGATGCGTGCGGGCGTGAAGCCGTGCTCTGTCTGTCACAACCCCACGGAGGACGAGGTCTGCAACCTGTGCGCCAATCCGCACCGCGATGGGGCCACGGTGTGCGTGGTGGAAGACGTTCGGGACCTTTTGGCTTTGGAGAGCATGGGCGAATACCGCGGCCTGTACCATGTGCTGGGAGGCGTAATCAGCCCCATGGACGGCGTGGGGCCTGCGGATTTGAATGTGGAAACGTTGGTTACGCGCGCGGCGACGACGGAAGTGAAGGAAGTGATTTTGGCCTTGCCGGCCTCCATGGAAGGCGACACCACCGCGTTTTATTTGGCCAAAAAACTCGCCGACTCCGACGTCCTGTTGACCGCCCTCGCCCGGGGTGTGGCCGTGGGGGAAGCCTTGCAGTACGCCGACGAAGCGACGCTGTCCAGTTCCTTGTTGAATCGCCTGCCCTACGAGGGATGACCGACCTGAGCGTCATCATTGTCAGCTACAACGTTCGGGCGTTCCTCGAGCAATGTTTGGTCTCTGTTGAGCGGGCCATGACCGACTTGGATGTGGACGTGTGGGTGGTGGACAATCGCAGCGTTGATGGCTCGGTGGACATGGTCCGGGAACGGTTTCCTTGGGTTCAAGTGATTGCCAATCAGGAAAACGTGGGCTTTTCCGTGGCCAACAACCAGGCGATTCGCGCGTGTGCTGGACGGCATGTGCTGCTGCTCAATCCCGACACGGTGGTTGGCGAAGACACCTTCCAAACGTGCTTGGCCCACGCCGATGTACACCCCAAGCTGGGAGGCATGGGCGTGCCGATGTACGACGGCACGGGCAAGTACCTGCCTGAGTCCAAGAGGGGGTTGCCTGCGCCTTGGCCGGCCCTTTGTCGGATGTCAGGATTGCATCGTTTGGCCCCCAAGTCACGCCGGTTCAACGGGTACTACGCAGGGCATGTGGGCGAGCTCGAGACTGCACCTGTCGACATTTTGTCCGGGGCATACATGTGGATGCGGAAAGAAGCCTTGGACGAGGTGGGGCTGCTGGACGAGCAGTTCTTCATGTACGGAGAGGACATCGACCTGAGCTGGCGTTTGGTGGAAGGGGGATGGGAGAACCATTATTTCGCAGGCACACGCATCATTCACTACAAAGGAGAGTCCACCAAAAAGGGAAGCTTGAACTACGTGATGGTGTTTTACCGCGCCATGCTCCTTTTTGCAGCAAAACATTTTGAGGGCAGCCAAGCCCGGGCGTTTTCATGGATGATCCGCACGGCGATTTATGGTCGGGCAGCCTTGGCTGTCATTCGTCGCATGTTGAGCCGTTGGGGCGACATGCTGCGCGTGGCCATGGGCACCCTTGCAGCCCTCGGGGGGATCATGGGGGTCTCGCAGATGACCTTCGGCAAGTCCTTTGTTTGGCCGGATGCCGGTTGGCAAGCCACGGGCTTGGTGGCCGTTCAAGTGCTTGGCATGTGGGCTGGAGGTGGATACCGCGATGCCCGTGAACGGGGCGGCGCGTCCCGGCACGTGCTCGCGTGGCTGCTGGCGTCGTTGACGACCCTGGCGGCATACAGCTTGTTTCCTGAAACGTGGCGGTTCAGCCGCGGTGTGGTGTTGGTGTTGCCGGTGCTTCACGGGCTCGTCCACGGCCTGATTCAGGCGCGGGCGTTGAAGCGGCACGGCAATCCGTACCACATCCGGAGGTTGTTGGTCGCGCAAGGGGATTTGGGAGGCATGGCAGAGTTGTTGCGTCGGAACGAGGGCGAGCGCGTTCGGTTGACCATGCATGCGCTGTGGGCCGGAGAGATCGACCCTGAGGAATGGCCCCAACGGCAAGGTGTGCCCTGGGTGGGGCGCATCCGTGACGTGGAGGAGGCTGTTCAAATCCACAAGGTCGACGAGGTGGTTTTCAGCGGGAAAGATGTCCGCACCGAATCCATTGTGGCGGCGCTCCCCATGTTGGGGCGGATGGGGGTCAAATGCCGCATCGCTTGGACGGATGTGGGAGACGTGATGTCCAGTGGCGGTGCGTCCCGTGAAGCCTTTGTGGCGTTTCAGCGTGGACTGCATCGTCCCGAGGTGGCGCGGACCAAAAGGGTTTTTGACCTGGTTTTGGTCTTCTTGATGTGGGGCATGGCGCCGGTCATGTGGTTCACGGGGCGAGGGGATTGGGTCCGTTTTTCGATGCGGGTCCTCCAGGGAAAAGGCACATGGGTGCGTCCTGGAAACCTGCAAGTGCCTGAGCGTCACGGGATCGATTTGACGGAGGGTTTGAAAGGCAGGGCGGCAGACCGGAAGGCGTTCACCCATGCCCAAGATTACCATTGGAGGAAGGACCTTGCGGTGGTGGCAGATGCCTTAATTTCGCGTCGAGCAATTATCTCTCATGGCCATCATTGACATTATCCTGCCCAAAATGGGCGAAAGCGTAGCCGAAGCCACGATCATCAAGTTGGTGGTTGATGCAGGGGCTGGTGTGGAAGCAGACGAACCGATTGTGGAGATCGCCACTGACAAGGTGGACTCTGAAGTTCCTGCCCCCGAAGACGGCACGCTGGTCGAATGGTGTGTGGCCGAGGGAGACGTGGTTCAAGTCGGCGCGGTCATCGCCCGTTACGACGTGGGCGGAGATGCCGCCGATGCCGCACCTGAACCTGCTGTCGCTGCGGAACCAAGCGCGCCCGCTGCGCCAGTCTCGGCCGCAGAATCTGTCCCGGCACCTGAAGTGGTCGCTGCGGCCATGGCTCCTCTTGACACCGCGCCTTCGCGCAAAGGACCTTCTGGCCGTTTTTATTCGCCGCTGGTGAGGAGCATTGCCCAAAAAGAGGGCATCGGCATGGCCGAGCTTGAACAAGTGCAAGGTACCGGGTCGGAGGGTCGCGTCACCAAGAAAGACATCTTGGGCTACATCGCTCAGCGAGGACAAGGGGCGCCTGCAGCGGTCCCCGTTCCAGCTGCATCGCCAGCGCCCGCAACTGTCAAAGCGCCGACACCGGCCCCGGCACCCAAGGCCGCGGTCAGCGTAGATGGCGCCCACGACATCGTGGAGATGGACCGGATGCGCAAGATGATTGCCGACCACATGGTGCGCAGCGTTCAGACGAGCCCCCATGTCACCTCTTTTGTCGAGGCCGACGTGACCAACCTCGTCATGTGGCGCAACGCCAACAAAAAGGCGTTCCAGGAGAAATTTGGAGAGAAGCTCACCTTCACGCCGCTCATCGCCGAGGCGATTGTGAAGGCGATTCGAGATTTCCCGGGTGTCAACGCCAGTGTGGACGGCGACAAGATTTTGATTCACAAGGCCATCCACTTGGGCATGGCTGCCGCATTGCCCTCAGGCAATTTGATCGTTCCTGTGATCAAGCACGCGGACCAATACAACCTGCAAGGACTGGCCCGTCAAGTCAATGATTTGGCAAACCGAGCGCGCGCAGGGAAACTCACGCCGGATGACATCGCGGGCGGAACCTACACCATGAGCAACGTGGGCACCTTTGGCAATGTGATGGGCACGCCCATCATCAACCAGCCTCAGGTGGGCATTTTGGCCCTTGGGGCCATCCGCAAGCGGCCGGCCGTTCTCGAGACCGAGCACGGCGACGTCATTGCCGTCCGACACATGATGTTCTTGAGTCACAGCTACGACCACCGCGTGGTCGACGGCATGCTGGGAGGCAGCTTTGTGCGTCGCGTGGCGGATTACCTCGAGGGTTTCGACTTGAACCGCCCCATTGAAGGTTGACAAGCGACGTTGACTTATTCCCAAGAGCATTGGGGATAAGTCGACCTGATATGAGGGATGCGACTCAAGGGGATGGGGTAGATTTGGTCAAACCGTTTACGACGTTTTCCATGACCAAAGCTTTGTTCAAGTTTTTATCCTTTGCGTTTGCTCTGAGTGCGATCCAGCAGGCCAAAGCAGGGACAGGTTGTGTCGTCATGGATGCGGACACGACGTGGGCAAATTATTCTTCGGTTGAGCTCTTCACAGAGGGAAGCATTTTGATGGAGGAGGAGTTTTGGCATGAGGCTGAGCGGGTCTGGGCGTATGCCATGAAGACGCGGCCCAAGAACCGAGTGGCCAAATTCAAGCGGGCCGTCTGCATGTCGGAAATCGGAGAGGATTGGCCAACGACAAAGACCTTCTTGGAGGAGGTCACCAAAGGTGGTTTGACCTTGCGATACGATCCATTCAATCCCAACCAGATGATTCCTCCTTTGGATGCGTGGTTGTGGTTGGCCAATGCCGAGCACCGGATGGGAGAGTTTGATCTCGCGCGGAAGCACGTGGATGCGTTTTTGGCCAAAGCAGGCGAGAAGCACGGTTCAATTGAATGGGCTTCCAAAATCTTGGCAGAAGTCCGCTTTGCAGAACGGCAATTGGACAACCCGACCGACGCGTTTGTCTCGAGCATGTCGATCAACAGCGAAGGCAACGAGACTCACCCGGTGTTGACGGCCGATGGCCAGACCATGTTTTTCTCGTCCGACCGTGCGCGCAGCAATGGCTCGAATCACGGCCGGGTCGACCCCAACACCAAGACCCACTACTTCGACATCTATCGCACAGAACTCCAGCAGGACAGCGCCTGGGAGGAGCCTGAGTATTTGAACATGGGCATTCGCAACCATGCCAAGGTCATTGGCTCAGATGCCTTTGGCCAAAAGCTCATCGTGCTTGACGACGACGGTTGGACCCATGAGTTGAAGACCACAGAGCGCTGGGAGCGAGGTTGGACGGTTGCAGAACCTTTTTACCTGGATCGCACAATCCCCAACGAAGGAGAAATTGTGTTTTTCCCCAACAAAGATCGACTGATTGCGAGCGTAAAGATGCGTCGCGGCGAGGGTGGATTCGACTTGTACGAGAGCGCCTTAACCGCGGAAGGCCGTTGGGGCAAGTTGAAATCCTTGGGGACGCGAGTGAACACTTATGGGGATGAAATCACGCCTTTTGTCGCCGCGGATGGCGTCACCGTGTTCTTCGCATCCAACGGCTTGCAAAGCATGGGTGGCCTTGACGTGTACCGAACGACGAGAAATGCTGCGGGCGGATGGACAGAGCCGGAGCACTTGGGCGCCCCCGTCAACAGTGTCGACGACGACATGGCCTTCGTGATTGGCGCCAAGGGCGAAGTGGGATACCTCGCATCGCGTCGCAATGTGGAGCGCGGTGATTTGCAATTGTTTGAGGTGTCGATGAATGGCGCACCTTCTCTGGAACAAGAAGTGGTCATTTTGACCTTGGATGCTGAGAACCTGGACAACGATGTTCAACCTGATTTGCTGATTGTCAAGGATGCCAATACAGGGGATGTAATCCAGCGCGTTGAGCGAGAAAACACTGAAGATGTCTTCAACCTCATCTTACCCACGGGTCGAGATTACGTGGTGGAATCGGCTGAAGCATCTTTGTCAGAGGAAAATGCTGTGTCCCAGGCTCCGGCGATTCGTAGGACACTCCAGTTGTCGGAGGACTTGGCGCCAGAGGTCATTGCGTTGACCTTTGAAGAGGTATTCCAAGATATTGAAGCTGCAGATGAGCCACAAAACGAGGGGCTCGAAAACCTGGCAGATGCCGCGCCATTTGTGGTCCGTGCGCCCGAGAAAGTGAAGGCTGACGATGCACTGCTGACGGACACCAATACCGCGGAAGCATTTGCGGAGGATGTACCTGTTGACGTTGCTCCTGACGATCAGGCCTTGGTGGCGGCAACCACCCCGAATTCCGAAGTGATCAATGTTGAGACCAACGAGGCGGTCAAAGAGGCGGTTAACGAGACGGTGAAGGAAGACGTGAATGAGGCATACTTGAGTCCTAAGGGTCAAGTTGAAGACAGCAAGGAGACCTCAAAAGAAGAGCCTGTCGAGGAGGCTTCCGTCGCTGTGGACAAGCCTGCTGCAGGCAGTACCACATCCGCCAAGGAGAACAAAGCAACCCGCGATGGTGACGTGTTTCAATCCTCTGCGCCTTTGGCGCCGGTGGCTTTGGCTGATGTGGATGTGGGGCAAACCGTCATGGCCATCCAGCTTTACAGCGGTCAGGTGCACACCGAACGCATGGACATGACACCCGCGTTGGATTTCATCGTGGCCCAAAGCGCCCAGGGCAAGCCCGTGGTGCGTATTGAAGGAAGTGCGTCAGACGGACCCTCTTCACGGGCTGGAGGCAACATGGAGCTTGCTTCCTCACGGGCCATGGACGTCTACCTTCGACTGGTGAAAGGGTTGGCCAACCGCGGATTGGAGAAGGGGCGCGATTATGATGTGACTGTCGTTCGCCGGGTCCAACCCGATGGAGACACGCCTGCGTCATTTGTCCAAGGCGAGGCACACCCTGCAAGCTTTCAGTATGTGCGCATGGATGTGGCCGTTCGCTGACCGAACTTTCGAAACATGATGGAACAAGTTGTACGGCTGCACCTGAAGCGGCCCTTGGTATTTTTTGACCTCGAAACCACGGGGACCAAAGTGGGGGTAGATCGCATTGTGGAAATGGCCATGGTCAAGCTGATGCCTGATGGCACTGTCATCAAGAAGCCGGAAGAACCTGGGCGCGAGCATCGCATCCTTATCAATCCAGAGATGCCCATCCCGGTAGAGGCCAGCTTGGTCCATGGGGTGTACGACGAAGACGTGAGAGATGCACCAACGTTTGGCCGGGTTGCACCCGGACTGCTGAAATGGCTGCACGGATGCGATTTGGGGGGCTTCAACAGCAACCGTTTTGACGTGCCCATGTTGGCGGAAGAATTTTTGCGTGTGGGCATTGATTTTGGGCTGGAGGGCAGAAACCTCATCGACGTCCAAAATGTCTTTCACCGCATGGAGCAGCGGACGCTTCGCGCCGCCTTCAAGTTCTATTGCGACAAAGATTTGGAAGGTGCCCACGAAGCGTTGCCGGACACGTTGGCCACGGTTGAGGTGTTTTTGGCGCAATTGGAACGCTACAAGGACAAGACCGTGCTGGACAGCCGCGGTGAAACCGTGGGGCCTGTGCCTTCAGACATGGAAGAGCTCGGAGCGTTCTGCAAAATGCGCAACAACGCAGACTTGATGGGGCGCCTGGTGTACGACGACGATGGGCACGTGGTCTTTCAGTTTGGCAAGCATTCCGGCAAACGCGTCAAAGAAGTGCTCGACCGTGACCCAGGATATTTTGGCTGGATGATGCAAGGCGAATTCCCACGTTACACGAAGCGAATCCTGCAAAAGGTCAAAGACGGCGAGTTGTGAGTCGTACCCGGCGCATTGCGGTGTGGGTGTCGAATGACCTCACGTTTGACCAGCGCGTCAAGAAAACATGTCAGACGCTCGAGGGCTTGGGCTGGACCCCTGTGCTCGTGGGGCGAGAAATGCCCAACTCGTTGCCATGGGAGGGGCCTTGGGAGGCGCACAGGCTGAAGCTGGCTGCCCATGCAGGCCCACGGTTTTACCTCTCGTTTCAACGGGAACTGCATCGCTGGCTCCGCACTCATGCATCGCGTTTGGACGCCATTTGGTGCAACGATTTGGACACGCTTGCTCCGGCGGTGTGGCATGGTCAGTTGCCAGTGGTCTACGACAGCCATGAATACTTCACCGAAGCGGCGGGCTTGACGGGTAAGCCGCTGAAGCGTGCAGCATGGTTGATGTTGGAGCGCTGGGCGTTCAATTCTCTGCCATGCATGATCACCGTGAACGAAAGCATCGCGGAGTCCTACCGAAAAACTTACGGGCTGGAAGTGTTGGTCGTACGCAACATGCCAAGAAGGCAGACACCGGTGGAGGTGGAGGGTCGATCGGCCTTTGAAGCGTACGGCATTCCGACAGACTTGCCCATTGCCTTGATGCAAGGGGCGTACATGGACCGTGACCGGGGTGCGGCGGAAGCCGTGGCAGCATTGCCTGGCATGACCGGAATTCGCTTGGTGTTGGTGGGGGCGGGGGTCGAGTGGGAGGAAGCCCGTGCCCGGGTGAACGAGTCTCAGATGGAAGGACGTTTGCACTGCATCCCCAAGTTGCCCTTTGAGGCCTTGCGCAAACTCACGGCGTCAGCCGATGTGGGGCTGAGTTTGGACAAGGGCAGTCACGGCAACTATGAAATGAGCTTGCCCAACAAGCTGTTTGATTTCATGCACGCACGATTGCCCATGGTGGTCACGGCGAGAAAGGAGGTGGCTGCCATTGTGCGCGAACATGGACTGGGAGAGGTGGTGCAACACGCCACCCCTTCAGCCGTGAAGGCCGCCGTTGACAAGGTGCTTCAGTGTCCACGTGCCGAATGGGCCGAGGCCCTCAGCAAGGCGAGTGAATCGTTCCATTGGGGCGTGGATGAACTTCAGATCGAGCGGGCTCTAGACACTTGTTTGAAGGCCCACTTGGCGGGGAGCCAAACCCAGTGAGCCAGGGATGAGGCGCGGCTGATCCGTCCGTGCTTCATGCGGCGCTCTTCCCAGTACAGCGCGGCGTCGAATTTCCTCGAAAGTCCTCCGCCTGCGACAGAGGCGAGCACCAGCTCAGGATGGCATGCAATGTGCTGGCCCGCATTTCGGCAATCGAGCATCCAGGCATAATCCGACAGCACCTTGTATTCTGAAGATAGCGGGCGTTGCTTTACCCAAGCTGTGGGGACAATCACGCCCTGGTGATGCAAGGTGTTTTGCCAATCGAGTGACTTGCCAAATTCGGGCACAAATTCTGCGGGTACGCCAGGTTCTCGCGGCGCCATGGCCAGGACCGTGCAAGCGTGTCCCACGTCTCCCTTAAGTCGTTCAAGAAGCATGGATAGGCCCTCCGCGAGAGGCAGGTCTCCCGCGCCCATGAACCAAACATAGGGCGCTTGGACGAGGCCCGCGCCGCGATTCATGGCGTCGTACACACCCAGGTCGTCTCTGCTGTCTGCATGATGGATGACATCCATGAAGGTGGACATCACGGTCAGGGTGTCGTCGGTGGATGCACCGTCGACAACCACCATTTCCAATTGCGCCAAGACATGTGCTGGAAGGGCTCGGAAGGCGGTCAGGGTTTCGCGCAAGTCGTCGGCGCCATTGTAGACAGGAATGACCACCCCAATGCGAGGGGAGTGGTTCATGGGACGTTTTGCGGGGCGGGTTCGTCCAATAGGCGCCCACCTTCGCAGCGCCAAACGCGGCCTGGGCGGCGGTTCATGGAGGCCCAATCGTGGGTGGCCATGACCAACGTCTTGCCTTGGCTGGGCAAGGTGTGCATCAGCTCCAGAATCTCTTCTGTGGTCTCGGGGTCAAGGTTGCCTGTGGGCTCGTCGGCCAACAGAAGTGGCGGGTCATTCAGCAAGGCACGCGCGATGGCGACGCGTTGTTGTTCGCCACCGCTCAGCTCGAAGGGCATCTTGTAGCCCTTGTTGGGAAGACCCACAGCGGTCAAGACTTCCTCGATGCGGCGATGCTTGGCCTTTTTGTCCTTCCAGCCCGTGGCCAACAATGCAAAATCGAGGTTGGCATCCACACTTCGGTCTTGCAACAGCCCAAAGTCTTGGAACACCATGCCGAGCTTGCGACGAAGCTTGTGGACGGTCCGTGGTTTGAGCTTGGCCAAATCATGGCCACACACCGAGCCTTGGCCCGAAGTCAGGCTGAGGTCGCCATACAACGTCCTCAGCAGGCTCGACTTCCCACTTCCCGTCTTGCCAATGAGGTAGACGAGTTCTCCTTCATTCACCTCCGTCGACAGGTGTTCCAGCACCACGTATTCATCGTGGCGTATGGAAACGTTGTCAAGGTGAATCAAAGGCGTCATCAGCGCTGCAGGTTGAAGGCGTTTTCGTCGAACTCCGGGTTGAAGGAAGCTTTGGCGACGCGAATGATCATCGTTTGGCCTGCCATCGCAGACGAACGTGACGCAGGCAATTTCAGCCCAAGGTCTCCAAAGGGGATGTACATCTCCAGCTTTTCAACAACCAATGATCCATCGAGGGAGGGGCGTTGCTGTTGGATCAACAGGCCGTCCGAATTCCGGAACCAATACGTTTCCTTGACGTCTCCCTTCACAAATTCAAGGATGGTGGAGGGCTCGCCTGCCACTTCTTCCTGGCCGAGGACCGTTCCTTGGTAGCCAAGCTTGTCCATTTTGGTGAGGCGGATGGGAGAGAGGTAGTCCATCATCATGGCCACAGCACTGCCGTCCATGTCAGAGACGTTGCCCATTTGAAGTTCTTGGCCACCCGCGGGTTGGATGGCCCGAATCATCACAGGCTGTCCTGCCATGGCCAATTCGGTGCGCATGGCTTGTGCCTTTTTGGAGAAGCGCTTGTCTTCGCGGTGTTGCAAGCTCATGCCTGCGCCAAATTCCACCGAGCCTTCCGTGGTCATGCCAGAGAGTTTGGACCAGGCCTTGGCACCGCCGATGGCGTCAAAGTGACGCGACACAACACCCTCGACGGTGGTCCCGGTGGGGGCATCTGCGCGAGGGATGCGCACACGTCCAAACGCGTCATATTGGTCAATGCCGTTGCCCGCATCGAAGGGACGCAACTTATTTAAGATGTCGGGAGAGCCGACCACACAGATGTTGAGGTTGTTAGGCTTCAGCATGTTTTTGGCCACACGCTGAATGTCCTCGACGGTGACAGCGTCCAAGCGTTGCAGGTAGGTTTGGTAGTAGTCTTCTGGCAAGTCATAGCGCTCGATGTTGAGTGCAAACCGGGCCACAGTGCCCTCATTTTCGAGCGAACGGGCAAAGCTCCCGGAGAGGAAAGCCTTGGCGGTGGCGAGTTCTGTGCTGTCCACCTGTTCATCGCGAATGCGGTTGATTTCTGCCATGAACTCCACCAGCGCGCTGTCTGTGACTTCAGAACGCACATCGGCATAGGCAATGAACTGAGCCGTCACGGGATCGGCACTCAAGGAGCACCGCGCGCCATAAGTGAAGGCCTTGTCTTCACGCAGGTTCTGCATGAGTCGTCCGCTGAATGCACCGCCACCGAGGATGGAGTTCATCAGTTGGATCGCTGCGGCGTCAGGGTGGCCCGGAGGGAAGGGCACAGGCTGGGTGATGTTGATCGTGCTTTGCACGGCACCTTCCACCGCGGCAAATCGCACTTGGTTCCCGGTGGGGAACTTGGCGGGCATGATTCGCGTGTATGGAATGTCCCCACGGTACCACTTGCCGAAGTGGGCATTGGCTTTGGCGTAGGCTTCGTCTGGGGTGATGTCACCGACCACGATGAGGTAGGCTGCGTTGGGACGGAAGTACGTCTTGTGATACTCCACCAAATCTTGGCGGCTGATGTTGTCTAGCGTTTCTTCGGTCATGACCTCACCGTAAGGGTGGAGGCTTCCAAAGTTGGTGGCCGAAACGAGGTTCCCCGCAATTTCACCGGGCGACGTGGGTGTGTTGGACAATCCAGAACTCACCTGCTTCTTCACCTTCTCCAACTCTTCCTCTGGGAAGGTGGGGTTGAGAATGGCGTCCGATACGATGCGCAGCAGGTCGCCCGTGTGCTTGCTCAGCGAACTTGCAAAGAAGCCTCTGGCATTGGCCCGAAAGCTGGCGCCGAGGAATTCAACATCTTCGGCGATTTGGGCCTTGGTGCGGGCCTCGGTGCCTGCAGACATCATGTCGCTGGCCATGCTTGTCAATCCGGCTTTGTCCGTTTCGAGAAACGGAGGGTAATCCAACGTCATGTTCCACGAGACAGCGGGCATACGGTGGTTTTCGACCACGATGACCTGCAGGCCGTTGTCGAGCTTGAGCTTGGTCGGCGTGCCGATTTTCAATTCAGGAGCGGGACCCGCTTCCGGGGCCTTGCTGCGGTCAACTTGACCCCAAGACAGCGTGCTCACAGCGAGAGCCATCGCGAAGAGTCCCGCGCGGCGAAGGAGGGTGGTGGAAATCAATTTCATGGCTGGGAATTGGGATCGTGCAAGAAGTAGAGGGTCACGCGCTGTTCAGGCATGTAGTATTTCTGAGCGGCCGCGCGGATGTCTTCCGGCGTAATGGCCAAGTAGCGCTCAATTTCCGTGTTGATGAGGTTGGCGTCGCCAAAGTACGTGTGGTAGTTGGCGAGGCTTTCTGCAATGCCGGCCATGCTTTGGTTTCCGGTCACGAAGCCGTATTCGATTTGGTTCTTCAACTTTTGGAGTTCGCGGTCGGAGATGAGTTCGCGCTTCATGCGCTCCACCTCGTCGTTCATCGCGGCTTCCACTTGGCGGGGATCCACACCCATGTTGCACATGGCGAAGCCCAGCGTCAGTCCCGGATCTTCGAGCCCAAAGCTGAACGCCCCGCAAAACAACGCGAGCTGGTCATTCTCCACCACACGTTGGTTCAAGCGCGCACTTTCGCCACCGCTCAAGACTTGGTTGAGCATGTCGACGGCGTAGTAGTCGGGCGTGCCTTGCGCCGGGATGGGGTAGGCCTGCACCACGAGCGGGAGGCGGTCCTTGCCGTAGATGGTGTCGCGAACTTCCGTTGTACGTGCGGGTTCAATGACTGTGGGGCGTGGGATGTCACGGCTGCCGCGTGGGATGTCCTGGAAATACTTCTCAATGAGGGCGCGCGTCTCGGCCACATCGAGGTCACCGGCAATGCTTAGCGTGGCGTTCTCCGGCACGTAGAAGGTCTCGTAGAACTCCATGAAGTCGGCATGGTCAGCCGCATCGAGGTGCTCCATGGACCCGATGGGCGTCCACTGGTAGGGGTGCTCGTTGTAGGCCATCGCCATCGTTGTGGGAAGGAGCTGGCCGTAGGGCTGGTTGTCGTAGCGCTGGCGCTTTTCTTCTTTGACGACTTCGTTTTGGGTGTCGATGCCGATCTGCTCAATCTTGGCGTGGAGCATGCGCTCGGACTCCAACCACAGGCCCAATTCGAGCTGATTGCTTGGCAGGAGCTCGTAGTAGAAGGTGCGGTCTTGGGTCGTGTTGGCGTTCAGGATGCCGCCGGCGTTTTCCACGTAAGAGTCAAACTCCCCGCGGGCGATGTTTTCTGAGCCCTCAAACAAAAGGTGCTCAAAGAAGTGGGCCATGCCTGTGCGATCGGCTCTCTCGTTCTTCGAGCCGACGTGGTAAAGCACCGTAACGGCGACAAGTGGGGTGGAGTGGTCCTCGTGGAGGATGACGTGGAGGCCGTTGTCCAAATTGAATTCGGTGAACTCAATTTGGCGAGCCTCGGTTTGGCCCCACGCAGCGGAAGAGGCCAAGGCCGCGGCTGCGCTGAGGAACAAGAAGGAGGTGAATCGCATGTGGGAAAATTGAACCTGCAAGATAGCGACCTCGGGGTATCTTACCCGCATGGAAACGAGCCATCACGAAGGAGCGGAAGCGTACGGCCAAGGGCAGGCGCTACCCGAGGGTTGGTGGGGGGCTGACGTATTTTGGCAGCTCTCGCACGAGGAAGGGGTAATCCGGACGTTGTCGGCGGAAGCCGTAGCCCGAATTGAGCGTTGCCACGCCTATTTGTTGGGCCGCGCTTCGGGGGGCGACACCTTGTATGGCATCAACACGGGGTTTGGCGATTTGGCCACGACGCGCGTGGACGATCTCGTGGGGTTGCAGCGGAATTTGTTGATCTCGCATGCGTGCGGAGTCGGGGAGCCGTTGCCTGCTGAAGTGGTGAAGGCCATGCTGTTGCTGAAGGTCAAGGCGTTGAGCCAGGGCCATTCGGGGGTGGCGGTGACGACGGTGCAGCGCCTGCTCGACCATTGGAACGCCGGCGTGTTGCCCGTGGTACCGAGCCAAGGTTCGTTAGGGGCTTCCGGGGATTTGTCGCCGCTCGCGCACCTCGTGTTGCCGTTGATTGGCGAGGGGGAAGTGGTGATGCCGGACGGACGGCACTTGGCGTCGGCAGACGCCTTGCGCGAGCTGGGCTGGCCGGCGCTCGAGCTCGGTCCCAAGGAAGGATTGGCGCTCATCAACGGGACGCAAATGATGCTCAGCACTGGCATGGTGGCGCTCGAACGCGTGACCCGACTTGCCGACTGGGCCGACGCCCTGGGAGCGTGGTCCCTCGAAGCCTGGAATGGTCTAAAGGCTGCGATGCACCCGTCGATTCACCGCATCCGAAACCAAGCCGGTGCGATGATCGCGGCCCACAACGTGGCGTCGTGGCTCGAGGGCTCAGAGCGTGCCGCGCAGCCCCAGACCTACGTTCAAGATCCTTACTCCTTCCGGTGTATGCCTCAAGTTCACGGCGCCTCACGGGACGTCGTGGAAGGCGTCCGCGGCGTCTTTGAAGCGGAGATGAATGCCGTGACGGACAACCCTCTCGTTTTTCCAGACGAAGATTTGATCGTGAGTGGCGGTAATTTTCACGGCCAGCCGCTGGCCTTGGCGATGGATCGCCTGGCCTTGGCCATCCACGAATGGGCGAGCATTTCGGAGCGTCGCGTCTTCAAAATGCTCAGCGGCCAGCGGGGGTTGCCCGCGTTTTTGGCCTGCGACCCCGGCCTCAACTCCGGGTACATGATTCCGCAGTACACGGCCGCGAGCCTCGTGTCGTACAGCAAGCAGTTGTGCACACCGGCCAGCGCGGACAATGCCGACAGCAGCAATGGGCAAGAGGATCACGTCAGCATGGGCGCCAACGGGGCCTTGCAGATGTGGCGCGTGCTCGAGCATGCCGAGCAGGTGCTCGGCATCGAAGCGATGTGCGCCGCCCAGGCGTCGGACCTCCGTGGCGACGATCACGCAATGGCGCCTGCGCTCCGAGAGTTGCAGGACGCGTTCCGAGAGCACGTGCCGTTCCTTGAATGCGACGCGGTCATGTCGCCGCTCATGGCTTCTGCTTCAGATTGGATTCGGGGCGGTGCCCCTGGCGAAAAAGCCGACCTTCTCGACGCGCAATCCTGAACCTGATTCCATGCTTATTCACGAACTCGAACGTCGCGGCAATGTGTTTTTCCGCTGGCGCAGCTTCATTCCCCTCATGTTGGTTCCGCCTGCGCTCGTGCTGGCGTACGATGCTCCGGCGCGTGCCGGCGACGCGGGGTGGCAGATGATGTGCTGGGCGGTTGGCGTTCTGGGTGTGGTGATTCGTGCCAAGACCATTGGCCACGTGCCACCTGGCACGAGTGGTCGGAACACCTCTGAGGGCCAAGTCGCCCAGACGCTCAACACCCGCGGCATGTACAGCTTGGTGCGTCATCCGCTGTATCTCGGCAACTATTTCATGTGGATGGCATTGGTGTTGGCGACGGGCCGGTTGGACTTTGCGCTGCTCGTGACGCTGGCGTACATGATGTATTACCTGCGCATTGCGATGGCGGAGGAGGCATTTTAGGCGGGCAAGTTTGGCTCCACGTACAGCGCTTGGACGGCCACGGTGCCGGCCTTCGTGCCCAAATTTTGGAGCACGCCCCGCAGTTCTTGGCCACCCGCCGGCAATGCCCTTTCACTGCGACATGTGATGAAGCGCGAATACAACGGCGTGTTCGCCATTGTGTTTGGCATGTTCTTCCTCGAAGCGGCCCGAACGGCGGGACTCGGCGCCCCGGCGTGGAACACCGTGGTGTGGCAAGCGGGCTTGGGCAGCAGTGTGGCGACGTTCCTGTTTTTACGCTTCTTGAAAAAGCGCACACGTGTCCTCCACGTGGAGGGACGGGAATTCAGTTCTTGAGACTCAAGTGACCGCCGCACGGCGCACGATGCGGCGCAGCAATCCCGGGGCAAACCGCTTGAAGTAGGCGGCGAGGATTTCGTAGCGGCCAATGAGCACCTCGGCCTTGTTTCGTTCCACCGCCTTGAGCATGCGAGCGGCACATTGTTCAGCCGTCATGCCCGCGCCAGTCTTCTCGTCCATGGTGCCTTGCTTGGTGCCATCGCCGACAACGGCATTCATGCTGATGTTGGTGCGGATGAATCCAGGGCAAACCATGGTCACCTTCACCCCGTCCTCGTGGTGTTCCGCCCTCAGGCTTTCGAAGAAGCCGTGAAGGGCGTGTTTGGCCCCGCAATAGCCGGACCGCAGAGGAGAGGAGAACAGGCCCATGAGGCTTGTCACCACCACAAAATGTCCCGTTTTACGCGCCACCATGCTTGGCAAAAGGGCCTTGGTGAGGGCCAGCGTGCCGAAGTAGTCGATCTCCATCACGCGGCGGTCGACCGACAGGTCAGTGTCAAGCACGCGGGAGCGTTGGCTGATGCCTCCACAGTGAACCATCACATCGACGGGGCCGATGTCCGATTGAACGCGGGCGGCGATGTCTGTCAGACTTTCTGAGTCGGCCAAATCCAGCGTCACCACATGCACCGTGGCTCCCGCTTCACGCAGCGGCGAAGCCACGGCATCTAAGGTCTCTTGCTTGCGGGCGGAGAGCACCACTGTCGCGCCTTCATTCGCCCATGCCTCGGCACAGCCCTTCCCAATGCCACTGCTGGCACCGGTGATCCACACGATTTGGTTGTCCCAGCGTCCCACGTCCAGCCCAGATCAGGCGTCGATGTTCGCGTACTTGGCGTTGTCCTCGATGAACTTGCGGCGTGGCGGCACGTCGTCCCCCATGAGCATGGAGAAGACGTGGTCTGCGCCGGCGGCGTTCTCAATGGTCACTTGACGCAAAGTGCGGTTCTCGGGGTTGAGGGTGGTTTCCCACAACTGCTCGGCGTTCATCTCACCCAGACCTTTGTAGCGCTGGACGTGAATGCCGCTTTCGCTGCCGCTCTTGCCTTTGAACTCGGCAATGAGGCGGTCGCGCTCGTCGTCGTTCCACGCGTAGATGGAACGTTGTCCCTTCTTGACCAGGTAGAGTGGGGGCGTGGCGATGTACACGTAGCCGTTCTCAATCAGGTCCTTCATGTGGCGGAACAAGAAGGTGAGGATGAGCGTCTCAATGTGGCTGCCATCCACATCGGCGTCACACATGATGACAATCTTGTGGTAACGGAGCTTGGCGAGGTTGAGTGCGCGTTCGTCCTCTTCCGTTCCTACGGTCACCCCAAGGGCCGTGTAGATGTTTTTGATTTCCTCGTTGTCAAAGATCTTGTGGTGCATGGCCTTCTCCACATTGAGGATCTTACCTCTGAGGGGCATGATGGCCTGGAACATGCGGTCACGTCCTTGCTTGGCAGTTCCGCCTGCCGAGTCACCCTCGACGAGGAAGAGCTCGCACAAGGCAGGGTCTTTCTCTGAGCAGTCGGCGAGTTTGCCGGGAAGGCCGCTGCCCCCCATGACGGTCTTGCGTTGGACCATCTCGCGGGCCTTGCGCGCCGCGTGGCGTGCCTGGGCTGCGAGGATGACCTTTTGGACAATGGTTTTCGCGTCGTTGGGATTTTCCTCGAGGTAGGCCTCGAGCATGTCTGCCACGGCTTGGCTGACGGGGGCGCTGACCTCGGCGTTGCCGAGTTTGGTCTTGGTTTGGCCTTGGAACTGCGGTTCCGCAACCTTCACGCTGACAACAGCAGTCAAGCCTTCGCGGAAGTCGTCTCCGCTGATGTCAAACTTCAACTTGTCCAACATACCGCTGCTGTCGGCGTACTTTTTCAAGGTGTTGGTCAACCCCCGACGGAAACCTGTCAGGTGCGTACCGCCCTCGTGGGTGTTGATGTTGTTGACGTAGGAGAAAAGGTTCTCAGAAAACGAGTTGTTGTATGTCATGGCGACCTCCACAGGCACGCCATTGCGCTCGCCACTCATGTGGATCACGTCTTGGATGATCGCTTCGCGGTTGCCGTCGAGGTAGGTCACAAAGTCCTTTAGTCCTTCCGTGCTGTAGAAGGTTTCGGTGACAAAGTTGCCTTCCTCGTCAGTGTGACGCTCGTCGGTCATCGTGATGGTGAGGCCTTGGTTGAGGTACGAGAGCTCGCGCATGCGGTCGGCGAGGGTGTCGTAGTTGTAGACAAGGGTCTCAAAAATCTCATGGTCCGGCTGGAATTCCACCGTGGTGCCTCGCTTGTCGGTCGTGCCGATTTCGCGCACGGCGTATTGCTCCTTGCCTCGGGCATATTCCTGCTCGTAGACTTTGCCACCGCGATGCACTTCGGCGCGCAGCAAGGTGGATAGGGCGTTCACACATGACACACCGACCCCGTGCAAACCACCTGAAACCTTGTAAGCATCCTTGTCGAACTTTCCGCCTGCACCAATCTTGGTCATGACGACTTGAAGGGCGCTAACGCCTTCCTTCTCGTGCATGTCGACAGGAATGCCGCGGCCGTTGTCTGACACGCGAATGCTGTTGCCTTCTGTAATGGTAACCGTAATCGTGTCGCAGTGGCCGGCGAGGGCCTCGTCAATGGAGTTGTCGACCACCTCGTACACCAAGTGGTGCAATCCTCGGACGCCGACATCACCGATGTACATCGATGGGCGCATCCGCACGTGTTCCATTCCCTCCAGGGCTTGGATCTGACTGGCGTCATATCCCGTTTGCCCAGCTTTCTTGTTCTCTTCTGACATCTCGAAAAATTCTACCTGTGAAGGTAGGGAGGAAGGCCCCCTCAGAGTTCAGCTTTTGGGGCATGAAAAACCCCGATTTTTCCACGAAAAAACCGGGGTTTTCACAGGATTGTGGATAGCTCGTCAGAAGGCGTAATGCACACCTCCCAAAACCTGGAACCCTTGGACGGGGAATCCACCCCAAGTCGCATATTTGGCATTGGCGATGTTGGCGAACGTTAACCATCCACCAAGGCGGTCGTTGTAGGTGTAATTGCCGGTGAGGTTCAAGTCGAGGAAGCCGGGCAAACGCAATTCGTAGTCGCCTTGATCCAAGGGCGTCGTGTCACCGTAATTGGCGCTGCGTGTCACGCTGTAGCGCTCTCCCATGTAGGATGCGTCGGCTGTGAGGCTCAGCCCCTCAATGAGGCGGTACGTGGCAGAGGCGTTCCACGTCGTGTTGGGCAAGTTCCATGCACGGTCTTCAGAAGGCAGGGTGTAGCGATGCAGCTTCAGCCCACCCGTGAAGGACCAGGCACTGCCGAGGTCAAAGGCGGCTTCACCGCCCACGGTACGCACGCTCACCGTGTCGTACATAGCATTGAACGAGGCAAAAGAGGCCGTGTCTCCCTCGAATGTGGGGCGGAACAACACAAAGTCCTCGTATTGAGCCGTGCTGAAGAACCCGTGAAAGCGGAACACCGTGGTGATGGTGCCACGGATGCCCCCTTCGAGTGCCAAACGCTTGTTGGTGCTTCGAAAGCCTTGGAAGTCGACCGATTGCGCATTGATGGTCGAGGTGGTGGTCAGGGTGGTGGGGGCGTAGAAGGGATTCTCCTGCGTCAAACTGTGGAAGTTGTTGGCTTGAAGTCCGCCACCGATGGAGGCGTAAGGGACAAACAAGTTGCGCAGCAAGTTCACCGAAACCTCTGCCCGAGGGTACAGATGGAAGGTCTCTCCAAGGCCGTCTCGGGTGGGCTGGTCCGCGTCAATGGCCACGCCAAGTCCTGCACGTGCAGAAAAGGCACCTCGACGTGTCGAGACGCTGGGCTCGAATGCCACCAAGGCCTGGTTTGAGGTCGACGCGGTGTCAAGGCCATAGCGGTCGAGCTGAACGTTCAAGTCCAATTGACCTTTCCACGCGCCGAAGAACTGGGTGCCCATGGCCTCCACGCGCAGGCTGCGTTCTTGGGCATCGCGGTCGTTGCCAAGCCAGCCGAGAGATACGTTGGCGGAATGGTTGAACGCGGTGCTGTCCTTGTGGTGGCTTTTGAAGTTCGCCTGAACCTGGGCCCGAGACCAAACCACAGAAGGCGCATCCATCGGTGTGAAACCCGAGTCCATGGCGAGGGAGTCAAAACCGTACAAGAGTACTTGGCTGCGACCCGCGGAGGCGTTCACAGAAACTTTCTCTTTGCCAATGAAGCGTGATGCCCATGCGCCGAAGCTGTTGTCGTTCAGCCGTCCTGTCATCAGCGGGGAGGGACTGTTGGTGGCCGTGTGGTGAAGCGCCGTACCCCAGCTGCCATCGCGAGAACGCAGGTCTGTGTAGCTCGCGTCGAGCAAGGTGGTGCCACGCGTGCCGACGGCGCCTCGAACGTAGCCGCGGTACAATCGGGACAGTGAGGGGTCCACGCGCAGGCGGGTCGCTTCGACGGGCGTCATGGTGGGCATAAACTGAAGGCGCTTGGAAAGCAGTTCGTAGCTCAACTGGGGTTTTTCAGCGGACAGTTGACGTGCCGTGGGCCAAGAACTCAGCTTGACCGCGTCACGCACCTCCATTTGGCGGCTGCCGACAAAGGTGACGTCCATCTCCAAGGTGTCCGCTTGGCCAAGTGCATGCGCACCCGCCATGAGGACGCCTGCGGTTGCCATCCAGAGGCGAGGGGTGTTCGAATTGAGGATCATTCGTCGTTGGATTCGGGTTCTTGGTTGGGGGTTTCGTCGCCGTTGGTGTTGGCGTCGGGTGCGTTTTGGGCGGCCTCAAGGGCATCGATCTCAAACAGCAAGTCAGACACTGCCTCCTGCACATCTGGCGCCTGCACGTTGGCCAAGATGCTCTCTGCCGTAGCGCGAGCTTGGAAAAAGTCATTCAAGCCGATGTAGGTCGAGACCAGCAGCATGAAGCCCTTGTTGCGCCACGTTTCCTGTTGGTAGAAGTTCTCAATGAGCCCAAACAACATGGTCTCACAGCCGTCATAGTTCATTGTGTTGAACGCGTGCTCTGCGAGGAGGTACTGTGCTTCGGCACCGGCGCTGCCGCCAAACGTCACGAGTTCGTCGAGGTCCTGAAGCACCGTGCTGTGCTGGCCTTGGTTGCATGAAATCCGTGCATTCCAAAGCTTGGCCGTGCGGCGAATGTCGTCGGGCGTGGCGGGGTCGTACATCACGCGGGCCGCGAAGTCGGCGGCTTGATTTTCTTGTCCAAGGAGGTAGTGACAGCGCATTTGGCCGATGGCGGCTTCCAATCGGTTGGTTTGGAGCATGGCCACTTCCTCGAGGGTTTCGTAGTGCCCCAAGGCTGCACGGTGGTCGCCGGCATTCCAAGCGATGGTGGCGGCACCCAAGGACGACGCCTCGGTGAATTCCCCTGCGGGCATGGCCAAGACGGCCATGTATGCCGAGTAGGCTTCTTGTGGGTTTCCTTGATCAAACTGGCAGTTGCCTGCGTAGAACTGGGCCTCCGAGATGTAGCGGCCTGCGGGATATTGCCGGATGTACTCCTCAAGACGGGGCAATGCCTCCTCACAGCGATTCTCTAAAGCGAGGTAGGAGGCAGATTCAAAGATGCGCTGCTCGATTTCGTCCCCATCGAGGCCCACGGCCGCGGGCAAGTTGTCGAGCAAGCCACGGCGAATGAGCAAGGGCTCTACGATGTTGTAGGCGTCGGCCGCCACGTTGTCGTTCCCGTAGTCGTTGCGGATGCGATCCCACAAGGCGAGCACTTTGTCTTCCTGTCCTTGCTTCACGCCGACCAAACACAATTCCACCAGGGCTTGCTTGGCCCGTGGCGTGGCGCCAAAGTCGTCGACAAGGCGAAGGAGACTGGCCTCAGCCTTGTCCAGCTCGTCGCGTTCAATGTGGGTCCGTCCCGCCTGGAACAACGCTTCCACCACCAAACGGCTGTCCGGGTGATCCTCGAGGAGTTGGTTCAGTCGGGTGACTTGTCCAGCCAGGTCCTCGTCAAGTTTGGCGGACATGGCCCGTTGGAACAAAGCGTAGTCGAGGGGCTTGACGCCACGCGCCAACACGCGGTCGTAGTACTCCGAGGCCTGGTCAAAGGACTTGAGGGCGTAGAAGCAGTCGGCCGTCCGGAGTTCGGCATCGCGCATCCGAGACGGATCGTCGTTGGGGTTGGTCTCCAGGTAGGAACGGAACGCGGACAGCGCATCCGTGTACTTTTCGCTCTTGTAGTGGGCGTAACCGCGGGCGTAGTCTGCGTCGTTGTGCAATTCGCTAAGGTAACTGCCCGGGGTGGTGCTGAATTTGGCGTAAGCCGCAGCAGCGCCTGGGTAGTCTCCCTTGTTGTAGAGAATCTCACCTTCCCAGTAGAACGTTTCCGCGTGCAGTTGGGGATCGACATTGTTGGCCCGCGAGCGTTTGAAGAAGGTCAGCGCCTGAGAAAGTTGGTTGTTTTGGAAGAGTTCCACGGCGCGGTTGAAGGCGAGCTGTTGTGCGGCGGATCGCACCGTTTCGTCGGGATTGGTGATGTTGTCAAGGGCCCTGAGGGCACGCTCATAGTCGCGGCTCGTCATGTGAACCTGCAACAAGAAGCGGTAGGCTTCATCGCGTCGAGGCGAAGAGGGGAATTGTTCGAGGTAGGTTTCGAAGGCCACGATCGCATCGTCAAAGGGGTTGAACGATAGCTCGTAGGCCAGCTTGGCGTAATGAAAGAAAGCGTCCTCTTGAATGTCGAGGTCAAACTCCGGCATGGAAGCCGTCTTGAAGGCTTGCTTGGCTCGCGCACGGTCGCCCATTTCGAGGTAGCAGTCGGCCATGTGGTAGGCTGCGTTTTGGGCGAGTTCATCTTCGCCGTACGTCGCCAGAGGAAGGCAGTCGAGGGCGCCACGCCAGTCGCCAAGGCGGTAACGCGTGTAGCCCACTTGGTAGGCGAACTCGGGGTTGCGGCCTTGACCATCTGTGCCCTCCCAAGCCAATTCGAGGTAGGGCGACGCCGTGTCGTAGGCTTCGTCACGGTACCACGCATCGCCGAGCAAGTGCGCCACCTCGGCCACGCTTTCATCGTCGAGGCCACTGGATTCGTCCAACAGGGGCGGCGCGTATTCTTTCAATCGGTCCCACTGTCCCAAAGCGTGGTACAACTGGGTGATGTACAGGGGCACCAACTCATGGAAGTCAGGATCACCGGCGATCTTTTCGAACCCGTCCAAGGCCACTTGGGGTTGGTCTCTCAGGTAAGCGATGTGCGAGAAGTAGTACTGGGCAGCAGATTGGAACGCGCCTTCGACTTCGAGCACTTCGTAGAGCGGGACGCGCGCTTTCTCGTACTCCTCACGCTCGAAGTAACAGTGTCCCAGCTTGAATCGGTACTCGTCTCGGCGGGGCTTGGCCAGCTCGCGGACGCGGATCTTGTTGAGCTCCTCCGCCGCAGTGGAATAGTTCTTGCGCTTGTAGTGGTAGTTGGCCAACTCCCAGCGCGCCTCTAAGGCGAGGGGGCTCTCGGGGAACTTCTCCACGAACGACTCCACGCGGTGCACGGCGTCGCGGTGGTACAACGCCAACGAACTCATGGCGGCGTAATAGTTGGCCTCTACATAGGCGTCACTCGATTCGCTTTCGGCCTCGGCCATCAACGACTCAAAGTTGTGAAGCGCCAAGGCGTATTGCTGGTTTTGGTAGGCCTCAACAGCCCTTTGGTGTGCCACGTGCTGCGGATCGGTGGCGTCCGACCACTGGGCCAAACTTGCCGCGGAGGACAAGGCGACAACCCCCAAGAGGGCTGTGCGAGAAAGGAAGGTGTGCATGGTGTGCATGGATTCGCGCGAGTTCCCTCAAAGCTACCCTTGCCAACTGCGGGCATGGGAAGGGGAGAAGGATGGTTTTCAACGCGATTCCGTGCAGATTTCGCACTTGAAATGGACGCCTCTTCACAGAAGATGGGAAGCGCTTCAAGCGTCCCAGGGAGCCGGAGAGAAAGGGGGTGCGGTGGCGCGCCAAATTCAGTCCACCCAGCGGAACTCCGTGCGGCGGTTGACGCGCCTGCCTTCGGAGGTATCGTTGGTGGTTTTGGGCTGAGACTCGCCGTGACCTTGGGTGGTCATCCGGTCGTCGTCGACCCCGCATGCCACCAAGAAGGCCTTCACCACCTCGGCGCGAGATTGACTTAAGACCAAGTTGTCCTGCGCCTCTCCAATGTCGTCGGTGTGGCCGTCGATGTCCAAACGCAGTTCTGGCTGACGTTCCAAGTGGTTGGCCAAGGCGCGCAGGATGATCTCCGAGCGTTTGGACAGGGTGCTTTTTTTGGTTTCGAACTGCACGTCCTGCAACTCAAAAGGATTTCCCTTGGAGTGCGATGCGTCCTCCGAGCCGCCTCCTGTTTCCACGGCAGAAGCCAAATCCAGCGCGACGGCACTCGAGGCGCCGGAGCCTTGTTCGTGGACCACGACGCTTTGGTAGCCGACGTTCTCGCCTTGGACAGTCAACACCACATCCTCACCGTTTTCGAGCTGCACAATGTGCGCAAACTGCCCGTCTTCCTTGGAATAGGTGACTTCTTCGACGCGTTTGCTTTGGACGTATTCGATGCTCACTGTCATTGCTCCTTCAGGCACCGGCCAACCCAAATCGCCTTTGACCACCGTGACGGGATCGGGCTGGAGATCGGCAGGCATGGGGTAGGTGCACAAATCCAAACCTCGCGTTCCCCGGCGGCGGCTCGCGAAGATGCCCAGCTCTCCATCGGTGCTGACCACCAGGCCGTGCTCGTCGCCTGAGGAGTTGAGGGGTCGCCCAAGGTTGACGGGGTCACCCCACGTGCCCATGGTGTCCTGTTGGCTCATCCACAGGTCGTAGCCTCCACCTGAGGGGAGTCGGTTGCTTGAGAAGTACAGTGTTCTGCCGTCGGGATGAAGGAAAGGGGACTTGTCCTGTGCTGGGGAATTGATGGGCGTAGGCAGCTGCTCAGCCGGACCCCAAGTGCCGTTGTCCAACCGCGCCGACATGAAAATGTCCATGGTCAGGTTGCCGTCCTTGTCTGGGGTGGACTCTGTCCGCGCTGCTGCGAAGAACAGGGTTTCTCCATCGCCACTGATGGACGGTTGGGCCTCCCATCCCTGCGGTGAATTGACATTCGAACCCAAGGGCACCAACGGCGACCAGGTGTAGACGGCAGAGCCATCCAAGTCCCGGTAGTCCACGTGGTATTCTGTGGAGAAGAGGTCAACGTTGGCCGGATTGCTGGGCACGGGACGGTTGGCGGCCAGCACCATCAATTTGTTGTCCACCGAGATGCTCGCACCGCCATAGTTTGTGCGGAGGTTGAACGGCTCGGGCAACGGCACGCCACTGTCGAAGGGCAGCCGTTCGTCGGGACGTTTGGCCCAAGTGAACAGCTCCCTGCGCGTGGTGGTGATGTCGCCTTTGGCCTTCGTTTTGGAGGTGCGGGTGAAAAAGAGCAGCGTGCCGTCCGGGGAGAGCATGGGCAGGTATTCGTCCTCATCCCAGCTGACTTCCGGGATGGGAAATGGCTCTGGGCCTCCCGCGTGCATGTGGTATTGATTCAGGAAGACCAATTCTGGCAAGGTGCCTTCCACATCGCTGCGCCGCCGCCGTTTGGTCATGTCCTCAGGCAGGGACAGGTAGGCTTGAAATTGGGTGAGGGCCAGTTCATAGTCGTCGTTCATGTACGCCATGGCGCCCCGGAGGTAAAGCGCCTCAGGCATACCACCAGGACAAACCTCCTCCAACGCGTCCAAGTGCTGGGTCAACGCGCCCCACATGTCGGGGTTCCTGCTGGTGACCTTGAATGCCAACTCGGCGGCCGCCATGCGCATGGGGACGTCTTCTGGCTCGAGGTCGAGTGCCGATTCGAGGCAGGCGAGCCTGTCTTCCAGCGTGGTTTTTCCCTTGGGGTGAAGGGCTTTGTCGAAGAGCTTTTGGGCTTTGGACGACCGAGGTTCCTCAGGTTCGCATTGTGCGTATGCCGTGTTGAACGTGATGCCCAAACACAGGCACAAGACCATGACGCGGCGTACGGTCATCAGGCGCCGGGGTTCAATTCTCCTTCAGATTGGGCCACGAGCGCCGAGACGGTGCCGTCGCCTGTCACGTTGACCACAGTGCGGCACATGTCGAGAATCCGGTCGATGGGGAAGATTAAGGCGATCCATGCGGGGTTGAGACCGACGCTTTCCAGCACGATGATCATCAGGACGAGGCCGGCGCTTGGAATGGCTGCGGCACCGATCGAGGCGAGGGTGGCCGTCAGGACGATCACCGCCTGTTGGGCGAGCGTCAAATCGACCATGTGGAACTGGGCGAGTGCCACGACCGCCACCGCTTGGTAGAGGCTCGTGCCGTCCATGTTGACGGTGGCGCCAATGGGGAGCACGAAGCTCGTGGTGCGTTCGCTCACGCCGAGGTTGCCGTTCACACACCGCATCGTCACGGGCAGGGTGGCCACAGACGAGGAGGTGGAGAAGGCTGTGACTTGGGCATCGCGCATGGCTTTCAAGAACTTGCGTGGCGTCATGCCCTTGATGCCGATGGAGGCCACGATGGGGTAGACGAGGAAGATCATGAGGGCAAGGCCGAGGACCACGACGAGACCGTAGCGCAGCAGAAAGCTGAGCAACTCTTGGAACTTGTCGGGGTCGGTGCCTGCGGCCTTGACGATTTGGCCGGCCATCAGCGCAAACACAAAGATGGGCATGGCCTTCATGACCATCCATACCATACCGACGAAGACGTCGTTCAAGCCGTCAATGGCGCGAATGAGTGACCCGCGCTTGGGCTCCTCCACACTGACCAAGACGATGCCGAAGAAGACCGCAAAGAAGATGATTTGCAACATCGCCATGTCGCTGAGTGCCTTGAAAATGTTCTTGGGGACCACGTCCACGAGGGGCTGAAGCGGACCGCTGCTGGAGGCGTTCTCTGCTTTGTTCAGCTTGTCGGCCACCCACGCGTTCATGCCTTCTTGCTGGGCCTGAATCTCAAGCACGAGGTCCGCGTTTTCTGGGGCCTGTGCGATGTTGACATCGTCGAGAACCTCGATGCCGTTGGCGTCTCTCCACAGTTCGTAACGGATTCGGTTGCTTGCCTTGAGGTCGTCACTGGCGCCCGTGCCGGGTTGAAAGACGTTCACCAGAACCAATCCGAGAGTGACGGCGAAGAACGTGGTGAGGAGGTAAAGGCCGAGTGTTTTGGCCCCCAAGCGACCCAACTTCTTGACATCGCCGAGCGACGCCACCCCGCCGATGATGCTGAAGAGCACCAAAGGCACCGCAATCAGCTTGAGGATGTTGATAAAGATGTCCCCCAGTGGCTGGATGTAGTTCAGCGTGAAGCTGTTCCAGCCAAACTGAATGCTCGCCCAGGCATACCCCACACCCAAGGCGAGGCCAATAAGCACTTGCCAGTGCAGTGCGAGACGAGGGGATTTGGAGGTAGATCGGGGTGAATCGGAGGTCATGCCCCGAAGGTAAGGCGCGCGGCGCGCTGACGAAGCGCGTGGTCCACCAAGACGAGGCAGGCCATGGCTTCCACCAGGGGCACGGCACGCGGAAGGACACAGGGGTCGTGACGTCCGCGGCCCTCAAGTTCGACGGGTTTGCCTTCGCGGTCCACGGAGGTGCCGGGCTGGAGGACCGTCGCCACGGGCTTGAATCCGATGCGCAACACGATGTCTTCTCCGTTGCTGATGCCGCCTTGGATGCCGCCACTTCGGTTGGTGGCGGTTCCGATTCGGTCTCCACGGTCGACGAACTTGTCGTTGTGCTCCGAGCCGCGCATCAACGTGCCGCTCAATCCCGATCCCAGTTCGAGGGACTTGGTGGCCGGCAGGGACCACATGGCCTTGGCGAGGTCGGCGTGGAGGCGGTCAAAGACCGGTTCGCCCCAGCCCGCAGGCACGCCACGGGCCACGAGCACAATGGCGCCCCCGACCGTGTCGCCGGCCTTTTTCACGTCCGCGATCCGGTCTGCCATGCGGGCGGCCGTCTCGGGATGTGGGCACCTCACCGGATAGGCATCGACCTCGTCGCGGCTGTGAAACGACGGCGGCAGGGGCATGCTGATGTCCTGGACGCGCTCGACGTAGGCGCCGACCTCGACGCCGAGGGTGGCGAGGATTTGGCGTGCGACGGCACCGGCCACGACGCGCGAAACCGTTTCCCGTGCCGAAGCCCGGCCGCCGCCACGGACGTCGCGGAGCCCGTATTTGGCCTCGTATGTGAAGTCTGCGTGGGAGGGGCGGAACGTGTTTTTCAGGTGGTCGTAGTCGCCAGGGCGGGCGGCCGTGTTGGCGATGGTGAATCCCAATGGCGCACCTGTGGTCACAGGTGCGCTGTCGTGCTCGACCATGCCAGACATCCACTGCACCTCGTCGGATTCCTTGCGGGAGGTGGTCAGGGAGGACTGGCCGGGACGTCGGCGCGCAAGCTCGTCTTGCACCGCGTCCAAATCCAACGCGAGGCCTGCCGGACATCCGTCCACGATGCCGCCCATGGCGTGGCCATGCGACTCGCCAAACGTCGTCAATCTGAAAAGGGTGCCAAACGTGTTTCCTGCCATGCCCTGCGAAGGTATACCTTGCACGTCATGCGAACGCTTGTCAAGAACATCAAAGGCCTCGCGGGTGCTTTCGACGAGGTGCCCCGCGACGTGGCAGGCTCGGAGATGGCCAAATTCCCGATTCTCCACAACGCCTGGCTCGCCGTCGAAGACGGAGTGGTCGTGGACTTTGGAGATATGGACGACTTTCCCGGCATTGTCGATTGGTCCGGCCTGAACATCGTCGACGCCGAGGGGCGTTGGGTGCTTCCTGCGTGGTGCGACAGCCACACCCATACGGTCTTTGCGCGCAGCCGCAGCGAGGAGTTTTTGATGCGGCTCGAAGGGGCGACCTACCAAGAAGTCGCCGAGCGTGGCGGTGGCATCCTCAATTCTGCCAAGGCCTTGCAAGCCATGGATGAAGATGAACTGTTTGAAGATGCCCTGAAGCGTGTCCACCACGCCATATCCCAAGGCGTGGGTGCCATGGAGATCAAGTCGGGATACGGACTGACGCTGGACGCCGAGCGCAAAATGCTTCGCGTCATCGCCCGCCTCAAAGAAGCCGCACCCATTCCCCTCAAAGCCACCTTCCTCGGGTGCCACGCCGTGCCGCCTGAATTCGAAGACGCGGCGGCCTACACACAGCACGTCGTCACAGATATGCTGCCCGCTTTCGCGGACGAGGGCCTCGTTGACTACGTGGACGCGTTCTGCGAGAAAGGCTACTTCGGAACGGAAGAAACCCGCGCGCTTCTCGAAGGGGCAAATGCCCTTGGATTGAAAAGTAAAATCCATGTAAATCAATTTAATGACATTGGTGGAGTGGAGTTGTGCGTGAATCAAGGTGCGCTCAGCGTAGACCACCTTGAGGTGTGTGGGAGTGAAGCCATTCAAAGCCTCATCGAGGGGTTTGAACGGGCCGAGGACGGCGAAGGCGCACCCACATACCCAGTGGCATTGCCAGGGTGCAGCCATTTCTTGAGCATCCCGTACACGCCGGGCCGTGCGATCATCGACGCTGGGCTGCCGCTTGTGCTGGCCACCGACCACAACCCAGGATCGGCACCAAGCGGAGACATGACCATGGCCGTCCGGCTCGCCAGCCTCAAGATGGGGGTGTTGCCGCGTGAGGCGGTGGCGGCCGCGACCCTCAATGGGGCCGCAGCCATGGAACTCAGTCACGAAGTGGGCGCAATTGCGCGCGGTCACAGGGCGAATTTGATCTTGACACACCCTATGGAGGGCTTGCAAGACATCGCCTATCGGTTCACAGATGCCGTTGTGGATAAGGTGTTCATCAACGGGGAAATTTGGCAAGGTTGAGTTGAATCGGGCCGGGGTGGAGCCGCGCTACTTTCACCCCATGCAACGACTCATTGAATGCGTCCCCAACATCAGCGAGGGGCGCCGCCCCGAAGTCATCAACGCCGTGGCCGCTGTGGTCGAGACGGTGGAAGGATGCCGACTGCTTGACGTCGATCCCGGAAAGAGCACCAACCGCACGGTCATCACGTTTGTAGGGCCGCCTGAGACGGTGGGCGAGGCGGCGTTTCGCCTGATCAAGAAAGCAAGCGAACTCATCGACATGTCCAAGCACAGCGGCGAGCACCCCCGCATGGGTGCCACGGACGTGTGTCCCTTTGTGCCAGTGGCTGGCGTGACCATGGCAGACTGCATCAAGGTGGCCCACGAGGTGGGAGAGCGTGTAGGTAGGGAGCTCAGCATCCCGGGCTACTTCTACGAATCGGCTGCAAAGCGTGCGGAGCGCAAGAACCTCGCTGTGTGCCGCAAAGGCCAATACGAGGGCCTGGGCAAGCTGAGCACAGACGAAGGCGCGCCAGACTTTGGTCCTGCGGAATTCAACGACGCTGCCCGCCGCACCGGGGCCACTGCCGTGGGCGCGCGTGACTTCCTCATTGCGTACAACATCAACTTGAACACGACCTCCAGCCGGCGGGCGAACGCCATCGCGTTTGACATCCGCGAGGCAGGCCGAATCAAAAAGCGCGACGGCATCACCGGCCCCGCCATCCTCGACGAGAACGGAGAACCGGTGCGCATTCCTGGCACCCTCAAATCCGTCAAAGGCATCGGCTGGTACATCGAGGAGTACGGCATTGCCCAACTCTCGCTCAACCTCACTGACATCAACGTCACGCCCGTGCACGTCGCCTTCGACGAGGCGTGCAACAAAGCCCAAGTCCGCGGCATCCGCGTGACCGGTTCAGAACTCGTGGGCTTGTTGCCCCTTCGCGTTTTGCTGGAAGCTGCGGACCATTACCTCCGCAAGCAGCATCGTTCATTGGGCATTTCTGAAGCGGAAAAGGTCAAGATTGCGGTCAAGTCCCTGGGCCTCGACGATCTTGCACCGTTTGACCCCACCAAGCGCGTCATCGAGTACATCATTGCGAATCTTGGGAATTCTCCGCTGATCAACATGACGCTCACGCAATTTGCAGACACCACAGCTTCGGAAGCACCCGCCCCAGGCGGCGGCTCCATTTCTGCTTATGCAGGCGCACTTGGCGCTGCGCTTGCGACGATGGTCGCCAACCTCAGCGCCCACAAGCGCGGGTGGGACGACCGTTGGGAGGAATTCAGCGTGCATGCAGAACAGGGGCTCGCCCTTCAAAACCAGCTCATGGTTTTGGTGGACGCCGACACCCAGGCCTTCGATGCTATCATGGCGGCCTACGGCATGCCCAAGGGAACCGACGACCAAAAAGCCACGCGCCATCAAGCCATTCAAGACGCCACGCGCAACGCCATTGACATCCCCATGCAGGTGGCGCAAATTGCCTACGACGGCATGGCGCTTGCTGCAGTGATGGCAAGCGAAGGCAATCCCAACAGCGTCACAGATGCTGGCGTGGGGGGCATGTGCCTGCGCACCGCTGTGCTCGGTGCGGTCCTCAATGCCCGCATCAATTGTGGCGACCTTGAGGACGACACGTATGTGGCAGAGATTCAAGCCCGTTGCGCCGAGCTTGTGGCCAGCGCCCAAGAAAAGGAGGGCGACATCTTGGCCACGGTCGATCGTGTGATGGCGGGGTGACCTAGAGAATGATGGGGAAGGCAACCTTCGACAAATTTTTCATAACTTTATTAGAGCCATGCAGATGAAAATCTTGGCACGAAAAAAGCCAACCGCGAAGGTTGGCTTTTTTCTGGACCGAGGGAGATGTCGGTTGTGGTACTCGGAGCGACTTACTTCGTGAAGCGGCGCTCCTTGATGCGGGCAGACTTGCCTGTGCGCTCACGCAGGTAGTAGATGCGTGCACGACGCACACGGCCGCGCTTGTTCACCTCAATTTTCTCAACGGAAGGAGAAGAAACGGGAAAAATGCGCTCTACACCCACGCCGCTGGCCATTTTGCGAACCGTGAAGGTTTCAGTGACACCAGATCCGCGGCGTTGAATCACAACACCCTGAAAGGCTTGGAGACGTTCCTTGCTGCCTTCTTTAATCTTGATGGTCACGGTGACGGTGTCGCCGGCGCCAAACTCAGGCCAATCCTGTGTTTCGACCAATTTGGCGGTGATGTCCTTGATGCGGTCCATGGTGTTGTCTTATGCGTTGTCAGTCTGGGTCTCCGTAAGCAGAGCCCCAAATCGGGGTGCAATATTACGAAGATTCTTTGGGAAGTCCTCGCGCGAACGGGAAGAAATTAACCCTTCGATGTGTCTCGTGCGCCGTCATCTTGGCCTTCGAGCAAATCGGGCCTCCGGTCGCGGGTCCGGGCAAGGGCCTGTTCTTCTTGCCACTTGTCAATGGCTGCGTGATTTCCACTGAGCAGGACGTCAGGGACTTTCCATCCGTTGTACTCGGCGGGTCGCGTGTAGACAGGGGGGGCCAAAAGACCGTCCTGGAAGCTGTCGCTCAAGGCGCTCGTTTCGTCGCCAATCACGCCGGGAACGAGGCGGACCAGCGCGTCGGTGAGGACGGCCGCCGCGAGTTCGCCGCCGCTAAGGACGTAATCGCCAATGCTGATTTCAAGGGTGACGACGTGGTCGCGCAAGCGCTGGTCGATGCCTTTATAATGGCCGCAGATCATCAGCAGGTTGCCAGAAAGCGACAGCTCGTTCACGCGGCCCTGCTTGAGTTGCTCGCCGTCGGGGGTCAGGAAGATGACTTCGTCGTAGGTGCGCTCGGCCTGCAATTCGGTGATTGCGTCGTGGAGGGGTTGCATGGCGAGCACCATCCCTGCGGCCGTGCCGAAGGGGGCGTCGTCCACTTTTTTATGCTTGTTGGTGCTCCACTGACGAAGGTCATGTACATGCACTTCCACCAAGCCCTTGTCAATACCACGCTTGACGATGCTTTCGGCAAAAGGCCCACTCAGGAGCCCGGGGAGGACAGTCAGGATGTCGATGCGCATGGCTCAAAAGTACGAGGTAACTTTGCAGTCATCATGCGTGAGAAGAAGGATTATAAGTCGGTGGTGAGCCACCCTTACCAGGTGTTCAACGGGATTTTCTTGACCCTGCCTTTGGACGGCATCCGTCAAACGGGATTACGCGTGCCCTTGTTGCAAGAGGCCTGTGAAATGGGCTTGGAGCGAGGTGCGGCGCCGCATGAGATTTTGGAAGAGTTTCTGAGGGGGCAGGGCAAAGCCAATGCCGAGGAAGGCGCTGTGCTCCTGTTCAGAATCATCCAGTACATCGAGCGCCAAGTCGTGCTCGTCGACGCCCTTGAGGACGCGCGCTACGCGCAGCTGAACGACATGGGCGGCGCCGAATCTCTTCGCAGCCTCATGCAGCGGGTGCGTCGTCACGGGCTTGAAGACGAGATGCGCGCCATGCTCGCCGAATATGCCGTTCGCGTCGTGCTCACTTCGCACCCGACCCAATTCTATCCGGGCAATGTGCTGGCGATCATCACTGACCTGGCCGTCGCGATGGAGGACAACGATCTCGTGAAAATCCGTAAGCGTTTGCATCAGCTCGGCCTCACGCCGTTCTTCCAGAGCGAGCCACCCACGCCGTACGAGGAGGCGATTCGCCAGATTTGGTACCTCGAGAACGTGTTTTTTGAGGCTTGCTCTGCCTTGGGCGCGCGCGTCTCCAACGCTTTGGGCCGCCCGGATGGCGAAGGACTCAATAACGGGATGTTGCGCATTGGGTTTTGGCCTGGAGGCGACAGAGACGGCAACCCCTGTGTGGGCGCAGACACGACGCTTCGGGTGGGCCGAAAGCTGAAGCTCACGCTGCTTCGCTGTTACCGCAAGGAATTCCGCGAGTTGCGTCGCCTCATCACGTTCAAAGGATTGGAGGGGGAGCTTGATATGTTGCAAGGCATGATTGAGGAAGCCATTTTCAATCCAAGCGACCTGTCGTTGAAGCAGGACGTCCTCTTGCATGGCTTGGGCCGGTTGGAGAAGAAGGTGGAGGCCGAATTCAATGGATTGTACCTCGACCAAATCCGCCAGCTCATGTTCAAGGTGCGGATGTTTGGGCTGCACTTTGCTTCGCTCGACGTACGACAAGATGCCCGCGTGGTGACCCAGGCGTTCAAGTCCTTGCTTGAAGCGCAGGAAGGGGCAGAGGCGGTGGCCCGTTTCGAAGCCATGGATGAGGCGGAAGCAATCGATTACCTCTTCGCGTACACCACGGTCTTCGAAGGGACGTTGGAGGAAGAGCGTCATCATGATGTGCTCGAGAGCTTTCGTGCCATGCAGGAAATCCAGCGACACAACGGCGAGGCGGGATGCCATCGTTTCATTCTCAGCAATTGCTCCGGCGCCTACCACATCGCCATCCTTCACGCCATGGCAAAGGCCAGCAGATGGGAAAGCTCATTGACGGTGGACCTCGTGCCGCTTTTTGAATCGATTCAGGATTTGGATGGGGCGCGGGCCGAAATGGCCAAGCTCTACATGCACCCGGTGTACGCTGCGCACCTGGACCTTCGAGGCGGAGACCAAACCGTCATGCTCGGCTTCTCCGATGGCACGAAGGACGGGGGATACCTCCGCGCCAACTGGGCCATCTACCGCGCCAAGCAGCGCCTCACCGACGTGAGCCGCGAACACGGCCGCACCGTGATGTTCTTCGATGGACGCGGTGGACCTCCCGCACGTGGCGGAGGCAACACCCACCGCTTCTACGCATCGCTGGGTCGCGACATTGAGAACCGTGAGATCCAAACGACCATCCAAGGCCAGACGATCTCCTCCAACTTTGGCATTCCAAAGTCGGCGGGATTCAACCTGGAGCTCTTGTTCACGGCAGGGGTGAAGAACCGCCTCTTTGACGAAGAGGAAACACGCATCCTTCCGGAGGACGAGGCGCTGCTCGACAAGCTCGGCGCCACGTCGCACGCGCATTACCTCGCGCTCCGCAACCGCCCCGAATTCACGGACTACCTCGCCACATTCGGCACGCTGAAGTACTACGGCGAAACCAACATCGGAAGCCGCCCCACGTCACGGGCCAAGGACGGGGCCATCAATTTCGAAGACCTGCGCGCCATCCCGTTTGTCGGCTCTTGGTCGCAGTTGAAGCAAAATGTGCCAGGCTACTTTGGGCTCGGCACCGCCCTCGAGGCCCTTGACAGAGAAGGACTTCTGGAAGAGGCGGCGAGCCTGTACCGCCGCAACGCGTTCTTCCGAACCCTTGTCGAGAACTCGATGCAGTCCATGACCAAGTGCGACTTCCGTCTGACGGCGCACCTTGCGTCACATCCACGATTTGGAGACCTCTGGAACACAGTGCATGAGGAGTACGAGCGCACCCGCATCCTCGTCTTGGCCATCACAGGCCAACAAAAGCTCATGGAAACGGTGCCGTCCATTCGGGAGAGCATCCAGCTTCGCGACAGCATCATCATGCCGCTGCTCGTCATCCAGCAATTCGCTCTGACCGAGATGGAGCGTCAGACCTCGTCTGCCGATGAGGCCGAATCTGATTGGACGCCTGAGCTCTTGCGCAAGCTCATCATCCGCACCATGTACGGCATCGTCAATGCGAGCCGCAACGCCGTGTAAGCGGATTAGAAAAACAACCTCAAAGAAAAACCCCGACCAGGTCTGAACCTGAGTCGGGGCTTCTTTGGCGCTTGCGCACCGCACATGCGCGGCGTCTTACTTGCCGTCGGTGGGCTCGCTGAGCTGGGGCTCGGCCAACACGTCCGCAGGCTCGTCCGAAGCATACACGAAGTCCATTTCCTCGATGAGGTTGGTGCACCCCGCATATTTGTCGAGGATCCACATCACGTAGCGGATGTCGACCGAGATGGTGCGCTGGAGCTGGTGCTCGAAGGCGATGTCTCCGCTCATCGCTTCCCAGTTGCCGTCAAAGGCGAGGCCGATGAGGTCGCCGTCCGCGTTCATGACCGGGCTGCCAGAGTTGCCGCCCGTGATGTCCGTGCCGTGGATGAAGCATACGACGAGCTCGCCGTTTTCGTCGGCGTACGGCCCAAAGTCGCGCGCCTTGATGAGCTGCTCGAGGCGCTCAGGAACGATGAACTCAGGGTTGCTGTTGTCCTTCTTTTCGAGGATGCCGTTGGCCGTGGTCACGAAGTCGTAGTGCACCGCGTCGGCAGGCTTGTAATCGCCCACAGGACCGTAGGTGAGACGCATCGTGGAGTTGGCGTCCGGGTACCACGCCTTGTTGGGCATGAGCTCACGCAGGCCCCGCACAAACAAACGGTAGCCCCGGTCAAACTTGGCTTGCACTTCAGGCGAAGTGCCTTGGAAATAGCGCTGGAGCAAGCTCATGGACATCGCAATGGCGAGGTCTTTTTCGAACGTCTTTTGCTTGGGGTTCTCCAAGAAAGCGGCGAAGGCTTCTGCACTGCGGAGGGGAGACTTGCTGTAGATCTTGTTGGCATAGGCCTCAAAGTCGCCCTTGTACTTGTCCTGTACGACAGTGAATTGGGTCGGCCAGTAACCAGGATCAATGTCGTCACGGTACTTGGTGAGCATCTTCACGAACAATTCGCGGTCCGTGTCCATGTCGTAGTCTTTGAAGTGACCGTCGGCCAATCCTTGCAACCCGGCTTTTGCGGCGGCCACCTTTTCAGGGTCTGTGTCAAACAGTCCTGTTCCAGCGCGTCCCACGCGAAGACCAAACAGCGCAATGTCACTGCCAATCAACCCGGCTTCGAGGGCGTACACATCGGCTTTGACCGTCGCGTCGGTTTCCGCGTAGTAGTCCGCGATCAAGTCGAGGGCTTCGCCGTATTCGGCCTTGCGTTCCTCGTCTTCGTTCACCCAACGGTTGAAGAGGGCTTCGAGCTTTTGCTTTTGGGCCTGAACCTCCAGACGCTTGAGGCCTTTGGTTTGGCCGATGTAGTACTTCCAATAGTTCGCTGTTTGGGCGTACTTGGCGGCGTACTTGATGCGCACAGCCTTGTCCGAGTCCATGTGGCTTTTCATGGTCTTGAGCTTGAGGTCGCGGCACTCCACCACCGAAGGGTTGTAGAGGTTGACAGCCTGCTCAACGCCCCAGCTGCTCAAGAAGCGGTCCGTGCTGCCAGGGTAGCCCATGATCATCGTGTAGTCGCCTTGGTCGACACCCGCCATGCTGATCTTCAGGTGACGCTTGGGGGTGTAGGGCACGTTGTCGTCGCTGTAATTGGCGGGGTTGTTGTCGGCGTCGGCGTAGATGCGCACCATGCTGAAGTCGCCCGTGTGACGTGGCCACATCCAGTTGTCGGTGTCTCCACCGTACTTGCCCACGCTTTCGGGTGGGGCAGCCACGAGGCGGACGTCACTGTAGTCTTGGTAGGTGAAGACATAGAACTCGTTGCCGTAGTACATGGTCTTCATGTCGTAGCTGTAGGCGGGGTTCACCTCCATGTATTCTTTTTGGATGGCGTCGAGTTCTGCTGCCACTGCCGCGCCGCGCTCGCCCTCAGGCATGTCGTCGTTGACCTTGCTGAGTACGCGCTCAGTGACGTCGTCGATGCGCACGAGGAAGCTCACGAAGAAATCGTCGATGTGCATTTCTTGGTCTTTGGCCTTGGCCCAAAATCCGTCCGTCAAGTAGTCGTGCTCCGGAGCGCTGAAGCTCTGGATGGCGCCATACGCACAGTGGTGGTTGGTGAGCACCAAGCCTTGCGAAGAGATGACCTCCGCTGTGCAGCTTCCGCCATTCAAACGCACGATGGCATCCTTCAGGGAAGCGTTGTTGATGTCGTAAATGTCTTGGGCGCTCAAACGCAAGCCCGCTTCTTGCATGCTTGCTTCGTTGATGCGCTGAAGCATGTGGAGGAGCCACATGCCCTCGTCGGCGCGTGCCGAAGAGAAGAGGAGCAGGAATGCTGCTGCCAGGGTTGTGAATCGTTTCATGTCGATCAGGTTTTTGTGTTTGTGTCAATCATCGCGCAGAGCCTGCATCGGCTTGCCAATCGGCGGCACTTGCCATTCGCTCAATGCGGGTGTAAAGGTCGTTCAAGTCAGGTCCTCCGTAGCGGTTGTAGACCGTGTGCCCATCGATGGTGATGATGTTGGCCGGCAGGTCCATGACCATGGGGTCGTCGTATCGGCTCTGCAAGGTGTCAAAGCCCATGTCTGAGGCCAAATCCGCAACCATGAGCCACATGCCCACGTCCACCTGTGCCCGGTGCAGCCCCTGGGCCAATGCACGCCCGAAGGCTTGGTCACAAAAGCGTCCCACGTTCAGGGTAGCTTCACCGGTATTCAGCACAGAAAGCTCGTAGACAGGACATTGCCCAAAGCACGGTGTCCGCTGCAAGCCCACCACGACGTGCACTTCCATGGCAGTGTTCCTCGATTCACGACATCCGCCGAGTGTCAAGCACAACATCACGCCAAGCAGGACGCCCAAACACAAGACCGTGCGCATCACTTCTTTTTGCGGTTCGAACGCGCTTCGTTCTTGTTGCGTTCCTGTTCCTTTTGCTTCTTCTCAGCTTCCTTGGCGGCCTGTTGCAGGCGTTCCATGAAGCTGGGCTTGGTACGGTCCTTGGCCTTGGATTTGTTGTCCTCGATTTTGGCCCGAATCTTGTCCTCGTTGATGAAGAAGCGCTTGATGGTCACCATCTGGCCTATGCTCACCACGTTGGCGGTGAAGTAGTACAAGCTCAAACCCGAGGCGAAGCCGTTGAAGAAGAACAGCATGGTGAAAGGCATGATGTTCTGAATGGTCTTCATGTCTGGCATGCCCGGCTGTTGAGGCATGCTCTGGTTGGCCATGGTCATGCGCATGTAGACCAGCATGGAGGCAGCCATGAGGATTGTGAATCCGCTGACGTGCGCGCCATAGAAGGGGATGCTGAACGGCAAGTCCAACACACTGTCAAAGGCCCCGAGGTCGTCCGCCCACAAAAACGACTGACCCCGGAGGTCAATGTTCGACGGAAAGAAGCGGAACATGGCGTAGAGGATCGGCATCTGCAACAGCGCGGGCAAGCATCCGGCCATGGGATTGACCCCCGTCCGTCGGTACAGTTCCATTGTCTCTTGCTGGCGCTTCATGCCATCTTCCGCGTGGCGCTCGTTGATCTCGTTGAGTTCAGGACGGAGCACGCGCATCTTGGCAGAGCTCATGAAATTCTTCCAAGTGATGGGGAAGAGGGCGCTCTTGATGATCAGCGTCAGAATGAGGACAATGAGTCCGAGGTTTCCGATATACTGCGCGACGAATCCGTAGATCGGCAGGATAATGTTGCGATTCACCCACCCAAAAATCCACCACCCGTAATCGATGATGCGACCCACCTCATCCAGCTCCGTGGCTTCGAGTTCTGCCAAATCGTTGGGCCCGAAGTAGAAGTGAAGAGGCTGCCCCTCGTAGGGCAACTCGGCTTCGTAGCCCATGACGTAGGTGGTGTCGTCTGCGGGCATGACGTTGGCAATTCGGGCACCAGGCGCAAAGGGCCGAGGGCTGCTGACCAATGCCGAGAAGTAGTTCTGCTTGAAGGACAACCAGGACAACTCTTCTTCAAGCACTTCCTCGTCTTCTTTTCCGTCGCTGAGGTAATCTCGCTCTTCGCCGAGTTCGAGGTAGTAGATGGCACTGTGCTGGCGTTCCCACTGCAATCCTTTTTCGTTGCGTTGGCCCACAGCATTCCACGTGAAAGTGCGGTTGCGGTCTGTGGCGTTTTCCACCCCAGTAAAGCTGACGTCGGTCTTGACTTGATAGCCGTCGAGGTTGTGGACCAAACGGATGGACATGCCCGTCGCCATCGTCGCAGCCATCACCAATTGGCTGTTGGATTGGGAGACCGGCTGGAAGTGCAAATCTGAGAAGCCCACACGACCCACGCCGGGAACGTCCCAAGACACGTTCATTTCTGAGAGGTCACGTGCCCAAAGGCGGACAGGTTCATCTGTGCCATAGCGCGTGTACCCGTCGTTCAATGTGGCTTCAACGGGCAAACCACCTCGCGTGTTGAAGACCACTCGGACACGGTCGTTTTCCAAGACCACGTCGCGGTCGGTGCCGGCCACAGCCGTCCCAAAGATGCCGTAGCGACGCTGCAGCTCCGCCGTGAGCGCGTCCGCCTCCGCGGAACCATCGCTTAGGGTGGTGCCATTTTGCAAGGCTTCCATGGTGGCGAGTTCCTCACGAGTTTGGGCCTGTTCAACCTGGGCGAGGCTGTCTTGAGACGCGGCCTCGGCTTCCTGTTGGGCTTCCCACGCTGCGATCTCTTCGCTGGAGGGGGTGATGTAGTACTGGTAGCCAAACAGCAGGGCCATCATCAGCAGCAGCCCGGTGATTGTGTTGCGATCCATGAGTGTGCGAAGTTAGGGTATGGGGTGTCCGTGGCAGGGGATTTGAAGGGGAGGAGTTACCAACGATGGCCCTCCTCGCTCGTCCACAATCCGTGCAGCTTCATGGCTTGTTCAATCATGTTTCGGACGCATCCTTGTCCGCCGCCTTCGGGAACGACCCAATCCACAACGTCGCGGACCTCTGCCACGGCGTCAGAGGGACAGGCGCTGAGCCCCACGGCTTCAAGGGCTTTGAGGTCGTTGAGGTCGTCGCCCATGTAGGCAATCTCTTTGAGCGAAAGTCCTTTGCGCTCGGCGAGTGAACGCACTGCGGCCAACTTGTCGGAAGCGCCCAAGTGCACCTCTTTGACCCCGAGTCCTTCCATGCGCCAGCGCACGGGTTCCTCCTTGCCGCCCGTGATGACCGCGAGCTCAATCCCCTGTTTTACGGCCCACTGCACGGCAAATCCATCGCGTGCCGAGGCGGTGCGGGCCATGCTGCCGTCGGGCATCAAATAAACGGTACCGTTGGTGAAGACGCCGTCGTAGTCGAAGGCGAACAACTTGATGGAAGACAGTTTCGTTTTGTAGTTCATGGGTGGTGTCGCTTGGCGATGTGTGCGGCGAGCGCATCGTAGACGTCTTGCATGTCTTGAGGGAGCAAGGCGCGATGGCGTTGAAGGGTGGCCTCGTCGCCGCGTTTGGCGGGGCCGGTTTGTCGTTCTCGCGCATCCCCATTCAATCCGCCTTGGGTCAGGCCGAAGACGAGGTTGCGCAGGAGGGTTTTGGGCAGGTTTCGTTGGTCCAAGACTTCCTGCGCTTCTGCCAGCATGTGGTTGGCGTAGTTGTCTGCCATGACCGCGGCGAGGTGTGCAGCGGCCCGCTGCGTTCCAGAGGCTTCAGCCACGTCGCCTTGCCATGCTTGAGCCAAAGTTTGAGCCACCTGCAGGGCAGGCGCATCGGACGCTTCGACCACGGTGGGGGTCCCTGTGAGGGGAACGTTGCCCGCCTTGGGGTTGAAGCTTCGGACGGGCCAAACCACCGCCCTCGGTCCCGGAAGGGCATCGAGTGGCGTGGCGCCTGAGAGGTGCACCATGACACAGGTCGGAGCGACCATGGCGGAGATGCCTTCGGCGACTTCGGCGATGCGCCCATCCGTCACCGCGACGACGACGACTTGGGCATCGGCCAGGGCGCCAGCGGCCTCCGTGAGTTTCGTCGTCCAAGGGCAGCCCAGGGCTTCACCCAAGGGACGCGCTGAGGCCTCGGTCCGGCTCACCACCTGAAGGATGTCGTGGCCGGCCTGCTTCCACACAGGCGCCAATTCTCGCGAGACTTGGCCTGCGCCAATGAGCACGATGCGAAGCTCAGCCACGGCTTGAAGCTTTGCGTTGGCGGATGCGCATGCGCACAGCCAAGAACGCTCCGAGGGTCATAAGGATGCAACCGAGCCAGAGCCAATTGATTTGGGGGAAGATGACGGCTTGCATGACGACAAAGTCCTTGCGCACGCTTTCGTGTTCCCACACGGTCATCTCCACTTTTTCCTGTTCCGGGTCAAACGCTTCAATCCGGAAGCGCAGTCCCCATCCGTCGGCCTCGTAGAGGTCGGGTACGGCCGTGTTGCCACGCACGATGTACAAGGGATCGTGGACTTCGACCGTTCGACCTCGGCGCAGGCCGACGCAAGCGGCAAGGGCCAAGTCGTCGTCGAGCAAGCCGCGCTCCGGACGTTCTTCGTCGCGGACCACGCGCAGGCTGTCAATGGTGAGCAAGACGCCTCCAACAAACATGGAGTCGCCCACCACAAATTCTTGAGATTGACCACCCAACCAGCCTTCTTCGTCGGTTTCGGGAGGCGTCACGCGTCCCCACTTGATGTGGGTGTAGAGGTCGCGGAACAAAAAGTGCTTCGTGTCGGGCTCCGGAGCGTTGCCCATTTGGGCATTGAGTTGGATGCGCGGAGAGAGCGTGAAGACCTCCTCGCCAGGGGTGCCGTTCACCCAGCGCGTGGCGCGCTTGGTTTGGGATTCCTGCGGGAAGGGAAGGAAGTTCCAATGCGTTTCGACGTCCTCGTCAAAGGTGGGTCTCGCCATGTGATTGTCAAGGGCTTGCCACACCATGCCTTCATGCGCCACAATGTCCCCGGCCGCGTAGGCTTTGGGGGCGCGCTCGAAGTAGGCCATGTCAAACAAGACATGAATGCCTTCCTGACGCCTCTTTTCGTAGGACACAAAGTAAGGGCCCATGGGCAGCGTGTCGCCCTCCATCAAAAGCAGGTCGGTGGCGTTGTTCAACTCTTCGTTCAGGGTGGAGATGTCGCCAATGCGGTTTTGGGAGATGACGTCTTTTTGGGCCGTGGAAATGACCGCCCCAAAAATGGTCAATGCAAAGCCCACGTGTGCCAAAGGCGACCCCATGGTGTCCAGCTTGCCCTTCCACATTTGGGCGATGTAGTCGGCATTGCTGAGCGCGGCAAACAAGGTGGCAAACAACAGGGCCACGCGGGGAATCTCATGGCTCTCGAAGTCGTGCAGCACGAGCAGCGCGCCTGTCAGGACGGCGGCACCGAGCGTGGCACGCACCAATTTGCCAGCCACCACGCGGATGTCGCTGGTTTTGTATTTGAGCCATTGGGCCAGGCCGATGAGCAAGAAAATGAGCACGGCGATTGGCACCTGAACCAAGTGGTAGGTGCGGTCCAGATCGGTGCCGGGCGCCAAATCGTGCTGCGCCAAATCCCCCAAGACCGCCCATCCCGTCACCCCCTCAGCCCAAGTGAGCAGGGGAGAGAAGGGCTCTAGGAAATGGTTGAAGACGGGCACGCTCGTTTGCCACGTGATGTGGACGGCCCCGAGCACCAAGAGCAACGAACCCACGAACATCCAGAATTCCCGCGACCACAAGGCGTCTTCCTCCTCGTCGTTCTTGAATTCTTTGCGGAAGGCGCGTATTGCAGCCGCCCCCATGACCCCAAGGAAGGAGAGAAAGCCAAGGGCCGGTTGTCCTGCGGCCACCAAGCCAAGGGTGGCCAACGCCAAGCCCCCGTAGATTTTCCGAGACGCGTTGTCTTCGAGCAACATCAAGTGCCCGAGGGCGACGAAAGAGAGCAGGTAGGCGAGGAGTTGCGGCAAAATGCCACTGTCCACAAAACTGTGCACCGAGGTGTCGCCGAGGACGCCACTCTTCGTCAAGAACGTGGAGTAGAGTACGAGCAGGAAGGCCAGCACGCTCAAGTAGATGGTCGAGAAGAGTGCCGTGGGCTTTTTGCGGTTTCGATTGATGAGCAAGAGGTGCGAGGCGGCTACGAGGACCATCCACGGCACGAGCGACGAATTCTCTACGGGGTCCCAGGCCCAGAAGCCGCCAAAGCTTAGGGCTTCGTAGGCCCATGCGCCTCCCATCAAGATGCCCGCACCCAAGATGCCCACCGCGAAGAAGGCCCAAGGCAAGACCGGTTTGATCCAGCCCGTCAAATCGCGTCGCCACATGGCGCCTACGGCGTAGGCAAAGGGCACACTGCACGCCGCAAAACCGAGGAACAAGGTGGGCGGATGAATGGTCATCCAATAGTTTTGGAGAAGGGGATTAAGTCCTTGTCCATCCCCAAACTGAGGGAATGACGTGAGGTAGTCGGCGCGCGCAGTCCAGGGAAGGCCCAAGTTGTTAGGGGCCTCGCGCAAGAGCATGAAGGGGTCGAGTCCGAGTTGGAAGTCCCCGAAGTAGATGCCCAGCAACATGACGCCCAGGAACGCCTCAATGGCGCTGAGCACGGCCATCACCTCGCGTTGCCATGCATCGGCGCGACGCAGGATGAACAAAGCCAACACGTTGTGCCAAAACATCCAGAGCAGGAATCCGCCTTCTTGGCCACCCCAAAACGCACTCAGCACAAACCGCATGGGCATCTCGTTGTTGAGGTGCTTCCAGATGTATTGGAATTCGTAGCGGTGCCCGAAGAAGAGCACAAAAATCAGCGCGATTACCCCCAAGATGCCTGCCGCATGCGTCACGAACGCTCCGCGTCCCAGCCGGAGGTTGCCACGTACAAAAGCCACCGTGGCAATCAAGGCCGACGCAAACGCCACCGCGACCAGGAATCGGCCGAGGTACGCTGCCCACATCCATTCCCCGAGGTATTCCATCAAGCGTCGGTGTCCAACAGGTGATTTTGCTCGTTGTACTTGGAGGGACACTTCATGAGCATCTCCGTCGCGCGAAAGTGGCCATCACCCGCTTTGCCGTAGAGGTCGATGCTCTCTGAGCGCTCCAAGCCAGTCGGCTTGGCCTTTTCGAGCCAAACCTCCTGCACTGCACCGCTTTTGTCGGTCAGGTGAAATTTGGTGAGCGAAGTGTTCACCTGCGGGTCGTACTCCACCGGGTAGTCCACGGCCAACGTGCCGGACACCTTATACTCGGTGCCGGGGTCGGCGAAGGCTGTGGCGAAATCCACGGAGCGGCTGGTGCTGGTGATGCTGGCCACAAACGTGCCCATCAAACCGGCAACGAGCAGCAGGAGGACGATGTGCGTGCGCTTCATGCGTTGTGTGTTCCGTTGAGCGTCTTTTCTTCTTCTGACAAGCGCTGGAGCGTCCGTGCAGTCCGTACCCACCACAGGCACAGGCCTGCAAGGATGATGATTGCCACGCCCACCACCACCGGCATCTTGCCTGAAGCCATGAACACCGTTTCCAACGAACTTGTTGAGGCCGGTGTCACAAAGAGCAAGGCCAAGGGCATGTTTGACTTGGTGAGTTGCGCCTCTGCAATGCGTTCACGGGTTCGTTCGATGCGCAACTGCAGGCGGTACATCCAGGTTCCGAGGATCATCCATCCCAACACGGCAGGGTAGAAGGCCGCTCGCAACGCGCTGTCGAGGTCGTAGCTGCTGAACGCGGGGTTGCCGCCTTTTCCGGGGTGCAGACTTTCGGTAAAGCGAGGAAGCACCATGAGCAACACGACGAGCAGACAGAACCCAAAGAGGTTGTACACGGCCGAGAGGCGGGAGCGCAGTTTGGCATCTTGGACGGAGCCACGAAGCACCAAGTAGCCTGCATACACCATGACGGTTACGAAGGCCCCGTTGAGCTGAGGGTCGTCCACCCACCATGCGCCCCACGTGAAGCGTGCCCACAGGCTGCCCGTCAACAATCCCAGCACCCCAAACCAAAGCCCCACCTTCACCGCCGACACGGCGCGCTGATCGCGGTCGAGGTCGCCGCCGACGCGCAAGGTGCGGATGCTTTGCGCGAAGCTGATGCCCATCAGCAAAAACATGGTGAACCACATCGGCACGTGCAACATGAGGTTGCGGATGCTCTCCATGATGTTGGGCTGGAAGGGAAAGTGGAAGTCCAAATCCGCCGGCTCCAAGTTGGCCAAGATGGCCTCGTTGGCTGGAAATTTGGCCTTGGCCACAGCTTCCAGTCCGGTGGCAAAGAATCCGTTGGTGTAACTGATGGTTCCGTCTTGCTTGCCATTCACAAACACGTCAAAACTGGCGGCGGGCACAAACTTGGGCAGCCGAATTCGGCATTTCAACGATTCGTCGTTTGAGGCTTTGATGGCAGTCGCAGCCATTACGTTGTCTTCACGTCGCAAAAACACCCGAGGCTCGGAGGTCGTGAAGTGGGTGCCGTGTCCAATGATTTCCACTTCATAGACGCCGCCGTCCTCCGTCAGTTCGGTTCGGCTCACCTGCACATCCTCAATCCCCGGGCCGAGCGGCACCGTAAACGTCATGAAAAAGGTGTAGCCGAGCAAGATCAGCCCGACCAAGCGAATGGCCCAAACACGGGAAGAGGTGGTTTCCTGGGATTGACTCATGAGGCACGCCAAAGGTACGGGAAGAGCACGGCGCCAAAGACCCCTGAACCGGCCGCCAAGGCCCCAAGAAATGCGAAGTTGTGCCAGGTGTCGGCCAACAAGACCCCTGACATCAGCTCACTGCCCAGTGTGGTCGAAACAAGGACCACCGGCAAGACCAGGGGAAGGCCCAACACGGCCGTCATCCCAAACCCGGCACCGGCACGTGCAGCAATCAGTGCAAGCAAGGTCAACGTGGTGCCAAGCGCCACAGCCGTAAGCGCCATGCCGCCGACGAACCCGGCGATGCGCATGCCGTCCAAGTTCGCCCACCCCAACAGCAGGCCCATGAAGAACACGACCAAGCAGGCCAGTCCCGTCAAGACCACCACGTTGTGCAGGGTTCGGGCCAGCATGTAGTGAAGCGGTTGCACAGTGGTTCGCAGGTAGGCAAGCACTTCGCTTCGGTCTTCGTCCAAGGTTCGGCTCACGCCGTTGAATGCGGTGAAGAGCAGGATGATCCACGCCAAGGCATTCCACGTTTCAGGTTCGGGACGTCCCTGCACCACTTGGTAGGCTGCGTAGACCGTGGCAATGGCAAACAACACCAAGCCTGCAATGCTGTGCTGAGCGCGCACGTCAGCCTTCCAGAAATGCCGAAACAGAAACCACGTCTCACGCATGGCAGCTTAGACGATGGAGAGGGGTTTGGCCACTTTGGCAAAGAGCTTTGCCATGTTCCGCGCATCCTCAATCGCACGGTGCTGCGTCCCGTCAAAGCTGAGTCCCTCCATATCGAGGGCGTTTTTTAGGCCGATTTGGTTCTTGGATCCCTTCCAACGGCTGTAGTGACGCTGGAGACAAGCCCAGTACTTGAGCCACGGCAAATCCATGTTGTGCAACCGCGCGTCGTTGGCAAACTGTCGACGGTCGAATTCCCCCCAGCTCATGAGCATGGAGCGCTTGTCGTCGAAGCCCACCCAATCTTCAAACAGCTCAATCGCCTCGTCGAACAGCGGGGCATCCTCGATGTCGTCTTGCACGATGCTGGTGAGCTTGGTGCAGAACGGGCTGATCTCGGGGTGGAGCTTGGGCCGAACGAACTGGCAGAAGTCGTCGACAATTTCGAGGTTCTCGTTGAGCTTCACAGCGCCAATCTCAATGATTTCGACCTTCCGAGGCTTCCGGCTGCGCCAGCATGTGGCCTCCAAATCGTAGACAATGAATTGACGTTCGCTCATCGGTCGCAAAGATAGGAGGTGCCTTGGCCGGAAGGCGGCCGTTGTGAACAAGTGACGCTTTGCGGTGCAGTTTTCCCGTCCTTTGCTTCCCATGCAGACCTCCAAGCCCAAACTCGTTGTCCTCAGCGGCGCCGGCATGAGTGCCGAATCAGGCATTGCGACGTTTCGCGGTGCCGATGGTCTTTGGGAAGGGCACCGCGTCGAGGAAGTGGCCTCGCCTGAAGGATTCGAGGCCAACCCTGAATTGGTCTTGGAATTCTACAACCAGCGCCGTCGCCAAATCGTCGATGCCCAGCCCAACGAAGGACATCTCGCCCTCGCCCGGCTGGAGTCGTTGTTTGACGTGCACATCGTCACCCAAAACGTGGACGACCTCCACGAGCGAGCCGGCAGCACCCGCGTGATGCATTTGCATGGGGAGATTCGAAAGGCGCGTTCCACCCAGCGTGCTGACCTGGTCCTCGATCTGCCAGGGACGGAATTGAACCCTGGCGACGTGGGCCCCGACGGGGCGCAGTTGCGTCCGCACATCGTGTGGTTTGGCGAAGCGGTACCCTTGATTGATGCGGCCATGGACGTGGTCGCTGCCGCTGACGTGGTCATCGTTGTGGGGACGTCTTTGCAGGTCTATCCCGCGGCAGGGCTTGTGGGGTACGCACCGCCTCATGCGCCCATCCACGTGGTCGACCCCCACACGCCTCTCGAGGGAGGAGGCAGGGTCGAATTGTACCGCTGTGGCGCGGCCGAGGGACTCACACGCCTCGAAACGCGGTGGCGCGCTGAGCAGGGCTGAGTGGCGCTGGGTACCCGAGTCCCGTGGTCCTTGCGCTCACGTGATGATTTAGCGCACGCGCATCCGCCAAGCACTGGGCGCTTCGGCGGGCATCGTGGCAGCATGCTCTTCATCCTTGAGACGGTCTATGGCGCCGAGGATCAAGTCCGCCGCGGTGGCGTCGTCGCAAGGGAAGGGGCGGTCCAGTTTTTCCGGAGAAAAGTGTTGGGCCACAAAACCTGTATCGAAGTTTCCGGAACGGAAGGCCTCGTGGTTCATGGCGAAATGCCCAAACGCCAAGGTGGTGTCCACCCCGTGCACTTCGTACGCGTTAATGGCGCGCAGCATCCGCTCGATGGCCGCCTCGCGGGTGGGGCCGTGCGTGCACAACTTGGCCAACATCGGATCGTAGTGCATGCTGACTTCGCCGCCCTCTGCCACGCCATCGTCGACGCGAACGCCTGAGCCCACTGGGGGACGGTAGCGCGTCAGGGTGCCTGTACTCGGCAAGAATCCGCCTGCCACGTCTTCAGCGTACACGCGCAATTCGAGCGCATGGCCTTGAATGGTGAGGTCGTCTTGGGTGAATGAAATGGGATGCCCCTCGGCAATCCGAATCTGCTCACGCACCAAGTCGACGCCAGTGATCATCTCGGTGACCGGGTGTTCTACTTGAAGACGCGTGTTCATTTCGAGGAAGAAGAATTCCCGGGATGCGTCGACCAAGAATTCGACCGTGCCGGCCCCGACGTAATCGCAGGCACGCGCCACTTCAATGGCACATTGTCCCATCTCCGCACGCAACGTGGCGTCGAGCAGGGCAGAGGGCGCTTCCTCGACCACTTTTTGGTGTCGACGTTGGATGCTGCACTCCCGCTCAAACAAATGCACCGCATTGCCTTGCGTGTCGCACAACACTTGAATTTCAATGTGACGCGGCTGTTGCACCAAGCGCTCGATGAACACGGCGCCGTCGCCAAACGAGCGCTCGGCTTCCGAAATGGCACGTTGCAATTCGCCCTCGAGCTGGGCGGGGTCGTTTACCGCACGCATGCCTTTTCCGCCACCGCCTGCACTCGCTTTGATCAACAGGGGGAAGCCAATGCGCTCCGCTTCGCGCTTGGCTTCTGCAGGGTCCGATACGGCCCCCTCTGTGCCAGGAACCATGGGGATGTTTCGTGCTGCCACAGCTTCTTTGGCCGCGAGTTTGGAACCCATGACGCGGATGGCGTGGGGGTGAGGTCCCACGAACCGGATGTCCGCCCGCTCCACCGCCTCGGCGAATTCGGCGTTCTCGCTTAAGAAACCGTACCCGGGGTGGATGGCGTCCGCGCCTGTATTCAACGCGGCTTCCACAATCCGGTCGATGATGAGGTAGCTCTCGCTGCTGGGTGCAGGGCCCACACACACCGCTTCGTCGGCGGCAAGCACATGGGGCGCTTGCGCGTCCGCTTCGCTGTACACGGCAACGGTGGAAATGCCCATGTCGCTTGCTGTGCGCATGACGCGTACCGCGATTTCGCCACGGTTGGCCACGAGAAGTTTGGTAATGGGGCGGATGTCTGAAGGATTCATGGCATCTGGATTGACGGCCCGAAGATAGGGGCGTTGCACCTCCGCTTCAGGGGCCACCTCAGGGCATGAAAAAAGGGCAAGCGATTCTTGTCGCACCGCTACAACCGCATACCCTTGCTGCCTTCCGGCCCTGGGGGATTCTGCGGGAGCTGGTCGCAAGAGACTTGCCCCGGCGCAAAGATATGCACGTTGCGTCCCTACCTTGCACGCCATGGCACATTTCAACGTCACGAGCACCTATGGTGCCATCGGCGCAGCGGTCAATTTCGCGGTGTTGATGGTCCTGTACCTCGGTAACATGAACCTTTTGGCTGAGTGGTATGTGGGCATTTTGGCCCTGCTTGTCCATGTGGTTTTTCTCTTCGCAGGCACGGTGGCAGCCCGGAAAGCCAATGGCAATGTCTTGTCTTTTGGTCAGGCTTGGGTGGCATCGATGACTGTGGCCCTCGTGGCGCAGGTGTTGAGTGCAGCCTTGACGCTGTTGCTGTACCAGGTCATTGCGCCTGAATTGCCTGGCGTGTTGGAAGAAATCACCCTCGAGAAAACCCGGGAGATGATGGAAGGGTTTGGAATGAGTGGAGACTTGCTTGACATGCAGATGAAAGGAATCAAAGCGGCGATGAAGGAGGCCTACACTTGGAAAGGGCTGGCCAAAAATTCCGCCGGCAGCATGCTCATGTGGGCCTTGGTTTCATTGATCGTGGCGGCCGTGACCCGCAAAAACGTCAACACCGAATTCGCCTAACCCATGCAAGGCCAACCCAAATTGGACGTGACAGTCGTCGTGCCGCTCCTCGACGAAGAAGAAAGCCTGCGGGAACTGAAAGCGGGCATTGACCGCGTGCTTCAGGGACTGTCGTACGAAGTGATTTTCATCGACGACGGGAGTCAAGACGCGTCTTGGTCCGTGATTTCAGAATTGTACGAAGCCCAACCCGATACGGTGCGGGGCATCCGCTTTGCCCGGAACTACGGCAAAAGCGCAGCCTTGCAAAAGGGATTTGAAGCGGCCCAAGGCGCCGTGGTGTTCACCATGGACGCCGACCTGCAAGACGATCCAGAAGAATTGCCACCCATGCGTCAACAGTTGTTGGACGGTGGTTTGGACCTCGTGAGCGGATGGAAGAAGAAGCGCCACGATCCGCTCAGCAAGACGATTCCCACCAAGTTGTACAACTGGGCCACGCGTCGCATCAGTGGCATTCACCTGCACGATTTCAATTGCGGCCTGAAGTGCTACCGTTGGCATGTTGTCAAGGCAATTGAGGTGCAAGGCGAAATGCATCGATACATCCCCATGCTTGCCAAAACCGCGGGCTTCGACAAGATTGGCGAGAAGGTGGTGACCCACCATGCCCGTCCTTACGGGGTGAGCAAGTTTGGCTTGGAGCGGTTCACCAATGGCCTGCTCGACCTCACGACAGTGGGCTTCATCGGCCGTTTTGGACGGAAGCCGATGCACTTTTTTGGGCTCGTGGGCCTGTTGATGTTCCTGATAAGTTCCACGCTCTTCCTCGGCATCGGGGGGTACAAGCTCTACGCGCTGGCCAACAGTATGCCCGCCAAAAACCTGGCCGACCTCAGTTGGTTCTACGTCGCCCTCACCGGCATGCTCCTCGGCGCACAGTTCTTCCTGTCAGGCTTCTTGGCAGAGATGCTGTCGCGGAACAATCCTGAGCGCACGGACTACCGCATCCTGACGCGCCTCGAAGGCGACGCCTGATCGGCACAACTTTTTACTTCCTTGAGTTGGCGTGTTCTGACAAGGCCCTCCGAGGTCACCCGGCGATGACCGCCGATCCGAGCACCTCGTCGCCATGCTCGCCGCCGTGCCACGCGGCAAATTGGCCCGCCGCGATGCCGCGCTGAGGCGTGTCAAAGTCCATGTACCATTGCCCGTCTGACGCGCAGACCAAACGCCCTTCTTGCAAAGGTTGTCGGTAGCGGATGCGCAATCCCAATGCCTGCCCGTCCGGTCCGTCAAAGGCTGCGACGGGGTTCACCCAATGCGGCGGTTCCAACTTCAGCGCAGTCCGGTAGAGTCCAGGGTGGTGATCACCTTGGCCCACGAAGACCGTGTTGGTGTCGACACACGTGCCAATGACAAACAGCGGCTCGGGCTTGCCGCCCACTTGCAGCCCTTTGCGCTGGCCGACCGTGAAAAAGTGGGCACCGTCGTGCTGGCCCACCACCGTGCCCATGTCGGGACGAAGGGGAAAGGCCTCTGCCCGTGTCGCCAAATCGTCACCCTCGCGCTGAAAGACGTCATGACCCGCCTCGATTTCCACAATGTCGCCTCGCTTCACAGCGAGTTGCTGCTGCAAGAAATCGGGGAGACGCACCTTGCCGATGAAGCACAGTCCTTGGGAGTCTTTTTTGTCTGCGGTCGGCAATCCGATTTCCGCCGCGATGTGACGCACCTCGGGTTTGTCCAACTCCCCGATGGGGAAGAGGGCGTATCCCAGCTGTTCTTGGTTCAATTGGCAGAGGAAATAGCTCTGGTCCTTGTTGCCATCCTTGCCTGCGTGCAAATGATGAACCCCTTGGTCGTCGGTCACCTTACGGCAATAGTGCCCTGTGGCCACCACTTCGGCCCCCAGTTTCAGGGCAGCCTCGAGGAACAGGTCAAACTTCACCTCGCGGTTGCACAACACATCGGGATTGGGGGTGCGTCCGGCCGCGTATTCAGCAAACATGTAGTCGACGATGCGTGCTTTGTACTCGACGCTTAAGTCCATGACTTGAAAGGGGATGCCCAAATGGTTGGCCACGAGCATGGCGTCGTTGGCGTCGTCGATCCACGGACACTCGTTGTTGATGGTGACGCTCTCGTCGTTCCAGTTCCGCATGAACAGGCCGATGACCTCATGGCCCTGCGCTTGAAGCAAATGGGCCGTGACGCTCGAATCCACGCCGCCGGACAAGCCTACAACAACTCTCATGGTGCAAAGGTAGGATGGCAGGGTGAGGCGGGTGTTGGTTTTGGCATGGATTTCCCCGACCTTCCACAAAACGCTTTCGGACGTGAGGCAACCCTTTCAAATGGCCTGCGTCAAAGAAGCGGCCAACGTCATGCACGAAGCAGAATTGCGCCCTTACATCGAAGCCTGCCAACTCGGCGAACGCCGGGCGCAGCGTTTTCTCTTCGAGCGGTATTACCGCTTGATGTTTGGGGTGTGCCTCCGCTACATGTCCGACAAGGACAGCGTGCAAGACATTGTGCAAGAAGGGTTCCTCAAGGTGTTCAACAACATCGAGGGGTACACCTTCAAAGGTTCTTTCGAAGGCTGGATGCGTCGCATCATGGTGAACACGGCAATTGACGCCATCCGTCGCAGAAACGCGGCGGGTTGGGTCCTCGGAGACGAGGGGTCATTTGAACCTGTTGACGAAGATGGAGGTTGGGAGATGGAAGAGGAGGAAGACGTAACGTTCACCGTTCATGACGTGTTGGATGCCATGGAGCATTTGACGCCGATGTACAGAACGGTGTTCAACCTCTATGTCTTTGACAACCTGGGGCACCAAGAGATCTCTGATCGATTGGGCATCAGTGTTGGAACCTCGAAGTCGAATCTCGCCAAGGCGAGACGAAACCTTCGTGATTTGTTGTTGACTCGAAAAGGAAAAGACCATCATGTCCAGTGACCATCCATTTGACGATCAGCTGAAGCATTCCCTTGACGGCTTCGAACCCAACGTCCATGCGAATTGGGCGGAGTTCGAGCGGTCTCTTGACGCGCCTCAGACCTCGGAAGCGATGTCGTCGAACGGTCGTGGCATGAACCGCTGGGCTGTCGCTGCGGCTGTGGCCACGGGAGGCGCACTGATGTGGGTTGCCAAGCCAGTCGTCGAGCGTGCTTTTGTCGCTGAGCAAGAGGTGGTCGACACTTCTGGGACCGAAGATGGCCAATCATTCGATGAAGCGTGGGCAGAATTCACGAGTGTCACAGAGGGCTTCGTGGAAGACGTGCTGGATGCCCAGGCAGAGGTCGAACTTGTCGAAGCGTCGCTTGCCGCGGAGAACATTGATGACACCCCATCTATGGCATCCCCGTCCGAGTCGCAAACGGCGTCGGACTCGCGCCCCTCCCAGCCCGAACCCTCAAGTAGCATACCTGCTTCGGATGTCGTAGAAAACAATGCCGAGCGCATGGATCGATTGCTCACAGAATTGCCATTCGACGCTTCGGTTCGTGAGGCGTGCGAAGGAATAGATGTGGCGTTTGAGCTTTCAGGGGTCGATCGCACCATGAGCTTCCTCTGGAATTTTGGAGATGGTCACTTCTCGAGCGATCCGGCACCACGACACGTCTACACACGCCCTGGCACTTACGACATCACATTGTCGGTCCGTCCGCCGGGAGAGGGCAGCATCAGCACCCGCACCATCCAAAATATGATCACGGTGCTTCCCAAGCCGGAAGCGTCGTTCGCGTGGGCATTCCCCTCCACGGTGAAGGGGAACCGCGTCCGTGTTCAGCTCAACAACCAGACGCCTGACGCCACGTCTGCCCAATGGGTGGTGGACGGTGAGGCATCCCAAAAGGGGCTGGTGCAGTTGGAAGTTCCAGGGGTGTACCCGGTGAATTTGGTCGCCAGCAACCGTCATGGGTGCTTGGACGAAGCCCATCACGACATCATCCTTGGAGATCGCCATGGCTTGCTTGCGCAAGCGCGCTTCAGCCCCAACGAAGACGGCCACTACGACACGTTTTTGCCCCATGGTTTAAAAGACATGGAAGAGGCTTGGGAAATGGTGGTTGTAAATGTGCAGGGGGAGGAGGTGTACCGCACCTCAGACGCGAGCCAACCTTGGGACGGATCCTTACCCAACGGCGAGGTGGCCAAAGACCGTTCGACTTACACGTGGACGGTGCGTTGCCTCGATCTGGACGGTACGCCGCGACTCTTTACCGACCGTCTGCGCATCGAGCGCTGAAGTTGCTGACATTTTCCGGGTTTCAGTCGTGAACAGGTGCAACTGTTGGGGTTGTTCTTGGGTTTCTTCTTTGGCCTATTTTTACAAGGAATTGTCTTGACATGAACATGAAGCAAGGATCTCGTTTTTTCGCACTGACGGTGACGGCTGCGTTGCTGACTCTGAATAGCGCTCGTGCCCAAGAAGGCATTGTGATTCCCATCTCTGACGGGGGGGTCGTTACCGTGGATTGCAATGCGACAGAAACCATCTATTTCACCGACGACAACAGCGGAGGAACAGATTTTCAAGATCCCTACGCCAACCAAGATTACACCATCACCCTGTGCCCCAGCGAGCCCGGTGACGCGGTGCAGGTGAACTTCTTGTCGTTTGACCTTCAAACAAACGCCAACCCCAACAACAACGATGTTCTTCTCGCCTATAATGGCGACAACACCGGCGCTGATTTGGTGGGTGCGGGAACGGGCAACTCCTTTGTGGAGGTGAGCATCACCGCTTCAATTGACAACCCGACGGGCTGTGTGACCTTTCAGTTCAATGTGAACAACAATGCCACCGGTGGTGACCAAGGGTGGGTGGCGGAAGTGACTTGTGTGACCCCCTGCTCGTACCCCGAAGCGGACATTGAATTGGCGAGTCCCGCACCATTCCCTGACAACCCCGTCAGTGTTGGGGTTTGTCCCAATGAAGAAGTGATTTTCGATGCAAGCGGTTCTTTGCCAGGTGCCCCCGATTTTCCAGTAGATTCATTGATTTGGAATTGGGGCGATGGTTCTGTGCAAACGACGGCCGTGTCTGATGGGTATCAACTGGGTCACAGTTATCCAACCCCAGGTGAATATATCGTCACACTGGTGGTGCAGGACATCAACAACTGCAACAGCACCAACTTGTTGCCGCATCAGGTCTTGGTGTCGACCATTCCGATTTTCAACACAGAGGTCACGACTCCACTGTGCGAGGACGCACCGGGCTTCCTCAATGGCAACCCCGTCCAAAGCATCACTTGGACAGCCTTGCCACCCGTTGGGGTTTCTGAATTGGCAGATTTGCCCGATGCAACGGGCGTGGCGTTCACGTCTGAGTTGTTCATTGACTTCTTTGACACCGACCAAGTCCTTGAAGATTGCGATGACATTGAATTGATCACAGCGAACATCGAGCACAGCTTCATTGGGGATTTGAGCTTTTGGGTCACTTGTCCTGATGGAACAGAGGTGTTGTTGATGGACAATGGGGCTTCTGGAGGTCCAGACCCCACAGGATGCACTCCGGTTGATTTGGGAGGAAACGACCTTGGAATTGTGGACGGTGAGGGCTTTGATTATTCATGGAACATGGATGCGGAATGGGTGTTGGATGACGCCAACAACCCGGACGCTGGCAATCCCATGCCGGCAGGCACCTACTTGCCTTGCGGTGATTTGTGTGATTTCGAAGGGTGCCCGCTGAATGGCATCTGGACCTTCAACGTCATCGACCAGTGGGCCGCGGACAACGGAACGTTATTTGAGTGGGGCATTGATTTCAACCCAGAGATCGTCCCCGGGGTCACCACGTTCACCCCTGTCATTGGGTTGGGCGCTGATAGTTCCTACTGGCATTCCGTTGGCGACATCGACAACATCCTGAGCACCTCGGAAACGGGTGTGGTGAACGTCAGTGACGATGGGAACTACGTCGGTTTGTTGTTCCCCGACCCTGGAACCTTTGAGTTTGGGTATGTCGTGACCAACAATTTTGGTTGCACGTGGGACACCACGCTTACCGTTGAGGTGATTGACAATCCAGGAACGTTCATCACCGCGGGTCCTGATCAGATCTTTTGTAGCAATCCCGTTCAACTTGAAGGGGCACTGGATGATGGCTCACCTGTAGTTTGTGGAGGAGCCGCAGGAACCTACGATTATTGCTACGGAGACGGCGACTTAAGCGTATTTTCATATTGTCCCGACAATCCGGGTGATGGCACGATGATGACTGTCAGTTTTCTTTCTGGCCAAAACGAGGGTTTCAATGATTTTGTCACCGTCTTCGATGGACCTGATTTAACCGGGCCTGTCTTAGGGACAATTGAAGGAAGTTTTGCAGGGCAGACCTTCACCGCCACGAATCCTGATGGATGTATTTCATTCCAATTCGTGAGCGACGGTTTCTGTAGCTGCCAAGATTTCTTCTGCGCATTTGAGCCAGTCGAATGGTGCATCAGCTGTGGAGGCGCTTCCAGCGCCTGCGGTTATGATTGGCTTTGGGAGCCTGCTGAATATTTGGATGATCCAACCTTGGCGCAACCCACGGTGATTGATTTCGAGGGAGAGTCGATTGAATTCACGTTGTATGTGGAGCCAGTTGGATTTGACAACTGCCAAGCCACCGACGTGGTGCTGGTGGAGCCCGGTTTTGAGTTTGATGTCGCGTTTTCACAGCCTTCTTGTTTTGCCAACGACGGGGTGATTTCGGTGGAAATCTTTGAAGATGCCAACGCACCTGAAGGGCCGTTCACGATTGAACTGTATGAAGCGACGGCAGGGGCGACCCCCATTGAAACGCTGGTGTGGAACAACATCGACAATTTCAACCGCAATGACCTCGTGCCGGGCGACTACACTGTGGTGGTGTACGACGCTGTCGGTTGCGTTTACAATTTCCCCATCCTGTTGGAGGACCCGGAACCGCTGTTTCTCAACACGCCGCCCAACCAAGTCATCTGTTTGGGGGGCACTGCGACCTTGGAGGTATCCTCAGACCAGGACCCGTTGAATGTTTGGACCTACGTTTGGGACAACGGTCTCCCCAATGGTCCTGTCCAACAGGTGTCACCCAACGTTTCTACAGGATACACAGTCCAAGGTTTTGACGTCAACGGCTGCCCAACGGCCGAATACGCAGTAGGGGTAAATGTGTTGGCACCCATCAATGCCGACCTTGTGGCTTCGGATTTCTTGTGCAGTGGGGAAGAGGCCTACCTCGACGCCTCCGCATCGAACGGGGGCTCTGGGTCGGGCTACACCTACGCTTGGACGTTTGAGGGCAACGTGTTGAACGAAAACGAAGAGTCTATTTGGACGTTCCCGCCGAGCACAGGCACGTATTGTGTGACGGTCAGCGACGACTGTGAGACCCCTCCGGCCACGGCATGCTCAGAGGTGGTCTTGGAAAGCCCTGTGCCCATCGAGTTTTCTGCTGATACGACGGACGCCTGTGGGACGGGCACCTTCTTATTCACGAATGAAACCGATCCTTCGCTCATCAATTCAAGTCTGTGGGCGTTTGGTGACGGCACCTTTGCAGGAGAGTCGAATACGGTGAAGACATTCAGCCAACCCGGATTCTACGACGTCTCTCTCACCGTCACCTCATTGGCTGGCGGATGCGAGTACACCCAAGTGAAAGAGGCATACATCAACGTGTATCCGATTCCTGAGGTGGGATACTTCGCGGGGCCTCAACCCACCCGTGCACCGGAAACAGAAATCACGTTTGATGGCTACTCGACGGCAGATGTGGTGGAGTGGTTCTGGACATTCAACACCTTCAATCCGCTTGGGTATAGCTTTGAGCAAGACCCCGTGTTTGAGTTCCCCGTAGCCGATGGTGGCATTTACCCTGTTCAGTTGCAAATCACCGATGCAAACGGTTGCGTGAATGTGGTGAACCGCCAAATCGAGATTCAGAGCATGTTCAACTTGTTCATCCCGACGTCATTCACGCCCAACAACGACGGATACAACGACGCCTTCTTTGTGGAGGGGACAGACATCGATCCAGACCGTTTTGAGTTTGAGATTTGGAACCGCTGGGGAGAGTTGATTTGGAGTTCCACAGACCCGACGGACGCATGGTACGGTCAAGTGGGCGAAGAGGGGCAATACTACGTGCCCAACGGCCCTTACTCGTACCGGATCGAAGTCCACAGCATCGAGGACGAGAGCTACAGAAAGGAAGTCTTCGGCGTGGTGACCATCATTCGATGACCTGACCGACGGCTGTGGCGCTTGAAGCCATGAAAAAAGGCACCTGTGAGGGTGCCTTTTTCGTGTGTTCAATGGTATGATGCTCAGTCTTCGACGCCGAGCAATTCATCCATGGTGCCGGTGGCCACGCTGTGGTAGTGGGGGCGGGCCTCGTTGTAAATGTCACGAGCAAGATCGGTTTGTCCTGTTTCAACCAAGGCCTTGTAGATGGGGGTCAAGAATTTGCGACGTCCCACGCCCACAAGGAACGTGCGCAAGCGGTCGTACGCCGGCGTGTACTGGCTACGTGCGGCTTGTTTCAACCACGCAAACAGCACTTCATTGTTGCCTGTGCTGTTGATGTCCCATGCGGCATCCAATTCAGCCAAACGAGCTGCGTCGGTGTTGTCAGGCAGGTTGGAAAGGAAGCGATAGCGCTCTTGGTAGAGCCAGTCGGACCATGGGAGGGCGTTGGAAGCGGTGTTTCCTTGGATCCACGCGTTCAAGGTGGCGTCCACACGCTCAATGCGCGCACTCTTCACCTCAGGGCAGTTGCTTGGGAGCCCTTGTCCGTCCACCCAAGCAGGGACATTCACCGCACTTCGGAGTTCTTTCGTGTTGAGCAAGTTGTCGTTGAGGTAGTCGAGGAACGTATCGGTGTCCATGACCTGGAAGGCATGCGATGTGAAGTAGGTCTTTAGGAAGCTGTCGAACGTTTTGCGCCCCACGGTCTCTTCGAGAAGTCGAAGGAAGAAGTAGCCCTTGTCGTACGCAATGGCCGTCATGCCATCGTCCGGGTCGCGGTCTTTCAAGTGCAGGCGAAGGTGGGTGTCGATGGGGTTGACGTCCATCATGGCATTCACCTCGTCGACCAAGCCTTGGTAGCTCAGGGTGCTGAGCATTTCACTGATGTCGCGGCCGTAGACGGCCTCCATGATGCGTTGCTCGAAGTACACGGTGAAGCCTTCGTTCAGCCAAAAGTCATCCCACGTCGCATTGGTCACGAGGTTGCCACTCCAGCTGTGGGCGAGCTCGTGTGCCACGAGGGAAACGAGGCTGCGATCTCCTGCGATGATGGTGGGGGTGGCAAACGTCAGTCGTGGGTTTTCCATTCCGCCAAAAGGGAATGCTGCAGGGAGCACAAGCAGGTCGTAACGCTCCCACGCGTACTTGCCGTAGAGCCCTTCGGCTGCCAAGAGCATGTCCTCCATCTCGGCGAACTCGTGTTCGGCGCCATCGATTAAATCTGACGTGGCGTACACCCCGGTGTGCGAGCCGACACTGCGGAATTCAACATCGCCCACGGCCAATGCGAGGAGGTAGGAGGGGATGGGCTGCTCCATGACGAAGTCGTAGTGCCCATCTGCTGATTTTTCGGTGGGGTTGACGGCACTCATCAAGGCCATCAACTCGTTGGGCACCTCCACATGGGCTTCGTAAGTGAAGCGAACGCCGGGGCTGTCCTGACAAGGCACCCAGGTGCGCGCGAGGATGGCCTGGCTTTGGGTGAACAAGAATGGCGATTCGCCTTCGACCCAGAGAAAGGCCGCTGCATCAGGGGAGGTGGTGTATGCCACGCTGACCTCTTGGGTGCGGCTTGTCACAGGGATACTCAGGGGCTGTCCCAAGAAGGGGCGTACCGGTCCCAGTTCAAACGCAGCTTCTTGACCATCCACGGTTACGCTGTGAATGGTGAGGTCGCGGCAATCGAGGAGCAATCGTTCTGCGTCCTTCGCTGTTTGGATTTGGTAGGTGGCCGTGGCGGTGATTTGTCGTTGTTCGAAGTCAACCTTGGCAGCCCACTTCAAATGCGTGGTGATGGCTTCCTCTGGCTTGCTAAAGCTGTGGTGGTCGGTGGCGCGTTTCATGTCGGCGACAAGTTGAGATTTCTTGGAGGGAGACGCTTCAGGAGCTGAACAACCGACGGCAACGAGAAGGAGGCCACCCACAATGGATTTGAGCATGTTCATGGCTGTGATTTGGTGCGCCAAGGTAGCGCCTCCGTCACGAACCCTCCGAGGCAGGTTTGTGTCCTGTGAGGCTACGCCCAACGAAGACGACAATCAAAGTACCGAGCGCAGCCTTGACCAGCAACGGCGGCATGAGGTCGAGCAAGCTGTCCACAAAAGAAATCTCGACAGGGATGATGCCGCGTTGGTAGGCCAATCCGAGGAGCACAATGACCAATTGTCCCATCAACAGGAGCAGGGCAGAGGCGCCGTAACGCATACGGGTCACCTGTTCAGCGAGCCATCCGGCCACCAAGGCCCCAATGGGGAATGCGAACAGAAACCCTGCAGTGCTTCCCGTGAAGTGAATCCAACCTGACGCGCCGCCGGCAAACACGGGGGCACCGAGTCCACCGCAGACGAGGTACAGCGCCACCGCTGCCGTTCCCACTTGCCAGCCCCACATCACCCCCCACAAGACCACGATGAGACTCTGCGGGGTGATAGGCAGGGTTCCCTGAAGCGTCCAAACTTGCGGAGACAGCCATCCCATCAGTACCAATCCAAGCACCACAAGGAGGGTGCTGTCGACCCAAGCAGAATGCCATTGAACGTGCTGACGGAACATGTTGTCAGTTCGATTGACGCGCCTCTTGGTCGCGTTCCAAGTCGAAGGTGATGGCGTTGTTGTCGCGATGCACATCGGCTTGGAGACCCTCGGCATCCAAGCTAACCACGCTCAACTTGCCCTGCGAGGCCACTTCCAAGGTGTAATTGACATCCACCCATGGCCAATCCGCTGTGATGATTTCACCTTCAGCCAAAGCACGGTGGCCGCGCATCATTACAAGGGGAATGTGCACGCGGGTGGTGGAGCCATTCTCCCAAGTCAATGTGACATCTTGAGGCATGGGCATGTCGCCGCGACGGCTCAGTTCCACAGTGACCAACCCTTCGTCATTCACCACGGATTCCACGGCATAGTCGATGGCATCTGTAGTGTGCATCATGTATTGGAAGTACCAATCAAGTTCCAAGCCTGAGACGCGTTCCATTTCTCGCTTGAAATCGTTGGGGCCTGGGTGCTTGAAGGCCCAGTTTTTGAAGTAAGTCCGCATGGCTTCATCACGTGCACCTGTGCCCATGACCGCGCCGAGTTGCTCGACCAACACCTCGCCCTTGCTGTAGGCACTGACGCCGTAGGCACGGTTGGTTTTGTAGTGGTCAGCGTGCGTGACCAATGGCTCTTCATTGCCGGAGAGGTTCTGGTTGATGTAGCTCGCGTAGGCCCACTTGTGAGGATTTTCTTCGGTCTTCATGGGGTCGGCAAACAGGCTCGCCATACAGCGCGATTCAGCCCAAGAAGTGAATCCTTCGTCCATCCACTCGTGGAGGCTTTCGTTGGTGGCCACCATGCCCTGGAACCAGCTGTGTGCCATTTCATGAACGGTGACGCCCACCAAGCTGCGCAAGGACCGCTCTCCTGTGATCAAAGTGATCATGGGGTACTCCATGCCGCCGTCACCTCCCTGAATTACGGTGTACTCGGGGTACATGTAGGGGCCGATGTCCTTGTTGATGAAGGCCATGGCTTTCGCGGCGTATTCTGCAAGCACCGTCCAGTTGCTGTCCATTTCTGCGTTGGCTTGGTGAATCAAACGCAGGGTGACGCCATCCACGTCAACCGTCTCTTCGATGAAGTCGGGGTCGGCGGCCCATGCGAAGTCGATGACGTTGCTCGCCTTGTAGTGGTGGATGGTTCCAGGCAAGCCTGTAGGCAAGGGCGAAGACGTGGTGGATTGCTTGACGCCTGTGGCGCCAATTCCGTAGCCTTCGGGAAGGTGGATGCGCACGTTGAAGTTGCCCCAAATCCCGTGGAACTCACGTCCGATGTACGGGTTGGTGTGCCAACCGTGGTGGTCAAACTCACAAAGCTTGGGGTACCATTGGGTCATACTGTATTCCACGCCCTCTTTGTTCATCCATCCTGAACGGCGGATTTGGCGTGGGACTTGGGCCTTCCATGTCAGCTCAAACGTCACGGACCTGCCCGGACGCAATGCCCGTGGTAACGCCACTTCCAAGATGGTTCCGTCCTCGACAAAGGCCACAGGCTTGCCATTGACCTTGACGGATTCAATCCGCTGCCACCCCCACTCGTCGTTGGGGAGTTCGACAATGCGGCTGCCCACGCGACGGTCGGGGTCAGAGATGGATCGCGAGCGGACATCCATCATGCTCCCCGGTTGGAAGGCATTAAAGAACAAGTGCCAAAAGACCTTGTCCAAGGTTTCAGGGCTCTTGTTGGTGTACACCACCTTCATGTCGCCTTGGTATTGGTGGGTGGCTGTGTCGACCAAAATGCTCATGTCGTACGACACCTGTTGTTGCCAGCCGGGGTATTGACCAAGGGCGAAAGGACCGGTCAACATGCCAAGCACGACGGCAAGTGAGAGCGAGATGAAATGCTTCATGAGGAGAAAGTCAAAGAGTAGAACGAAGGGCAAGCATCTTCAGCAGCCCCACGGCGGCTTCGATGCCTTTGTTGCCGTGCTCGCCACCCGAGCGGGCTGCGGCCTGTTCCGCAGTGTCGTCTGTCAACACGCAAAACATGACGGGCTTGCCCAAGTCTTGATTCACGCGAAGGATGCCGCGGGCGGCCGCACTGCACACGTAGTCGAAGTGGGCGGTTTCGCCGCGAATCACCGACCCAATGCAGATGACGCCATCAACGTCGTCGCGCTCGGCGAGCCATTGCGCACCCAACGGCAATTCGTAGCTGCCGGGCACCCAGTGAACGGCAATGTTGGCTTCAGGAACGCCAGCTTCCGCCAATACTTGGCGGGCACCGTCGAGCATGCCGCCCGTGTACGTTTGGTTCCATTCAGACACAACGATGCCCACCTTGAAGTGGGCACCGTTGGGCAAGTCTTCAGACTTGTAGGAACTCAGGTTGTTTCCTGCCGTGGCCATGAATCAGCGGGCAAGAGACGCAGCCAAGCCGATGGCGTTGGCGGCGTACGTCGAATTGGGGAAGTCCTCTGCGAGGTCTTCCAGAACGCCGCGGGCTTTGTCCTCGTTGCCGAGTTCAATCAAGACGAGCGCACGCTTGTATGAGCACATGGGAGAGAGGGCCTTGGCCGCCAATCCGGATGCAGCACGTGACGCTGCCAATGCAAAGTGGCCTTCCGCGCCTTCGAGGTCGCCGAGCTCCACCAAGCAGTCGCCGATGTTGGCGTCCGTCAAAGGACCGAAGACATCGTCGCTGAAACCAGCCTGGTTGAAGGCGTCGACAGCTTCGTCAAAGCGGGCCGCGTCACGGTGCATGATGCCGAGTTCAAACGCAGCACGTGCCGCGGCGGGGGTGCCGCTGTGGTCGTTGAGGATTTCCTCAAGACCCGCGTTCAAGCCATCGCCCAACATCGCGAGATCCGCGCTGTCCTTGGCGAAGTAGTGCTCTGCCATGAAGGCCGCTTCTTCCGCTGCGGTGTTCTTGGGAGCCACCACCAGGCTGCTGTAGCCGATGACAATGAGAATGAGGGCCGCAGCACCACCCAATCCGAGTGTGAGCTGCTTGCGGTTCTTGTCTACAAATTGCTCAGACTTGCTGTACAGCTCATCCACATTCACAATTGTTTCTTCTTGGTTCGTTTTCTTCGCCATGAGATTTGGGTAAAGGAGGTCAAAAATAAGAAATTCGCACTATGCGGCTCGAACATCTTCATTTGGTTCATTTCAAAAATCATTTCGGCGCGGATTTGAGCCTCGGTCCTCAGGTCAATTGCTTCCTTGGAGACAACGGCAGCGGCAAGACCAACGTGCTCGATGCGGTGCACTATTTGTGCTTTTGCAAGAGCTACTTCAATCCCATTGATGCCCAAAACATCGCCCACGGCGAACCCTTTATGTTGGTCCAAGGGGATTTTGACCGTCTCGACACCAAAGAGCGTGTGAGCTGCGGGGTGCAACGCGGTGCAAAGAAGCAATTCAAGCGAAACGACAAGCCTTACAAACGTCTGGCGGAGCACATCGGACGGTTTCCCGCGGTGATGATCGCGCCAGACGATGCGGAGCTCATCCAAGGTGGAAGCGAGATGCGTCGTAAGTGGATGGATGCCGTCATCAGCCAATACGACCGCACCTACCTCGAGGCGCTCATCGATGTGAACAAGGCACTCGTTCAGCGCAACGCGCTGCTGCGGTACTTCGCGGAGAACCGAACCTTCGATGCGGGGCTGTTGGCGCCATGGAACGCACGCATCGCACCCAACGCGGCTGTGATTGCCAAGGCCCGCAGGTCGTTTGTCGATTCGTTCTTGCCGGGATTCCTCGCGACGTACGAGGAAATTTCTGGAGGCGCAGAGCAGGTCGGGTTGACGTTGACCACCCATGTTGGCGAGGATGGCGAGGCCATCGAGGCTAAAATGCTCGCCGCCCAAGACGAGGACCGTCGTTTGCGGCGGACCACGGTGGGGGTGCACAAAGACGACGTGGTGTTCACTTTGGGCGAACATGCCCTGAAACGCTTTGGAAGCCAAGGGCAGCAGAAGTCGTTTTTGGTGGCTTTGCGTTTGGCACAGTTGTCCTTCATCGAGGAGGCGACAGGGGTGAAGCCCATTTTGCTGCTCGACGACATTTTTGACAAAATCGACGAGAAGCGGGTTGAAGCGCTCATGAAACGGGTGACCAATGGCACGTTTGGGCAGGTGTTCATCACAGACACCCACCTTGGCCGCATTCCCGACATGTTTGCCGCGACTGGGGCAGACGTTCGGGTGTTTGAAGTGCGGAATGGAGAAGTCATCCCTCAAACATTGGACGCATGAAGAAGCGGAGACGCCCCGTCCTTAGAAACTCGGCCGACTACGAGCGTGCCGAAAACAGCTCTCGTCCGCTTGCAGAAGTCATCCAGCATTTCCTGCGCGTGTCCCGCATGCAGGGCAAACTCGACGAGGTAGAGGTGCGGGAGGCGTGGCGTGAAGTGTTTGGGACGCCGGTGGCAAATCGCACCCGCAAGCTGCACCTCCAGAAAGACGGGACCCTGCTCTGCATGCTCGACAGTGGACCCTTGAAGGAGGAATTTCAGCACGGCAAGCAAGACATTGTGGATCGCTTGAACGAGCACTTGGGACGTCCCGTGGTCCGCCAGGTGCGCATCCTGTGACTTCTTTTCGCGTGCATGCAACGCGAATGCCCGACCTTTGTTTCCTTGACTATGAACGCGAGCACGTCCAAAGTTTTGTGGGGCCTTGGCCTCGCCACGATTGCAGTGTTGGCCTCTTGGGCCACGCGGCCGTCGTACCTCCATGCCGAGGCGCAACCCTATCACAGCCGGGCGTTCATGTCTGCGTATGCCGACTTGCCTGATGCGTCCAATGCGTTGTTCACGGGAAGTGGAAAGTGCGCAGGATGTCATGGTGCGGATCCCGTGGGGTACGCCAGCGTGACTGCGGATGGGCACGACATCAACCCCACGGACCAGTGGCGCAGTTCGCTCATGGCCAACAGCGCCAAAGATCCGTTTTGGCGCGCCAAGGTGGCCCACGAGGTCGCCATCAACCCCGACCATCAATTGGAGTTGGAGGACAAGTGCACGTCGTGCCACGCACCCCTTGGACACTTCAATGCACATCATCTTGGCGAGGAGCACTACGCCATGGCCCAGTTGTTTCACGACACGCTGGCAATGGACGGTGTGAGTTGCGTGGCCTGTCACCAACAGGCACCCACTGTCGGGAACACGTTCAGCGGGATCCTGGAGTTTGACAGCGCGATGATTTATGGACAGTACGGGGCAGGCAAAGACGACGCGCCCTTGCACACGCCCCCAATGGTCACCTATACGGGATACAACATCGGCTATGGCGCCCACGTGGACGGATCCGAGGTGTGCGCCGGATGCCACTCGTTGGTGACCCAAACCGCAGACATGGAGGGCAACCCCACAGGGCAAGACTACGTGGAACAAGCCACATACCACGAGTGGTTGAACTCGGATTACGCAGACGACGGCGCATCCCCCACGGAGTGTCAAGATTGTCATATGCCCAAGGTGGAAGAAGGGGTGGTCATCAGTTCGGGCTACCTGTTCCTGGAGCCGCGTCAGCCCTACAGCAAGCATTTGTTGGTGGGGGGCAACGTGCAGATGCTTGAAATCATGCGCGACAACATCGACGAGCTGGGGTTGACCGCCACCGAAGAACAATTCGACAGCACCATTGCTTGGACCCGCGACTTGCTGCGCCAAGAGACGGTCGAGCTGTTGGTGGAAGACGCCACGTGGGTGAACGACTTGGGCACGTTGAGTGTCAGCGTGCGAAACAAGGCTGGACACAAATTCCCTTCAGGCTATCCCGCCCGACGTGCATGGATCGAGGTGGTCGCCCATCAAGATGGCGATACCCTCTGGCACAGCGGCAAGTGGGAGGACGGTGGATTCCTTGTGGGCGTGGACGAGGGTGGACTCAGCACCTTTGAGCCCCACTATACGGACATTGTCGAAGAAGATGAAGTCCAAGTCTACGAGCTTGTGGCGGTCGACGTGACGGGCACTCCCACCAATGTGTTGGAGCGTGCGGCAGGATCGGCCAAAGACAACCGGTTGCTTCCCCTTGGGTTCAGCCATGACCACCCCGTATACGACACGACAAGGGTGGAGGGTGCGGCATTGATGGACGACGACTTCGTCGAAGAAGCAGCGGATGGGTTGGACCGGGTGCACTACGCCATGACCGCCGTACCCTCGTCAAATGCCAATGTAACGGTCGACGTACGTGTGTGGTACCAAAGCATGCCCGCGCGGTGGGTCGCACCGATGTTTGACATTCAAGACAGCACGATCCAGGCATTTCAGGCGCTGTTCGAAGACCAAGGCGCGGCGCCTGAATTGGTGAGTGCGAAGTCCCTGTCGATTCCTGTGGTTTCGGGCACGGCCGAGCTTGACGTTAGGGCTGCGTTGCGCGTGCATCCCAACCCAGCTCCCATGGGACTGGTCACAGTTCAGGCGCCAGACGCGGCTGTGGGTGGGTTGTGGGAACTTTACACCCCCTCAGGTTCACGCGTGGCACATGGCGCGGTCAACCGCATGAACTGGCAGCTCGAACTTCCTTTGGCGGCAGGCACCTACGTGCTGCGCGTGCACCACAACGGCAAGACGTGGACACGCCGGATTGTGCGACGGTAAGTCAGGCTGAGAACCCAGTGAAGCGGGCAAACCCTTACAGGTGGTCGTTGGCCAGGTTGGCCAACTCGGAGCGCTCACCCTTTTCGAGAGAAATGTGACAATACAATTCTTTTCCGCGTAGGCGGTCGATGACGTAGGTCAGCCCGTTGGATTGCTCATCCAGGTAGGGCGTGTCGATTTGACGGATGTCCCCGGTGAGGATGATTTTGGTGTTCTCGCCTGCGCGGGTGATGATGGTCTTGACCTCATGCGGCGTGAGGTTTTGGGCCTCGTCGACGATGAAAATCACGTTGGACAGCGAACGGCCGCGGATGTACGCCAAAGGGGAAATCTGGATCTTGCCCTCGGCCTTCATGTCCTCGATGGCTCGCGCCTTGCGCTCGTTGGGGCCAAACTGGTTCTTGATGAAGTTCAAATTGTCGAACAGCGGCTGCATGTAGGGATTGATCTTTTCCTCCGCATCGCCTGGCAAAAAGCCCAAATCTTTGTTGCTTAACGCCACGATAGGACGGGCGAGGATGATCTGGTCGTAGCGGTTTTTTTGCTCGAGTGCGCCTGCGAGCGCAAGAAGGGTTTTCCCCGTCCCCGCCACCCCACAAATGGTCACGAGGTTGATGTCGGGGTTTTGAATGGCGTGCAGGGCGAAGGCTTGCTCGGCGTTGCGCGGTTTGATGCCATACGCATAGGACTTGTCGACCCGTTCAATGTTGCGCTTCTTCTCGTTGAAGAATCCCATGGCACTGGCTGAGCCGTCTTTCAGGATGTAGAAGTGGTTGTTTTGGCGGTCGTCGCCCAACGCAGTGATTTTTCGGCTGTTGCCATCCAAATACATCTTGCGGATGACATCGCTGTCCACCTCTTCAAGGGTGGTGCGGCCGGTGAACATGTGCCGGTTGTCTTTGACCTTGCCTGTCTGGTAATCCTCGGCGGGAAGGTTTAACGCCTTGGCCTTAAGGCGAAGGTTGATGTCCTTCGACACGAGGATGACCTTGGACTCAGGTTCTTTGGCTTGGAGACACAGCGCGGCGTCCAAAATCTTGTGGTCGTTGGTGCGCTCTGAAAACACACTCGACGCATTGCCATCGGGACAGTCGGTGTCCATGATGACGCGGAGCTGCCCCTCCATGCCATTCTCGACAGGAATCCAATCTTGAAGGGAATGGGATTGACTCAGCCGGTCGAGGATGCGGATGCACTCACGGGCTTCGAAATGTTTGGTTTCGTTGCCTACTTTGAACCGGTCCAATTCTTCCAAGACGGTGATGGGAATCGCCACCTTGTTGTCTTCGAAGTTGGTCAGCGCACTGTGGTCAAACAACAACACACACGTGTCAAGAACAAAGATCTTGGTGGTCACATCCGTGCGTCCTTTGGAAGTGGGGGCGGCCTTCTCGCTTGGTGGATTCGGCGTGGGTTGCGCTTTGCCGACGCGCTTGGGTGCAGGAAGTGTGGCCATGTCGGAGTGTGGTTTGGGACTGCCTCAGGATGAGGTGAAGCGGGTAATGCCAAGAACTGCTTCCAAAGTATTCCGTCTCCGCCGCTTTCCCTTGGCAGGGCGCGCTTCAATTCTTCACACCCAAAATCCCAAGCCTGTGAACAACCTACACGGGAACTTCCCAATCGTCGTCGCCACCATCCATTTCGGTGTCGTCCTTGCCCAAATACACGTCAAGCAATCCGTCGGGCAGGTCCAAGACTAAAGTTTGGGCTTCACGCTTCACATCGATGGTCACGTGCTCGGGCAAAGGGATGAATCCCGTATTGCCTTCGCCAAAGTCCACTTCTAGCATGGGGTACGCACCTTGGTCGACCACGTGGAGGATCGTACCTACGGCCTTCTCACTGGCCCGGTCCACAGCGGTCCATCCTTGAACTTCATGGAAGTAAAACTTCCCTTCAGGCAATGGCGACATCTCGGTGAGTGGAAGCCACACGTCCTTGCCCGTGAGGCCTTTGGCTTGGTCTTCCGTGTCGACGTCTGACAAGCGAACCACGAAGCGATCCTTGTTGACCTTGATGGATTCCACCGCATAGGGGACAAGGATGCTCTGTTGAGGAATCCAAAGGGTGGTCAGATTGATGTAAGCCGCTTTGTCATCCACATCCATCCACAGTACGACTTCGCCTTTGAAGCTGAAGGGCTTGGTGATTTTGCCCAAAAGGAAGCACTGGTCTTGGTTCATGCCCTGCGAAGTTCGTGAATAGTGTCCATGAAAAAAGGCCGCGAGTGCGGCCTTTTTGAAGTTGTCGTTAGAGAGGGAAGGGCAAGACGATTATTCCGCGTCGTCCTTTTTTTCTTCTTCAGCAGGTGCTTCTTCAGC
>Ga0115013_10000026_pt1 | contig 122499 bp, 143 predicted proteins | sample SouAtlMetagenome_2_FD_88686 | JGI IMG/M metagenome (GOLD analysis project Ga0115013, IMG submission 88686) | Marine eukaryotic phytoplankton communities from Atlantic Ocean - South Atlantic ANT15 Metagenome | ecosystem: Environmental > Aquatic > Marine > Oceanic | place: South Atlantic Ocean...
CAGACCATCCGATGAATACGAAACGATCTCTCTTCAACCAGTCATCAAGAACATCAAACCAACCCCTTGTGGGTGCTTGTAAGGTAGATGCTACCATTAATTTCTCCTATGAAAAAGGGGTCACGAAGACCCCTTGATTTGATATCAGTTATTCTATACTAACCGATTGCAGGTGCTGTTAGTGCAACTGTTGTAGACTCTGCTGCTGCAAGGTCTAATGGGAAGTTGTGTGCATTTCTTTCATGCATTACTTCCATTCCTAAGTTTGCTCTGTTTAGAACATCGCCCCATGTTGGTACAATCTTACCACCAGCGTCTACGACAGACTGGTTGAAGTTGAATCCGTTTAGGTTGAATGCCATTGTACAGATACCCATAGAGGTCAACCATACACATACAACTGGGAATACAGCAAGGAAGAAGTGTAAACTTCTTGAGTTGTTGAATGAAGCATACTGGAAGATAAGTCTACCAAAGTAACCGTGTGCTGCCACGATGTTGTATGTTTCTTCTTCTTGTCCAAATTTATAACCGTAGTTTTGAGACTCAACTTCTGTAGTTTCTCTGATTAGAGATGATGTAACTAAAGAACCGTGCATTGCACTAAAGAGTGATCCCCCAAACATACCTGCTACACCTGCCATGTGGAATGGGTGCATAAGGATGTTATGTTCTGCTTGGAACACAAACATGAAGTTAAATGTACCTGAGATACCTAAAGGCATACCGTCTGAGAAAGATCCCTGACCGAAAGGGTACACTAAGAATACAGCGAATGCTGCTGACACTGGAGCAGAATATGCTACACAGATCCATGGTCTCATTCCTAATCTGTATGATAGTTCCCACTGTCTGCCCATGTAAGCAGAGATTCCGATTAGGAAGTGGAAGATTACCAACTGGTAAGGACCGCCATTGTATAACCATTCATCTACTGTTGCTGCTTCCCAAATTGGGTAGAAGTGTAGACCAATAGCATTAGATGATGGAACAACTGCACCAGAGATGATGTTGTTACCATACATGAATGAACCTGCTACAGGTTCTCTGATTCCGTCGATATCGACTGGAGGTGCTGCTATGAAAGCAACGATGAAGCATGCTGCTGCTGCGAGCAAACATGGAATCATAAGAGTTCCAAACCAACCAACATAGATTCTGTTGTTTGTGCTTGTTACCCACTCACAGAACTCAGGCCATCCCTTTAGGATACCATTTTGTCTGCGTGTAATATTTGAGGTTGTCATTGTAATAAGACGTTTAAATAGGGCTTCAAGGGTAGAAGCGATATTTATTTCCTGCAACCCCTCGCTACAGGATAAAGAGACGAAGTATTATACTGCCTATAAAGGTCTCGGTTGAGAGCAGTGTGTGTAGTTATTTATCTTAGTATATCGTAACAATTATGTCAACACATGAGTACATATACCTAAATAACGATTATCATTTCTAATCATTATTATAAGAAAAACTTATATATTTATCAACCCATTCCATTAATTTATCTTCCCTATCCCAGTAATGATAATAGAATTTTGGATATAATTTAGTAATTTTATATAATTCATGTAAGATATCATGTCTTTTCTTCCATTGATCCATGTCACCCTCTTGTGGGTGTAATTTATTTCTATCTTTTTTATTAGTAAAGTCTACACCCACACTCATCCAATCCTCAACTACATTCCAATTAAGATCAGACAATTGTTTTGCTAAATCAAAACCTATCATGTCACAACGTGTAGAAATCTGAGAGAACTCCCACCACATTTCATAAAAAGGTGAGTCAACTACGGTCTGCCATATACATGCACATACAGGACTAGAATAATGCTTGAATTTATATCCCATGTCCTTTGCTGTTTGAGTTATCTTTATAACATCCTTTGCACTATTGAATGCACCTATATAACCCTCAATAATTTCCTCATAGTATGTAAATCTTTTCGGATGTCTCATAAAGGTGCGAGGAAACATCCCTTTAGATCTCTCCACCCATTCCTTTGTCATCACATAACAACCATCAATCCATACTACATCAGTTCCAATAGGAAAAAGTTTATCTATTCTTATTTTTGGGTACAGAGCACGACGTAGTGGGCACTTATGTTCTATTGGAATTTCTCTAAATTCCCATGCTCCCTTATGAGTAATAGTTCCATCAGTGTAGCAGATGTATTGAACATCAGGATCATAGTAATGATTATCAGGTATATCATCATACCCATTTGTAATACAAGTTACAACAATCATGATGGTGGCCACTTAGGATCAATAACATTATTGTTTATGAATCCTTGATGATTATATGTTGCATATAATTTAGGGTGCATACCAGTAATTCTTCTTATCTCACTTAACATTTTATCTCTCTCCTTATACTGACTCATATGCCCTGCTTGTGGATGTCTTTTTCTTCTATATTTTTTACCACCACTTCCAAATACAATACCCACACTACCTGCACTCTTACCATCTCTAGGATCTAACCAACCATCTTCAATATAATCTATATTTGCTTTAGTATATTGTCTTGCTCCTTCAAAAGATAATTGATCTCTATTAGGACCTATGAGTGACCACTCCCACCACAGATCGTGTAGTCTTACTATGTCTTCAGATAAAATTCTCCATATGGCACCGAGAACGGGACTTGAATACTTATAAAAATTGAAACCTTTTTCCTTTAGAAATTTAGTGATGGTAACTTGATCCTCAAACGTATTCATGGATGCAAGAAATCCCTCAAGTATCTCATCCATGTAAGAGAATTTTTCACAGTGTCTCATGATAGTAAAAGAACTTTGAGATAATATCCTTTTCGATTCTTCTACAAATTTCTTAGTCATAATATAACACCCATCAATCCACACAGTTTTACTTCCCATAGGGAAAACTTTATGTGGATTTATTTTTGGATATGCAGACAATCTTCTTGGACACTCATGCTCTATAGGTATATCTCTAAACTCCCATGGATCTTTGTGTTTTATACTACCATCAGTGAAGCAAATATACTTAACATCAGGATCATAGTAATTTTCATCTGGTAGTTCATCATAACCATTCGTAATACATGTGTATATTATCATAACCCACTTATTATATCTAAGACAGGATCATTTTTTGTAAAGTACTTTGATCTATCACCAAGTATAAGTTGACCTGTCCCCTTCAATCTGGCTGCACGATACCTCATAGTTTTATTCAGACCAGTGATTGCTGATAATTTATCAATCAAATCATTAGGGTCTCCTCCCATACAATATTTGTAATCACCAGTTCTATTCTTCCACCACACTCCATCAGGTTCTGCATCTGTAAATTTATTCAAGAAAGATCTAGCATCATCAGTTTCGTATTTTACTTTTGATAATTGCAATGCCACAGAAAAAGATAATTGATCTCGTATACCACCTTTCATATACCAATCCCACCATAAATCATTGAAGTGCCATTGATTTCTTCTTATCAATATAGTGCACATGGGAGAAAAGAATTTATTGAATTTAAATTTAGACTCCTTTATCTCTTCAGTAAATTTTATCAATGTCTTTTCATCTACCCATCCTCTACTATAATATTCTGCACATTCCTCAAGGTAAGTATGTTTATGTGGGTGCTGCATTACAAAGAAATTTGTTTCTCTCAATATAGATTCACATAAATCTATAAAACTATCATTTATTAAGTGAAGTCTAGATGCATCAATATATACACTTTCATCAAATGGACAATATATCTTATGATACCTTGATAATCTTACTGGATCTTTTATATAAGTTGGATTAGGTAATGACTTCCATGGTGCTGGTGGATTATCAACACCAAAAACATAATACTCAGCACCACTTGGCATGTGAGTGGGCAATGAAACATAGTCATTGGTAAGGCATGTGTATATTATCATACTGCTGCCCTCAAAATCTTACGAGCATTTCTAGTAAATTCTTTTTCATTTTCATTCATAGTAAAGTCGTATGATAATTCATACGACTTTCTTCTTGTGCTTTTTGATAAATTCACTTGCAAAGGAACTCTTGGTAGACATTTATTGTAAACCAAATACTCAGCAATGGCACTTGTTATCTGACAACCATGAAACAATTCATAATCAACATACCATCTCCAATATTCCTCATTCCATTTAGTTACTTGATCTGAACAGTTTCTCCATAGGCAACAGTTTATAGTATGATCAAAGAATGAAGGTTTGAATCCTGTTGCAGCAAGATCCTTACAAAATTTATACAATCTTTCCTCTGGTACAAAACCCCACCGATATAATTTCAATAGTTCTTTCAATAATGTTCTCTTATCTGGATGATGCATCAGAGTAATCTCATTCTCCTCAAGAAACATCTTAGAATTCTCAACAAATTGTTTAGTCATGGTATAACAACCATCAATCCATACATGTGGTTCATCAAAGAATAGATGCGACAAACATCTAGTATGATATGCGTTCAGCACAGGATGATCATACTTACAATCTAATTTTATAAATTCCCAATTACCTTTCTGTTCTACTGGTTTATCATAAAACATCACATACTTTACATCCCCATCATAATAGTGATCGGGGATGTTATCATAAGCATTAATATTAGTGGTAAAAATTATCATCCATTTGGGGGTGCTTCTCTGTTGAACCAACCTGTTGCAATATACTTATCAATATCACCTGTCAAGAATGCACCTCTATGCATGTGAGTATATGATGCTGGCCAAAATACTATAGTACCTGCTGTAGGTTGGAATGATAGTTTCTGATGTAAGAAATCAGTTGCACCACCATTCTCAATAGGAATATCATTCAAGTAAACCATCCATGTCAATACACGATCTCTATACAAAAATCCACTGTTTTCACAATGCCATACATGATATCCACCACCAGGTGGAGTCTTCTGTATTTTATATGTCCATGATGATAAAGGATCACCTTCTATCACACCTCTATATGTTTCGGTATAAATTCTAAAACAATCACCTAACCATTTTGCAAGAGCAAGTGCCATACCCTGATCATGTGTTTCTAAAAATAGTTGTGTATCTTTCCTCCCAAGAGATCCTTTAGGAAATTGTTTGGCTCCATCCATACCAGAGTTGATTGAACTTACAACGTCTCTTTTATTGTCATGACCTGATGCAAATTTTGTATGCACCATAGAATCATTTACAATAAATTTTTTAGAGTACCAAAAATCAAATGATGATATGACTGCTTCACAAATATCTGGAGGTATAGCATTTTTAAAAACACCAATTGCATCATGATCCTCCATTTCTAAAGGGCGATTTTCTGGTGGAACTGGTATATTATGTTCTGGTTCAGCAGCAGCACCTGCTTTAGGTGTCTTATCTTCCTCTGGAAGCACAACTTCAGGCATTTTTTAGTTCCTCTTTTGCTTGATTAAAATATACTGATGGTGGTATTCTACCACAATACTCGTCTAATTGCATAACTTCATCAACTTTTACATCTGCACCATTCTCTCTCCAAAAATCTGCAAGAGCATTGTTACTTCCTTTATGGAAAATATCAATGTGTTCTTCATGTATAGCAGAACCCATATCTAATCTGTAATTAAATAATGGTGTGGAATATGATTTTCCACTGTCAAGAATCAAGTCTTCGGAGACTGCTCTTGGTCTGATGTTTTGGTCGATCTTCCACTGCGATCCTCTTTGGTGAAGTTTGAGAAGTTTAGTTGCATGATGACGAGTAATAAGGTAGCAAGCAGCAGAAAAGTCATTTATAAATCTATGATGTAGTTTTAAAGTTATACCATTAGGATTTATGATTGTCAATTGTAAGCAGTCAAAGTTTATAGGCAGTCTTTTTCTTATATCTTTCCACGTAAAGTTCCAATGTCTAGCAGTATCTAAATCAACATCGTCTTCCATGATGACTATCTCATCAAGATCAGTTTCTTCAACAAAATATTTGATGGCATTCAAGTGTGACATGACACAAGCACACTCTCCTGAGTTCATATTATCTGGGACTGTCCCCTTCAAATACTCCTCATATTCAATACCATCAACACCAGAGATACGATGATGATTTTGTATTTCCCAATAAGAAAATTGGTTTTCCATATAGGTTTTCCTTTCGGGAAACCTATCAAGGTTTATCCATAACACATTAGGAAAACCTGCAAGTTTGAATACAGATTTATTTTTATCCCGTAACAGGGATAGCTCTTCTTGTTTTTGCATAACCTACGTGATCATAATAAAGTTGGAGTTCTTCTTTTTTACAGGATTTTAATTTTTCCCATAGTTTTCTATTACTTTCTATATGAGGATTATTAAACCATGAGTTTTTTGATCTGCAATGCTCAAGATGAAATATTCTTTCATCCATTCTAGCAACCTTTGATAGCATACTAAATCTATAATGTCTTTCATCATCTTCGTAACCATAAGCAACAAATCCCTCGTTTTCACCACCTAATCTTTTATATTCTTCAGTATCAAAGAATTGTACAAAACCATACTTTGCATCATATGCTCTCCAGTTTTTGAATTCTTCAAAATTGAATTCATTATTCATAAAATTAGATACTTCTTCATCACTCGCTGTAAGTTGAGCTTGGTAAGGTCCTATTCCATATGGGTAAACACATTTAGGATAAAAAACTTCAGAATCTTCTGTTTCTTTATATCCATTCTTTATTAAGTTTATGGCATAAGCATAAGAGGTTTTTGGTAATAATATATCGCAGTCATAGTTTGCTACGTATGGTGTTTCTACCATCCATAACATATCGTTGATGATTTTAGTTCTGTGGAAGGTGTACTCGTCTGACTGCTCAAATATGTGGGTGAGTCCTTCCAACTGAAAATCTTCTAAGGCTGCCTCCAATGCAGGTTGCACAGATTGTTTGAAGATTGATTCTTTATCTACTTCTTTTACTATTACATTTGTCTTAAAATTTCTGAGAAGATATATTAGTGTTGTGATTATGTTTCTCATTCTATCTCTTGATTCTATACGAAGAGGAATGATGAAAGTACAATCACTTATGTCCCAGTGTTGATTTTTAAACTGTGGTTCAAGTACATTAACCCTATCAGTCGATGCTACCAATTCAGCATCTATTTTATCCGTCATTAGATTACCTCCCAGTTAATACAATACAAATCGGATGTGTCATGAGCAGAAGTGTATCCTTTTCCGAACCACTTCTTTGGTGCGATTATTCTCTTGTCTGGATTTTCTGACAACCAAGAACCCCACCAAGAGAATGAGGAGTTGGCGATAATGAAATCACTGCACATGGACATCATGCACAAGTCTGTAAGATTGTCACCACCTTCTGAGACAAGGAACCTGTCATCAGGGAACTCAGTACTACACCATTTAGGATCATCAGAAAAAATAACAACTGTACGAGTGTTATCAAACTTTGACAATGCAGTGTCATAATATTCTTTGGGGCAAGGTGGGTGATTATCAGAGTTCTCTATATAATCCCCTCTCCTCACATGTAGTGCGATAGGGTTGTCAAGAGTGTCCATCATATCCTTGCAAGGTATATAGATGGAATTTTTGAACTGAAAATCTTCTCTAATTTCCTCTTCAATATGGTCAAAGTATTTTGTGCTTTGTAGGTATGCATAGACGTTATGTCCGTCGGGCATATTATTGAAAAGGTTCTCATCAAAATGAAAGTGTGCCTCCTGAACGTAAGTACCAGGACACACACCTATGTTTGTAAGACTTTTTAGTTTGAACGCTTCAAATAATTGATGATCGTTCCATTCATCTTTGAAGTCACTTGATGGTATTTGAAAATCAAAACCACGATGAGCAGCGATACCTCGTAAACCTGCATACTGGAACATTTGATTGCCCAGTCTTCCGTGTCTTCCTAAGTGGTTGAATCCTATAGTCATGATAAATGTTTTACTTTCAAGTATTCAATTTCCTCTGGTAAGAGGTGATCATACGTTCTTTGTGTTTGAGACTGATGTTCCCTGTTAGATATATGTATATCCTTTAGTATAACTGGGTCTCCGTGATATTTATACAGTCTGTAATACATATCACAGTCCATTAACATAGTCAATTTCTCATCAAAATATTCTTCTATACCACTCCTCAAAGCAAGTATAGATGGTGAACTTAGAGTGTTCACACCTTCTAATAATCTATCATTATAGAATGGTACCTTTGGATTGTAATGTTCTAATCCATCTGTGAATGTATGAGCATATCCTGTCACTGCCCATGCTACATTATCATTAAATGTTTTATCTAATTGTTCTACTAAAGTTTTAGTAAGAATAAAATCATCAGAAAACAAAACCTTTAGGATGTCCCCGTCAGCACACCGTAGTGCATTATTAGTATTAGAAGAAATGTTGCCCAACCCAGTTGGATTCTTAACAAAATTGATCTCGAAAACATCGGCATACTCCTGACATGCTTTTAATATTTTATCAGACTTACTATGATCTGATATCCATACGTTGAAATCCTTACAGGTTTGATTTTCAAGAGCATAAAAAATGTCAAACAAATACTGTTGACACTTAGCATTACCATCATGAGTGGGTATACAAAAACTTACTCTAGGCATTTACGTATTCAATGATGTTTCTCGTAAGTCTAGGAACTACATCATTATCTGAGTGATACTTTTTAGCAATCTCATAATTTTTTTCTATCGCATTCTTCCTCCAATCATATGCATCAGCATCTAGTTTTCTTATTATAAGTTTTAACTCATCTAAGTCAGTGAAAGTTATAACACCATCCATGTGGAACCAATCACTAAGATTAGGGCAACCATAGTATATGGGTACAGTTTTACTTGCAAAACAATCTATGATTTTCTCTGTAAAATAATTCTTCTGTCTTGAATTCTCTGCACATATATGAAACTTGGATGACTCAAAGAAATCGTTCCTTCTCTCATGGAATGGAGGTGATTTGTGTGAGTAATATTGCATACCATTGGATACATCAACAGTCTTTAGCATGTCATATATTTCAAGTCTAAGTTTATGTCCTACTGACTGACTCTTATTACTTGTGACAAAAGAAACATTATTAGATTTGTTTATCTTCAAGTCTTTGAAATCTAACCATGTAGATCCCCACTCAAACAGTTCTGCTTGAGGATACTTGTCTAATATTGATTGGCAAAATGTGTATATCTTATCAAACATATATGCATTTCTCATAGCACCCTCACTAACTGTGGGTAGGATCGCTAGAGGTTCTGCAAGGAATAATATTTTTTTATCTGCATCCTTATCGTAAGATAGATTGTCTATAGAGATACTTACTTTCTGATCAAAAACTATTGATGCATCTCCCCAAGGGTTCCACCATAGTGGGTAAAGACTCGCTGCTTGTTTCATCGTATATCTTGGAAATGATAATGAAAACCAAAGGTCTCAATACCTTTGTGTTCTGGGCATTCTACTTCTTTACTGAAGCGAGCCGCCACCTCGACGGGAGCATACACACATCCCTGTCCCTCGAAGATGTGCCTATTGTGGCAGCATATGTTCCCGTCCTCATTATATAGACCTGCATTCTGATGCTTATAAAATGTACCTTCGTTTACTTCCCAAGGGACGGTGACTTTACTGGGGACTTCGAGAAGACGCTTGGAGCGTAAGGAAAATCCTCCATTACCGACACGTTGGTTTTTTCCCCACGGGTCGAGGTAGGCATCTGGGTCATCTCTCCACGGGGCACCGATATAATCGTAATCAAGAAACTTATTATCCCATAACTGAGGACGAATAACGTAGCCGTCTGGATGTATGAGAAGGCAGTGCGAGGTCCTGACGTGATTAGTAAGATTGTAAATACAATAAAAATTAAAGTCATTAATGCTTTGTATAGGATAAGTCTCTTCATATTCTACCTGATCACATAGACCTTCTGGTCTCTTGCTACCTAAAAATTTGGCAGCACCCCATTCAATTTCTTCACATGATTTATTTATTGCATAGACCGCATCTTCGAGATCTAAATCTGCCAGCATTAGCAGTGTGACATCAGGTATTTTTAGCACGGATAACCGACCTATTGAATATACTGTATAAGTCTAGCAGATTTAGATCTAAATTTCTAGCCTCTATAAACAGATGATCATTCTCTGCTAACAAAGTTTTATTAATATCAGCATAGTCATCTACCCATAGCACAGGATAATCTTTATAACACTCTTGAAGATATCGATTCTTCTTCATGACAGGAACTCTCTTCAAACATAACACCTCCCAGTTTCTATGACAGTCCACAGCATTTCCTTCTGGACATATCATAAATTTATTGTCTCTTATCCTACTACAATACTCAGCATAGTTCACACGGGGACTAACATAGGCATAGGATTTATCTGCAAACATCTCTCTTATATTACCACGTTCACTTATATTAGTATGTTCAGCATGGTTTATGTAAAGTAAACTTGTCGGCTTAGGATTATCCTCCATGAAAAATTTGATACATCTGGTTCTATTGTCATCGTGTTGTAGTCTACGTTGTAAACCATATGGTAGTGGGTGTAATTTCTCACCATAACCTATGGCATTCGCTGCAAATATTCCTAAAACATTATCAGGTATATCAATGTCATCATGTATAGGTGTGTCCTCATTACTACAAAAAACTATGAACTTTGTATCAGGTAAACTCCCACACAACTTCATGAGATCTTCTGCTGCCATCAGCTCATCAACGTGCCTCTGATCTGCATCATTATTACAAGTTATCTTACGTTGATATAATCTTATATTATCAATAAACAAAGTCATATAATCTCTACTCTCAGCGATGTTGAGAAACTCAGCATTAGTATCGTTCGCTCTCTTCATGAAAGCACCAGGCACATTACCTATACACCCTGCTTGATCTCCAAAGTCATAGTCGCATAGATTAGCGACTGAAGGTCCGTCAAGTACGTTCATAATTAATGTTCAAACTCATTCTAATATTCTTAGATGGTGGGGAACTTGAATGGAATGTAAGTCCATCAAAGATAACCATCTTACCCCTCTCAGGAGTTTCTCTATGTATGATCTTACCATCATTATCAAAAAAGAAAGTGTCTCCATCAGCATCATTGATATAATATAAGATTACGACATGTGGTTTTTCATTATCAATATGTGCGTTATGATGCTCACCAAATTTTTCAGGTTTAGGAAAGTGAAATGTTATATGTGATCTAATCATTGCCTTCTTATTTTGATGGGCAAAATCACTTATAAAATCAAGAGGAAAAAATTTATGATGCTCACTTATTTTATCACCTTGAGATAATGAATGAGAGAAGTATGGATTCCTATCCAATCCATCTCTCTGTATAATATCTTCTGGCAAAGCACAGTCATGAAAAAAATACCAAGGCACTTTATAAGACTCTACCTCTATAATGTCAGCAACTCTCTTGGGTAATTTACGTCTTGTAATCCAAGATGAATTGTCTTTGTTCATCAGTGTTCCTCCACTCACCTGGTAAAAAATAATTTAGTAAATGCATTTGATGTACTTTTACATCGGTGTTCAATAACATCTTCCAATTAAGATGCTCTGAGATTGCTAAGTCAGTGCAATAAAAATTTTCTATCTTTTGACTACAGAGTGCTGCTGCTATAGCAAATGTTCCAACACCAGAGTTGGCAACATTTTTTGCTCCAAGTAATGTGCCGAAATCTTCCTCAATTGAACCACGCTGTACTGTTACTTTGGGATGTAATGATATCTCCTCTACAATAGGATTATAATCATCAGGTTCTGTCACGACTATTGCATGTTTAAATGATTTTATAAGAGTCTTATAATAAGATAACGGGTTGGGAGCATACATCTCAGGATTCCTCACTGTCTTATCAAAGACATCACCACTCCTTATATGAATGACTATAGTATCATCTGGGACATCTATTACAGGTATGTCAAGTTGAGGAAAGATATATTTCTTACATATCTCTCTCATATTTTTATAGATATGTTTTGGTTCAAGGTTTACCTCACGGTAAGGACCTTCCCAATAAAAAAATTTAGAGGTGATATCATAATTAACATTACCGAAGGAAGTTTCGTGTGGTTTGATCCACCCGTGTGTGGTATTCTGAAAAGAGGTTTGGAGATCCTGTGCCATCATTGTGGCAACAGCACACTGTTGTATGTTGTTACCTAGTCTCCCATACCAATGAGAGATTCTAATCATTTGTTGCAGTTTCCATATGCAAGGTATTTTTTATCAGACATGTCAGCATCGTTAGCAATTTCTTTTGCTATTTGAGACATGATCCAATTATAGGTCTTTCTTATTCCCTCTTCAAGTGTTTGTGAATAATCCCAACCAAGTTTTTCTCTAATCAAATCATTGTTAGAGTTACGTCCACGTACACCTAGAGGTCCTTCAATATGATCCTTATCAATTTTTTTGTTTGCAACTTTAGCAGCAGTATCTACCAATTGATTGATAGTAACCATCTCTTCTGAACCAATATTGACAGGTCCTACAAAACTGGAATCCATAAGCCTACGGGTTGCTTCGATGCATTCGTCGATGAAGAGGAAGGATCTTGTTTGCTCTCCGTCTCCCCAGACTTCAATTGTGTCTTCGATCCCTGCATAGGCAACTTTTCTACAGATTGCTGCAGGTGCTTTTTCTCTTCCACCATACCATGTTCCTTCTGGACCAAAGATATTATGGTAACGAGCAACACGAACAGGTATACCATGGTTACGACTATAAGCGAAATATAATCTTTCCGAGAAGAGTTTTTCCCATCCATATTCGGAGTCAGGGTTAGCAGGGTAAGCGGATTCTTCACGACAGTCTGGGTTGTTAGGGTCTAGTTGATTGTGTTCTGGATACATGCATGCAGAACTTGAATAGAATATTTTTGTTACTCTTTTATTTTCTACTGGTCTTTGATTCCAATCAGCACCATAAGATTCGTTCAACTTATGCTGACACTCAAGTACATTTAAGTTGATAGAGGCAGAGTTATGCATGATGTCTGCATCATTTTCTCCTGTGAAGATAAAACCTGCACCACCCATGTCAGCAGCAAACTGATAGATCTCATCAAAAGTTTCTATCAAATAGTTTGGTACTGATTCGTAGAAGTTTCCTTGCTCTCCTTTGTATTCAATAACACGTCTTACAAAATCCATGTCACGTAAATCACCAGTGACAAATTCATCTGCTTTTGTTTCAGAAAACTCAGGGTATTTCAAGTCAACTGCTCGTACCCAATAACCATCTTTCTTGAGTCTGGTGACCATCGCATGTCCGATGAATCCACCGCCACCTAATACGAGTGCTGTTTTCATTTGTGTTCCTTGATGTACTTCAATACTACTTCATCTATGTAGTCTAACATAGGCATTGTAATAATAGGAGATGTTCCGAGAAAAAATACATTATCTAAAACTTCTGAAGCTCTGGGATAGTTTGATGCAGGTTCAATATGCCTATAAGCAGGATGCATAAGAATATTACCAGCAAAATAGTTTCTCGTTTGAATTCCATGATCCTCTAGATACTTTACGAGGTGGTGTTTACCGTCTTTATATATTATAGGTACACCAAACCAAGAGGTCTCTGCATGTTCTTTCTCTTCAACAACCCTGCAACCAGGAATTTGACTGAAGATCTGAGTCATAGCAGTTTTATTCATACGACGGACACAATGTATCTCTGTCTGCTTAGTCAATTGTATAAGACCGATAGACCCTTGCAGATCGGCAGGCTTGAGGTTGTATCCTTGAACGCCAAAGACATACTTATGATCGACATCCTTGTCATACCCTTCCAACCAACGGTCAAAGCGTTGCCCACAGACACCGTTGGGCAATTTATTTTGGGATCCTACACAGTAGCATCCACGACCCCACCAAGCAAACGATCTGGCGATCTGGACTACCTCCTCGATATTAGAGGAGACCATGCCACCTTCGATAGTACAAATATGATGTGCTGGATAGAAAGAACAAGACGCTGCGACGGCATTTTCAGTAAGAAACTTACCTCTCCACTTGCTACCGAGGGCATCACAGTTGTCAGCGATGTACTTCAATCCATTCGTATTGATAATCTCCATGAACTTATCAAAGTCATAGGGATTTCCAAGCACAGGAGAAGAAAAAGCGGCCACAGTCCTGTCTGATATCTTTGCTTCTACTTGTGATAGATCCCAATTAAGATCATCCATATTAATATCAACAAAGACAGGTTTCAATCCGTTCTGAATAATAGGATTGATAGTGGTGGGGAAACCACATGCACATACCAATATCTCGTCTCCATCTTTCCAATCAAAATATTTTTTTAGTGCTGCTATCATCACAAGATTAGCAGATGAACCACTGTTTACCATAACAGAGTAATCAAACTCAAACTTCTTAGAGAATGCACGTTCAAACTTATTAACATTCTCACCTGCAGGTAACCACTTACCTGTTAGTAATGCAGTGATGGCAGCAGTAGGTTCTTGATCATCCCAGTAAGGACCTGAGTATAATATTTGATCACCAGGTTTCCAATCTCTATTAGGTAAGAAGGGAAATAATTTATACCCTTCCTTTTCAAGATGTAATATAAAATTACCTACCTGATCTTCTACTGAATACATAACTCTTTTACAATTGATTCGTTAGTGACTTGTGGTTCAAAACCTAAAGACTTCAACTTGGTAGTATCCATCCAGAAGTGTTGTGTCTGTACATTATTATGAAACTCTGGTGGGTCAATGTTTATTAATTGACCACGAGACTTACTATAGTCTTTTGCAAAATTCATAATTTCTGCTACTGTTGTGGGATTACCTGACCCTATGTTATAGATCTGATTGGTCTCACCCTTTTCCATAACAAGTTTGATCGCTCTACACACATCAGATACATGCATTATATCACGTCTATGAGAACCATGATCATATATCTTCACATCATTGTGTGCATTCAATTCATTTATCATCCATTGCATAGCATTCTTTTTCTTTGATGCTTTCCCATCACCTGCACCCATTACATTACACAGTCTTAGTATCCTATACTTCATGCCTGTAGTCTGAGCGAAAGAAATGATAAGATCTTCTGCACATTTTTTCGTAATAGAATAAAAACCTGTGGGGTTGCATGGCGACGACTCCGTTGCAGGTAGAACATCTCCTTTTCCATATACAAACCAAGATGATACAAAGTTGAATGTGATATCATTCGATCTGCAGTGCTCAAGGGTTTCACACAAGACTCGTAAATTAGTATCGACATCTCTAGTGATGTTATCATGCACATGGTAATTGTGAATTGTAGATATAAAGTACAAGATATCTTTGTGAGCAGGGACTCTTTCATCCCTTCCTTGTACGTCAACATCTGAATCATACATGTATTTGAAGTGGGTGCCAATAAAACCACACCCATATAATGAAATCATGATAATAAATCTAAGTAATGTGTAACAGTGGCACGAAGACCAATGTCAAAATCAGTAAAGGGTTTCCACCCTGTACGGTTTGTTATCTTACTATGATCCATACCATATCGTTTGTCAATACCTGGTCTTCCTTCGTTGATACCTATCAGTGAGAATGGTTTTTTCATCATACTAAGAATCATTTTTGTGACATCTATATTTCTCATCTCACATGACCCACCAATATTAAAGGTGTCATTTATAACTGCCTGTATTTCTAATTCCCATATAGCAGCACAATGATCGTAGACATATAACCAATCTCTAATTTGATTACCACCACCATGCATATAAGTTATCTTATTATCTAATGCATTACTTACCACAAGTGGTATAAGTTTCTCTACATGTTGATGAGGACCATAGTTGTTACTGCAGTTAGTAATAAGGTAAGGTAAACCATAAGTGTTATGCCACGTCTTGACAAAATAGTCAGACGCAGCTTTGCTTGCTGAGTAGGGATTTCTTGGGTCATATGGGGTGGTCTCCTTGAACAATTCTGTGTCATCATATTCCAAAGATCCATACACCTCATCTGTAGAGACATGGTGAAACTTTTCTATGTCATACTTGACACTAGCATTTAGTAGATTGATAGTGCCAACAATATTTGATTCTAAGAAAGGTCTATAGTTTTTTATAGACCTATCAACATGACTCTCGGCAGCAAAATGAAATACTTTTCTAGGTTTATACTTTTCAAAAATATAATTTACATTTTTCTCATTAGATATATCACACCACTCAAAAATAAATTGCTCTGTATCAGGGATAAATTTTTGATCGGCAGCATATGATAAGTTGTCTATAATAACAACAGGTTCTATTAGATCAGTGTCTTTAGAAATGTAGTGTAGGAATTGACTACCAATAAAACCTGCACCACCAGTTACTAGGAACATAATTCAATGTATTTGTCGATGTATGCTTTTACTTTCTTGAGGTCTTGAACTTTATCATCCTTGTGACCTGCACGACAAATATACTTTACTATATTACCAGCAAAAAAATCTAATTTTTGATCTGCTATAAAATCCCAGACCTGTATCTTACCACGTTGGTAATGTGCAGGGTCTTCTGGTGTAAAATGTGAAGTTAGTGGTGCACCACTACGAAGATCTTCTACGTTCATTAGTAATGCCCCCATGCATGTTCCTCTACTCTATTATAATCATCTTCTAGTCTTACGATATCATCCTCTATACACTTACCTCTTTGTACTTCAATAATAGTAATACCTTTTTTACCACCTCTGATACGATGTCGTTGCTCAATTGGTATAAAGAATGTATCACCAACCTTACATGGTGTTTCAAGATTACCTTGTGTAATCTCACCATCACCATTAACAACTACCCAGTCTTCAGTTCTATACCGATGAAACTGTAGTGAGATTCTCATGTCCTTTTCTACAAAGAGTTCTTTGACACAATAATTGTCACCTCTTTGTAGGACTTTAAACCATCCCCATGGTCTGTACTCTTTTTCAATCATAACATTTTTATAGTTGCCTCGTAATCCTGTTGGAACAGGTCGAGACCTTTATCAGTTAGAACATGATTATACATCTTATCAAACACACTTGGAGGTAATGTAACAACATTGGCACCATATTCATATGCTCTGCCAACAGATCTCACATCTCTCAGTGATGCTGCAAGAATTTCAGTTCTTTTCCAGTTCTGCTTAGTGTATATATTAGAGATATCTTTGATCAAACATAGACCACCAAAAGAGTTATCATCAACTCTCCCCACAAATGGTGAGACATATGCAGCACCTGCCTTGGCAGCAAGAATTGCTTGAGATGGTGAGAAGATAAGAGTTACATTGACTCTAATAAGTTGTCTGGATAATTCCTTACATACAGCAAGACCATCAGGTGTGCATGGAACTTTGATTGTTGCCTGTGAAGCAAACTTCTTTGACAATCTAAGACCCTCTTCATACATTTCTTTTCTATTTCCAACAACCTCCATACTGATATCCATCAATCCCATTTCTATAAGATCTTCATATACTTTCTCAGGATCTCTTCCACTTTTTCTAATAAGCGAAGGGTTTGTTGTTATACCATCTATGAGTCCAGTGTTGTATCCTTTTTGGATTAATTCTGTATCAGCAGTATCTAAAAAAAGTTTCATGAATTTGTAAAAACCTACGCTATATCTAGGATCATTATAGTAAGAATACCTAGCATTGTCAACCATACTAAATAAAGCTAAACGAATTAGGTAAATCTAATGAAGAGAATACTCTTTGCATTTACTTTATTATCGATGAGTCTACCTGCAAGAGCAGATATCACTCACAAATTGTCAAGCAGTATTCAATTACAAGTGAACGCTGCAGCGACACAGGTTGAGAGGATCGGATCCTCATTTTCCGTAACAGGAAACGGTGTTGATACCACTGATGGTACAACAGCAGGTACAGTATCAGTTGGAACTATAACTTCAGGAGTTTATAGTCCTGGTACTATAGCAGCAACACAGGATGTACCTGGTGCAGCGTTCAGCTTCACTCAGTCATACACACAAGCCGACGCTGTTGCAACATCAGCACCAACTGTTGGAACTGTAGGAAACTTCAGTACACAAGTTTCGACTGCTGCTGGTACTAAAGACACACTCGCTGGAACTATAACCAGTGCAGGTGTTATGGCACTAACAGCTGGTGGAGCTGGTACTGTGGCGACTGGTCAGCATGTGACCGAACTCAGTATCCAATAGAGAGTTATGGTAAGAAGATTTCCATTCTTACTATTACTTTGTCTAGCATCACCTGCTAGTGCCGTTCCCGTGGTCCCTAATTTTACTCAAGGTACGATGACCCAGACGACGGAAACGACTTCCACCGTGACAGAGACCATTAATTCGATGGACTACTCGACTGGTTGGACATATTCAGTAAGTGGTACAAATGTACAACACGATGGCACGAGCATGACACCTGATACAGGTAGTGCTCAAACAAATACATTGAACGGAGTGACTTCATCATGGACAGGTCTAGATGTGACCAACAAACCCAATTGGACACAGACAAATGTGGGCGACCCCTTCCAATTTACGGAGCACTATGTAGCCCCAGGTCTTCAGACTCATACGATCATACAAAGAAACCAAACAATACAATCCGTCACCACATCAACAAGTATCTTCTCCCAATAGTAGCAGCATTCACATGCTCTCCTGTTATGGCGACTGACGTTGGTGGTGTATCGGCAACAGCAAACCCTGTTGCCAACTCGTCTGGCTCCGTAACCAACCAGGCAATACAAGTTTTACAAGGTCCTTATATTACGAACACCTACGGAGGTGGTGTTCAATGTCAAGGTCCTACCGCTAATTTTACCCCCTATGTCACAAGAACTGGAACTTGGCAAGATCCTACAGAGTTATGGTATAATGATCCCGTATATAATAACGCTGACAATAATGATGATAATATCCCTGACTCTCCTGGTGAGATCCTTTATTATATCCCGACTCGCACAGGGCAGAAGAGTAACCAAAACATAAATCTAGGATTCTCTGCAACACTATCGTTTCCTCTAGACAGACAATTACAAAGACAGTGCAAAGAAGCAGCACAGGCAGTTATAAACAACGTAACACAACAGACAGCAAATAAAAGATTAGACTTTGAGATAGCCCGTTTAAAAAATTGTGGAGAATTAATGAAGGCTGGAATTATGTTCCATCCAAAGTCACCTTATCATAAGGTATGTGCTGACGTAGTATTAGTAAACCCACCTGGTGTGGTGGGTCAGCACAAGCATGTAATACCAACAGGTGATGCTACTTCTTTGAATTCGATTTCGATTGGATCTTCAAAGGTGGCAGACCCTTCTTAGCACGATAAGAATTAGCACGTATCTCACTCTTAGACAATCCACGATGAGTACCCAATTTCTTTTGGACGGTAGCGATAGCTTTCTTTACAGCAGGTTTAATTAATCGTATCAAGAGTGGTGTCGCTGCAGCACCTGCTGTTGCTATAATAGCTATCGCTGCTGTAGTGCTGGTTTGATTTAGTGATGGTAAAAATTTTTCAATTGTTGTAGTATCCTCGTATAATGTCACACAGGTTTTACCTCTCAGTTCGTGACCTATAACTCTCTCATCACCTGACTGTGTAAGGTCACCAACTCTAAGTTGACCTGCACCTGGACACTCAGTTTCTGTGGGTATGTCACCCGTATCAGGTAGTGCTGGTGGATCTATTTCAGGTGGTGGTTCAACAACAGGTGGTGGTATCTCTCTTTCTATTATAAGTTGGTCTGGTACGTAGTCCATCGCATTATAACCAGCCATGCCAGGTTCATCACAGTAAGTTACTACATCATCATCCTCTGCTAAACTTTTATTCTTAGTGCCACCTGCACCTGTATTATTATTTGGATTCGCCTCGACACAACCTGGTATCTCAACGATAGGTTTACCTATGTAAGTAGTTACAGGCACATAAGGAACTTCTGGATGCATGATAGTAACATCAGCACCCCATATATTTGGTATGCTTACCTCTTTGACTCCCGACTTAGGAATTACTATCTGTGGAATCGACATCTTTCACCTTAAATACTAAAAGTTCCTCACCATTTTTTACATCTTTCATCTCTGGATGTACGTTTCTATACGCTTTCATAGCATCACCATATGATTTCACGGGTCTCCTATCCATATCAGATAAAACTGATCCCATAAGTTTCCACATGAATGCAAAGGTTGCACCACATATAGACACAAAAAATACTAGGTAAACAAATACTGTTACGTCGTTCATATTCCTCTTATATCTCTAAGTTCTTGGAAGTCTTTTTTCTTAGTACCACCATCATACTCCCATGCATATCCCTCAGTAATCATCTTTTCGTTGAGAGATATGTCAGAAGAACCAACATATAACCAACCAAGAAGCCTCCCGTATTTACCCACACCACCTTTGAGTTCGGTTCTGATAGTAAGTTCATCATCGCCTTTGATTGCTCCTTCTAAATGTTCTTTCATCCATGCTGTAGCATCAAGTCCTAATGCCTTCTCTTCTAAATCTCTTGTCCTTTTCTCAGGAGTATCTACACCAGCGATCCGAACTCTTTCTTTTTTCATAAGATCAAAACCAAGGTCTATGGTAACATCAATTGTGTCACCGTCCACCACCCTATTGATCTTTACAACTCTAAAATTATAACAACTCTTTCGACTCGGTGGGTGCATCTTCGCCATCTCTCATCTCCATGAATGACATACGAAGTATATAGTAGATGTACCACGATACTGCTAGTAGTAATATAACAAGCATCCAGATGACACCCCAGACAACCATTAGTCTTCTTTAATACAATACTCTGCTTTGTGTGGAGCGTTGAACCCCCTTAAATCTTCTTCTGCTTGTTTGATGGCATTGTATGCATCTTCTGCATACTCACAGATCTCATGTAGTCCATTGTAGTTATCGTGATAACCTACAGTGTAGTGGGACATAATCGTAAATTCTAGTATATTTTATATAGTACCAGAATTAGTGATAAATGCCTAACAGAGTGTTGATGTACTAACAGTTCTTATTCAGATCCTCTGCCATACCACCACCTATATCAGAGCCCTTATCACCACCGAACATTGCCACCCAACCAGCAGCAACCCAACCAATAAAGGGAATGCCACTAAGAGTAGGAGCAGCACTAGCACCAATCGATGTACCCACCAAACGTCCTGTTCCTTTTGCACTTCCGATTGCTTCGATACACGCTTCACTTTTTCGTGCAGCAGTTATTTCCTCCGCTTGTTGTTGAGTCAAACCAGGCTGTTGATCAATCCAAGACCTATGATTAGAAACGGGACCACCCTGATTAATCTGACCATCCATAAAGTATTCTTCTACTACCTTAGTAGTATTATTTGCTAGTCCTAAGAAACCACCCTTCTCTTTGATATCCTTAGTGATGTATGCTGTCTTAGGATCGTTTGCACTATATGAAATAACATAACTATCGTCTGTTACACTTGCCTTATATGATGTGTAAGGACCTACAGGTATGTTCAAACTAGGTAACTTAGGTTCATCTTTTTTACTTGCAATATAACCTATCATACCAAGATGTGAGACAGCAAAAAGACTACCCACCACACCAATTGATATCCACTTTATATTATTCATTTCGAGTCAGGGGTAATTTTTATGGGTGCTTGTTCGATTCTTATTGTCTGTGCTGGTGCTGTCTGTGATGCCTTCTCTATAAGAATCTCCATATCTTTCTTACTTATGTTACCACTCGCTGCATTACCATTCTTCTTGTTAGAACCTGCTTGGACACCGAACGTAGCTAGTACCCCAGTAAAGACCGAAGCTATGAAGGTCGGATCTATTTTCTGTTCCTGTTTGTAACCAGGTATTTCAACATAATTAAGAGTCAATATACTGCCCGCCCAGATCATTACACCAAGACGAACAAATGTACTTAGTATAACTAACTGTTCCTCCTTATCCTCTGCTGCTTCCTTTATCTTACCAACAATACCTTTCTTAGGTTCTTTCTTTGCTGAGTCTGTCATAATATAATAACAATGCTGTCTTATTTAGTATAATATTTCTTTCAATACCCACTCATTAGATAGAACAGGTTCACCAAACAAATCTACTTGTATGTTATGTGCATCTACTTCAAGATCATCCTTATCCTTACGACAATGTAACCAGTAGTATGTACCATCCTTTCTTATGTAAAAGTAACTGGTGTTGTGTGAGTCAAGACAAAAGACAGCATATAAGTAAGGGTATTCTCTCTTGCGATTTGGATCTGGTTTACATGATTTACCCATGTTCGCATACATAGGTGTCTTACCACTACCATGAGGGGTGGGTATGTCTCTCAGGACATGCCAATCATACCCTCCTTTAATCTCGTTGTCTCCAGTCATCAGATCTTTCTTGATGAAACCATTCTACTACATCTTCTGGTTTATAGAAACCCCTACGGTGATTACTTGAATCGGGGTCTCCTATATTCAAGTTATTCAGAAAAGACTCGTCAGGATTGGTTGCCATCCTACGAGCCTTGTTTAGTATACCTCTAGCAGAGGTGTTTGCTTTGGCAAGTTTGCTTGCCCACATCATATCTTCTAAACTTACCTCAGTTCCAGAGGCAATGTCTTTACAGATTGACTCCAACCTCAGACGATAATTAGATGATAGCATTTATTAGAAACCTAGTGGTAATTCTGGTAGAGTAGGTACTGCATCTCCTGTCATCTCTGGAATTGCATCTGTAATACCGCCACCTATGGATGGTAAAACTGCTTCCATTACTTGTCCCTTTACCTTCTCTATCAAGGCATCTTTATTTAGATAAAGGTATCCACCTGTACCTACGATTGCAAGTGTAACTACACCTGATCCGATTGCAATTGCGTTGATAATTTTTTGCATAATGATTCTACTAATTGATCTGCACACTCATATATAGCACGATTATTTGCCTCCTTACCACGATATTTTTTGAAGTGTCCCATGACTATTGGCAACACTATCTGTCTAATTTCCTGTTCCATTGATAAAGTGTTTGGCATCTACAACTGCCAAGGGTTTCTTACCGTTTTTCTTAATGAATACGATAGGTTCGTGGTCACCTGAGTTTGCACATGCTTGTTCATATGCATCCCAGACATTCAACTTCTCTTGGTTCTTACATTCTATACTATATGGAAACTTTTGTCTAGCATCTCGTGCCATTATTAGGTCTTCACCACCTGCCCCCATACTCCTAGACTCAATGTCTTCGGGATGAATGTTTCTATGTTCAATAAGTTGGTCTCTGACCCATTGTTGTAACTTTCTGCCTTTTGCTTTGGCAGATTGTGGTTTCATAATTTGAATCCGCTAAATGAATCTTTTTTCATATCTTGTTTGATACCACCTACAACATAAGATTCAACTTCAGTTTCTTGTGGAGCAACCTGTAGTCCTTTAGATGAGATCCAGTGCTCTGTCCAAGGTAGTGGGTTGTTCTTTATAGGTGCATCGTATATAGGGTCTAATCCAATCGCTCTCATTCTCTTATTACATATCCACTCAACATATTTGACGAGTAGTTTGTCATTAAGACCTATCATAGTACCATCTTTGAATAGGTAGTGTGCCCACTCTTTCTCTTCTTCTACTGCATTTCTAAACATATTGATCACAGTATCTTTTTCCTCTTCAATAATCTCTAACATCACAGGGTCATCACCTTTTTGCCATGCCTTGATCATTTGTTGGGTGAGAACTGTATGTTGGTTCTCGTCTCTTGATATAAGGGATATGATTTTAGCACTCCCCTCCATAAGTTTGAGTTCACCAAAGGCAAAAGAACAAGCGAAACTAACATAAAAACGAATACCTTCAAGGATGTTGACATTAGATACAGCAAGATAGAGTTTACGTTTTAATTCTTTCTCTTCCACACAAGCATTAGGACTCTCCCAATCTGGTTTCCACCAGTTACTCTGACCATACTGCTGTGCTGCATTGATAAAGTCATCGTATGCTGCAGTCACCGACTTAGCACGAGATATAATTTTCTCATCATCAAGTATGGTATCAAGAACCTCAGTTGGATTTGAATAAACATTCTTGATAATATAAGTGTAAGATCTACTATGAATCATCTCCATAAACTGCCACACATTCATTGCAGCTTCTAGTTCTGGTAGAGCACAGTAAGGAGCGAATGCCATACCAGGTCCTCGTCCTTGTACAGAGTCTAAAAGAATCTGATACTTCAGATTACTCGTGAAGATATGCTTCTGCTCTGGTCTGAGTGTCTGGTAATCTGCACGATCTTTCTGTAGTGACACCTCTTCTGGTCTCCAAAAATACCCAAGCATTTGATTAGTTAACTTATCAAATACAGGATACTTATAAGTATCGTACCTTTGAACTCCTAAAGGTGCACCAAAAAACATAGGTTGTTTTTTAGTATCGACGTGCTCTTGATTGAACACGGTCATTCCTTTGACATTCATAGGTTTGTTGGGTTTGTTTGCTCTAAATTGCACAGGATTCACAGGTTTCTTCTTCTTCGTTTGTTATTTGGGACAGTATATCGGATAATGGAGGTGCTTCATCAACGTCATCTGACTTCATGTCATGAGTATTTTGATAATAAGATGTCTTCCAACCATACTTGTATGTTGTTAGGAAGTCTTGTGCCATTACAGACACAGGCACCTCATTATCAGGAAAATGTTCTGGATTATAAGACCAGTTACCAGATATACCTTGATCAAAGAACTTCTGCATCACAGATACAATATTAATGTATCCACGATTACTCTTCATATCCCACAGTAAAGTATATTTATTTTTTAAAGAATTGTAACTAGGAACAATTTGCTTGAGAGGACCTTTCTTAGACTTTTTGATGGATAAAAACCCTCTTGGTGGTTCAATTCCATTAGTTGCATTACATACAACTGAAGAAGATTCTGATGGCATCTGAGAAGAAAGAGTGCTGTGTCTTAGTCCAAACTCCTTGATATCATTGCGAAGTGTTTGCCAATCATGAATTAAAGGTTCTGATGTTATCTCATTTACATCTGTCTTGAAGGTATCAATTGGTAGAATTCCCTGAGAATACTTTGTTCTGTGGAAGTAATCACACTTACCTTTCTCCTTTGCTATCTGATTAGATGATTTGAGGAGATAGTATTGGAAAGATTCTGTAAGTCCATGTACAGCATCCCATGCCTCCTGTGAGTCGTAATTATATCCTAACTTGGCAAGGTAATGGGCGAGACCAATGTACCCTATTCCAAGCGATCTACGTGCCTTTGTAGAGATCTCTGCAGCAGAGACTGGATACTCTTGATAATCAATAAGTTCTTCCAATCCACGGACTGCTAGATCACATAAGTCTTCTAGTTCCTTGTCCGACTGAATCTTACCAACATTGATAGCAGATAGTATACACAATGCTATCTCACCACCCTTATCATCTATGTGATTTAATGGCACTGTAGGTAAGGTAATTTCCTGACAGAGGTTACTCATGTTCACCTTGTCTAGGAATGAACTGTGACTGTTGCAGTGGTCTATATTCATGATATAGATACGACCTGTCTCTGCTCTCTCCTTGAGTAGGTTTAGTATGAGTTCTTGAGCAGCAATTGTTTTTCTAGGAATTGTTGTGTCTGCCTCGTACGCTGTATAGAGTCTATCGAACTCTTCGGTTCCAAAGACATCATAAAGATTAGGAACATCGTGAGGAGAGAACAGACTGATATCACTACTGGTAATGAATCTTTCATAAAATAATTTACTAATTTGAATACTATAGTCAAGTTTACGAACACGATTATCTTCTGTGCCTTTATTGTTCTTTAGAACAAGTATATCTTCTATTTCTTGGTGCCAGATTGGAAAGTGGACAGTTGCTGATCCACCTCTGATGCCATTTTGTGTGCAGCATCTGACAGTAGCTTCAAACTTTTTAAGGAAAGGGACGACACCTGTGTGTTGAACTTCACCGCCCCTGATTTTACTGTTGATGCCACGGATTCTACCTGCATTGATGCCAATACCTGCCCTTTGTGCAACATAACGACCAATGGCCATATCAGAACTAAAAATACTATCCAAGGTGTCGTCAGCATCAACCAGAACGCAAGACGCAAACTGCCGAATAGGTGTTCTGACACCTCCCATGATTGGGGTTGGTATGTTGAGTTTGTGTTTGGAAATGGCATCATAGTATCTCTTTACATAATTTAGTCTAGTTTCTTTATCGTACTCAGCAAATATTGTCATACTTATCAACATGTACATTTGCTGTGGTGTTTCATATACTTGACCAGTGCTTCTGTCTTGTACAAGATACTTGTCTGCAACTTGCCTTAGACCTGCATATGTAAATATATAATCTCTGCTGTGATCAATGACTCCCTGTAGTCTATTGATTTCTTCTTCAGTATACTTATCAAATATACTAGAATCATAAACCCCATCATCAACACATTTGTGTATGTGGTCAGAAAGGTGAGGAATGTCTTCTATAACACCATATAAACTCTTCCTAATAGAGAACAAAAGGAGTCTAGCAGCGACAAACTGGTAGTTTGGGGCATCCAAATCTATAAGATCATTTGCAGACTTAATAAGTATCTCCTGTATCTCTGCAGTAGAAATACCATCATAGAATTGTATACCTGATTGTATCTCTACCTGACTTGCAGAGACCCCTGCAAGACCATCACATGCTTTATCCATCATCACATGCATCTTTTCAAGATCTAAAGGTTCAATAGTTCCCTTTCTCTTTTTTACGGTGATGCCATTACTCATATTTTTTTCCAAGATTGTAGTTTTAGTTTTGCTTCTAAACCAGAATACGTATTTGATTCTAGCAGGGTTTTTATATTCTGTCCACCAAGAAACATATCGTTGATATCTTTCTCAACAATGTTTTGTGGCCATAGAACTACCTTGTCTCCGTTGTCAATGACTCTGGAGACTCGATTGATGTTCTCTCTGTTACGTGGTTCGTTATCAAAAACCCAAATATAATTGCTCCAACCAAGCGACCTAATATCAACATCGGAGCCACACATAGCAACCGAGTTTTCCACGAGTGTGGAATCGAACGGTCCTTCAACGATGTAGATTGGTTCTTCTTCATTAATTGTATCAAGACCATACAGTTTAGGCGATTCTTCTGATAGCATTATAGTGAGATATTTAGGTTTCTGAGAAGGGTCTAAAGACCTCCCCTGCAACCCAATCAAAGTTTTATTTTTGTCATACATTGGTATGACTATACGAGGGTGATCTACCTTTGTATTTTCAAATGTTGGTTTGAGAGTATTGCAAAAGTGTTTGAATTTGTCTGCATAATAAAACTTTTCTGGATCTAGTCCTCTCTCCCTCAAGTATACCTTTGACTCTGAATCTTCAGTTGCTAGTGGTAGATTTATTTTCTTCTTGAATACAGGTTTCTTGAATGTAAAAGTAGGTTCTTCAGTGAATCTACCCTTACCTGTCAGTCCACTCTTATATCTCTCCATGGTGTACTGACCATGTAGAGTTGGGTCTATCTCCTTTAGGAAAGTAGAGAAACCCTTTGATGCACCACAGTTATGGCACTTAAAAATAAAATCCCCTTTCTTCTGAAAGAGGTATCCTCGTGCTTTATTCTTATGTTTCTTAGAATCTCCACAGAAAGGACATCTAAAGTTGTATAGATTATCCTTAGTTCTTTTGAACTTACCTAAACGAGCAGACACCAACCCAATGTATTTGGAATCGATGTGTAGCATTCATACGTTTATATCTGTACTGACTATAGCAGACTGTGCTGTATTTGTAAACGCTCCTCTCATGAATCTTTGTCCGATTGGACTAACCATGAAAGATATAATAGCAAGACTACCAAAAATAGACCACATTTTCTTTTCCATGAGTCTAAGACGGTCATCAACCAATTTAATATCCCTCTCACACCCCTTCTTAATTTCTGTGCTTTGTCTATTAACTTCTCTATGTAATGACTCGATTTTTTCAAATAAAACTGCATCGATCCTGTCCTGTTTGTCTAATTTCTCATTATGAACTGACAAAAGGTTACCCATCTTTACAGAATTATCCTGTAAAGACTCAACTATTTTCTCTAGTCTCTCCAGCAGTGCTGTGTTGACATTATTATTATTATTGTCCACCACTAGGTCTTTATACTACCAATCTATTTATTAGGCATCCATGTTTTACGGGATCTAGGACCTAAGTATGCATATTTTTTCTTCTTTTTCTTCCTTACAATAGGGTCATCTCCTAACTCAGTAGCAGGTTTTATATTACCACTAGAAATATTATTCGTAGGCATGTCCTCACGAATTATATTCATTATTCTATTGAATTTGGACTCGTCCATTAGATTGCATTTAGAATAGCATTGCAATTTTTATCAATATCAATAGAATCTAAACCTGATTTTGGATAATCTGGTATTCGATTTAGAAATATTAAAAATGTTTTGAGTATACACCAGTATTCTTTCTCTATCTTGTAGAAAAGAAGAGGTATAGTGCCTTCACCAAATATATTGAAACATATAATAAGGTGGTTTAGGATGAGATGATGCTTCAACTCCCCTGAAACCACATACTTCTTCAACAGTCTCTTGATATATTTGAATCTTTTTAGATCTTCCTCAAAGTCTTCCATTGTGGCAGCGTGAGGATTTTCATAATACTTAATAGCAAAGAGGAGATGGTTCTCCTCGTTCAATTCATCAAATTTCATTTACATATTATGCTGTTACGGTAATTGTGCCAGCAGCAGTACCAATAGAAGCAGCGTTTGTGATAGTAGACGCTGTGTTAGTGCCCTTATCCTTCACTGTTCCACCGTTCAATGCCATAGCGTTTGCTCCAATTGATAGTACGTCATCAGCATCAGTTGCAGCGTTACCAGCAGCGATTGTGAGTGAGAATACCAATTCGTTTGAACCTGTTCCTGATGCATATGACAATGTATGATTGGCATTTGTATCGTTGACCACTGTAAGTTGTGGTGTACCTGTTACATCAACTGCTTCGTTGAATCTTGCTCTTACCTGAATAGTTCCACCATCTGACTTGTCAAATGCTGTGGTGATGAACTCAAGTTCAGTGATGTCAGCAGCACCAAGTGATACTGCTAGTCCACTGATAGCTACTAAGAGTTCAGGATCTGCGTCGGCATTATCGTTACCTGATAGTGCAGAACCTGCTTCTCTTACCCAACCACTACCGTTTGCAAAGACTTCTTTCTTCTCAGCAGTTGTTAAATTTTTAGGCTTTGATTCATCAGCGTCTGATGCTCCCCATAGTGGTGCCATTTGTTTTTCTTCCCTTACGTGATAGTTTTATTTATTCTAGTAGTGCTTTCTCCAAAGCTTCTACTAACTGGTCATCTACTTTGTTGCCTGATTTGGCAGCAGCTTTCTTTAAAAGTCCGATGAGAAACTCTTTCAGTTTTGTTTCTAGATCCTCTGGGATCTTATCTACCGCTTTGTTGATGACATTAATAGCGATAGGTAGTAAAAATTTAGTCATAATAATACCGTGTGGTGTATTATATATGCGTTAGCACTTCCACTTTCTCAACGCCAATGCTTTACGTGTAGGTTTACCGTTAGGTTTCTTCATAGGTCCTTTCATTCCACCCATGCGAGCACAAAAAGACTTCCTTCTTTTCGCTGCCTTACCACCTGCTTTTACCTTGCCTGTGACAGGTGCCTTGAGGTCTGAGCCAGGATTCTGTGCCTCGTAAGACTTTCTTCCTTTCTCATTCAGTCCACCCTTAGAGTTCTTTCCAGATTTCTTCTGCCATGCAGCAGATCCTTCTAGCATCTGACCCTCTGGTTTGTAAGAGTTTTGCCAGTGTGATGGGTCACCACCAGAGTTTCTTATCTTCTGTAGGTGCTGATCCTTTGTTATGTTTGGTTTCATTACAGGACCTGTGAAGATTTTCTTGAGACCTGACTTCAGTTTACTTCCTACCTTTTTCAAGTCTAATTCAGATATCACCTCACCTTTGGATGCATACTGATCCTCTAGTTCTTTAGGCACGAATTCAGATACCTTTGCTTGATACTCTCTTCTTTTAAGCAGTCTTCTACCTCTGGCACCTGCATCCATTGCCTTCTTAGGCTTTTTTTCAGTTTCTACTGCCTCACCCATGTTCAACTTCTTCAGGTAATTCATTCTACCCTTTTCACCAGGTAACTTGAATTTTTTAGGGTTCACTTTCTTAGATCCATCTGCATTGAACTGACTATTAGAACCGCCAGGTACATGTAATGGTGATAGTTTAGAACCGTCATTAGTTACAGAGACCTGCTCATTTTTTGGTCTGCAGTCAGGAACTAACTTACCACCCTTCATCTTCATACCAACTTTCTTATGAGTCTTCCAGCACTCGTCCATGAAGTCAGAGAAACTCTTGTTACTATAAGACTCCTTCTTACTATTACCGTAGTTAGCAGCACCCTTCTTACGACACTGAACTAATCTACCAGAGGCATAGGCAGACGGCCAAACATCACTAGCTGCTTTTACTTTTTTGTAACAAGCATCTTTTTTACCACTACCTTTACCCTTCTTATCTTTCCTCTTCTTACCTTTTCCCTCTACTACTACCTCTTCCTTTGATAACTTATCACTTGCCTTCATCACCCCATCTTGTCTCTTCTTAGTCTTTTTATAGTCACCTTTAATAGCACTTGTTGCCATCTGTGTGGATGCTTTCTTTATATAACTTCCATATGTGCTCTTCTTGAGTTCAGTTACTACCTCAGTTTCTTCCTTCTTAGTTTTGACTTTCAGATCCTCTTTACGCTTGAGATCAGCTTCTCTCTTTGCCATCTCTTTGTACTTGTTAGTAGAAAAACTTTCTTTCATTTTCTTTTTAGGTTTGTCAGTTGAAACATAAGTTGGTTTTGCAGCACCAGACTTCTGTTGTTGGTTAGGATCTGCGGCTTTCTTCCTTCTTGATGCAGACTCACGTTCTGCCTTAGACATGCTTGCACGTTTGGAAGATGATACACACTTAGGTGTACCCTCGCCTGGTTCATCACTTGCACAGGTTCCACCAGTCTTTACATTGACCCAGCCACCTTTACCGTCTTTGGATTTTGATCCCTTGAACCATTGATGAAGATTACCTTCACCCATATTTAGTTTATATTGACTTATAGCGTTGCCTACATTGGTGCTTACTGATGTTTTAGGTGGTGTATTCTTATTAAAAGTTTTCTTGACACCAGCTACAAGTCCATCACTTTTGATATTATCGAAAGTTTTCTTTGCTGTCTTTACATTATTGATAGTATTTCTTACAGATCTACCACCAATACTAGCATCAACTCCTTGACCTGACTTGTATGTCAGCATCACATTTTCTTTTTTCACTAGGTATCCATCCTTTTCCACTTTCATTCCTTTAGGTATGGGTTTGCATTTTTGGTCATCATTGCAATAGTATTCACCTTTACCACAAGTTTCTTCCTTAGTTATTTTTTTCTCAGGTAGACCCTTGTGTTTGGTAGATGCAAATTTCTTCACATCCTTTTTCTTCATGCTGGCAGCAGCTCTTTGAACCTGTGGCGACGCTTCGCCTTTGAGAGTACCTTTTTGAGACGCTCTAACAATCCCAAAGAACCTTTGCTGTTTTTTGCTGAGTGCTTTTTCATGTAACATATTTATGTTCCTCTAGTATCCATCATGGCATCATTCTTAGTTCTCTCACTTTCTCTTTTATTTGCCACTCTTGTTTTATAATCCAATCCCTTTCTATCACCAGGTTGAACTCTTCCCTTCTCACCTCTACTCTTCTTACGTTGACCCTCTGGTTTACCAGTCTCTTTACGGATCTTAGTTCTAACAAAGTTAAGTGCTTTATCTTTACTACCACCTTTCTTTACAGGACTACCTTTTGGTTTATTCATTGAACCAGTTGCCTTACCAGTCTCTTTACCATAGCGATTCATCTCCATAGTCATCGCTAAACCTTTCTTATTATCTTGCCTCAAAATTTGCTTCAACTTTTGGAAGTCTCTATTATTACTAGGATCTAAATTTTTATGTTTATCTAAGAAACCTGGAGGAAAAATTCTTTTCTCATCAATCATCTCACCTTCAGGTTCATATGACTGTGCCATTGCACCATAGTTCACCTTAGTGGTCTTACCATCACTAATTTTTTTATCACCAACCTTCAAGGTAGGTAATCCTGTAAGAGGATTACGACCTTTGTTGGGGTTTATGAATACGTCTCGCTCAGTTAATTTTTTTTTTTCTCTTCCTTTAGACCGTCATCTGGATTGATTTCTACCTTATTCTTGACTCCCTTCTCCTGTATATCTAACTTAGGTCTCTTTACTGCTTCCTCTACTTCATCTCCCCATACAAAATCTTCTCTCCAATTAGACTTGGTTGGTTCATATTCATTTGCAAGTTTGATTCTCATTCCACCAGCAGGTTTCAACTTATATTTCAATTGCCCAGCTGAATTTTTTGCACCAGACATAAAGTCTTTACCTGCCTTGGTACCATAATTGACATCATGTGCAGTAATAGATGCTGATTCAGGCACTGATGCTGGTGTTCCATCTTCATGCTCTATAACCTTACCGTTCTCGTCTTTAGTATGATGCTCTTTTGCCATCTTCTTCTTAGTCTTAGCAAAAACTCTATCTTTTGCCTCGCTTGATGCTTTGTTAGGACCATCATATGCCATAGCACCCTTTTGCATACGAGGTGCATCTTCCTTCTCTTCCTTCTTGAACTGAGGATGATTCGGTAACTTCATTCCTCTTTTCTTTTCTAATTTTTTCTTCTTCTCTGCTGATTCTTTACCTGTATTGTCAGAGTATGTGTTGTCATATGAACCTTCTTTCACAGACTTACCCATCGCCTTCTTGATGGCTTTGTCCTTAGATCCCATATACTCATCAGTGCCAGATTCTATCTTACCATCACCATCATAGTCCTTCTTTGCTTTTTTCTCTTGCAAATAAGGTGCTCTGAGATCTCTATAAATGTCTGACCAAGGATTACTCATGTCTCTAACTGTCTTTACGTATTCTATTTAGTAGATTAGAACTCAATAGGTAGATCAAACTTACTTACTTCTGTTGCTTCTGATATCCATGCTCTAAAAATTTGTTTCTGTTCATCTATACAGATCAAATGATTAGCACCTCTTCTTATTATCTCTCCCGTATGTCCATGACACTCAACTACAGTTCCCTGCTTGAATATATCACCTGCCAAATATTGTTCCCTGACTGATCTCTCATCCACAGGTATTACATTTAACATACTGAACTTATAAAGACTTCCATTCTGTTCGTATGCTAGTTTAGATATCGCAGCTGCTCTAGATCTTCTTACAACAATGTTAACTGCATCATATCCGTTTTCGTACAATGACTGCAAGACATCGTATATTGTTTCTGCATTTTTATCATCAATAATTGACTCACTTATATCAGGATATGTTGCCTTTAATCCTTCAATATCACTATCTCTACTAGGGAAGATGTAATAAAATCTTTCTTGTGCTATCTCTCCTACAGTTGTAAGTACATTTGATGTTACTTCTTCATCGTCAAATTTATCAAAAGCAATAGTCAATGGTGCTTTGGGTTGTGGTGCTTGTGTGGTTGTACCTGACCCTGATGGTGCTTCTGGTTGTCTTTCTCTTGTTTGAGTATTGAGTTGTGATCCTCTTCTAGTATTGAGGAATGCAGTAGGTGACTGAGCTGCTCTACTTATATCTCTATATGGTTCTGTCTTCTCTTTATCCTCATCTTCTTTTCCACCACCACCAAAAAATTTTAGTTCACCTGAAACAGTTTTTGCTTTTAGATTTCCTTGCTGATCGTACCAGTCACCGTGCCCGTCTCCGACTAAGCCCAATCTTTTTGCTTGTTGGGATGCCTTGGTTGTACGTGCTTCGGTTATGAATGTCAGAAAATGCTTCACGGATTTGTTTGTAAATCGAATCGTCAAAAGCCTTGATGTACATCATCAAGTCTGTTTGTATTTGATTATATTTAGGATGGTTCTCAGTAGAAGCAAAAATAAAACGTAGAAAATCCTGTATCTCTTTCTTTTTTAGGGTTTTTCTTTTAGGTTTTACCGTATATAATCTGATAAATTGAGTGACCAATTCATCCATGTCAGGATTTTTTTTCATAGTAGTGCTAGTAGTAGTTTAAGATCACTTGGTGCGTTTGCACACATCATAGCATCTTCTTGCAATTCTTCTGCAAAAAATGTGTCATTTAGATTGATTGGTGATGAAGTTATCCCTGCATCTGTATCTATCTTCATAGATGCATTGTAGGTAAGACTATTTGCACCCGATTGTTTAAGTCTAACTCTAACCACCATACCTTTTACTGCTGTAAGAAAATTTTTCACCCCAAATTCTTTTGCTAATCCAGCAGGGTCAGTTCCAAAATGATAAAGACCATGAGAAGCTATGTTAATATAAGGGCATTGTTTTGAAAGATAGTACTTTGCACACAAATTTACAAAAGCATTACTCTTATATTCAAATGATCTAAATCTACTTTTATCTTCCTGTCTTTTCGCCTCCGAAACATTAGTTGAAAATACACCTGCTCTTATATTAGGCACTCCTTTTGGATTCCATCTATTTCTTATGACTTGTTCCACACCTGCTGCTTTCAATAATGCCCTTTTCTCCATGGCTACACTACCCATACCCCCATGTAGCACCCAACTTCCATCATATCTCACACCACTCTGACCATAATCATCAGTGTCACTTAGTTTTAGTTCTACACCCACTTTCATCCCTTGTCCACCAGTAGTGCTATTCATAGGAATGATTGAATTATAATTTCTAATAAAAAATTCAAAGTCTTTTCCATGACCACCTGCTGTTGGTGGTGCAAAACCTGCAGGTACTAATTTTAGTTCTTTATATTGTGTGTATATGAGTCTTTCATATACAAGACCTGCCATGATATCTCCAGATTTTGTAAAGTAATTTGGATTACCAAAGTAATCTGCTTCCTCATTTGTTAAATCTTGATCATCTATGTCTGTATAGATTGCCATATTACCCTCTGTATGAGGGTATTTATTTACAGGTCGCCTTCTTGTCTATTCTCTGAGTAGTATTCCGAAAAGTGTCCGTCTGGAAATCTCTTTGATAACTTATCAATATTCATATCTGTTATCTCATCGAGACTTATATCTAATGCCATACATGCTTGAGCAACATACCATAACACATCACCCAGTTCTATCTTGAGGTGTCTAATATTATCTGCATTGTATGGTTTGCCTTGGAAGATCATCTTCTTGACAATTTCTAAGAACTCACCACCCTCTGCCGACATACCTACAGCAGCAGTAAGAAGACGATGTATATCTGAACTCTCCTCTAAGTCTCTGATACGATTTACAAATGCTACACCATTTTTAGATTCATCACTTGTTACTTGGTTTACAAACTTTACGTACTTACTATCAAAATTTGAAGTCATCGAATTTCGCTTTGGATTCCTTTTCATTATACTCTGCTGTATCATTTTCGTCAATCATTATGTCTGATTGTGCATCTTGTTCACAATCATATAGTCTCATCTTTGCTCTGTCAATACCAACCACAAACCTCCTGTTCATAGTAGGATCGTTGTACCTGTTCTTCAATTGCTTGACCATTATTTGATTAAGACCTTCCAAATCCTCCGTGCTAATAAGAGCGAACATAAGATCAGCAGTAGCAGGGAGTCCGAAGGACTCAGAGGTATCAGTAAGATCAGGATCACTACTAGCAAACCCAGACCTAGTAGTCTGCGTTGCGGAAAATAGTGGGATTGAAGCTTCTACTGCCAATCCTCTGAGTTCTTCTGCAATGCTTTTGACATATGTGTATGAGTTGATGTTTACTGAACCTCTATAACGTGATGAGGCACAGATGTTTAGATAATCTATGAATATTATATCAGGTTCAAATGATTTCTTCAACTTGAGTTCTTGTAACAAAGCACGGAAGTGACCTGCATGTGCTGATGCAGTTGGATATTCTTTTACAATCAGTTTACCTTGTGTTTTTGCAGCAAGTTTGTCTATCTTCTTAGAGAATGTAGCATGTGGTAGATCCTGTATGTCTTTGATATTTGTATTGAGTAAGTTTGCATCTATTCTCTCTGCAATCTTTTCCTCTGCCATCTCAAGAGTAATGTATAGTACATTTTTACCCTGTGTAAGACAAGAACTGGCAACATGACACATGAATAGAGACTTACCAACACCAGTGCCAGCAAGAGCAATGTTGAGAGTTTTATCAGAGAGTCCACCTGATGTAATCTTGTTGAAATATTCAAGATCAAATGGTGTTTTGTTTTCAATTTTGTGGTAATAGGCAAAACGATCCTCGGCATCATCAATGTAATCGTGACCAACGTGTTGATCAAATCCTACTGCTAGTGCATCAGATAATATACTAGGAATAGCATCTGGTTTTTTATCTTCATCTTGTCCATCAGCAATCTTGATACTCTCCATCAAGGCATTGTATATTGCTCTTTCTTTACACCATGCTTCAGTGGTATCTAAGACCCATTCTTTTCTATACTCTGCAACATCAAGAGCATCTATCAACTGTGCTATAGATGTAAATTGATCTTGACTTAAATCAGTTCTTTTCTCTGCTTCAATATGAAGTATCTCTTTTGTAGGAAGACTATCATATTCTTTTAGGAATGATGATATCTCTTCAAAGATAGTTTTATCTGATACATCATCGAAATAATCGGGTTCAATGAACGGTAAAACTTTTCTTGTGTATTCTTCATCATGTAGAAGATTCTTTAGAATCGTAAGAGGAACTCTTTCACTCACCATAACTAAACTCTTTCTTAGATGCCTCGTCTAATGCTTGCATAATTTCATCATCAAAATATTTTTCTGGGTTAGAGTATACTTCTTTAGCATATACCTTCTTGCCTTTGATTTCATATCTGTTGCCAACCCTCTTGGCAATTTCATACTTCTCAGCAAGATCTAAAAGACCAAAGTACTTGTCAAGACCACGTTCATCATAGAACAATCTTATCTTGACATCTTTGTTCTCTTTACTCAACCTCGATTTGACAGTCTTTGCCTTGATAATATTTCCAACGACTTCCGTTCCATCTTTTTCTTTTCCCTTGCTGAGATAAATGATTGTACTCGCTGCATATTTGAGTCCCGAACCCCCTCCCATTTCTTTAGTTGGTACATAAGCTCCGATGACATCGTACGTATGGTTTGTGACAATAAGTGGGACATTTGCTTGACCTAATTTGAGTGTTAACATTCTAAATGCACCTTTGACAAGTTGGGATTTTGTCATGTCTCTGACATTCTTGTCTTCTAGTGCATCCTTGATTTCTTTCTCTGTTGAAAGCATACCTAGTGAGTCTAATACAAACAAACAAGGTGTGCGTTCTTCTGTTGGTTTATCTAGATATATGTCTAACGCTTTGAGTGCCTTGTTACGGAACTCTTCTACAGTAACAACTTCGATATGTCCAACTCTTTTTGTGTCTATGTTCCTAGATTCAAGTAGTTCTCTATTGACAGCACTTTCAGTATCGAAATACAGAACATAACCATTAGGATTATTGTCCAGAAAATTCTTGACAACTGCGAGGGAGAAGAAAGTTTTACCAGTTGACGTTTCACCAGCAATAGCAGTAATACGACTGCTAGAAACACCGCCAAAAATAGACCCACTAACGAGTCCATTAAAAACATAAGATCCAGTGTCGATATATGTCTCAGTACTTTCTTTATCGGATGCAATTTTTGCATAGTCCGAACCTATCTCCTTTACTATTTCGTTGAGTAAATCCATTTCAAATACCTAATAATTTACGTTGGCGTTCAAAGTAACCGTGTAGTATCCAAGAACTACTGTTCATTTTGTCGGTGCCACCGATACCCCATTCAAATACAATTCTATCATTTGATTGAAATTTGTCAAGTTCTGGTGTGTTTCCCTTGCCACGGTCACCACCATTACAAAATATCACCTTGTTTGATATCTCAAGACATTTGGTTATAGCACCACAGGCAGAGTCATCTGCATCATCCCATGATATTACAGCATCAACCATGTTGAGATGTCTAATAATATCAGCACGTTCAGTCCAAGACTGAAAGTATTGACCTTTCTTTCTTTTCAACCATGGGTCACCATTCAATCCTACTACAAGATAGTTTGATAGATCCTTTGCTCGTTCAAAATAACGAATGTGTCCACTGTGAATGGGATCGAACCCACCTGTGACAAGACTCACTTTATCAAAAAACATTAGATTACCATACCATACTGTTCTCTTAGAATTTTTTTATAAGGACCGTCAGGATATTGCTCTCTTATTTCTTTGACAAGTTTAAGTCTTTGAAACAGTGATGTATCTCCACCTAAGTGAAGTGATCTCACAATAGTTGCAAGGTCTTTGTCATTGATTGGTAAATCCATTTAGATAAAAAACGATTCGAGTGTTGGAATTTTCTCAACTTGCCACCCAATAGCATCAAGAATTGCCTTGAGTGGTTCGAGAAAAGATTTTTCAAACATGAGGTCATAGTCAATATACTTTCCTAGACCTAGTTCGATTGGAAAATCTGATATGAATGATATCACATTTTCTCTGATGGGATTTGGTTTCGTAAGATAAACAAATTTTATCTTCTCACCATTAGCGATAGCACTATACTTTGCCTCCAAGTTATTTTTCTTGACATAATAATTGTAGAGGAGAGATCCTCTTACATGTATAGGTGTACCTTTAGAATATATCGACAGGTTACTCGTGTATTTTGCAAGATTATTGCATGATCTAGGAAATGCAACCATAGCAGGGTCGAGTTTTTTGAATTCGATCCTTTTACTTTCGATGTAATTGATAACATCGTCTTCAGTTTCACTCATTATAATGTTCAATGCTTCCTTGATCATCTTACGACAAGGTGCAGGTGTAGAAGATTTAACTGCTTCTATACCCATCATCTTTAGTTTTGGTTCAGCAAATCTTACTCCTTCTATATCCCACGCATTGAGTATGTATCTTTTTTTGGCAGTCCAAATTCCACGTTCAGCGATAGTCTCACGTTTCATGAACATTTTCTGTTCATATGCGTTTACATACGTCGCCAACGCTTCGTAAGAACTCGAAATATAACCTTCAAGTTCCACCTGACAGACCTTATCAATGAACGTGACGATGCTTTCAGCAGTCTTTTCTCGCCCTTTGTATACAACGTCAACCAGAGGACCCATATGAAGATAAATGGAATCAGTATCTGAAGCAATAACATAATCTTTCTCCTTTGTCTTTAGTACATTGTTCATGTACAAGTTTACTTTACGTTCGATCCATCGTATGCTGAACTGACCACCGAGAGTAATAGCCTCAGCGTTTTCCAACTTATAATAACGAAAGTAATTATTACCGATAGCACCATAGGCACTATTAAGTTGGATCTTTTTAGCCATCTGGATGTTGTTACACCTTGCAATCTCTTTCTCAAGTGCTTTGGACGGTGATTTCTCATAGTCTTTCTTTGCCTTGAGCATCTTCTTCTTGAAGACAACCCTTTCTCCATAAATTTTCTCCATCAATTTGGGTAAGAAACCACGTTTCTTTGTGGTAAACATCGCACCGTTAGGACATACAGTTACATCCTTTAGATTAGATAGATCTACCTCCTCATTCAACAGTTTATCGACAGAAACTGAGGGATACCGTTCATCAAGAACAGTCTCAGGAGATATATTATACTGCATTATAAGATGAGGATACAGAGAATTCAAGTCGAATGATACAACCCAGTCATACATGCCTGGTTTTGGTTCCTTTACGTATGCACCTGCATACTTCTCTGCTTTATCTTGATCCTTCTTGGGTGGTATGACTATGCCTTTTCTTTTTAGATCATTGTAGATTATCATGTCCCACATACGAACCTGATAAAAAACATCCGTAAAGTTTACCTTGGCATCATATGCCATAGTAACTGCAAGTTCAATCAATTTCATCTTCTCCTCAAGGGAGTCAACAAGTCTAACGTCTTGGATGTTATAATCTACAAACTTATTCCACGCTTTCGTATAAAAATCTTTGAATGTATCAAATTCAGAGTGATCTAGTTTCTTTTGACCTAGTTCTACCTCTCCTATGTAGTCAAGTCGGTATGATTCCTGTGCTTTATAAGTGAATTTTTTATACAAATCCATATAATCTAGCACAGTTACACCACCAATATCATATACAGTGTGTGCTCTACCCTGCATGTAAATCTCTTCATGGGTGACTAAACCCCAAGGAGATAGTTTCTTACATGCCTTGTCTCCAAGCACCCTAGTGATCCTTTTAGCGAGGTATGGTATATCATATAGTTGACAGTTCCAACCAGTCACAACTTCTGGTGGATCATGAGACCAGAAATTTACAAAATGCTGAAGCAAATCATACTCATCATTACATTGTACATACTTGACCATAGGATCATTATGGTGATAAGGACCTACACCAAATGTCAGTATCCTTTTGGTGGCATAGTCTTGTAAGGTAATACAAAGCATCTCCTCATCACATGCCTCCACTGTAGGAAAACCTCTTTCAGATTGAACCTCAATATCAATCGTTACTAATTTTATTTTATTAATATCAAACTTGATTTCAGTCTCTGGATACTTGTCAGAAATATATTGGTAGATGTATCTGTTATTTCCATATACCTCAAATCCCTTTACTTCTCCATGACTCCTTATAAAGTCCCTTGTCTCACGTACAGTACCAGGTTGTATGCTCTGCACATACTTACCATCTAATGTTTTGTACTTAGTCTTCTTCTTACTAGGTACAAACATCGTAGGTTGAAACTTTTCCCTTGTAGTAAAATTTTTTCCATTCTCATACCCACGAACGAGAAAATCATTCCCGACCATTTGTACGTTTGTGTAATATCTCATGCCAACATCTTAGCACGTTCACGGTACAGTGTCACGAAGTTGTCAAACATGTACTGAATATCTTCTTTACTCATGTAGGGTGGTGGCATATTAAGAAAAGATCCTTGATCATCACTTCTCATTTCTACAATTAGATCTTTGTCTATAAAACCTGCATTAGCACACATATCTCTCATAGGGGTGCCGTGATAGGGTGTGTATATAAATGCATTCGTATCATCACAACCTAATTTTGCTGCTAGTTCAACAGATTTCATACAACTTTCCATAGTTTCATATGGATATCCGATTATAAAATTACATGTGGTGGATAAACCTGCTTCTCTAGCAATTCTAAAAGCATCTATTGCCTTTTGATTGTCATATACTCTTCCTATAACATCTTTACGAAACTGTGGATCACCATGTTCAACACCCATGTTTAATTTTTGACATCCTATTTCTACTAATCTCTTAGCTTGATGGGGTGATAATAGTTCGGGTCTTGTCTGTGCAAAGAAAGGTATTTTATACTTAGAATACATGTCACAAAACTCATCAAATTTTTTCTTTGATGTTGTTAGTAATGTATCTGTTATTATCCACAAAAATTCCACATCAATAGTTTTTATGAGATGCTGTATCTCCATCTCTATATGCTCTACAGTCCTCTGCCTAAAAAATAAACTGTCAGTTTCCTCTTTGTATATCCCTGCATTGGATGGTGAGTTGCAGAATTTACATTTAAATGGACATCCACGTTGAGTTTCTACTGTAGCAATTTTTATTATCTTGCCTTGAAAGGGTCTGTATAACGATCTCTTATCAAATATCTCATGATCTGTAGGTGGTAAGGAATTGACATTCAATGCAGGTCTCATCTCGTTTGGGTAGATATTTAATAGATGATGACCGTCTTTACCTTCACTAATCAAATCCATCAACTCTGGTATTGCATCATCACCCTCACCTCTGCAAATATAATCTGCTTTACCGACAAATTCTTTTGGATTATATGTTATAAAGACACCACCAACGACACTAATAAATTTTTGGTCAGTGATCTGACTCATAAATTTTTGCCAAATATAATATGTGTCTTCAACTATTGATGATATTATCACATCTGGTTTGAAGTCTATAACTTTCTTTCTCCAAGCAGAGTACATATCTTCGTCCTCCAACATAAAAAAGTCAGGGTCTATATCATCCCTTTCCCACTTATATTCTGGGAACATCTGTCTTTTTTCTCTTTCTTTATCTCTATCTGGTCTTGAAAATTCTTCCTTATCCACTGGATACCATGTGGCATCAAATAATTCTATGTTACTATAACCTGCTCTCTTCAAACATGCAGTTATAATTGCTACACCACCTGGTGGTGTAACTCTCATGTGTTGATTAGGATATAACCATAGTATTCTAAGGTTTTTCTGTGACATTCTTAGCAGTCAACGCTTGATAATTATCTAAGTGACGTTTGTCTGGATCTAGTATAGTCAAAAAACTGTCTGATGACATCATTAACTCACGTTGACTAGAGAATGATGGCCATGATTCTAGGTACTCACCCTTCAACTCAAAGGGTTCTATGAGTTTACAATCAGGTTCACCAGGTACCACTGCTGCAACTTCCTCCACTCTAGCAATAAGAACTAGATCCTTTTTAAATATTATAAGTTTTATCATAAAGAAAGACTCTTGGACTTTAAGTTTACCACAACTGTACGTATTTTGTCAATATATCCTTGATTTCGTAACTCTTTGAATACCATATTCTCAAACCCATACTCTCCATATTTCTGTAGTGATGTGCCTCTTGAATCTCTTAGTTTCTTTACTAGATCCTTCAAACCATCAGCATTAGATGCTTTGATAAGTGAGTTGATTTGATTTATAAAGTTGTTTACCTTCTTCTCTATCTCTTTTTCATCCACATCACCCTCAAAAGGTGTTGGTTCTTGTATCCAACGTTTCTTCATAAGACTCCAAACACCTTGACTCTTCTTTCTTGTGATACCTGGTCTTTCAATGTAAGGTTCTGCCTTTACACCATAGATTGTAACATTATGAGTCAATTCCCACAGTGTTTTTTTATCCATGTAGTATTGATCAAGTAAATCGGGGTTGCAATCAGGGATAAACTTAGGATCTACAACAATATGCACATCCAAGTCAGAGTATTGTGTGTAATTATACCCTGCATTACCACCAAGCAACAACACATCTACTATCGCTCTCTCATCCATATCAACAAAAGCAATAAATGCCTCTGCAAACTGCATGAGTTTTTCATTAACCTCAGGCTTGAGAGAATCCCCAATCCAGAAGACTGGATTGAGGATGTCAGTAAACCTAAGAGATATAGTTTCTCTTAGATCTTTAGGTTTGATATGTCGTAAAACTCTTGAATACATGTATGTATTTAGAGCCAATCTTTTCGCTGCTGTGTCTCTGGTATTACCTTCTCAATGTCTATGAGAAGTAATCCGTCTTTGAAATCTACTTTCTTGACAATAAGTTCTTCGGGTAGTGACCATGCACGAGTGAATGCTCGTTGTGCTAGTCCTCTATGCATGTACTCATGCTCTACTCCATCTTCCTTCTTGCCCTCTATCACAAGTTGTCCTTCTTGTGTATAGACTTTCAGGTTTTCTTTCCTGAAACCTGCTGCTGCTACCTCAACTCTATACTCGTGGTTTGATACCTTTATAGTATTATAAGGTGGGTAGTTTTGTATTGGTGTATCGAATTGCTGCTGCCATTCATCAAAACCAATCATATTACGTCTTATCTTTTGCAGATAATCGTGTGTATCTCCAACAGACAATGTAATACTGCCATCTGTTCCAAACATGGTGACCTCCTTGAGCGTCTAATTGTAATGTCCCCGTAGGCGACACTACTAATTATACAGAATTACTTACGAGGTCTGATTCGGTTCTTACGATAAGTGAAGTAAAGATTACTGTACGCTGCTATAACAAGCAGTATTAGTAGAAAAGTATTAACTGGCATCTGCTGGTGCTTTCTTCTTACCAATATTATACTTAGTCTCTAGTATCCAGTCACCCTTGTCTTTATATGATATAACTTTGATCTGATTAAGTGGAGCGATATCATTTATAGTGTCAGATTTTAGAACACCAACCAATCCCCAGTCAGATAGTAATGCAACTATCCTATTTCTTCTTTGGATATCATTGACACTAAGATTTGCTTTCTTACCATCAAGGGCAAACAATTCTTTGAAGTGTACAATATAATACTTACCCTGCTTATGCAGTATGTGGCAAGACTGATAGAGTTTCTTTTCTTTTCTTGACGCTACACCAATTCTTGTGAGAGTTTCTCTTACCTTGAGAAAATCATCTGGTTCTGATAGGAGCACCTCAACCATTTTATCGGGTGTCCAACTGTATTCTGCTTCCATAACCACGGTCATTTCAATCCTCCTCGCTCAAGTTTCTCTTGTATAAAAGTGAGTTGTTCTTTAGAAAGGAGTGGAAGAACTTGTTTCGCTTTCTCATCACTATACCCATAGTAACGCTTCACATAATCAAGATTTTTCAATTCTTCTTTCTTCACCCAAGGAGAGAACCTCTTCTTGGATCGTAAAATATTTAGTAAAAAGTCATATTGTAACTTAGAACTCAGGTTATGGTATAAATTCATCTCATTTGCATACATGATTGCATCGAGATGTCCAGACATGCATCTGTTAATAATATATGATGGATATTTCTTTTCCACATCAGGATCTTCGTCCATGAGGTTCTTCTTACTATGGTTGATACTGTTCAACCAGTCTTTTAGTTCCATGTAAATCCTCTTTGCCTAGATCTATTTTTACCAATCATTTTTGCAAACCTAGAACTACCATCTACCACCATTGTATCACTTTTCTCAGGGAAATAGTCAACCTTGTCACCTTCACGATACAAATCAAGTGTCACACAATGTAATCCTCCATCATGAAAATGTCTATGTCTAAAAGGAACAACGATTGGTTCCACATTATGCTTCTTAAAAAACTCTTCTGCCTCTGGTATTAGATTTGAAACACATATGTGATGCCTGTCTAGCATCAAAGCATTAACATCAAAAATTGTTTCGATTGTAAACCCTGTTAGTTCTGATAGATAAGTGTTTGTAAAATCTACAAACTCCTCATTTATATCACCGTCAACATACCACCTTCCACCTATCTTTTTCTTCCACTTGTGTATATCACTTGTAATTTTACTTGTTTTTGCATGACCAGGTAGGTGTAACACGTCCCATTTAGGAAATGTTTTAGAATAAAGTATGGGAGACCTGACAGTCATGATTGCACCTGGCACAACAGGAGCAAAGCACCCATCACTATGCCCACCTTCATTGACTACATTATATCTAAGATCAAATGGTAGACGATTTAAATCAAATAGAGCACTCTCTACAACCATGTCTTTACCAATCAGTGTCATACATGGTGCCTTTAGAAGATGAACCATAGACTCTCTAGAATATTTTTTGAAATACTCTATTTCCATTTGAGTCATGGTATCTAATTTTGATATATCTGCATTTTCTATGTCATCAGGCCATGAGTTTGTTCTCCTTACCTTATAATATGTTTGATGTAATTTTTCTTTCTCCTCCTCACTCAAACTCTCAAGATCAAAATCAAGAATAACCTGATCTATCTTATTATATTCGTCAAGACACTGAAAAATTGCAGAGTGATCACCATGAGTAATGTATAATTTGTCATCCACTACTAAAGAGCAGTCTCTTACCTGTAGAGGAGGTCTTGGTACAGTCCTTATCCTATTAAAAGGGTTTATATAATTTACTTTCCCATTATCAATGTATCTATCTATTCTATCATCTGAATTTAATTTAGGTCTTATAACCTCACATCCAAAATCCTTGAGCACACACTCAAAATTATCCAAATCTTCGTTAGTTTCCTCTGCTATCCTACTAAGTCCACTCCTAATAGTATCATTTTTGATTGTTGAGAAAAAATCTACGTCATAAAACGTCCCAAGCATAACAGTCTTGAGTTTATCCCATGGTGCATGATACTTATATCTACCTTTCAAAAATCCTTTCCTTCATATCAGGGTTCCAGTTATTATAATACCCTGTTTTCTTCAATTCTGCTCTCTTTTCTAATAAATCTTTGCGATCTTGAACAATTATTGCACACATACCACTATTCATCTCTACACCTGCAACTTCCTCTATTGTATCAGGGTGTTCATCATAAAATATTAGGTCAGGTCTCCTTCTTTTATACATCCCAACTATCCTTTCCAACATATCTGACGATGGTAGTTGTGGATATGTAAAATAAAATATCATTACCTTCTCATTTACATCTTTTATTTCTTTTTCAAAGTCAGAATAATTTATAAACTTCTTTACTATTACATTACCATCCAACCATGCTTTTTTTGCATAAGGACATGGTGGCATACCCTCAAAAGCAGGGTTAGGCACACTCAATAGATCATTTATCCAATCTTCAACTTTACTTTGCATCACGAGGTTTTATGATAATACAATTATTTTCATAATCAGGTATCATGTCAAGATGAACATCATGTCCCCAACATAATTCTTCATATAGAGAGTTCAGTCTCTCCATATCATCATAAAGATCATTCACCTGATCCATCTTTCTTCTTGAAATACTTGTTTATCACATCAATTTGATCTTGGTACTTAGCAATGATGTTCAATTCAGTCTCTATTGCCTCTGTAATATCAGAATGTTCTCCAATACCTGCAGGGTTAGTGAGGTAAACTTCTACATTTGCTACATGTTTTTGGATATCTCCTTGTGCATGTGCTAGAAGTGCTCTGATTAGTTGTTCTCTCATTAGAAATTAGTTAAGACAAGTTCTTTTCGGTTCTTTTGTGCAGTTGTGTACTCTGCAGTAGATCTCATTGTATATGTATGATCGTATTCTACTGCTTTCCAACCATTAAATCTTCTTGTGTTTAGGTTTGAAGAATTATAACTGACTACAAGGTGATGATCTGCTTCAGAGCATGCTTTTGAGAAGTTAGTATGATGAAAATACTTCTGCATACCTCCCTTCTTACCATAAAGATTAGATCCTATGTCATATGGTGGGTCAAGATACACAAAAGATCCTGTTCCTCCAAGTAATAATTCATATGATACGTTAGTTATTCTCCAGTTTCTTATAATTTCTGCATACTCTGGTAATTTTTCGATACCTCTCATAGAAAAATTAGAGTCACTTGCCTGTTTTGAAAAGGAAGATGCCTCAGACAGTCCAGAAAAACTACATTTGTTGACAATATAAAAAGCAATCGCTTGATTAAGTTTATCTTTTTTATTATCTGCTAATGTTTGTTTCGCTTCTTCAAATAATTCTCTTGCTGTATCATGATCTGGATGTGTTTTCTTATAATTTACAAGACTCACTGTCATCTCATCACTATTGGTTCTAAGCATAGACCAAAAGTTAGCAAGTGGTTCGTATAAATCGTTGACCCAAATTTCTAGGTGTGGATATTGCTTGGTGACCCAAAGAGCAACAGAACCTCCACCAAGGAAAGGTTCTCTAAACTCTTTGAAATCAGTCAAGTCAGGAAAAAATTGACTAATCTTTGTTATTGCTCTGCTTTTTCCGCCTGGATATCTTAGCGGAGTTTTTAGAGTTTTTTGATTCATCATAAAATCCTAGTTGTGATAATAAAACGTTCAACCATACGACCAATATGATCAGTATGAGTAATTCAAAGATTGGAGTGGGGATCAAAGTATTCCTCCAAAGATGTTTGGGGTGTCCAACTGAGCAACTTCTGTGCTCTAGAGTTATCAGCAAGAGTTTCCCTTGCTTCACCTGGTCTTTCAGGTATCTTTATTGTATCATCAGATATAAATGCTGCAACTTCGTTGACAGAATAATTCTTACCTGATCCAATATTTACTGTGATGCCAGAGTAGTTTGTCATCATAGCACATATATTAGCATTTACTACATCAGAAACATGAGTAAAATCTCTACGCTGTTCACCATCTCCCACTATGGTAAGAGGTTCCCCACGTTTTTTCTGCTCCTCGAAGAGTCCTATGACTGGTGCATAGATCCCTCTTAGAGGTTGACGAGGACCGTAAACATTGAAGTACCTCAAGGTTATAGTTCTCAGTCCATGCAATCTGTAATACATCTCGCATAAGGTTTCTGCTCCTACTTTACTTGCAGAGTATGGATTGAGACAATCAGTTTTCATGTCCTCCTGTAGTGGTGGTTTATTCAATAAACCATAGGAGGATGATGTGGATGAGTTTACAAACCTACTCACACCTGCTTGTCTTGCACACTCTAGCATATTATATGTGCCAAAATAGTTTGTCTCTATACAATCTCTTGGTCTTTGCATAGCGAGTTGTATTCTGCTATGTGCTGCTAGATGGAATACGTAATCAACACCCTCAAACAAAGGGCGACAAGCATCAAAATCACGTATGTCAACAACATGATTCTCAGCATCGTCTTCGTACCAATTGAACGCATCATTTGCTTCTGAAGACTCATTGTCTATCACAACAACATGATGATTATTTTCTAGTAGTTTACCTACTATGTGGGAACCTATAAAACCTGCTCCCCCTGTTACTAAGCATTTCATATTTCCATATCCGAAATAAAGTGATGAGCACGTTGATCGTCTACCTCTGCCATTTCAAGATTGATCCCATCTAATTCTGGAAAATCATAAGGACCAGCGTACTGTTTTTCTAGTTCTCTTTGATCTAATACTTCATTGATAAGTTCTTTCAACTCTACCTTGAGTGCATCAGATAGAAGGTTTATTTTGTTCCCCTCTAAAGGTGGTATGGCAGCACGTTGCTCTTCGATAGTTCTACCACTCTCACCATCCCCGTAGGACATTCCTTGTGTATTAATCGTCATGATCATCCCATGGGTCTGTTAGATTCTTATTAGCAAAGAATCCTTTGTACACACCATATCCTGTAAGTAATACAGTTATAGCAAGAATAGATATACCAAATGTAATGTTTGGATCTAAAGTAAGATGTGGTACTAGAGTGTCAGTGCACCTAGCGATCTTGTCAGGATCATCCCACGTACCAGGTAAAGTATATACTGGTGGACAGGCAATAAAAATCATTTGAATTCGCATGAGCACATAATTTCAGTTAGTGCTGCTAATAGATTTATCTCATGGTCAGCAACAAAAGCAGATTGATATTGGTATTTGGCAATAATCAAGACTGCTTCTGGAATTGACTTGGGTTGAAGTGACTCGTACATAGAGTCGTATACATTCCTAAGTATAGCACTTGGATCGTTATCTAGGTTCTGAACTATCCATTTCCTAACATTTTGAAACTCTTTATGTTTTAAAAACTTGATAAGTTCTAGTACTTTTACAGTAGAGAAGTCAGCAAGTATAGAAACATCTACAGAACCAGATGCAGAATATCGTTGGAGTTCATTGAGGACTCTTCTCCAGTCAGGGAAGTGTCTATTGATGAGTTCAGCGATAACTCTGTTGTCTGCTTTGACTCCTTCTTTTTCGAGGATGGTGTTAATCCTTTTGAAAAAAGATGCTGCGATCTGAGGTTTGGCATTATTTGTAATAGTAAAGTCTATAACTGAACATCTAGAATGAAGGGGTTCTATAATTTTGTTCTTGTAGTTGCATGTAAATATAAATCTGCAGTTGTTATAGAACGCTTCGATGTTTGCCCTAAGAAGTAACTGGACATCATGTGTGGTATTATCTGCTTCGTCAATGATGATAACCTTATGCTTCCCCCCTCCGACAAGGGAAACAGTGGAGGCAAAGTTTTTAGCTTGGTTTCTAACTGTGTCGAGAAATCTTCCTTCGTCTGATCCGTTGATAACATAGCAGTCTACTCCCAGTTGATTGCACAGTGCTTTTGCTACTGTAGTTTTACCAATACCTGGTGGACCTGCTAAAAGTAGGTTCGGTATTTCCCCCTTATTTAGAAACTCCGTAAAGGTTTTCTTGATACTATCAGGGAGAATACACTCATCAATTGTCTTGGGTCTATATTTTTCAACCCATATAAAATCACTTGGCAAAATTTTGTACCATTAAGTTTGCAGACACTCCGATTCTTTTACCTTTTGTATGTGGGACAGAATGGTATAAAGAACCTGGCCATATTAGTAGCATACCAGACTTGGGTTTGATTCGCAACGACTTAAATTGTATTGGAGAAGAATCCTCATCTGCATATGCATAATATATCAGTGCCCAAGTAAATGGAAAATGTGAATGATCTATAGTAAAATCACCCTCTTCATACATGAGTGCCCAAAAATCTTGAACTTCGTATGTGCATACTTGAAGTCTACTAAAAGTCTCAGGATCAAATATTCTTGCTTGTTCTACTCCACCCAAAATTTTATCAATATATTTGTCAAATAATTTAGTTTGTTTATGTGTTTTATAAGAACTTCTCCATGCTTTCACATTTGATACTTCACCCTCTGGAAAATTATTTCTATGGTATTGTATATCTTTTATGAGTTGATCATTATCAAGGTTGAGATCAACCTCGTAAATTGTTGTTGGTGCAAGTAAAGTTCTTTTACGTATCATCTAGTTTTTTAATTTGAAAAAGATTTGATTTTTGATACTTCTTGATTTTTTTATACTGCTTCGCTATCTTAGCAATCTCATTATGATTGATACGAATTCTTTTCTTTGGTTCTTCTTCACTCATGCCTTCTTACTCTCCTCGTAAAGATAAAGTATTGATAGTGAAAACACTACCCAGAATGTAACTTCAAGTCCGTAATGGTTCATAACTTATACCCAATTTGGTTGTCTGGATGGGTCACGTAGATAATTAGATGCAACCCAAGGTTTGCTGCTAATGTAATTCTTGTAAGCAGTAAAAGTGTCAATGCTTGTGTCATGTTTAAACTCATCTGGCATTGCTCGTGTAAATTCTACAGGATCAGTGTCTTGTAGTGGAAATATTTGTGTACAATGTGCAATAGTTGACTGGCAACTATGTCTCTTACCATATCTATGGGTGTATTCAGTACATAATGCAAGACCATGAAGTATCAACCATGTGTAATTATCTTGTGCCCAGACTGTACAAGGGTGATTACGAAATGCACCCTTCTCTGTTTTGTATGGTGTGCCATCAAGTTTAGGTAATGAACCAAACCCATGACCCCACTTATCTGATGCAACAATAGAAAGCATTTGACATGTTTCTAGAGGCATTTTTACTATGTGCTTATCAGGTAAGCATTGTGCTGACTTGACAGGATCGGGATCGGTTACAAAGATGTTCATGAATAAACAGAATCAGGTTCTAACGCAATGAAGTAGGTTAGTTTATAATTTGTATTATAGAACCTTGCAAGATTTTTGCAAGAGATAGCAACAGAATATGAACCAGGTATTAGTTTCATGTTCTCTATCTTGAAGTTGAATGAGAATTCCTTATCAGTATTACCAACAACAATAGCAAACTCATTGGAGGTATCGTTCTTACGATCACTTACAACCATCTTGACAACTCCTTCACCACCTACAACAGATAAATCTGGAAGTGATAGTATAGATGCTGACTTCAATGCTTTAGCAAGTTGATCATCCTGTAGATTGAAAGATACATCTTCGCTAGGAAGGAGCATCTCTTTCTCAGGTGGTGCAACAATTACACTAGGGTCTGAGAAAAAGTATTTTGATCTTTGAGATGTACCTGATTTGATGTGAGCAAAATTTGGATTGCTAGACACATCAATATCTGGATCTCTATACAACGCAAGTGTATTGAGAAACTGTGGTAGATCATAGATTGCAAAATCTTTCGGGATATATTCATCTATCTCTGCTTCTGCCAAAACATTTTTCATGACAGATATTGTTCTTATTTTTCTACCTTCTTTGAATGCCAAAGACTGATTGATAGTCGTGAAGTTCTGAAGAATCTTCAACGTCTTTTCTGATAATTCCATAGGTGGACGAAGTTTCATGATAAAGTTACCTTATCATCATGATAACATACTATCCTACATCTTGCAATCTCTGTGCTACTGTCTGTTTTTGAATTGGTGCTACGTCATTTAATCCGTTAGCATCAAACCATGGTGCTGTTTCCCAATCGAAACCTTCACCAAATGTATTGTCTGCGTTTGCAACATACCAATGACATGCTGCGTCTGGAATATCTACTGCACATACTGCCCAGTCATCTGTCCACTGTGGAACTTGAACCCATATCACAGGTTCTTTCTCAAATGCATATGCTGTGGTGCTTATACCAAACAGTATTGCAAAAGCGAATGTCCAACATAATATTCTTTTTATCATCCTAATAATCCTACCGACCCTGCTGAAATTCCCACAGTCAGGAAGAATACGAATTCAAAGATGGGCATATAGCCTGCGTTCTTTAGTAAAAATTGAGTCATTTGTGCTTGTGCTCCTCAGCTTTTGTTTATGAAAATACGAACGGTAGTCCGTTTACTGCAGTAAATGATACTGCACATGCGAATAAAATTCTAGAAATCATTATGCTCCTTGGTAAACTGGTGTCATTACTCCACCGCCTTCATCATCATCGTCATCATCTGATGCTCTCAAAAACAACTCCAATCCTACAAGGAATGCTACTGGATAGAAACACCAGAGTATTGCCATAAAGGGTGAGACGTTTGTTGCTTCAGCGATCATACAAATACGTTAGTAGATGTGCTTGCAATTACTGCAATCATAAAAATGTATGGTACAACTTTCAATGGTACTGGTTTTAAAATGGATTTCATTATACAATACCTGGTATAAGTTGACCTGTTGCTAAGTAGATGCCACCGAATAGAACGAATGCAAACATTGCTGGTCTACCGATTGCTCTCTCGAAGATATCTTTGTTGTTCATTAGACAAAACCTGGAATGATTTGTCCTGTTGTTAGGTAAGCACCTAAACCTGCGATTATGCCAAGCATTGCAAATCTACCATTAAGTTTCTCTGCAAAGAACTTTTCCTTTTCAATTGTTCTTGTTTCTGTTTTGTTTGACATTAGAATATACCTGGTATAATGTTTCCTGTTGTTGCGTATGAACCTACTGCTGCTACGAATCCTAGCATTGCCATCCATCCGTTAAATCTTTCTGCTTCTGGTGTCATGAGTTTGTACCTTTTGTTGATTGTGAATTGTGAAATGATCTTCATTTTAGAAGAAACCTGGTGCTATCCATCCGAATAGACCATAATTGATTGTGCCGATTACTAATCCCATCATCGCTAAACGACCATTGATTAGTTCTGCATTCTTCCAGTAGTTCTTCATTAGAAAATACCTGGAATGATTTGTCCTGTTGTTGCGTAAGCACCTATCAGTGCTACAAATCCAATCATCGCCCAACGACCATTGACTTTCTCAGCGTTCTGTGGGTATCCATCGTAAGATGCAGACTCATCGATATAAGGTCTTGTTTCATTTGGAAAAGCGTTTTGTCTTCCGCCTGATTCATTAGTTACGGTCATTTGAATAATATGAACTTTTGTTACATAATTATATAGGAAATATAAAACTTTGTAAAGTATTATTACATTAGTTACGCTTATGAATATTATAAACTTTTCTTATCAATCCTTTCTATAACCTTGATATATAAGGAAATAACGATGCTTGCTGGAACTGTGGTCAAGAATATTATCATCATCACCATAACCATCATGTGTTGTATTTCTGACATACGTATGTAAAGAAGTGTTTCTATTTATTACAATACTGTGTGACCCACCCATGCACATCATTCTTCATCACATGTGCAGTCATATGTACACCTTCTATCATTACGATACAACCTAATAACATTGGTACTATAAGTTTATGCATAAAAAAAGGGGGTCGTTAGACCCCCTCAGTATAGCATACTATCTTAGAATGTATACTTTACACCTGCCTTTCCAGACCAGTCTACGTCATCAACGTTAGTAGCACCAGAGATCTCTCCGTATACTCCAACCTTCTCGTTGATTGCCTTTCCACCACCAAGGTAACCGATTAGTTCAGTGTCACCGAACTTGTCAGCAGACTCAGTGTGAGTAGTTGTAGGACCACCAGATACATACCAGTCAATTCCATTAGGAGTTGTACCTTCGTATCCAAGTTGGAATTCCCATGTACCTGATGAATATGAACCATCTGGATATGAACCACTTGCTTCTACATTGACGTAAGGTCCAGCAAAAGCTGCTCCAGAGAATAGTAGAGGTGTTGCTGCTAGTGCAGCGATTGTTGATTTAATCATTTTTGTATTATTATCTCGCATGGGTACTAAAAAAACCCTTGCGGATGAAAGACTCCCCGACATGGGAGTCTGTACATACACATAGGGTTACGATCTTTCGAGTCCTTTGTATGATGGTATTTATTATAGATTATCTAAAGGTTTGTGTCAAGACCTTAATCTACTGAAACCTTTTTCTTTGTAAAATTCTATACAATTGTGGAATTTATCGTATAAACCGTTCTTATGACTGATAATAAAGACATTAGCATCCTTCAACACGAACCGTACAATCTTCAAGAAGTCATCCGTGCCGAACCCATCAAGTGAGGAATCGAACACTTCATCCATGATCAAAAGGTTAGTCACAATGCTGTTTTTCATTCTTGCAATGTCTCTCCAAGTGAATAAAAGTGCAAGGTCAATTCTCATTTTCTCACCTTCAGAGAAAGATGCATAGGAGAATCTCTCATGTACAGGTGTTTGTATTCTTTCGTTGAACTCTTCGTCAAGTGTGAAGTTGATATAGAAGTCCATTCTCTGTAGGTAATCATTTACCTGTCGATTGATAAGGGGTAGATACTTTCTTATAATGCCACTCTTTACCCCGTCATCGTTGAGTAATAGTTTTGACTGCTGAAGGTACTCAAAATGTTCTTTCGTCTCTTCTAGGTCTTTTAGTATCTGTTTCAGACTACTCTTATATTCCGATAGTCTTGTAGTCTCTGCAGATTTGTTCTCAAGTCTGTCAGTTATATCCTGTATTTCTTTTTCTAAATCTTTTCTAAGTTTATTTGCATTTGATATACGAACATTTAACTTAGATGTCTCAGTGTGTATAGTTCGTATCTCTTTCTGTATCTCTAAGAACTTTTGCTCTCTGACTTCCTCGTCTTTGATGGCAGTTTCTATTTCTTCTAGGTTGTCTTTATACTTTGATAAGACAGACTCTAATTCTTTTACCTTTGTTGCACGAAATATTTTGTCTATCTCCTGTGTACAAGTAGGACACTCTAGATGATCTTGAAAGAATACTAGATTCTCTTGTGATGTAGAACTCTTTGTATTCAGTTGTGTTCTAAATTTATTGAGTTGTTTTATCGTAGTAACCGATTTTGAATATCCATCAATCTCTTTCTCCTTTTCAGATACCTTTGCCATAAGGTCATCAACCATCCCTTGATACTTTTCAGAATCTTCATCACAGGTGACGATCTTCTTCTGATTCTTGGTGATATCATTTTCACCTTCCTCCTCTATCTTACGAATGAATGACTGTTGCATCACTATCTTATCACCAAACGATTCTTTTTTCAACTCTAATATATTGATTCTATCCTTTGAATACTTTATCTTCTCTTTCAGTAGATCAGACATACTAGAGAATACCTTGATGTCTAACAGGTCTTCTATAACTTCCCTGCGATGTGGAGCACTAAGTTGCATAAAAGGAACGAAAGAAGCACTGCCAAGAATGACAATTTGAGTGAAAGATTTGTAGTTGAGTTTGAGTATTTGTCCTTCCAAATACTTCTGTTGATCAAGTGCAGATGCTTCTTCATTGAATTTTTTACCGTCTTTATAAATTATAAACACATTCGGTTTTATGCCACGAGTAATTTTATACTGAGTCGTGTTAATATTGAACTCTATCTCTACTACTGCTTCTCTTTCATTTGTTGTATTGACTAATTGACTCTTACTTATCTTACGAAATGGTTTATTGAATAAAGAAAAGGTCAGAGCATCGAGTATTGTAGACTTACCCGATCCATTCTGACCTACTATGATACTATCTTTATTCTCATTGAGAGAGAAGTTGATAAATTGATTGCCTGATGATAAAAAGTTTTTATAACGAATAGATTTGAATTCAATCATCTTTTGGTATAGGAGGGATCACAATATCATCCTTGCTAATTACAGTATACTTGGTTCCTGATTTTTCGCAAGCAGCAATTGCTACATGATCAGCAATAGGAATAACCTCCATCTCTGGATCTCCTTGCTCTTCTAATAGCATAGCATATCGTGACGCATCATCTTTCTCTTTAAACATAAACACAACTTTCTCACCATAAGGATTGATGACAGCGTAAGCACCCTCATCTTTCATTCCTTTTACAGCGATAACATGCATTATGCAACCTCACAGGCTTCTTGATATAGATCTCTTACAAGACCTTTTATTCTAGTTTTATTTAGATTTGTTTCAAGATCATCTATGTACATGTTTAGTAGGGTCATCGTATCTTCTGTCTGCTCTACTATCTCTCCATCAAAGATAAGGTGGTCGGTTCTTTCTACAACTTTTATATCGTTAGGGTTGGACTTAGAAAGTGCCTCCATAAAGAGATTATATTCTTTCTCATCACTTTTCTGTCTTACTACCACCTTCACAATCTTATTACGATACTCTTCAAACTTAGTAAGTTGTCTTTTAGTGTCAGCGTAGTTGATAACTTTGTATAATTGAAATGGATTATTTACAGATTCTAATGTGAGTTTCTCTGTATCGTAGATATGAAATCCTCTTTTGTCATTCACATCATTCCAGAACATCTCATATGGATTGCCAAGATAGTATATCTTACCGTTAGAAGACCTTGTATGGTAGTGTCCAGAGAACACATGATGAAACTTATTATAACACTCAAAGTCTGCCCCTGCGTCCATCACATGCCCATGTGTGGCAACAAACCCATTGAGTTCTAGATGACCCATGGCAACCTTTGCCTTACTCTCCCTTATCTTCTTATATGTTTCCTTTTCATTCTCTTGATTGATCCATGGTATGAATAGAATGTTTAGACCACCTATCTCTAGTTCCTTGCATTCAGAAAGTAAGGTAATATTATCGTACTCTCGTAGTACCAAATCGTTAGTATTAATGTCGTTAGTGTTTTTGTAGTAAGCAGTATGATTTCCGACAATACTAACCAGATCAATGGACATAGAGCGAATAGGATCGAAATAATATTTCTTCGCCCAATCCAAAGAATATGAATCAACACCTTTACGGTTGTCAAAAGTGTCCCCAAGATCAAGAATGGTTGTAATACCCAGTTCTTTAATTTTTGGAAAGAAACATTCTTCATAGAACTTCTGAAAATAGTCTAGGTATAACTTTGATCCTTTCTTGAATCCAAAGTGTTGGTCTGTGATAATAGCAACCTTCATCCTATGTCTTCTGCTGCAGGGATGCCTTTGCTTTTTATGAAAGTTTTACTCTCGTAATCAAATCTTGGATGTGGTTGAGCACTTACAACAGGATTTTTAGTTTTATTTTTGAGAACGATAAATTTATCTTTTGCAAAAGTACCTGCAATCTGCACTTCTACATCGTCACCATCTTTCCAGTTTATCTCACCTTTCAAGTTGGTGTGAAGCATTGCTTCTTGTATCTGGTCAATAAGTTCTTGTGTTAGTTTCATCTGTTGTTGTTTCTATACTGTATAGCATCTTTGATAGAGTTGTATTCAGAAGACTTACCGTCTTGATCTGCAGTCATGACTTCATCAAATCCAGATCTCTCAATAATTTTTTGCTTTATTTCTAATTGTTTCTTTTCTTTCTGTATCCTACGTAAGAAAGCATAGTGTATAATCTGAGTGAAATATGCAAAAGGGTTCTTAGATTTATCAGGATTGAAGTTGTTTATGTACTGTACACAGTTTTCTATACCATCACATACCATATCGTCTTTGAACATATAGTTAACAAAGTTTGGTTTGTATGATAAATGTGTAGCAATCTTCAGAAAACATTCACCAAGATAGTTTGTAATTCTTGGTTTTGGTTTACCTAACTTTTCTGCTTCTAAAATATCAAGTTTATATGCAACAATAGCAGTAAGAAATTCTTTATTGTTGACATAGTGTTCTGATCTTTTTCGTGCCATATGTGTATGTCTTTGTAATTATTATAGTACATTATAAAGTGATTGTCAAAGAAGGGGTTGACAACATGTTATAAAGGGTGTACACTAACCGTGTGGCGGTTCAAAGGGGTTTTAGGCTACTAACTTTGAGTATCTTTAGAAGCATCTTCTCCTTTATATAATTTCTCTATCATATCTCTACAGTCTTTTACAGTACCTATAGATCCCATTTCTCTTGTTACATCAGGATTATTTTCTCGTGAGAATCCTTTCTTAATTACTTCTTGATATGTTACAAGCACCTGTTGATCCTTGATCTCAGTCATAGTAATAATACTTGACATATGAATGATAAAAACATCTTCCTCAGACATTTTCATCCAAGGTTCAAATTTATATCCCAAAGGGATATTCGCTCCATGGGAGCGAACCTCTTGACAGGTAAGTGGATTATCTATGATTACAGTCTCTTCTTGAGCATCTTTATTAACTATAACTTTTGTGAGTATCTCTTCACCTGTAACAAGTTTGACGGATGCGACAAACTCATCGTAAGGTTCAGATTGTGATTTGGATGATGTCATAACTAAAATTTTCTTCGTTGTAGTATTTGATCCTTTCGATAAGATGGTTCAAGGTATAGTTTTGCCTTGATCCTTTCTTACAATCATCAGCTACATCATAAAGAGTTGCTTTGAGTTTGTTTTGAGATTTACGTAAGACTCTACCTATGGACTGTAAGGTTCTAATTCTAGACTTACTAGGTGAAGCAAAGATAATGTTGTGGAGATTTTTGATATTGATCCCAGTTGAGAAAGTTCCGAATGAAGCAACTATGATTGCATTGGATTCCTCTTCTGTAATTCTCCTAACTTCTTCTCGCTCCTCTGTGTCCACACCTCCGTGAACAAAGAAAACTTTACGTTCGTTAGTATTTATGAGGTTATATAAGACCTCTCCGTGTGCTGCTACCCGACTAAACAAGATTAAAGTATTACCTTTCAAGTCCAGTGCTAGGTTTCTTATAAACTTATTTCTCTTTTCGTGTCCTATCAAGTATTGAATTTCATCCTCATACACATCAAATTTTTGTGGATCATGCTTGAGTAGAAGCACTTTGATACTGAGTTTTGCTAGGAAACCCTTCTCCTGTAATTGTTTAGTGTCCACGATTTTATAAGAGGGTCCGAATAGACCTTCAAGAACCCACTTATGAGTTTGAGTACCATCGAGTGTACCCGTAAATCCGTACCTATACTTCGTGTCATACAGTTTTGTCATTATACTTACTAATGATTTAGACTTAAACTGATGTGCCTCGTCCCCAATTATTACAGAAAACCTCTCAAACCACTTCTTAGGTAACTTGTAAATTGATTGCCAAGTTGATATAATAACATTCTTCTGACTCAACAGGTCTTTACCTGCATAGATTCTATGACAGTTCTCCTCGACATCCCATCCATAATCTATAAAGTCCTTATACATCTGTTCTACAAGAGACGTAGTAGGAACAACAATTAGTGTTGACCTATCATAAGATGCATGGTATCGTGTAATTGCATAGATCATCAAGGACTTACCAGATCCTGTTGGTGATATGATCAGTCTTCTATTCTTTTGTAATGCATCAAATACACCCTCAATCTGATAGTCTCTCGCCTTGTACTTCGAGATTGCCTTTAGATAGTCCTTTACCCCCTCATATGAAATTGATTCCGTCTCTTCGTATGGCAGTCCGTAGTACTTGGAGTTCTCAAATTCAAACTCGTAATTATATCTCTTGCAAAAAGAAGTAACCTTATCTAAGAGTCCAACATATATTTCTTGCTTCTGTAAATTATATAATCTTATCTTACCATCCCAATACTTACTTCTGTACTGTGGCATGAACTTTGCACCAGGCACGTCAAATGTAAATTCATCTGACAATTCATGCCTAATATGTGGTTCACAATCTATGTGAAGAAAAACTTCGTTCTTCTTCTTTATAACAAGATCAGCCATAACCTGATGAGAATCTACGCCACTCAATTGCATTCTTTATTTGGTAGGTTCTATTTGTGATCTGTCTCAGTATCTCTTCCAAGAACTTTAACATGGTATCGTAGTATTCAATCTTCAGTTTAGTCTTACTCAGTTTCTTATCTGAGTCAAGATATAACTTGAGGTCATCTTTATCTCTGACCTTGTAAGGAAAGGGTTCTTCAGCATATACTTGTGCTGTTGCTTTCCCTGTGTAATACTGTCTACGATCTAATAGCATAGAACTATACACCTGCTCATCACGCTTTCGCATGAGAAGTATTGTATTATATAGCTCGTAATACTTAGCGTGTAATTGTGGTATTCTTAGCGACTCACTATCCAATTCATCTTGATTCATTTTGGAATCTGCATTCCACATGTCTTGTATCCCTTCTATAGATAAAGGATTAGACTTTCTTTCCATTGACATCGATCACATCATATATGGTATATTTGAAAGAAGCTTCAGCAGTATAGTATGTCTGCTCATCTGCAGTGGCATTAAAAGGAACACCAGATAACTGATAGGGGAATAAATCCCTAAACTTTATACTTACTGTTGGGTTGAAGTTACTACTCAATACTTGTATTGTAGCATCAGATCTCTCATTTGAGGGATCATTAGGGTTATCTACTTGTATTTTGTTATTTAATAACTCACTATATTGATTGATAGACTCAGGAAATCCCAGTGATGTCATCCACTGATATAACTGAAGATAGTTTTCCATATCTTCATCAACCATAAAAGTAATTCTTAGATCATCATACTGTAACTTATCACCTGGTACAGGAATATCTCTTAGGTAGTTCGCTTGATTCGCTACACCTAGTGTAATCTGAGGTAGGTTAGCAGAATTGCAAAGGAAATCTACCTTTGGACATCTATTGAGGATAAATTTGAATCCAATAATAGATAAAAAATTTCTATTTGAAACCTGTTGCAGTTTCATTGGGTGTCCAACACCCTGTCGTACAGGCATTATTATAATTACTTTCTTCTATTTATTGCCAATATTCGTCTAGTATATCAAAAGTTTTATTGAGGTATTCGTCTGCACCTCTGCATTCCCACTCTCCTTTCTCTCCAATCTCACACTTGTAGTGTAATTCTCTTTTGAGTTGCATGAGTTTACTGGTCATAGCAACCTTGTCTAGTCTGCCATTCATCTTCTTTTAGTTTTGACGTATTCCAGAACATCTTCCCTAATTTGCATTAGTTCATAAAAGCAGTGTTGATTGTGTGCACAACTTCTAAGTGTATGATCTGGTTTGTGTACTGATTCTATGTATAAATCCAGTGCACGATTGAATTTTTCTGTTTTTGTTTCCTGATTTATAATACTGTTTTGATCTTTCATTGCTGACATTGCTTTCAATATAATTTAGCATAAAAAAAACCCACCTGCAAGAGGTGGGTTCTGAGTATATAAGCGACTCGCTTACATTAGGTTGAGTACCTTTACTCTTCTGTAGTATCTATTGCTGTTAGCAGTGATTCTACCAAGACCTTGAGTTGTACCTTCAGCAAATGGGTTGGCGACCATACCATATCTGGTCTTGAAGCCAATCTTGGGCTGGAAGGTGTCTTGTCCAACTGCTCTTACCATTTGTAGAGGAACATATGGGCAATAGAATAAACCAGCGTCATAAGGTGAAGTACCTTTGTAACCCATAACGTAGTACTGGTTAGCGTCTAAGTTAGCAGCGAAAGGATCGATGTAAACTTTGTATCTACCGTTTAATGTACCAGCGAATGTGTTACCTGTGTCATCAACAGTCAAGTTGCTGTTTAGTGCAGGTGTATAATCTAACTGACCTGCTGCTGTTAGTGCTGATGCTACGTCTGCAGAACATAGGATGATGTTACCCTTTCCACGACGAGTTCTTTGTGCGATTGCGTTAGCATCTCTTTCAAGTTGGAAGATCATTCCTTTGAACTTCTCAACCATCCATCTTCCGTTTGAGTCTGTGTCTAGGTCAAACGCACCAGTGTTTGCTGTGTTTGTTTGTGCACCAGCTTCAGCAGACTTGTAGATAGTTCTAATGATCTCTCTATTGATCTCAGCAAGGATCTCAGTAGATAAGATATTAGCAAGTTCTGCTTCTGCATCTAGACCATGAATTGCCTTCAAGTCTTGTGCTAGTTCTAGACTGTACTCTGCCTTGAGAGCTCTTGACTTTGCAGTCACAGATATCTTCTCAATGCTGAATGCCATCTCACGGAAGTCGTTAGATGCACCGTCTCCGAGTGTCTCTAAGTTCTGTGTCTTGAAACCTTGTCCTGTGCTGTATGCATTGTTAGCACCACCGTTCAAGATAGATGGGTTTGAACCGCCTTGTGCAGTTGTACCGAAACCAACGTCGCTATCTCCATCAGTTGCTCCTGTGTAGTCACCCTGTGTGAGTGATGCAGCAGAGTTCTGAGCAGAGAATGCTGAATCTGGTTCGTTGAATAATGCTTCTGTTCCGTTCTGATTATCGAAGCGACTTCTCATCGCAAAGATAAGACCAGTAGGTCCGTTCATTGGTTGTACACCAGCAAGGTCGTATGCCACCAAGTTAGGCATAGATCTTCTGATCAATGAAATTAGAACTGGGTCGAAACCAGCAACAGGTCCACCTGTAGCAGCAGAACCAGAGAAACCTGGATTACCTGTGCCTGATGGGTCTGTGTTTACTGTAGGAGGTGCTTCTGATAAGAATGCTCTCTCCTCTCTTAAAAATCTTTCTTGGTTTTCTAGAAGTTGTGCAGTAACCGCTTTTCTATGAGTGTCCTGAATCTTATCGATTCCTTCTGCTTCTAAAAGTGGTGCCCACTTCTTCTGGAGTTGTCCAGAATTAAACATGATTGTTATTCCTTAATTGGATGTGGTTTTAGTTAATCTATTGGAACTTAGTCAGTGCCTGAATGTAAGCATCCATTGCTGGAGTTGTCTCTACTACAGGTGCTTCTTCAGAAATGACTTCTGGGTTCTCTGTCGCTGCAGGTTTGGTGAAATAACCTTCCTTCAACGTTGAGAGTTTGTCCCTGTACTGTTCTTCGCTTTCAAACTCAACACCTTTAGCAAGATCAGCAAGTTTCTCTTTCTGAGAAAGTGCTAGTCCATTACTTACTTCATCAAGGATGTTGTCGGAGACAGATGCAGATAGACGCTGAGTTAGAGCGACGTTGCTGTCAATCTGTTCGTTGAGTTTATTCTCCATTTCATCAAGTTTAGTGACCATTGCCTCAAGTACATCATATTTCTCTTCAGGGATTGATACATAATGTTCTTCAAAAAGTCCTTTGAGACCTGTCATGAAGGATTCAGAGAGTTCCCCTCTGATTCCTGTTTCGACTTGTAACGCATTCTCGTTGATCCATTCGTTTGAAACGTACTCTAGATAGGAATCAACACGTTCAGTCAACTCTGTACGAATATTGCTAACTTCTTCAGTTAGTTTATCTTCGTACTGAGTTTCTAGATTGCTTTTGACTGCTTCAATTTTTGATTTGATTGCTGCCTCAAAAATTGTTTTTGTCTTTTCTTTGAATTCTGCAGATAGTTCCTCACCTTCTAATAATGCTTTAACATCATCGTCAAGGTTGAGTTCTAATTCTTGAACTTCTGCAACGATAGGTTCTTCGGAAACTACTTCCTCACCTTCTGGCTGTGTCTCTTCGTTAGCACCACGACCATATCCTGTGCTCTTCAAAGCAGCAGGTCCAGGTAACTGAACTGTACCAGCAGTTCCCTTAGTTACAGGATTACCTGCTTGACTAAACTCTTTTGATGGAGTTTTTAACTTATTGGAGTCATCTGTTGGTGAATTGTTGGTAGGTGTTGGACCTCCTAAGTCCTCTACACTCGCACTACCAGCATCGGGTACATAATTTGGAGCCTTTGGCATTGGGTCTGCTTTCGCTGCACCCTTAGTAACCTGGTTCTCCATTTCATGTAGTTGTTTTTTCGCAGCCATTGGTTAATTCCGTATTTTTCCTTAGAATTTTCTGTTATTATTTAGACAATTATAGATCTGACAAGAACTTTTGGAATAATCTTAGTCGATTTTCTTGAAGTGTCCTTGAATCTACGAGGGTATTTATCTCCTTTTTAATCGCCTCAGTTTTCTTTTCACGCAAAACTGATCCTTCCCATACCCACTCTTTACCTTCCATCACACCATCTACAAAAGCGTCTGGTGCACTGGGATCTGCAACTATGTCTGCAGCAGTAGCAAGCATAAAATCTTCGCCAACATAAGAAATACCTTCTTTGTTCACGATGGATCCCATACCTCTTGATGATACACCAAGTTTTACTCCATCTGCTAAGAGAGATTCAGCAATTTTTCCCATCGGTGTGCTCAAGATTTGTGCCTTACCTATAAAGTTATTACCTTCCTGTGTAAGAGCGACAATCTTGTGAGATACTCTGTCAAGATTTATCTGTGGTCCGTCTGGATGTCCTAGTTCTCCTAGTGCACGTCCTTTAGATACAAATGCCTCATTATATCTCTTGACCTCATTCATCATGGTATTGATAGGATAGCAACGTTTGTTGCGGTTCACTACCTCTGCCTGTAAGAAAGGACCTTGAATATAAAGGGTCTTCTTGCCATCTTTTTCTTCAGTAAGAATATCTACTGATTCAATTTCTTCAGAAATTAACTTCATCCTATCCCTACCTCCTTTAGATGTAATGTGCATCCTGATGCTGTCTCAGGTGCTAATCTGAATATCACAGATTTAGATAGCACTGCTGCTCCTGTAAAATCTGCTAGTGATGATGTGTCAGCATTGACTGTAAGAGTTGTCTTATAGTCATTGTTCCTTTGAGGATCTGACTTTGCTGTAACTTCTACATGTGCGATTGTACTATTGTATGTACCAACTGCAGATCCAGAGAGAGTTACGAAGTCTCCTACTCTAATCTTTGTATCTGTATGGTCAACAGTAATAACTGCAGATGCTGCTTTACTTATAGCTGATACTGGTGCGTTTGCTGGATGTCCGTAACGATATAGGAATGAATCCCCTTTCGCTACATGAAATGATCCAACACCTGCTTGGTTAGCGGTATTGCAAACTGCAATATCACCTGCTGCTTTCGCATCTGAACAAACAACGTAAAGTACACCTGTCTTCACAGTTTGAGCAGACGTTACAGCAGAAGTTGCGTTTGCACTACTTACCGTTCCAATATCTGTTACTAATTTAAGTGGTTGTGATGCACTCATTCTTCTTCCTGTTCAGTTTCTTGATCTATTGAAGCGTCCACTTCTGTTTCTGCCTGTGCCACTGGTTCCTCTGCTTCTACTTCTGGTTCTTCTGGTTGGTCACCAAATAATCCAGCCGCAACATCAGGTGTCAGGGCATCAACTCTCGCTGCCGATTTAACAAGGAGTGCTTGCTTGATAGCATCAGATACTTCCGATGAAGGTGCATCTGTACCTACAAGGTCTACAATTTCAGACGGTTCCATAAAATAATTTTAAATAAACACTTAGTGTTATTTATATCTTCGCCTTCTTGATATCTATTCCTGGTGCTTCAGTTGCCCCTTCTCCTTTGGCATTTGCCACATCTGGTTCTTTTGGAGTCTTACCTAATGCTTTGGCTGCTTCTATATCAGCGTCGATTCTACCTTGAACCATTTGGTTCTGCGTATCTAATGGGACTCCAATTCCTGATGCATTTTCTTCCTCCATCTCTTGTGTCATTTCTTCTATCTCTTCATCTGTCTGACGTAAGACTTTACGCTTGACGTAATCTCTAGAATAGTATGTGCCGATGTAAGGTTCGATTGCAACCATGATGTTCAATCTTTCAGTCATCAACTCATGATCTTTGAGTTCTGCAAAATGATTATCATACTTATAATCAAACTGTATGTGCTCTGCCATCTTCTCGAAATCTTCGGGAGTGACAATGTTCTTGAGTATAAGTTGAGTCTTGAGTAGATCAATGAATAAACCACTGAATCTCTTTCTCAGTCTACCAACAAACTTACTGAACATAAGTTCGTCTCTTAGTATCTCTGATGATCTACCTAGATTGAATCCATCATTAGCACCAATACGTGACTCAGGTACGTTTAGTGAACGATATAATTTCTTCTGGAAGTAATCAATATCAGTCAGTTCACCTAAGTTCTGTCCACCAGGCAGTGTAGTAATCTCAGTTCCTCTTCCACCCTCTCTTCTAGGTAACCAGAAATCTTCAAGCATAGACATGAACTTCTTGTCATCCTTGATCTCACCAGTGTTAGCATCATATACTAACTTGTTTCTATAGCGAGACATTACATCACGAAGGTATTGCTCTGCCTTTACCTTTGGTAGATTACCAACGTCAATATAAAATATTCTTCTTTCTGGTGCTCTCGATAATCTGTAGATAACAAGAGAGTCCTCAATCATACGTAACTGATTAAGTCCTTTGATTGCCTTGTGAAGATAAGAGAGAGTAAGTTTTTTATTCCTATCTACTAATCCAGAATGTACATGAGTTATAGAATCTTTTGCTATTTTTATACCTTTACCTGCAACTGAACCATACTTCTGTGCCATACCTTGAGGATAGTATGTGTAGAATTCTTTTACTTCAGCATCTCTGACAGCAGTTGTCTCACCTGCGTATGGTAAAACAGGTATGCCTTGTGTGCCTTTAGGTCCTCTATCTTTCTTCTGTACTCTCATCAACTTGAGTTTGAGAGAGTCAATATATCTTACTTCCTGTATACCTTCGTCTGGTTTTTGTACGTCAATTACCTTATGATAATATAATCTACCATCTACATACCAGTTTCTGAATATCTCATGTGCTTTTTTATCGAACTGCAATAAGTCCTTGACTCCCTTAAACTCTTCTCTTATAACCTTTCTCATGTTTTCACTAACAGGAAGATTATCAAGATTGATTTCTACAGGACTATCATTACTGTCAGATACAATCGCCTCATTTACAACATGCTCAATCGCTGTGTCACACTCTGGATGAAGTGACATATCACGATATCTTTTTATTACATCAAACTCTGTACGGAATACTCCTTCTATATCTACATACTGACCATAAAAACCACTGGACAGAAAATAATCAGCCCCGTCCTCATTATTCTGAGGAACAGGACTGACAATATTCTTATTCTCTTTGTTGGGTTCGGGTAGCCCAAACCCAAAAAGTTTTGCCATAATTATATTTTACTGTGTTGACCTATTTATTATACTACAGAATCGTTAGAATTGCCATCATATGCTTCCCACCACTGGACTTGGAGGGTAACTTGGAATTCTTCGATTACATCTGCTGTATCGTATGATAGTTCTACAGGACTTACCTGACTTGGCCAGCAACCATGCATTTGATATCTTCTGAGCACTGGTAGTGTAGCACCACTATTTTCTCCTCTTGTATTGAGGTCAGTAGATGCACGACCTAATTGGTTTACAATCCAGTCTGCAAAATAATCAGATGGGTTGATTGTACCAGATCCGTCGGATACTTTGATGATGAAGTTTGACCATCTTTCAAATGCTTCTCTAAGTTTGAAGTCTCCATCGTTGATGACTGTAATTGTCCATGGGTCGAATCTTCTGTCACCTGCCACCTTGAGTTGTCTTCCTCTAAAAGGAACGACTACTTCAGCGATGTTTGATGCGGGTAACTGTGCACCCTTGATCATCATTCTGTGTCTTGTATTCTCAATCTCTTCATCGAAAATACCTACACCTGAAGGGAAGTCCATCTCAACCTCAAAGAGGTTTGGACGAGCACCACCCTGTACCAACCTTGATTTGAAAGAGTCAATTGACCTCTCATTATTTGGTATGGAAAAAATGTTTCTGTCTAATGCCATAATTGTGTGGGTCTCCTATTACACAGTTCCTACAACTTCACTGAAGGAAACTCCAGTTCTTGTAGCAACAAATGTTAGACCAATGAAGTTAATTGATCTTGCTGGTTTGATGAATATGTCAGCAAGGAACTCATTGCGGTCTATTACATCAGGTGTGTTGTTTGTATCGTCACAAACAAGTAAGAAGTCTTGAATACCTCTCTTTGCTTGTACGTCACGTAAGAATGGTTCAACGATATTGACAAAGTTTTGTCTAGTTCCAGCATCGTTGAGTTCAAAGAGCACTGACTTAGCAGCGTTCTCTATTGATTTCTCAAGTGTGATAAACAATCTTCTAACGTTGATTCTATCGAATGCACTCTCAACTGCCATTGCAGTCTTGTCACCGAATAGAATTACACCGTCGCCAGGTCTTGAGATAACTGGGTTGATTCTTTGTGAATACAACTGATCTCTCGCATCTTGGCCAGGATTGAATGCCAACTTGACTGTGAAGTTTAGTCCACCTCTTACCAAACCTGCTGGTGAGAACCAAGGGAACTGATCTCTATCTGTTCTTACACATAGACCTGCTATGTCTGCTGATATTGGGATGTAAACAAACTTCTTATTGAACCTATCGTAAACGTACTGGTAACCAGTATCGAATATTGCATAAGATGATGCTGTGACAGGACCAAAGAAACCTAATACATTTTTGAGTTGATCTGCAGGGTCAGCAACGTTGACTGTTGACGCTCTGTTTGGTGAGATGAATGTAATACAATCTTTTCTCAACTCACAGATCGAAATCAATTTGTTTGCTTTCGCCTGTTCTTCTGCTTGACTTCCGTGTGCACTACCTTGTAATAAGAATCTGATGTCGCTGTTTACGTCATCATTGAACTTATCATATGCATTTAGAATATCTCCTAGTGGAGGATTGTAAAGACCAATTCCAGTGTAGTCTCTGCCTGATTCTAACTTATAACCTGCATTACCTATTGAGGAGAACTTATTGTTTCTTGCTTCTTGTCCCCATGAACCAGCTGCGTCTGTAACTGCTGTGAATCCAGAAGAATAACCTGATGCTGTAACGACTGTACCATGATGTGCATCGTCTGCAGCAGTTACATGTTGTCCAGACCAGATGTACTCTGAGTTGGATGCAAGGAAGTTCTTATAGTAGATTGGTGCTCCACCTATTCCTTGAGCATCAGATGCTTTGGATAGATTTCCAAACTTCTCTACGATAGATCCTGGTTCCTCTGTGAGTTTACCATCAACATCTACAACCACAACGTTTACTGCGTCGTTTCTACCGTTTCTAGATCTTGTAAAATTACTGTCTTTCGGCTTGTTGAGTACTGCTCTCCATTTTACTGTGGTTAGGTCTGTTCCACCATCTGCCACACTTGTAAGAATGTTCTGCTGATCGTACCAATCAACCACTACATGTGAAGGAGATCCACCTGCTGATGAAGCAACGTTTGTTCCTGAAGCGTTAGTAAAGTAAATACCAGTTCCGTCTTTGAACTCGAACTGTGAGTTTGATTGATAGTCAACCAAGGTCTCTGTACCACCAATAACTGTACTTACAACCTTGACATCAACTGTAGTTCCAGACTTACCAGCAACAATTCCTTTTAGAATTCCGCTTGCAGCAGCAGTAGTACCAACACCGACTGTGACTCCAGTCAATGCTTGAGTAATACCTGCTCCAACAACAACATCAGAAATGTCACCACCTGTAAATGTTGGTGTGACTGTCTGGTCAGCGAAGTTGTCAATGATCGCTACCTTGACTCCGTTATTGTAGTCGCCAGGATATTTACCTGCGAAATACCAAGTTGTGTCGTCTTGTTTGTTGTTGTTCCAATCATCGTAGTTCTCAACTTTAAGTGAACTACCGTAGATACCACCCAATGCAGAGGTGTTCACACCAGCGTTTGCATTGTTTAGATCTCCACCTGCTGATCTTACTACGTCTAATTTTCCACCGTATGAAAGAAAATTTGCTGCAGAATACCAGCACTCGTAATGCCTATCAGTTGTTCCGACACCAGGTGTGCCGAATACATCTATTAATTCTTTCTCGTTGTTTATTCTAGTAATTTCATTGACAGGTCCTCTTTTAAAAGGAGCAGCTAAACCCGCAACGACGTTTAGACTGAAATCCACAGCCCCACGGGTTAAATCAACTTCTCTTACTGAAATACCTGGAGATGCTAATCGAAGTGCCATCCTAACTCCCTACAGTACCATAACTTTTGACTGAAACTATTTAGAAAAACCAGTATTTATGTATAGTTTCTAACGGAAACTCCACTTATATCTGAATAGTTTTTAGAAGGTTGTAAAGATTTCAAAACCTCGGTTCCCCACCTACCCGATGTTATCTGTAAAAATTTTATACCGTGCTCTTTAGCAATACGCTTACAATGATCAACATCCTTTTCATTATAATTGAACACAATGTATTGCCACTGTGTCTTGACACCAAAAGAAGCACACCTCAACATAATATCGTATAATTTTTTTCCATCTTGATTTACTCTGTACTTGTTACTATCCTGTGGCAGACCATCAATAGCAAATATCCACTCTACATTTTTACCCATAGACATCATGAAAGATTTTGTCCACCATATTTTTGGTTTGACTGCCACAGCAGTCTGCACTACTACTTTTCTATTCTTCCTTATGCATATTGCTAACAACTCATGAAACTTTGGATGTAGTGTGGGATCTGACACCTGACCACAAAATGTTATTGCTTCAAAAAAGTCTGCAATCTTCTCCATGTCAGATAGAGTAATATCAAAACCAGGTACATGTTTGAATTTTTCTCTAGCACAACCAGGACATTTATTAGTGCATCTATTAGATATATCTAAGTTGATTCCGTACATGATCCACAATAATGATGACAAACATTAGGAGCATTTTTTGGATTGTTTTTTATAGTATCAAAAAAAGATTGCCACTCCTCTGATTGTATTATATCATTAATTGAATCTATATTCTCTACCTTGAATTTTTCCTGAACAAGTTCTGGTATGAGATCCATATTTTCATGATCCATCCAACAGCATGGCAGTAAGTACCCAGTAGCACTCCACCCCAAGAACCCCCACTTATCTAAACACTTAGGTGTAATCATCCATTATATTCCCACATGTAGGATCTATCTCCATACTCATCTGCCTTCTTCCATCTGTCACCTTCGGCATCTACCACCTCGTCATCCTCAAGTCCATCAAGCACAAAACCAAATGGTGCCATGTCTTGTTCTATAGCATTCTTTTGTTCTTCATATATTCTCTTTCTCACATCAGAATCAGTCATCTCTTTAAAATAGTCTTGTGCAACTAACCACGAGAATATAACCAGACACATAGCAAGGTCATCGTTACATCCATCTTCAGCCTCAAATGATTGTTTCTTAGAAATAAACGTAGTAAGTTCACTTATGATATTATAATCACAGAACGTCAGTTTGTCCTCTTCTATCAAGGTCTTCAGGTTTGAACAACCTATCTTCTTGGTTGTTGTGCTCATCTTGACACCCAACTGTGTTTTTACACCAGAGAATCCTGATCCTACAATCTGACCAGCACGTCCTCTCATTGCAACCATGAGTAAGTTTTCATACTCTAAGTCATAGAATAATATAGAAGCAACCTGATCACCAATATCATTTACCTCACATAGTACATAAGCATCGTTGTACGCTTTACCTACATCTTGAATGATAGAGGGAAAAAGCATGGGTTTGACTTGATTGTCTCTATAGGTAGCAACGACTCTATAAGGAAACTCTGTAATGTCAGCTACTATAAAAGCACTGTAATCTTTTCCTACACCTCGTGCTACGTCAACAGTAACAATATAATCTCTACCCTTGAATGGTCTTTCGTATACTGATAATTTACCATTTTGTTCTACAGGTGTCTCATACACCAGTGCCTTTAATTTTGCTGCACTGATTAATGTATCAACAGATCCTAAAAATTCACACTCGAACTCAATAGCAAACTGTTGTTTACTTGTGTTTCTTATTGTTTGTTCTTTCCACTTAGCATCTCTACCTGGCACTTCAGACCAGTGAACTTCAGTTGCGACATATTCGTTGTTTCCTCTTTCAGCATCGTGCCACATTCTATAGAAGTGATTCATACCATGTGGTGTAGATACTATTATGACCTTGGTCGATTTACCAGAAGATATAGTGGGATATACAGACGCAAAGAAATCATCTGCCAGATGGTTCTGCACGAAAGCAAATTCATCAAGGAAGATAATGTTGAATGACATACCTCGAACTGCTGATGCTGATGTAGAAGCAGCAATAATTTTAGAACCGTTCTCTAGTTCTAATGAACCCTTGTTCCATGCAACAATTCCCTGTTGCATCCACCTCGGCAAGTTCTCATATGCCATCTGTAATCTTCCGAGCAAATCTCTAGCAGTTGCTGCCTTGTTTGCGAGGATACCGATGTTGACATTATCATTGAATATTGCATAGTGCAAAAGATATGATACCACTGTCGTTGACTTACCAGTCTGACGTGGCATTTTACAAATGTTGAATCTGTGTTTATGGAAATTCTTGATTAACTTCTTCTGATACTTGTACATGTCAAAGGATACCAATCCCTCGTCCACGTTTACAATTTTTATATGTTTCTCAGTAAAATATACTGGGTCACTCTTACATTTCAAGAACTCTACAATATGTTCTTCAGTAAATTCTTGAGTTGTGTTTGCCTTTTTTAGATTCGGATTACCAAGATAGATGTCACTTGTAGGCATTAGTTACTCTTGTAAAGGTATGGATAAAATAAAGTCTGTAAATGTTTTCTGTTCTTTGACACTGAATGATGTTTTTCCATATGCCTTATCAATTGCTTCGATACCATCTTTTATGCGATTTTTTCCTTTCTTCTTTTCTTTAGGTACGTCTTTCTTAGGTTCATCTTTTGGTTTATCTGCTTCTGGATTTTTCTGTGGGTCAACTTGACTCTTACCCTTATTTGTTATCTCATCACCCTTAGATTTTTTAGGATACTTTACACTTGGTGTGCTTGACTTAGAAGTCATTGTAGACTTTTTAGATTTAGCAATATCTCCACCAACTTCTGTTGCCTTTACGTCAATAGTAGGACCTGATTTTGGTTTTACTTTCTTTGCTACCTGTGCAGATTTCTTTACCTCACCACCCATGACTTTAGGGTTGACAACTTTTGAACCAGACTTTGCAACCTTGCTACCTGCTTTTACAACCTTACCAGCACCTTTTGCTACTGCCATCGCTGCCTTTCCAACAACAGCAAGAGCACCTTCTTTCATCTCTTTTTTCTTCTTTATCCTCTTTAATGCTGAGTCTAGTCTGTCCATGTCACTATGATTCCTTACCTATATTTAGTGAGATGTGATCTGCGATTATTTTATGTCCTTGTTTATTTGGATGACCACCAGATCTCGTATCACTTTTTTTGTATTTTCCTTGACAATAGTTTTCTGGGTTTTTTATTCTTGTGCCAATTAAATCAGTCAAGCATGTGAGTGGTTTCTTATCCATGTTGCGATACCATGATGATTCTATTTTCATGACTTCTCTTTTGATTGTCACAAAATAATATTTTATATTTTTTGATTTGAAATAATTTTCAAGTAAAAATTTATTTTTATGAAAATTTGCCACATGTAAATTATCATTATGTAGATGCTCATAATATATTTTTGACAATTGCTTTGTATAACCATTTTTTAATACGTTACCTATACTAAGGTAATCATAAGCATCTCGTGATGACTGACGTATCTCTGTTCTTGATGGTTTTGTAAATTGTATTACTGCTAAATCAACCTTATTATTCTCACAATGATCTAATGTCGTACGTAAAATACTATCATTTGATTTACCATTTTTACCCAAATTGATATGGTCTTTACCTATCAATGTAGAAAATCTATCTTTCTCAGGATTATCAAGTTCGTCACCATAAGTCCAAGAACATCCATCAAATAAGATCATTCATTATTTTTATTCTTTATTATCTAGTATACCTTTCTTGAGCATCTTTTGAAGATCTGATGTGCTACCCACAAACATGGTATTGTTGGTTACATTTTTAGGACCTTGATCTTCTTCTAATGCCTTCATTTTTTTCTGTAGATCTACTATCTTATCAGTGACATCTCCAACATGCTTTATTAATTGACCTGCAACTTCATATGCTCTTGGATGCTGTGAGTCCTGACATACATCAAGAATACCGTTCACTGCCTCCTGTCCTTTCTCTACAAGATTATATAACTGTGCACGACTATACTCATAGTCTTGTTGTGGTGCATCCCCACTAACTTGCACAACCTTCTTTTTAGGTTTGATGCGTTCTGTAATTTCTGCTTTGACTTCTAGTGCTTTGTCAATAGCGTCATAGTTTTCCATTAGTTATTCTCTACATCCTGTCCTTGTTGAGGACTGAAGGTTTGACCATCTTCACCGAAGAACGATCTGGTTTCACTGAATCCAAAATCATCACCGACTTCAATAAGACCTGAGTCAACAGCATCTACCTGACTTACAACAGCACCATCAAAGTGCTCTGTAATCGCAGATCCATACTGTCCTCTCTTGACGATAATGTTATTACCATCGATCTCTGTAATAAACATTACTTCCTTATCTATCTCAATATATGTCTTAGTAGAGAGAGATGCAGCAGAATTGACTCTGACAAGAGTTTTCGTTTTATCCACACTTGCAGTTATATTTGTTGCTGTATCATCATTATAATCTTTAGTTGCTGTAGGTGTAACAGTATATCTTTGTGCTCTAGGTGCTCTGATATTAGTTGAGTAGTCGATTTGTACTTTCTTGATTACACCCTGCTCATCAGTCGGAACCTCTTGATAAAAATATGTCTTACATACGAAGTCTAGATCATACTGTATAAATCTACGAGTAGAAAAATCTCCTTCATACTCATCAACAAACGATACATTTCTAAGAGTGAATGGTATATCTCTTTTCTCATCAGCACCCTCAAGCATATTAACAGTAACCTGATAAGATGGTTGAAAGAATGGTAGTATCTGTTCAATTATTTGTAGTGCATCATCTTGCAACTTACATGCAAAACTCATTCTAAAACCTATGTCATATGGCACAGGTAAAAACATTTTCTTTACTTTCTTTTTATCACCTGGTGTTGCAAAGAAAAACTTTTGTATAGGCGATGCTTTTCTTGATGAATCGTAAGTATATGATTGCAACTCAAATGATATTCTAGGTAATGTTATGGCAACATTATCATCAAAGTTTCCTTGCTGTTCAATACGTGCCAAAAATCTTTGCATAGGTCCGTATGCAATCGGAACCTTTACTGTGCTGATAGATCTTCCATCAGAAGCAAATTTTTTGATATTAATATTATTGAATAACGTACCGAATGCTATTACTGACTTTCGGATAGTTTCATTGTAGAAAAAATTACCTAACATTATACTTCACCAAATGGGTTGATCTCTGTAAAGTCTAAGATTGAACTATCTGAGAAAGTTTGAATCTCATCACCAGAGTTTACAACGTCGTCATCGTCATAATTGATATTATTTAGAACGTATGCAGCACCTGCTGTATTAGTAACTGTTTCACCAACAGAGAACTTATCAGATAGGTTACGTGCAAGGAGTTTTCCAGTAGTAACATTCCAGTCTGTAACGAATGCTGTGGTGAGAGATGATTGCCCAGTAATAACATCTCCGTAATGATATGTACCAGATCCGATTGTAGATGCAGCACCGATTGTAATTGTTGGTGCGACTGTGTATCCAAAACCACTGTTGCTGACTTCGATTCTTGAAACTTGTTTTGTAGTTGTATTGATAAACGCTGTACCAATAGCAGTTGTACCACCTGTAGGTGCAGGGCTGAATGTGACTGGAGGATTCATTGAGTACTGAGATCCAGCAGATGTGAGGGTTATAATACCAACACTACCTGTTGTGGCAATACCTGCAGAACCTACTGCTCCTGAACCATTTCCATCATCGGTTAAGAATTGTACCGTTGGAGACATAGTATAACCAAAACCTGGATCAGTTATCTTGATAGATGTTACTGATAAAGTCTTGAAGTTTGATGTTCCGAAGGAAGTTGTCAATGCAACTGCTGTTGCGGTTCTACCAGTACCTACTGGTGCAGCTATCTGTATAGTTGGTGCATTTGTATAACCTGTACCACCAGATACAACATCGATCTTATGAATACTTCCTGATGCTAAACTGGTAATTGCTGTAGCAGTTGAACCAGCAGCAACCAATGTCATTGTGACATTATAACCTGCAGTTCTAAAGTCATCATCAACTGTATCTAATCCAGTATTGATTTCTTCTTCCCCATACTCGAATGGTTCGAGTGTCAATTGATAGGTGTAATTCTTTCTAAGTTGATAGAAGTCTACAACGTCATCTACGTACTTAATTTCAAATAAAATATCTCTCAGTGGAAAATATAAAAGATCGCCCTCCAAGGGTCTCTCAGGATCTTTAGAGAGTCCTGTCACTCCATCTAACAATGGCATGATGTACTCTTTATATCTTTCTTGCGATATCAACACTTCCATATTGGCTGTTGATCTTACACCAAATTTTGTTAGTAAATTATATCCCGAATCAAATCCTTCGTATGATTTTATATACCCTTCAATTGGAAATGCTCTGTCAAACTTTGATGTTGTAACCTCTCTTAAGATAGTTTTTGTATTCACAAAGATACGTGGCATATAGACAAACTCTATGCCATGTATAGCAATAGTCTCGTTTGCAAGATCCTGTAAGAGTCTTTGCTCACCTTGACTACCTTGTAAAAAGAACGGGTTTAATGCCATTAGACTCCTTTCAGAGGATTACTTTTACCCATACGGATTCCTCTCAACTGTCTCTTGAGAGGATTGGTTTCAGTGTCGTCAATAATTTTCAAACCTTTTACCATATCTCCTATGCTAATCGGTTCTCCAACCCTTTTGACGAATCCACTGCCTTCCATGAATTGCTTGAATGTTTTCATTATCCTATAAAGTCTAGTGGTGGTAATTCGTATTCTGTAGTCATCTTATCTTCAAGTGCTTGTATTTCAGCAACACCATCCTCGTATATCTGTCTACCATTCAGTTCAACACCACCTGGTAATTTGACTCCTTGGAATTTTATAAGATTCTGACCCCATTGCTTTTTCAATTTTGCAGTAAAATATCTTTTAACCCATCTATCGTTGTAAACCTTTGGATAATCATTAGGATCTAATACCCTATAACATTCTATGATAAGATAGTCATCATTTTTCATACTACTATAATCACTATCGATGTATAATCTATTCTGTCTTCTGTTAAATCTTATCTGTTTATCTGGGTGTAATATAAAATCTATATCCTCAAGATATCTCTTTGTCTGAGTGTAACTCAATAACTCCATAGAACTAAAGTAATATATCTCGTTCAAAAATAACTGATATGTTATGTTGAACATGTTAGATGCTATCGCACGACTATCTACTTTCCATACTTTCTCAATGCCTATAATACTATCTGGTACTTGTATAAAGTTCTGTGTCTCTTCAAATGAAAATACGGTAGTGCCTATACCTGTTATGTTTACACTTGGAGATGTAGTTGTAGTGAGACCTATTGATGTTTCTTTACCCTCTGCACTGGTTGCCTGTATAGTATCTGTAAAATTCTCTGTTATCTTGTGCTTTAGATACATCTTCTCTACACCGTCCATATGGCGATCTTGATAGAGAGTGAAAACATCGTCTAAGTTATCTTCTATCTGTTCATCAGCTACATTGATCTCTAAGACAGGATAACCCAACTGCCTCTTGCCATATTCAATTAATTCCTGTCTAGTGCTTGGCATTTCTATCTACTTTTTTGTATTTATGCAGTACGTCTGATACAAACATCGACCTCATCACCCACGGTGAGACCAGTTGCATCAGTAAATGTTACAGATGGACTTCCAATTGAATAATCAATTCCACTGAATAATTGGATACCGTTGACATATACTTGCATATTGTCCTCACTTATATCAGTTGAGGTAGGAGTAAAGTTTGTTTGTTGATCTGTAGCAACAAAGGCATCTTCAGCATTATCACAAACTATTTCTACATGTGCTCCCTCTGCACATGGCACCACCAGAGTTACAGGAGCAGCAACACCAAAGTCAGACCCGACTCTTTGTTTTACACCATTGACGAATACTCTAAAGTTTTTCTGGGCTGATAAACTTCCTGAGAGAGGAAATAGTACTTGACCCTGTGTCGCTGTAAAGTATTCCTCATCAATCGTATGACCGAAGTAAACAATTGATACAACCTCAGTACCTGCAGTTATTCCTTCCTCAAATGTGATTGTGGAGTTACTTGATGTTGTAAAGTCTTTTGACGCATTGCCAGCACCTTGTGGTCTTTGCTTTACACCATTTACAAAGACTTGAGTGCTATATGTGCTTGTGCCATCATTGTGTGGGTGTGGAGTGCTGAACGCTGTTTGTCCTTGTGTTGCTGTTTGAATACCTGCAGAGATTGTTGTTGCAGCACCTGTAGCACCACCCCCACCACCTGATAAAGTCTTGAATGAGAGAGAACCCGATCCATCCGTGACAAGAGCTTGGTCTTCATCCCCGTCAGATGTGGGAAATCTGAATCCAGATATCGTTGATATACCAGTCGAATATATGTTTGCATGTATAGCATTATTAGAAAATGTAGCGATACCAACTGATTTTAGATTATCCACCTCAGTGTGACCGTCTACATCAAGACCAGCTGAGAATGTTGCATCCTCACCAACAGTTAAGGCATCTAATGTAGTTGTGCCATCTACATCTAAGTTTCCATTAGCGTCAATGTTACCTGCTATTGTTAGTGAAGATGCCATATCAACAGCACCATCTATATCAACAGCATCTAAATTTGTTGTACCATCAACATCAATATTACCACTTATATCTAAACCTACAGCTGTTATAATTCCTGATAAATTTGCACCTGCTCCTGTGATACCTGCATTGTGAACAAACGTGTTACCTACGTTGTATCCAGTTGAGTGAACAAATACCCCATTACCACCTATCTGAAATCCAGTGGTGGTAATTGTTGTTGCTGACCCTACATTTATTGTATCAGTTGATTCGTCAAGAGTTATACTACCACTACCAACAGTAAGAACACCGACTACTCTGCAATCTCCTCTTACTAATAAACTTGTTGTTGCACCACCTACGACTACTGCAGTAGAACCTGATCCAAATGTTGATATTCCAGTCGCTGCTAAATGCTTTAGATGTCCACCTATCTCTACTATTGATGTGGTGCCATCGTTAATTTCTGTGAAGAGTTTACCGTCATACGTGTTTAGAGCTAATTCACCTAGTTCTAATTGTGCTGCGGTAGGAGCGTTGTTCTGTACAGACGAACGCTTAATTTTTATAACAGGAGATGCCATCAGTTACATTCGGTATATACCTAAAGTCTGACTGTATATACAGTCAAGGATATTTATGTTATAATTAGTCTGTAGGGATTATTATGTATGAAGAGAACACTTGTCGTGCTCACGGGACCTCAAGGGTCGGGCAACCACCTATGGTCAAAGATCTTATCACTTCACCAAGATGTTTTCGGTTGGAAAACGCTGCTTGACAATTATTGGGAAGCACATCGTTTTAGCGAACCCTTTGCAGAGTATTGGAGAAATCCAGAAACACTGCATAAATTCGACTGGTCGCAAAGTCAATATTTTTTTACTTCGATTAGTATCCCGCTTGGCATAGAAAGTAAAGGGACAAAATGGTGTCCAAACGTGGTGCAGTTTTGCACGAATGCAAAGGACTTGGGTATAGATACCAAAGTCTTAGTCATAGGAAGGGATCAAAACATACTAAGGAATCAGCAAAGTAGAATTAGAGAAGAAGCTACTACCAGACATTTCTTAGATCAATTACCTAAATTTGAGAATCCAACATTCTTAAGTTACGAGTTGTTATATTTGTACAAACAAGAGTATTTGAAAACATTAGACATAGGAATACCAATTGCATGGTATGATAAAAGAGTAAATGAAATATTAGAACTTGATGCTAACTCAAAGTATATCGAATATGTTAAAGACAATCCTCTTGATGATGGTAATAAGACTGGAGTTCCCTTTCCATGGAACCCAAACCACCCAGACGCAAAAAAACCTATACTAAAAGATACTGATCATGCGTACGATGAAGGATCGAATGGAAAATGCTGCTAGGATTTGGAAATATGCACTCGGATCATTCTCAGACGACAGAACAAAAGAATATGACAATCACATACTTGTCGTACGGTCTGTTATATTTTTTACCTACCTTATTACTAATTGCTTTATTATTAGCGGAGTAATCCGACACTGGAACGCCAATGAAAAAACTACTGATTGTAACAGGACCTCAAGGATCGGGGAATCACCTATTCGCTCGACTCTTTTCGATGCACCCGAACGTGATAGGTTGGGAGAGTCTACATGATAATTATTGGGTGCCTAGTGACGAAGAACCATTTGCAAGATACTGGGTATATCCCGAAGAACTAAAGTTTCCAGAGGGAAACTTTTTTTGTGCTAATGTTAGTGTGCCTTTCTTCTATGATGGAGTAAGACAAACACCCAAAATAAAAGAGGTTGCATACGAAGCAATCAAGCAAGGTGTACAACCTATTATTGCAGTTATTGTTAGAGATAGAAATATAAACGAGTTACAACAAGTAAGAGTTGGTGGTGAATGTACATTGGATATTGCTACAGAATATTACAAAGACATCGCATGCCACTTTATAGATCATGAAGCATTCTTCTTATACAAAGAAAAGTATATTGAGTATCTTGGTCGTTTGTTAGAATTTCCAGTCATAAAAGAAGGCATCGACAACTTTATAAGCGTCGATGCCAACCATAAGTATGTCTTTCCCTGCAAGAAGCATTGGTTAGACGATGAGATCCGTAAGGGTCGTAAGACCTTTAAACAACGGCTAGAGGAGTAGCAGTGTTCTTATTGCTGATCTCTATAAGATCTTCTCTCATTCTCTCAACAAGTGAAAGTACACGAGACTGAAGTTCTGCACTACCTTCAACTAATTTTGAAAGTGCACGTCCACCTAAGTTTGAGTGGAAACCTTCGTCTTTAGCAATAGTTGCATATCTTGTGGAGATGAATCTATCTTCTACACAGTCTGCCATTTCGTTCCATACTGCTTCTGCTCTTCCTTCTGCTACCAACTGGTATGCAGCAAGTGCAGCAGGGTCTTCTGATGCTTCATACTTCTCAAGAAGTGATGCACCTTTCGCCTGAGGCTTTTCTGCCTCTGCAGCGAATGCAGCAGCAACGTCAAGCTTTTCGCCTGTGATGTGCTCGATTACTTCCTTTACCATACGGAAGTGCTTTGCTTCGTCCAAAGCTTGCTTGCTTAGTAATTCTAAGTCTTTTACGTCTGTAGAAGGATCTGCAGAAGCGACCTGACCAGCGATAGCATACATGTTTTGAGCTTCGTTGACCATGCGTCCACGGAAGTGCTCAACTAGATACTTATCACTTGGGTTGGAAGCGAAAAAACGACGAACATTTGATTTGGATGTTTCAAATAGTTCTTTGTTTCCTTCTTTGATCTTCTTTACGAAATCTGTTCCAGAAAGCATTGTTAATTTACCTTTATCTACGTTGTTATTTAGCATAAACAAAAAAGAGTCGTTTATGACCCTGTTTCACATGTTCAGTTTCAATACACTTTACAGTATAATTGAAACGTGATGCAATATTATTTATCTTTTTTTCTGTCCATGGATACCAAACTATGTCACCATAGTCTGCCCAATCATGTGGTATACCAGGATTAACTCTAAATATTGCTTCTTTCCGAAATAATTTATCTATAATTTCCATCTGATTGTCAATCACGCTTTCATCACCAAAATTTATAGACCCAAGAGCAAGCACTATATCAAACTTCATAGTGGTACTAAGTTCTTCAAGGGGTAACTTTATGTCAGCACTATTGTTATATGGATCTACACCTATGAGTTTATGAATTTTTCCTTTGAATTTATTATACCCACATCCAACATCTAAGACACTAGAAGGTTTCTGAGCATTAACATAATCGACCAACTGATAGCCAGAATACTCAAGAGATTCAAAATTTTGGTCTTTCCAGATTCCACTAAAATAAGATTCCATTATGCAAAGTCTATAATATCCTGACAATTATAAAAACCTATTGAGGTGTCCCAACTAGGTGCTAGTGTCAATGCAGGTCCTATGCAATAGTTTCTTATGTATGCAAGATACTCCTTCTGCCCATTTGCATCCCACTCAAACCCTAACTTATCTAAGAAGTGTCTAGTTGGACAAGTTATAAAATTTGGTTTTATTGCTTTTCTGAAAAATTGTCTCATTGATAGATTATGTTTCTTATTATATTCTTTGAAACTCTCAACATTACGTGGATCATGTTTACCAATCTCCTCATCAGGATCATCCACAACCTGCCATGCTGTGTACTTAGGATAATTCTTAGCAAATGTCATAGATGTCAACCATCTATCATCACATAGATCTTTATCTCTTAATACAAAGATCATTTTATTATTAGGAAATGTTTTATCTAACCATTCTAAGTTCTGTTTCTCACAAAAGAAATGGCACTTGACCATATAATTTTGTTCATTATTCACCTCTGCATATGGTTTCAATGCTTCTTCAATAAAACTTTCTTTGGTATGGTATTTTGGTAGGTCTTGAAATCCTTCACCAAATTCACAACCAGGTCCGCTGAAATGACCTTTGTGTTCAACATAATACTTTGTTTGTACTCTCTCCCACCTTTCATCATTGAAATCTGATGTACTGAAATTGAATTTCTTACAACACCTCAATAGAGAATCTATTTTTGCCCACCCCGAACCAGGTATACCAATAAAGAATACTAATTTTTCAGGATTGAATTGAGAAGATGTCATTACAATTATGAAAAACAAATGGTGCGTCGAACATTGGTACTTCTGATTTGAAAAATTGATGTACCATAATCAATTTATCATATTCCTCTTTCCCTTCATCATCCCATCTATAATCTAATAGATCTAAGAAGGTCTTATTAGGTTGAATTATAAGACACTCATGATCTCTTACAAATTCTCTAATCATTTTATCATGTCTTTTCATAAATGACCACATCTTATTATAATTTTCAGGATGATCTCGTATGAATGTATATTTCATCCAAGCCTTGTATGATGGGTATCGACCAGTAAAATTCATGGCAGCATTCCATCCTTCCCAACATAACTTGGTGTCTCTTAGTACCAAGATAATTTTATTATTAGGAAAATTCTTTTTCAACCAATTAAGGTTCTTTGTCTCTGCAAAGAAATGTGACCTAATAAGATAGTTCTGATGATTGATCTCAGTGAATGGTCTGAGGCACTCTGCCTTGAAAGATTCTTTAGTGTGATTCTTTTCAAGATCATCAAACCCATCACCAAATTCCATCATAGGATCCCAGAATGCTCCCTTATGGTGAACACACCCAACCCCTTGTTTTCCTGTCTCTTGTCTGTCTTCTCTTCTGTCAGTATTATTGAGATTCAATTTACCACAACAACCTAGTAGTAGTGACAGTTTTGCCCATCCACTACCAGGTATTGCAACATAAAAAATCAACTGCTCGTCAGAAATCACTTCTTAGCAGTTGATTTTGGTTTTGGTATTGAAGCCTCTTTGAATTCCTCTTGAGGGGAGGAGAGTGCTTCTATTTGAGATTGCATCACTTGAAGTTTTGCTTCAAGTGAAATATTCATAGCAGTGAGCTGACTTACTTTTGCTTGATAAACCCGTAGAAGAGCGTTGACCTCTTCATTCATAATTCATTATATAACTGGTTTATTTAGTGTTTAAAAAGTGCCCCCATCTATGTTTATATTTTCGATTGAACGAGTTGTTCCAGAACAGGATATTACTTGTGATGTACCTGCACAGTCATTGACGTAAAGTGATCCGACTTCCATTCCACCTGCTGTGGAGTTTGTCATAACACCTGAACTTTCTGTAGCAACTGCAGAAACTACAAACCTTGCAGTGCTATCATCCCAGTAGAACGCTGCTTTCTTAGCAGATCCACTGTAGTAGTTCATAACAAGACCAACGTCTTTGTTAGTATCAGAACTAAGGTTACCACCATCAACCTTTTGAAGTTCCAACATGGTGTCTTCAATGGTTGTGTTTGTGGTATTGATCTGTGAGGTTGTACCGTTGACTGTTAGATTTCCACTAACTGTGACGTTTGCAGAAGCAGTAATGTTACCTGTAACTGCTAATGTCGATCCGTCAAATTGTAGGTTGTTGCTATCTTCTAAAGCACCTGATGTACCAGCAATAACAACACGGTTGTCTGTTAGGTCACTTACTGTGGCAGAAGAGAGTGTTGTCTCTGCTCCAGTAATTGTTGCACCGTTATTTGCAGTTATGTTACCAGTAACAGCAAGAGTAGATCCGTTGAATGTTAGATTTCCAGAATCTTCTAAAGCACCTGATGTACCAGCGATAACAACACGGTTGTCTGTCAAGTCAGATACAGTTGCAGAACTTAGAACTGTTTCTCCACCAGAGATGTTTGCTCCACCATTAGCATCGAATGCACCACCAACTGTTGTAATACCTGTGACGTTTACAGCAGCGAATGTAGCACCACCAGATCCACCTAAGATTGACTCAGATAATTTCTCGAATGTCACCTTACGGTTTGTACCACCTGCACCATCATCAACGATGAATAAATCAGCGTCGGCTAGTGTTGTGGTAGCAGTTCCTCCATCAATATCTAATGAAGTAATTGGCACTGTTCCAGCAGTAAGTCCACTACCAGATCCAGTAAATGCACCACTGGATAGAGTGACTCCACCTGATGTGGTAACTCCTGTAACGCTTAGATTCTCTACTACGTTTACAGAGTTAATGTTTACAATGTCACCTAATGACTTCCATGCAACTGACTCAATCTCATCACCTACTGTTGCTCCTGAAGCAAGAGTAATTGTGTTTGAGTTTGTTTGAGTGTAGTCAGTGCCTGTAATTAGACGAACACCGTTTTGGTATACATCTACAAATCCGTTTGTGTATCCAGCAGAAACTGTGAATGCAGTCTGACCTTGAGTAGCAACAGTTGTTTGAGATGTTTGGAATGTTGTTGCAGCAACACCAGTTGTAGCAACGTGTGCTACACCATCTGCAACTGTGTACGAGTCAATACCATTTCCAGTAAATTTGAATGCAGTAACAAGACCAGCAGAACCAGTATTTTTTATGGCACCAACACCAGCAATCAGACCAGCACCAGTTGAATTTCTTAGTGGTGCAGCACTTGTAATTTGACCATCAACATCAAGTGTACCACCGATGTTTGCGTTCTTGACGATACCAACACCACCGTCTACCTTCAATGCACCAGTAGTATTACTGGTTGATTGAGTAGTATCATTGATGTCTACATCACCTGTTACATCTAAGTCTGTTAGTGTTCCTACTGATGTAAGAGAACTTGCTACAACACTTGATCCAAGAGTAGTTGCATTTAGAACTGATGCGTTATTAATCTTATATGCTTTACCAGATGCAATGTTTAGGTTCTCAGAAGATCCTAAGTTATCACCTGTTGCTTCAAATTGGAATGTTTTATTTCCGTCTCCTGATACGATTGTGATACCACCACCGTTTGCAGCAGCGTCATCAGCAGCACCTGTACCTAATTCTAAGTTCTTGTCATCCACTGACATTGTAGTGGAGTTGACAATTGTTTGGGTGCCGTTGACTGTTAAGTTACCAGAAATTATGGTATCATCAGCAATCGTTGTTGTACCACCTGCAGAATCAAGTGTGAGGTTGCCTGAAGTTGTTGTTACAGTATTTCCATTCAATGAAAGATTGTCTACTGTAGCAGCACCTGTGACCGCTAGTGTAGTACCATCAAATGTTAGATTTCCTGAATCCTCTAGTGCACCAGATGAACCTGCAATAACAACTCTGTTGTCAGTAAGGTCTGAAACTGTGGCAGAAGAAAGAACTGTCTCACCACCTGCAATGTTAGCACCACCGTCAGCATCTATTGCTCCGTTGATATCAACTGTTCCAGTAAATGTTGAGATACCAGAAACTTTTAGTGTTGTAGCATCAACCTGACCACCTGTTGTGATACCAGATACTGCGATTGAACTAAAGTTAGCACCTTGCCCACCACCAAGAACATAATTCTTAATTCTTGAGGCAGCAGTCTTTTTGTTAGCACCACCTGCACCATCATCTACTAAGAAGAGGTCAGCATCTACGATTGCTCCTCCAATATCTGTAGCACCATCAAGGTCAATTGCTAATGCTGGAAGTGAACCTGCTGTTGCTCCTGATAGAGATCCAGTGTGAGTACCGTTTGTATTACCTGTTACGTTACCTGTAAGGTTACCGTTTATAACTCCTGTAAATGTCGATATACCAGAGACTTTTAGGGTTGTTGCGTCGAGTTCCCCTGCAGTTGTTATACCAGAAACATTTATTGCTGTAAAGTTAGCACCTGCACCACCACCAAGGAAGTATGACTTCATCCTTGAAGCAGTAGTCTTCCTATTTGTGCCACCTGCACCATCATCTACTAAGAAGAGGTCAGCGTCAGCAATAGCAGCACCAATATCAGTTGCACCGTCTATGTCTAATGCATCTATATCAAGTGCACCAGCATTGAATCCAGATCCTGTGTCCCAAGTTAGTGTTCCACTACCATCACTTCTAAGAAAACCACCACTCGTTGCAGAAGCAGGGAATGTGTAAGTTTGGTTACCGCCTATGTTTGCAGGGGCACTAAGGGTGATGTGATTGGCACCATTATTGGAACCTTCAACAAGGTTTACACCAGAACCACTGGTTGCTGTCTCAACCGTCCAAAAACGCTGTGACCCTATGAACTTATTATTTGATGTAGTAGAGTCTATACCAATGTATAGATCAAACTTATCGACTGTTAGAGCAGGTTCACCAGCTTGTAAACCAGGTAAATTAGAGAAATTACCTCTCTTAAACTTCAGGATTGGAGAAGCCATATTAGCTGTTTAAATTCTTTTTTGTTTTACTTCACATTAACATAGGTATTATGACTATACAGTCAAAATATATTTATCAAAAATCACCTGCATCTAGATTAATTTTATCGTCTAGAGCAACGTCTAATTCTTCAATAGTTTCGGTGGATAAACCATCAGAAGCAGCAGCATTCACCACCTCATCAGGGTTTACGAACTTAAATGCAGAAGTAACTGCATCAAAAACCAACACAAATCTATCACCGATTCCTTGTCGATCTACGTCGTTTAGTTCTGATAAATTCTGTGCCAAAGTTCCTGTACCTCCTCCTCCTTGTTGTACTTTCAATGACGATCCAGCTCCCAACTTTACGCTGAAAGATGATGAACTTGTCAGTGAAACTTTATATCCCATTAGGTTATAGTTGGATTGACTAATGCTTGACCACTGATTACTTTTTCTTTTTTACCAGTGACATCATTAGTAACTATTACATCATAATTATATCTACCTGCAGTTATAATACCACTTTGAGTATCAGTCAATGATATAGTAATCTCACCGTTTGATGGAGTAGTACCAAACGTAACACCAAATCCAATAGAACCTGCAGAAGTATGATGCTTACGCATTTTCGCTGCTATAGATCTATTAGTTAGATTCAACGCTGACCCATCAGTCTGAGTTATGTCGAACTGAGCTTCAAAGTCAGTTCCCTGTTCAATTTCTATGTTAAAGACAGGAACTGCCATATTTACCTACTTGTATCAATGTTATTTATCACGTATCATGTTTTTCAACTCCTCAATCTGCTGACGGAGTGAGTCTATCTCGTTTTGTTGCCTATTCCTTACATCCTTTTCATTCATATATCTCTCATAGGCAGACGAGTCAGTGTTTACTATCGCCCTTGTCTTCACATCCCTCTTCAGATTTGGGTGATCCTCCACCTTGATCTTTTTTGATGGGGTATGTTTCATCTAAAGTTCCCTCCAGAATTTCTGCTGCTAAAGAATATGCGTTGATCATGATGCACAAGCACAGTCATCACAGTCATAACATTCACAGTGAGTGGGGCACTTACAACCACATCCAATACAAGGTTCTTGTATCTTTTGGTGTTGATGTGCTGCTAGGTTGTCTAAAAAATCGTTTATCATAATTTTTTGGGGTCTTCACCAGGTACTTGTGTGTAAGGTTTGTCGCCAGGTAACTTTTTCATTTTCTTATCTATTTTTTTAAGAATGTCCTTTATAGGAGTAAGTTCCTCTTGAAATTGTTTGAATGTTTTCATTATGCCAGAGAGATAGCCCTAAAGTCAAGTAATTCGGGTGATTGTGCTTGATTAGATGATGAAAAGACAACTTTGACTTGGAATCCATTATAAGCAGGTAAATTTTCTGCAGTAAAAGTATAGTCATTGAATTGACCTTCTAAACTTGCAGGTATCTTTCTGTCAGGTTTACCATTATTATTCTTACCATTTATAAGGAATCCACCAGAGTCTAAGTTTTCAAAACCAGGCATCAACTCAAACACTTTGTCAGTTTCACCACCACCATCAACTCTTTGAAGTCGATACAATACTCTAACATCACCAGCTCCAGTTATATTTGCACCAAATATGACTTTGAGACTTGTAGCAGGGTTTTCTAGTTTGATTAGTTTAGTAACATATGCCTGATCATGAGGATCTTCAAGTAAATTAGATCTTCTGTCACTGATGTAGTTTACAACAGGTTTGTTGACTCTTGATGATTTGGTATTCAACGAACTATTGAATACGTTGACAACAGGAGATACATTCTTATCTGATGTACTCAATGCAACATCCATTGTAAGTGATTTACCACCAGGTAATTGTTTCAATGCATTCTGATTTGCCTCATTGACAAGAGATGCAACTAATCTAGGTGATTTGTATTTTGTCTCTTTAGTGAGAGATAATGGAGCATAACCTTTGTCAATAAATGAAGTTTCATTACCACCAATACTTGTTCCACTACATGTTCTTAGATTTGCCTCAACCTTTGTATTTTCAGGAGCACTAAAGTTTATAGTTGGTTCAATTGATTCAAATTGAATATTAGATGAACCTCTACCAGATTCTCCACCACCATGCTTATCTCTATCAAATAGTACATCACCAGTGATTCTTACATGATAATCATCAAGAGTTATCTTACCAACAATGTTACTAGACACATCAGCAAGACTGTGTTCTGTGTTGATTTTCCTAAGTGATACACCAGATAATTCATACTTTTGTATTGGATCACCAACTGCATATGTACGTGTAAATGTATTATCTACACCTCTTGATATAGTACCACTTAATTGATTTGTACCTACAGCTGTGTAACTTATAACTTCTTCTCCAATTATGGCATAGCCAGGATTACTTGCAGTAACTTGTGCACCCTCAAAGAAGTTGAATCCTAAACTACTACCAACACTGATTAGACTTGTTGCACTCACAGCATATCCTACTGTCAATGTTGTAGGAACAGCATCTCCAGTAATACCTGAGATAGCAACTCTGTTTTGACCAGAGTGTAAGTTATGATTTGCATGAGTCACCTTGAAGTGCTTACCATCAAACTTACCACTATTAGTAGTAACTGATGCTGGAATTATGCTTGGTATTGTAACTCCATAACCAAGATTAGTATCTTGAACTTGTATCAAATCAGTTGTATTGAAATCTGTTCCAGAAACGTTTGTAAGTTCAATAGCATTGACACCTGTTGTTACACCAACAGTCACTAATAAGTTCTTTCCTAAACCCCTAGCACCAATCGCACCAGTTATAGTATCTCCAACTCTATATCCTGATCCAGTATTATTGACTGTAATTTGTGTTATGACACCACCTGAAACTGTGGCAATACCAGTTGCACCAGTTCCATTACCTGTGACAGCGTTGAAAGTGATTGCTTGAGCAGCACCATCTTCATATCCTGTACCCTCATTTGTAATAATAAGTGAGGTTCCAGAAGCACCACCACCAATATGTGCAAGAAGATTAGATACAAAACCAGTTGAACTTGTATTATTCTGTTTGACTTGTGATCCCACATGTATAACAGAACCAGAACCACCAACTATAGATGAGTTCAATCCCACAGTTACTCTCTTAGAGAATGTCTCAATTGGATTTGATGACAATCTATTTCTAGAAGCGTTAGTACCCAAATCAGGGTTGAAGAATCTTAATGTTCCAACCTCTGTTGTAAATTCTGCCTTATATGCCTTATACTTTAAGTCTTCTAACTGAGATGGAGTCCAAGTAGATCCGTTTTGACCTTTGAATAATGAACCTTGAGTAGGTTGTTTTGATACAATAACCTTACCTAATTCAGGAGAAGCAGCAGTTGAAATATCCTCTTCACCTATCTGACATATCCATGTCTGATAGTCTGCATCAGCAGATCCAATTACAAATGCATACTCACCCTGTACACAATATACTGGATTAGTAAATCTAAAGTTTGTAGCAACTGTACCATCTGATGATACATTCACCTGATCAGGAGTTAGAATAACTCTCGCATGCTTCAATACTTTATTAGTTGGATATCCATTCTCTACAGATACGATTCTTACATCAACTGGTAATGATTCAGATTTTGTTAGGAAGTAGAAATCTACAGATGTCAAGAATATACCTGTGTCTTCCTCAACAAAGAAACTCTGTGCTAATGGATCGTCATCATGATCTCTTGCAGGTTCTACAATAACTCTTTCAGTAGTTCTCTCAATAATCTCTGTATGATGAATAATTACAGGAGGTGGAATAATAGGAGGTGCTGGTTCAACTCTAGTAATTGTTGTTTCAGTGACCTCAAATCCTTCAGAGAAGTGATCTGCACCTGCAGATGTAAAGTTCTGACCTGTTATTACATCTTGTGGTCTTATGCTTGTTACAGAAGCAGTGTTAGTACCATTTTGGAATGTTCCCTCTGGGATATAATAACAACCTTGGAGTGCACCATACTCATCAGAAATAAGTCTTATTTGAGTCACATCTGCCTCTGCACCACTTGTCTCACCAACAAGTCTCATTCCTGTTGTAACGAATCCAAAATAGTTTCCATCTGATTTTTGATTCAAACTATCAATATCTACATTAATGATGGTGGAAGTTTCTGTATAAGAAGATGATATACCTAATGATGGGGTATATGGATTAGATGGATATGTAATTATTGGATTATTGAACGGACCAAACTTATGATTGGGTTGACATACACGGAATCTAATGTCAGCACTCTGACTATTATTCTGTGTAGAAACTGCTAAACCACGCACAGTTTCACCTATTTGGAAAGCACCTTGTACAGGTGTAACTTCTAAAAGTTTTGGTATAGTACGAACATTATTTTCAATCATGTCAATACCAGACCAATATGTCAACATATTAGTATTGGGTTTTAATCTTGACGCTGTGAAGGCAATGTTCTGCTCTCTCATTTGAGGAACAGGTTCTGTCTCAGAAATAAAATCATTACTGAATCCTATTCCACCATCTTCTGTAAAGAAGACTCTATTGACAAATATATCTGAGTCTGGATTGAGTGTCATTACACCACCCCAATCTCTGAAGGCATAAGGGTTTACACTTTCAACTCTTGTCGCAAATGGTTGCTCTCTATCTACAACCTCAGTATAATCCAAGGTTACATAATCACCAGTTTTTCTAATATTAGGAGAACCAAGATCATCTGTAAAACGAGCGTCCACAGTAGGATCTGCAGCACCATTTGTTCCGACTACTGACTCTGATCCTAGAAGAAGATCAATACTATCATGGAATTTTCTTGCTACTAATTTACCATCTTTGATATCATACTTTAGTGAATCAATTGTTTTGTCAGCTACTTCAAATGAATTGAATGGATCAACAACAAAACCGTTTTTGAATCTATCTAAACCTGTAGCAGGGTCTTTAATTACAAGACTATCTGTTTTAGATTCTAATAATGATAATGCTGTTACTTCTTCTACGTTCGCTATTCTAGTTTCTAATTTACCAATATCCTTCATAGTATAACGTTTATTGGCACGGAATTCTAACTTGACATCCTTGGTTGCATTGTAAACGTAAGGTGCATAGTCAATTCTTGCTAATTCAAAAGACTCGCTTATTGGATCTGGTTCTACTGGATTCTCAGCAGGTACACCTTCCTTTATAGTAAATGTTTTATCCTTATTGACATATAATCTATCAATTCTACCAAGATAGAAATTATAGTCAAAAGTTATATTCTCATCAGAAACTAATACAGACGCTGATTGACCACCTGCACTAAAATCTCTTGCATCAAATTCAAACGGGGATCTTGATCCTGAATATGGAGCGACTCTTGGTCGTGCATCAATAGTATCAACGTTCCTAATATCTTCAAATGCTGGCGAGATATCGTAATATTGTTGTGGATAACTACTTGCAGTAACAATATCACCAGAGTCTTCTGAGTTCACAACATAATGATCAAAATAAACTTTGAGTTGACCCTGTGGTTCTGGGAAGTTTGCTTTTCTTACTAATCTACCAAAATCATAGAACTCAGCTCGCTGACCCGAATCCAGAATAAAATTGTTTCTGATGTTAGGATCACCAGCAGAAGAAGAAGAAAGATTTGCAGTAACGCCACTCTCTGAGAACGTAACCTCTTCAGTATCTTGGAACTTATTACCATTTGTGAAAATTACCTCTACTTTGTTTGCAGATTTTCTATCAAGAATAAGTGCAGAAGCACCAGAACTCTTACCTACACCAACTTCACCAATAATAAGATCAGAGTTATTGCCTGTAGGTCCATTAAAAGATGCTAGAGTTAGAGTAGGAACTGTTGGAGCACCAGAACCCGAAGATTCAAATACTGCAGTTACTCTTACAACATCAGGAACCCCAAGAGATATCTCTCTATCTTGAACTCTAAGTCCAAATACCTCACTTGGTGTTAGACCGTCAGTGATTGATGAACTTACACCAGAATATGATCTATTTGATTTTGTTATCAAAGTAGTTTGATTTCTTGTGAGAGATTTTTGCTTTGATTTTACCTTACTCTTTTGATGTGTACTTTGTACTACAACATTACCTGATTGACTTGCAGTCAATCCAGAAATTGTAACTGATTTACTACCTGTTGCAATAACAACTTGATCAGATGTAAGTGCCTGTACTGATCCATCATTGTAAGTTACGTTATATCTTTCTTCATCAAATGGAGCATACACCAAATCAGTTCCAGTTAATGATGGAAGAGTCAATTGACCATTACCATCAGTGCTCTGTGATGTATCTTCTTTTCTGAGAAATAAAGTTGAGTCTGTCAAGTCAACTGATTCTATATTGGTATTGGGCATTTGTGCATACAAGAACCCAGCTGTAGAATTTTTTATTTTAGATGATAATATCTGTAGACCACTTACAGTGACAGTAGAACTTGGTAATGCCTTGTGACATATTCCAGAAATAGTATCTGGTGCAGCGACAAGAGTTATGGTATTACCAGATGTGCTTATAGCACTCACCACATTATATGTGATGTCATTATTAGCAGCTATCTTATAAGAAACAACATCACCAACTTTGAAGTCAGGCACCCAACCAGTTGTACCACTTGTTACTGCACCACCATTTGTAATAGTAAATGATCTTCCACCAAAATCTTTTTTAGTTTCTAATACTACATCAGCAGCAAAAGTTCTACTTGCTGCAGTTGATCTAACCGATTTTACATCTGAAAGATCAAACTCAGTTACAGAGGTAATTATCCTACCATCCTGAACACCATTGATAATTATTGCTTCGTCAATAATAAACTTACCTTGTGTCTGATTCAAGGTTACTGATGTAGAATTGCTGACAGCACTTCTTATGTAACCTTTAGCACCACTTGATGCACCTTCAACAATCGCAGGGACAGATATAGTATGTTCTTTATTAAGAACTAATTGTGTATCTGTTTGTATGTCCATCAAATATAATTCATATACTGATGTGTCGCCTGTGTATCCAGCGTTTTGAAGTTTGTAATCATATATTCTAGCTCTTCCTATACTATTACCTGCAGCAGATGACTTAGTAGATCCTAGTCTAGCACTTCTAAGGTCAAGAAAATCGGAGGTAGCAGCAGCAAGATTTATTCTTGCAGCACTTAATACATTATTAACTCTTAGTCTATTACCTGCTTGAAATGGAACTGCAGAGTTTTCAATTTTTTGTGTGGTTCTTGGTTTCTTTACATCTAAGTAAGCGTGACCAGATGTTTGTACCTCAAATCCTCTTACATATGCTTTACCTGGTCCTACTCTAATATTCAATAGATCTTTACTTGGAGTATTTCCTTCTTCTGTTTTTTGATTTCCGTAGTATGTTCCGAAATAATCAAACCTATCATTCAATGATTCTTTCGCCTCTAAGTCAAACTTAGTTACAAAATAATTACCACTCTCATCAAATGTTCTTCTTGCAAACTCGTCAGCAATGTGATTATAAACAGTTCTATCTACAATTAATTTTTCCTGACCTGCATCAGTTCTGAACAGTTCGATAAAGTTCTCATCCTGAAAGTCTGTTAGACCTTTTTTAGTAAGAGATAAACTAACCTTGAGCCTATCAGCACCTGGAGCAGTAAAATTGGAGAATCCAGCAGCATTATCGTATAGACTAGGATCATCAACAGCAGTGACAACATCCTCCTTGACAAAGAAACCCACTCTGTACGAGGGAGTATTGGAATATTGATCGAGAATAAGTGTCTCATTAGCAACCTCCACGAATGCACCACGAGCAAAGAAGACACCTCTATTCATAGTAAATGAACTAGCAGTGCCAGTTGCATTTGATAGAATACAGGTAGCAAAGTCACTACCATTTGTTATAGTAGTAGATCCGTATGTAAAATCAGTAAGAGTGACTAAGTTTTCACCATCTAAAAAATATTGATTTTCTAAATCATTAGAAGTGCTTTCAAACTTAATGTATAATGTTGTGCTACTTGTCGTTGATTTTGTTGATGATAATACCTGAAGAACTTTCGCCTTGATACCAGATGTCTTTCCCTTTATTCTAAGACCAATTAGTTTATCGTAATATGACTCTACAGGAACACCAAAAAATGTAGACTCAATTTTAACAAACGTATATGCTGGATCGTAGTTGAATTTACCAGGAATCACCATAGATCCCTCTTTGAATATATGCTTACCAAACTTCTCAATCTGCCCTTGTAGGATAGATTGTAGTGTGGTTAGTTCTCTTGCTTGTACAGGAGTGCCAGGTTTGAATAAGACTCTATTGAAATTCTTTGCTGAATCAAAGTCATCAAAATATGGGCTGACATTTAGGTTGGTGTTCTGTGGCATCTTTAGAATTCTAAGACGATTTTAATATCTTCACGTTGATTGGTTGCCCTTGTTACTTCTGGTCTATTGTCTATGTAAACAATGTCTCCAGAATATTTTTTGATCTCAGGGTTGGCAAGACCATTTGTATAAGATTGACCAAAGTAATACTTCTTGTTACTTACATCGGTTGATACACCTGTGAATGACGTATCAATAGATAAGGTCTCTGTACCAGTTGTTGTTTCTACAACTATGTTGGTGTTACCACCTGTACCTGGTGAGGACGTGAATCTATTTAGACTGAAACCGTAACGGGGAACTGAGGATCCAGCTCCTATGGTAGCAAGCGATCTATCTTGCCAATACTGTAAGGTTTTTGTTAATGGATCATATCCAACAATCTTACCAATAGCGGTAGAACCTGTACTAACAGTCTGTAAAATTTCTCCATCAGTTTTTACTGATATACTTGTAGTAGCAGCACCTGTCAACCTCAGACCATATAGACCTGATGCAGAAGGTGTATCCAATATATTTGTACTATCAAATACTTGTGGATTTTTTACTATTCCAATACGAGCAAACTGGTTACCTGTTGGGAAATCTGGGTTTGTTATATCGCTATTTTCTATTCTTGAATAGATCAATACTTTGTTTGATCCTAATTCTCTGTATACATCAGCACCATGTCCACCTGCAGGTGGGATGATTACTGAGAATGATGCACCTGCACCAGTTACCACTGAGTCTACGTCTAAAGTTGCAAACGAATATCCACTTCCACCATTAGTGACCTGAACAGAAGAAGCTTTACCATCAATAAAGGTGACAGAAGCAAGAGCACCTGTGCCATCACCTTTTATAGGAACATTATTTTTTGTGCCAGTTATTTGATATCCTGTACCACCATTTTCTATCACTACAGTCTCTATTTTACCATCAACAGCATTACCTCTTACATCTGACACATCGGTATTAGATGCCCAATCAGATGGGAGTGGTATAAAGTCAGCACTATCAAATTTTACGATGTCACTTGGTTTGATTGTATACAAATACTTCCAAACATATCCATCAGATTCTAATCTTGGTTCTAAATCAGTATGTATTGGTTCGTCCAGCGAAACGATACCATTACCACCATTTGAAGGACTAGCTCCATTTGATATACAAAGATATACTCTGAAATCTTTGTTCATCACATAATAATTAGAATTATATAAATTAGATGCACTTGTTTGTGGTGTCAATTTATTGATGCTATAGTCGTGTCTATACATCTCATAAATTGTACCTGATGACCAAGTAATTTTTGTAACTACTCTGAGTACATCAGATGAATTAATTTTTTTAGCAGATATTAGAGTATCATATATGTCATCATGCTGATCGAAATTGTCAATCGGGGATGGAGTGCTTGTATTCCAATCCGAAGCTTTCTCTGTAGCATTTGGTAGACCAATAAAAACGTAAAAACTATTGCTGGCGTTTCCTATTCCGCTAACAAAGTTTGACGCATTCAAGACTCTTATCTGATCAGTAATGATCGCTGGCATTATACTATTAGACTTTTGTTGTTTATTTAGGTGTAATCAAGAAGTAATTTATTCGTTCTTTGGATTTCTGGAGCAGTTGAAAGTCCAGTCAGACCCTCAAGTGTATTCACTGTAAATGATGTGCCGATTGTTCCTGTGGTAAATTTTGCCCAACTAAACTCTCCGTAGAACGCACCTACACCTGATGTAAGACCCGTAAAGTTCAGTTGATGATTAGTTTCAATATTTGCAATTACTCGCATAGTTTCACCTATACCAGCAAGAGGTTGTACGTGACCCACTTGATAAACACCGTCTATAAATGAGTTACCCACACCAACTGTTGATCCTCTTGTTTGTGATAATGCTGTGACACCACCACCAACTGCACCAACATTTGAACGACTGACGACAAAGTAATCACCTGTTCCTATTCCTGTTTTAGTGATAGAACCAAATTGATTTTCTCTGAGTGGTGAATTTTTAGGTATGAAAAATTCAAATGTGATCGCCTGTGCAGATACACCAATACCTACAATCTTACCTTCATCACCAGAACAATTAACACCCTCAATATCTTTTATAGGCATGACAAAACCTGTTGTTCCAAAACCAGTATTATCTTGAGTGTCAATAATCCTTATATTGAATTCAGTATCATCAGGCTCCTCAGTTTTTCTAAATCCAAGACTACCACCATCAGTGTAGACTGATGTATGATTAGAGGCGATACTTCTTATGATTTTTGCTGCAGGGAATATTCTTCCAGCATACACAAGTCTTGATTTAGGTATGACCTCACCGTTGATCATAAGATCCTCTTGCTGCTTACTCCATACAATAGGGCGAACAGTAGATCCATTTGCTCCAGTAATTCCTTGACCTTTATAAACGTTTGTTTGTAAAGTATCTCTTGCTATTGTATCAGTTATAATTCTTTGATCCTGACTCAAGAATGATGGGTTGGATGGTGTTTTTAGTATTTGTATACCATCACCTTTCTTTATACTTTCTGGTGCAGTCAGTAGTGATATATCTGCATCAGTTCCTCTGTAAAATAATACTTGTAGACTGGATCCTGATCTTGGTGCTTCTGTGAACTCTATCTGAGTTCCTCCATTGAAGGTATATGCCTCATTTGGTTTCTGTAATACATCATCAATGAATATTAGAAGAACTTGATCAAGGTCAATCAAACTTCCCGTATCGGATTCTATACTTATTGGTTCATTATCCTCAGTAAGAGTAAATACACGTCTCTGATCATTGAATTGATTTGAAAAATTATCTAAAACCTGCAACTTACCAAATACCCATCCAGCAAATTCATCATCTTGAGTTTCACTTACAGTAAATGTGGCGTTTCTGAATGTACTTCCTATACCCACGTTGGTTGGTATACCTACAATCTGCAATTGCTCACCAGCAGTATATCCATAACCTGTGTTTATAAGATTACTACCTATAATACTAAGACCAACTCCTACTGACACAGAGACTGATGCACCAATACCTGTTCCTGAACTTACTAATTTGAGATCATCATATGGAACTGGATCATCAAAATCAATCTTAGGTACATCTGTAAAGGTATATCCTACACCTGGTGTATTCATGAATATATTTTCTATATGACCTGCTCTTACTGTAAAAGTTCCAGCAGCACCTGTAGTAGGACTACCACCCCTTACATATACTTGATACGTTGAAGGTCCGTTAATATATCCTGTACCCGTAAATGCCATAGACACTGTAACCGTGCCAAATCCTGACACCACTGCTGTTGCAATACCTGCTCTTTGGTCTTGATATCCATAACCTTGTGTGTTTCCGATTGATATTATTATACCTTTCCTTGGTAAGTTGTTAGCATTTACATCTGAGATACTATAAGATTCTGAAACAAAATCTTGATTAGCATTACCAGTAAACCTAACCGATGTTATACCAGGAGCAGAACTACTTATAAAGTCATAATCTATGTCTGGTTTTTGGAATATATTATTTACGAGTATGGCACCAAAATCACTTGTGATACCAGTGGTGTTTGATCCGTCAGAAGTTATTGTAAATGTTTTACCAATACCAGTAAAGTTGGGAGAAATATCATCCAATATAAGGTTACCATCATAATCTGATCTGATGAATGTTCTTCCTTGAAATCCTGATCCAACTGGTATATCAGATAAAATTAATTGATGTGTACCAATACCTGCATTGACTAAGGTTATACCAATACCTACAAGTGCCTCACCTTTTGTTTCTGCAAATCTGAATGTGTTAGGGGCATCTTGAATTATAAAAAAGTCATTATTTGCAAGTAGAGGAACTGGTGGGTTAAGTGATCTTATTTTTACCTTTGTTCCAGTTGGTAATATTTCTGACAGGGCAAAGAAAGAACTACCTGCAAAGTTTTCAGATGAAACTCCAACTGATTCTCTATTACCACCAAAAGGCACATCAGCAAAAGTAATCTTATCGTTTATAATATTATAATCACCAAGTTTTAATTGTACTGCTGTATTTGCTGCATGGGATCCTTTCTTAGTTCCCATCCATTCACGATCAACTAATAGATTATTAGCATTTCCATTATATCCAACAACCTGTATTCTCATAATCTCCTCATCTATCTGAATCAGATCATATGCTTTCAAGAAAGAAGCATCACCTACAAGTATTTCTCTATTAACTGCTGTTACAATAGTGGTTGCAGCACCCACTCTTGTATAGAGGGGAGATTGTATTACATTATCAAGAGCAATGATAGCCTTTGTTAGTTTTTTTGCAGCAGTAAATGAATGTGTTAGTCCAACACCAACTGTAGTGAGACCAATTACTGTTCCAGATTTTGCATTTGCTTTACTTGATGCTAATTGTATTTCAGTTTCACTTTTCTTTATTGCAAATACAGATAATGGCATTGTTGTAGCTGCTCCTACACCACCACTTCCATGTTGTATACCTATCGCATCTCCACCAGTTGCATCATATGTTAATTCTTCTCCAGTAATATAAAAATGATTTGGTATAACAATCGTATCGGATGAAACTATAACCACACTGGTACTAGACCCGTCAAATCTTTTCGTAAAAATTGAGTCACTCTTATGTGTCAGATTGAAAGTTTGTTGAAAACTTTCTGTCTCTGAGTTAAACGTTTTATTGATTGACGATAATGTAAATGACATGAGGATATTTAGATGGTTATTGTTGTATCACTAGGGACGTTATCAGGTTTATCAATTCTGATTTCAGATGTTCTCACAATATATGCTTTGTTCGCTAAAGGTAAAAATGTCATAATAACATTGCCACTACTTAGTATGATTTCAGTATTACGAACATCACGTTTCTCATCAGCAGCATTTGATATATTATTGTATTTGTTAAAGTTGGCATTACCACCAAATGAGTTAGCAGATACTTTGAACACTGATCGTTTATTATCAGTTGTGTTCTCTATCTCTACCGTATATCTCATTGATGTGTAATTACTGAATGATTTTGTAGAAACAATTGCTGCACTTGGAGATGCACTTGCACCAATAGTTGTTCTAGTTGCATTCAACTCACTATCACCAACTTCAAGGTTCATAATATTACTTGATACAGATGAAACAGTTGTAGCAATACCAACAAGTGTTGAAAGTGTTTGTATTGTTACACCTATACCTGAAACTGGTGTATATTTGAATTGAATTATACCACCTGATATATCAAGATCAAAATTGCCTTGTGTCACTCCTGTTCCAATATTAGTGTAATCAGTAAAGTCAATATCACCTGTACCGTCACATAAGAAACTGTACTCCTCGATTTCTTTTTGACCTGATCCATTGTGAACTACAAGTATGTCGCCACTTTGGAATTTGGTAGAATCAACCTCAAAGAAAACCACAGTAGATGGTGATCCAGATGCAGCAAACGCTGATGATACACCAACCTTCTCTACATGTGCGAAAGCAGTTGTACCTGTACTTACACTATTTGGTATACCTTCTTTATGGAAGGTTACATCATAAGTGAATGATGCGTTGAAAGGTTTGAAAGATACTGATACACTGGTTCCAGATATTGTAGCAGTAAATTCACCTAAATCAAAAGCATCAGATAGATCTGCATACTGGTTTATATAAACCTTCGCAGTATCATGAGTTACTATAAATTCACAGTATTGTGTAGCATTGTAGGTAACCCCAAGTGATGAATCAAGAACTACCTGTGCATAATATTTTACAGCAGAGAAAGAAGCAATACTAAATGTATCAATTTCAACTTCTCTTATCTTGTCAGGATCACTATAGAACTGAGGACTGATATCATCTATCTCAAGAACTCTATTAGTCTTACATAATAATGAGTCACCGAATCTACTATGCCTGAATACTACCTCATCACTGATTGTTTCTGCAGCGTTTGGTAATTCATATCCAGTATCATGATCATGTCTTTCATAAATTTTTGCTTTATTGTCAATCAATATAACTGAAGTACCTGCAGTTCCCACTGCTGTAATTTGAGAAGTTGTTCCAATTCCAGTTGGTGCAGATGATATAAGAAGATCTGAGTGTTTTTTGAATCCACCAATATGTGCTAAAGAATCAACAGGCTCACTCCAAGAACTTATACCAACAAAACTCTTGAGTGAATAAGCAAAGTTCTGATAATAGTCACTATCCTGAATTCTTTGATTAAACTGATTGAGTTTACCAGTATCTTTCTCCCAACCATATATTTTCTCTACAGATACACCTGTATCAAAATCACCACCATAACTTTCAATACTCTCAATTGTTCCTCCACCATTAGATATCTTACCAACAATCTGATCACCAGTGTTAAATCCTACTATGGAGTTAACTCTCAATACATTGGTTGTTTTACCATCACCAAGTATAACTCTCGCCTCATTACTACCATTATAAATTATCTCATTATTTACAAATACACTCTCTTTCAAAGTAAGATCAAATTGTGCAATATCTTTCTTATTCGTTACAGTTCCATAATTTCCATAATCATGTGTGCCAGGTGGGGTATCCACGTCATAAGTAATAATTGCTTGATTGACTTGACCAGGATTAGTTGTCACACCTGTTAGTGTGAAGTATTGATAATTATAGTCTACTGAATTATATCCAGTACCAGTCGTTACACCAGTGTTCTCCACAAAAACTTGATCACCCACAGCGAAGGGGAAACTCATTGATCCAAATCCTAATGGGGAAGGTGTTTTGAGTCTAAGGGTAACTGTTGGTTCAGCATATGTTGCACTTATAATACCAACACCGTTTGTATTATCTACTGCAAGAAGTTTACCATCTCCAGCTGATAAGTTACCACCATTCTTGATTATCTTGACATTACCAACACTATTACCAGTCAATGTTGCAACAAATTGTGCCTGTGGATTTACTGTATTTGTTTTTGAGTTGAATAGTACAAGGTTGGGAGTTGTTAGATAATTATTTCCAGTTGATGTAATTGCAACTGTATCAACTGCAAAATTATCCTTCAAGAACATTACTTGTGGCATCGCTGCCTGTGGTTTCAATGTTCTATCTGATGGATAGTCAAATCCAAAGTCAATAATATCAACCTTATCAATAGCACCTATATTTTGACCTACTGCTTTTAAGTCAACTGATGATCCAGTGGTTGATGCAACGGATACTCTTGGATTATCTTTATAACCTACACCACCAGAAGTAAGGAGAATCCTACCAATAGGTCCTGTAACATTTTTAGAAGTTGTTGTATATCTAATGTCTGAAGTAGTAGTATAACCCACTCTCTCTGGTATTCTTGAGATATTGTATTTGAACGTATTTGATGTAACTGTGATTATCCCAGTTCTTATATTAAATTTACTATCATTTACAGTAATTTTTCCATAATCAATAATTTGATCATCTATTTCAATAATCTTACTATTATCTTTACTTGAGAAGTTATAATACAATACATTAGGAACTTCCTTTGTAAATCTAACAGTCTTTGTAGCAAGAGCATCGCCAGGTACACCTGAATTTGTAATTTCAATTGCAGACTTACCAGATCCCACAAATTCTTTTTTGAAGTTCTGATCCTCATAGAAATCTAAGTTGACATCAGCAAGTGTTGATGAAGACAAATCAAAAGTTAATATATCACCAGTGGTTACACTGATAGGAGGATTAATGGATGAACCTACACTTACAAATCTTGTATTATCACTGTAAGTTGCAACTACAGTGCTAGTGGCAGCTGATACAACCGTTAGATCAATAGTATCTTTTGCTTCTAATGTGTGTGGTGCAAGAGTATGTACAGTGACCTCATTGATTCGTAAATCACCATTCACATTGCTTCTTTGTGATACAAATGAGTGAGTGTTGCCAATTCCTAAAATCCCATCAAACATGACTTGTTGTAGGTCTGAACTAATACCTGCTAGAGTTGTTACTATACCAACTTTATTAGCGTCAATAACTTTGATGAATACATCTGGTGGTAATGGACGCTTGAATCCACCAGCCACACGCTTCATTGCATCTGTTTGATATGTAAGTGAAGTACCAGCACCTGGTGAATAAGTTACTTTTTCACCATCTCTAAATGGGTGCCTTGGTAAGAAGATTGTTCTATTTGGTATGAACTGATCGCCAAAATCAAGTGTAGATACAGTTGATCCAATACCTACACCAAAAGTGAGACCAACTCCAACATCACCATCACCTCTGAAATATTGTGCCACCTCACCTTCTACAAGGGTATTATTTTTTGGTGTAAATTTGAATTCTTTTTCTAATCGTACAACCGAGCATCCATACGTGTGTGCTGCTGCAACTGTTCCATTTTGAGCACGAATTAGATCAAGTTCATTATGAAGAGTATCAATACCAAAGATAAGAAACTCTTCTGCCTCTATTTTTATAATATCATTGATACCAAATTTATTGACAGACTCTTGCATTCTTACACTTGTTGTAAGACCCACACTCAACATTGCAGTTCCTAAACCAGAACTTACCTCTCTTACTTGGATCTTATGATTTCCATCAAATGTATTTGAAGCACTATGTATTATAACATTTGTAGAATTTGATAAACCATGAGCACCAGTAAATATACCAGTTGCATTTTTACCATCAGAAATAAATTTTATATTACTATAATCAATGATTTCTGATGAAATAGAAGATATGCCTGGTCCAATAACTTCAGCAATCTCACCAAGGGCACCAAATCCTCTTGTGTCTGTATTATCAAATACGAGTTTATCTCCTACATTGAAATTTTCACCATCTCTTACAATAGTAATAGAGTCAATAGAACCCGTTTGAACAGATACTATTTTACTTGTTTCTTTTGTATTCTTATTAGAGTTTGATATAAACTCATAATTTTTTGTTTTATGTGGTGTGGTATTTCTTACTAATCCAAGTGCAACAGGATCAAGGTCTTGATTTGATGTAAGTGCATTATTGAATGTATCGTATTTTGAATTATATGTGTCACCAATTACATATGGGAATTGAGGTTCTCTGACACTGAAAAAAGGACTATTAGTGTTTCCATTAATTCCAGTCTCGACTGTTGTGTAATATGCATAGATTCCATTTGGATAATCAGGAGTAATTGCAAATCTGCCATTATGCTCGTCAAGATCGCCCAATCCCTCAACATATACGTAATCCTCTATGAAAAATCCTGATGGGTATTGTAAAGTTGGAGGTCCGTCAACCCTAGTCAGTGGTTTATAACTTGATTGTATGTATGTAAGACCACCTGTACCATCTGCATTTTTGAAACAATGAGGACCGTAAATCGGGTGACCATCATACGCATATCCTAAAATAGGTGAGTGTTCTACCCCTTTATCATTAAAGAAATCTCTCAGATTACGTGGAACAAAATAGTTTACATATGGATTACCAACAGAAGTAGCAGTTTCATAGAAACCATCATCCTGTGACATATCGCCACTCTTTGCATATCTTGCTACTTGATTTACAGTCCAGTTATCAATGTTAGCAGAATAAATCGCACCAGAACCAGGTGTCTTTGCTGAGACAGTCGTTTTAGGTTGTGTATATCCAGCACCTTTATCAATCATCTCAATTGAGACTATCTGACCACCTGATACAATTGCCTTTGCTTTTGCTCCTATTCCATCACCAGCAATAGTGATGTCTGGTGTACTAAAGAAATTTTCTCCACCATACTTGATTATAATTTGATCAACATGACCATTTACAATGAATGGTTGTAGGAAGGCATTTTTACCTTCTTGGGTATCAATACTTGGTTTGAAGTTATCGTTTACAACCGTAGAACCGTACTCAGAACCATCTCTAGAGACATGAACTGAATCAATGTTTCCTCTAATAACGGGGGTAGCGGTTGCGTTTGCTGTAGTAATACCTTGTCTTCCGTTGACTCGAACTTCAATAGGAGGATCCTGAAAAGTTTGTTCTCCGCTACCTGTAGATGTAAGATTGACATAATCTAATAAACTCGTTGAAATCGATACTCTAAAAGAGTTGTCTGATGTTTTTATGATATAGTATTGTGCTTGATTTGTCAATCCACCAATAGCACCTGCACCCTGTGAATATTTTACAATCTCACCAGAAGAAAATCCATGATTGTTTATATTAATAGTATCTGTAAATGTATTGATACCAGTAATAGTAGTTACAAGTCTATTATTAAATGTCGCATTCTTCTCAATAAGAATTTTATCGACTTTTTTTCTTGGAATAAAAGTAGAAAACTTATGTGTACCTCCACCACTACCAGATATAGGAATAACTCCAGTACCTGCTAATGCGTCTGTATCATTATCTGCTAACTGTATTTCATGCTCATTTACAAGTATTGTGAAGTACGATGCGTTATCTATAAGTTTGCCTGGTGTAGTTCCAATACCAATAGCGTCTGTATTGTTAGTATTATAAATTATCTGCTCACCAGATTTCAATCCATGAGGTGTCTTGAATGAGAACTTGTTAAGTGAAGTATTGACCACACCACCAGTTGTAGTAGAGTCAAATGAAACTACTTGTGGTGTAAGAACCATTTTTGGTTTTAGTATAGCACCATCACTATTACCACCAGTAATGGTAACATTAGGATCTTCTTGGTAATCAACACCACTTGTATCTACAAGGACATCTATGATAGTTCCTGATAATTGAGATACAACTGATGCACCAATACCTGTATGACCTGTCTGAGTTACAGAGAGTCTTGGTCTATTGATTACGTCATATCCAGATCCAGTGTTTAGAACATCAACCGATTGCAGCGATCCATAATAAACCTTGTCTGTAGATTTATATGAATATATCTCGACACCATTTGCAAATAAACCAACACCACCCTGCACAGTCTTTTCTTTAGATATATCATATTCGGGAACAGGAAACTTACGAAGTAATCTCTGACCACCTATTGATGAATTATAAACTATCTGAGGAGTCAGGAAGTGGGTTGTAATACCTAAAAGGTCAGATCCTATTACAGAAGTAATATACTGCCCTCTACGTACGTTCTCAGGGGTGTATGCTAATGCTAGAGTATTCTGATCTATCTTCTTGACATAATATGATTGATTCTCAATTAGATTAGTTAATTTAGTTGAGTCTGAAGTGTAGTAAACTAATTCACCATCATTATAGTTGTGATCGGTTACAGTAAATTGACTTGTATCAGTGGTTATACCTGCAGTAGAAAATGTTCTGATTCTTTTCTTAGGATCAATCTGCCAATGAGGAAGACTGTTTGATGCTACGTATACTTCTTCACCTTTAGAGTAAGAGTTTTGTACGTCAACTGCCTGACCATCTTTAGTTTTGAGTTGTCTTCGTATAAAGTACGATTTTGTTATATCAATACTAGGTGCGTTTAGTCTTATTGTATTTGATAACGGTGTGCCTGTAATACTACCTTCAATTACAACTTCGTCTTGATCTATGACATCCACAGTATCGCCTTGATATAAAGCATGGTCGCTGGTCAAAAGAATACTATAGTTATTTGGTGATATTTGAGTAATAGTATTGATTTCATATCTTGCAGCAGTATTTCCTATCCATGTAGACCATCTCTTATGGGATTGTTCAATCCCAAGAGTGCTTACATTAATTGAACTACCTGTTTGCTGTGTTTTTGCAGATCCATTAAAGTTATTGACTACACCAAGTATCTTCAAGTTTACTGGTGAATTGATATCTCCGTCTTCATATGATACTGCTCCTCCACCCTGTGTCAAAGTAGATCCAATACTTACTGCAGTGGATAGAGTAGAAACACCTACAAACTGCGTATAATTCTTTGATGTGTATGGGAGAGTGGTCTCACCAAATACTAAATTACCAGCATTATCAAAACCAACTGTACTATCTACGTCAATTATGGTAGTGCTGATACCTGATGTTTTAGTTACGAAGGTCTTTGCAGTCTGAGTAAATGCACCAATCTGAGTTCCTTTTGATATACCTATCTGATAATAGTTTTTACCTGCTACAAATGATTTTTCTACACGGTATATTGAACCACTTACTTCACCTTGTGTAAGTGTCTGCCCTTCAATTTTCAAAGGATTTCCACTTATTGCCTCGCATAGAACTACATCTGCGACAACGTAATCCGCATCAGATGGTCTAATCATCTGTTTTGCGGGTTGAATCATCTCAACCTTCTCACCATATAGTCCACCAAATAATATCTTGAACGCTTCTTCTGTTCCTTTTGATTTGTAGAAGTCAGTTGACTGTCTTATAAAGTTTGGTTGATTTACTTGACTATTGAGTTTTCTTTCTGAGAAACCAGGTAATACCTGTTTCTTCAGTTTCTTCAAAAACTCAGTGAGGAAGACATTACTGAGATTAGTTACACGAGCATTTACTCCATGTGTTGATATTCCACTACTTGAAAAAGTAAGACTCTCTGGTTGATTAGTTTTACTATTATTTTCTATTCCACTAAAACCTCTAACACAACCAGTAAATGATGTAGTGCCTATTCCTGTGTATGTTATTATCTCATTGTCAATCTTCAGTAGACCGTAAGTTGATGGCCACCCCTTTGTAGAATCTACGAATATTGTATTACTTACATTATTGACTGCAGAAGTGAGTGAGGTAAATCCAGTCAGCACCTCATCGTTAAGAAAATCAAGACTCTTATATTCAACTATATTGTCAGCGATATCAACTGTTCCACCTTGAAATTCTTGAGAGATATAATACTGCTCTAAGAAATTCTCAAGGTTTGGATTTTCCGTTGCGATAGATTGGGGTATTTGACCCCTAACTACCTCATGGATTTTGACTTTAGTAATTGATGTGTTTATCATTAATACCCTGAACCAGAGCTGCTAGATGAATTTGATGATGTTGATGATGAAGATGATGTATATGTGGAACTTGAAGATCCAGAATCAGATAGAATGTTCGGTGTTGATGTAATGAGTTTACTGGAGTCAGAGTGTGATGATCCTGTCATTTTCTGCCCATTGTTCATCGTATGGAAAGGTCCGAAGTATGGTTGACCGTCAACATAACCTACCAGTTGAGTTGACCCAGTTGTGCTTGATATGATAGCACCCCTTACCTTAGATCCGTTTGAGTAACTTGATTGTACATCAAATCTTGTGCCTGATGTATTTGCACCTGAAGCAATAGAGTCTTGCCTCATATAGAAATTACTCTGAGTAACATCAAACTGTAAATACAATTCCTTTCTTGCTAATACATCATTAGACAACGGAATTGCTTGAACCTCCACAATATTGTTTGGTTGAACGGTAGATGTTATATTCACAGTATCTATAATGATTTCTCCCTTCTTATAATCAATAGTACCAAAGGATTTAGAAAGAATTTTGATGTCAGCATCAGATACAATCTGGAAGAGTATCAAATTACCCTTATCAGTCCCTGCTATCTTCTCATCACTGAAGTAGACTGTACCCACTGTTCCTGAAATTGAGAATCCAGTTGACTTGATATTATAAGAACTTTCTGGTGCGTAGAATTCATTATCGTAACATAATTCATACTGTGCAAACTGATTGATCTTAGCGTTCAGGTTTCTTCTAATTCTTACAGTTGTAATGTTTGAAGTAATTGAAGTATTGACACTATCAATCAATGATAGTATCTTACTATACTTGAATCTACCACCAAACTTATTTAACTCTGTACCGCCTGAGAATGATGCAATAGCACTGATAACTTCACTCTTCAGATTATCAGGGTCACCAATAAAGTTTGCATTATAATAGACTGTACTATCAATCTCAACATACATGAACTTGAGGTCTACAAATTCAGGCACTATACCTGCAACAGAATAACTTTTCAAAGAAGACAATATCTGCTTCTTAGTAAAGTCAGATAAGAAGTTACCATTTCTAGGTTTAGCTGCAATGAATACTCTTCCATACTGAGGAGGATCTAAATCTTCTCCACCGTATGCACTGACTGATTCAATGTTAGAGTATACAGTTGGTAGTATTGCTTCATAGTCAGATGCAGTAACTGCCCTGTGCTGTGAGGCATATCGCCTTGGAGCGTAGTATTTTACGCTCTGTAGGGATTCTATCTCATCACCATTATCAGACGGTTCATTGACTGTTAGTATAGGTGTGTAGTTCTGAAGAGTGGCACCTTCTTGATCTATTAGTTTACCAGAGAATGAGAAGTCTCTGACACCATTGCCATCAGAACCATTAGTACGGATATAGGATATTTCAACAACGTTTCCTGAATCCAGTTTTTTTCCAAAGATGTTATCACCAAATAGAAGTTCATATTTTTCATCTGATGTTTCCTGTAGTAGATAAATGTTTGATGTAGAAGTAATACCAAGAATATTATCAACTAAACTAAATTGTGTCTCTGTAGTAGATGAAACATTATCCCTGACCTTGACTCTTATAGTAGATGTGTCTATACCATCATTAGGTAATACATATCTTTGATTTTTTTGACTACTATCAACAACAAAATTAGTTTCTAGATATTGACCTTGATATATCTCTAATGTACCAACTGCCTCACCATTCTCTGCTGTACCAGTCACCTGCTCTGGAATAGAAAAAATATAACTTGTATTTGACACTCTACCATTTGATATAATACCAGGTTGAAACTTAATTTGTGTTACTGTACTTGATAAATCTGAAATATTATAATCTACCTTTGCCTTTGCTGCTCTTTTTGATCTAGGAACATAACCAATATTTCTCGCTAATGATACTACGTTTTCTCTTATTGTAGCACTGTCAATGAATGTCTCGTTCACTGCCATATTGGTATTGAACGCTGTAATATATGTGTTATATGCTAATAGATTGATTACTACAGATAAGTTAGAACCCTCAAAATCAAAATCAGTAAAGTTACTGTTTGATCGAAGATAATCCTTGATCGAGGTCTTTATATCCTCGTAATTGAGGTTTGTGTATTGTTGCAGTGCCATTATAACCTAGTTGGTTCTAAAATAAAGTTTAGCGATTGAGAGGGAGTGGATAATCCTACAATGTCATAATCTATAGTGATATCAATAGCATTTTGATCGGGGAAAGAATTCACATTTACTCTTTGAAGCAACACTCTTGGTTCAAAGTTAGTAATCACCGTTTCGATCTCATTCTTTATAGGATCGACATAATCACTGTTTGCCAATTCAAAAAGAGCTTGTTCTACTCTTGTTCCAATTAAATCATTGAAGAAAACTTCTCCTATTTGTGTCCTTACCAAATTCTGAACAGATCTCTTGATTGCATCCTCATTTTTTAGAGGAAGTATATCATTAGTGATTGGATGACGCTTGAATGAAAGCGATATATCTTTAAAACCTTGAGATGTTCTTTGAACTGGCACTATTTTACTACGATCTCGTGTATTTATCTATTTAGAGGCAATAAAAAAGGGAGTCGTAAAACTCCCTGTTCTGAAAAAGACTAATAAACCCTCCGTAGCCAGTTGATCTGTCGGATTTCACTCGTCTTCTGTATCCTCGCCCAAATACTCAACTCGTACATCATCAGGATGGGGAGTACCAATGGAATAAAAGTCGTCTGCAAAAGTTTGCGTAACGTCCATCATTTCCTCTTCTGTAATAGAAGAATGTACCTTTTCTTCCCCAACGTATATATCGTACTTTGCCACCATTGTTACATCCAATACACTATTTGTAACCATTTATAAGATTCTTGTTTTCTCGTGACCGACTCTGCATTTAGGATCTATCCATATTTCATAACCTGCTTTGATTGCATCTAGACAGAAAGAAACGTCTTCACCACACATGTCTTGCACCTCTCCTGACTCAAATACTTGCATCTGAGGAGCAAACCAAGGGTACTTCATTTCTTTATTCTCAAATACACCATTCTTAATAAGTAACCAACCAAACCCAGTATAATCAACTGTGAACGGTTTGCGTCTCTTGACAATTCCATCAACCATCTCATGATTCATGACTCCACCATTTTCTTTGAAATCATCTTCTTCCATCCAGTGTGCACATGATGTAGTACGTCCATCTTCAGTTACATACCATCCACCTGCTAGATCTTTATCCATCCATACAAGACGATAGAACTGTTCGATACCAAATACTATATCACTATCAATCCATAACTGATAATCATACTTTAGTTTACCATCCCAAGGTATCTGATCAGGTCCTCGTAATACATTTGCACCAAGACACTTACATCTGGCAAAATTAACCATAGATGAATAGTCTTGCGATATTTGAATACTTGCACCCTGCTGCACTAACTCGAAACAGAGAGATACAAAGTTTTTCAAATAGATGTATGATACTCCTCTACCTGGTAAACAGAAAACTATACTCTTCCCTTTGATAAGAGGTCTAGCATTCTCTATAGAAAATTCATTACTTGCTTCTTCTGGGTTAGGTGCAGAAGATACCACCTTGAATCCTTTTGCCATTACAAATGATCGCTGTCAATTCATTATACTGATTTATATAGTCGATGTCAATTTACCTATGATATAATCTGCGACTCTCTTATGACCTTCAATATTGAAGTGGCAGAGCGACCTTTTCTTTGTATCGCTATAATAGTATTTTTTATTTTTTCTTCTACCTAATAATGTTTTTTCCCTATCCATAATGTTGGAGTTGGCGATTGTCTGCAATTTACCTTTACAATTTCTACTCCAAATATTATCACCGTACACATTATAATATTGTAATAAGAGTAGAGGAATATTTTTTTTCTCAAACTCCTGTTCTAAAATGTAACGATTCTTGTAAAAATTCAGTGCACCCACTTCATCATTATAATAATTTTCATAAAAAATAGAATCCTTAGTAGGGATTAGTTTTTTGTTAAAATGTACTCTCTCACAATGTGTCAACATTATAATTGCATGATCACATATATTATTTTCTAAAAATTCCAATGTTCGCATTGTAATTAAGTCATTACTTGCACAACCTATAGAGTCATTGAGATGATCTGCTTTGAAATGTTTACTTACTAATGTAGAAAACCTCTGACCCTTACGATCATCTAACTCACCTCCAAATGTATAAGAGCAACCATTAAAATACAGAAACATCATACTTCTCCGAAAATAGTTCTGCATCTTCCCATGTATTCACCATAGGTTTTCCCTTTATGTTTAATGAAGTATTCAACAATACAGGACAATCTGTTCTTCTATACCACTCCTCCAGTATGGGTCTCAGGATGCTCTCCGATGTCTCAGGTACCGTTTGTACTCTCGCACTATTATCAACGTGTATACAAGCAGGTATCGCCTTTGGTTGCTTACACTGATAGACATAGGACATGTATCTCGAATGGGAAGGCATATCAAAGAAGTCCTGACAATGCTCCTCCAAAACCGCAGGTGCAAAGGGTCTGAACTTCTGTCTCTTTTTGATCTCATTTACTCTGTCTTTGTTTGCAATTTTCCTCGGATCCGCCAATAGACTTCGATTACCGAGAGCACGAGGACCAAACTCAGCACGGCCATTTGCAACGCCAGCGATTCCTTTTTCGATGAGGCAGTCAACTATTTCCCTTGGATTACAGTAATGTTGTATATTATATCCCAAGTAGGGAGAGAATTCAACCTTGCCACCATATGATAGCAATGCTGCTCCTAAAGCACCACCTGCGTCACCAGGATTCGGCATGATCCACATATTGTACATTTCCCTCAAACCAGTGTTGCAAACACAGTTGAGTGCCACTCCTCCACCATAACAAATGTTCTCACTGTACTTTGCTGCTCTTGCGAATATCTCATTGAGTTCTAATTGCAGTATACGCTCTGCACTCTTTGCAATATCAAACTTATCGTAAGACTCAGGTATCTTTACACCCTTATGACAATTCTGATGCCTCAGTCTCTCCACCACGTTCATATAAACAGGATTACCATATGCTGCCATACCCATAAAGATATATTCTTCATCTAAAGGTCTAAGACCTGCCCATTTGGTTAATGCACTATACCACAGTCCAATAGAGTTGGGATATCGCTGCGACCAGACTTTTTTATACTTCGCCTTACCTTCTACCATCTTTGCAGTCCATATAGACGTACAATCCCATTCTCCGATACTATCAATGACTACACATGCTGCTTCTTCAAATAAAGATGTCTGAAACGCTGCTGCAGCGTGAGAAAGGTGATGTGGGAAATATTGAGTCGGTTTGAGTCCTAAATGTCGTTCACTGAAAGTTGTACTGTATTGACCTGCATAAAACTGTCTTGTTTTCTTCAAAAGCGGTTTTTCGTAAAAAGCAATGTCATCATTACCTTCATGCATATTAAATATCTGTGCAGTGGCAGATGCAGTGCAATCTAAGTTGCGATCATGTTTTTTCTTGGAATATCGTTCTGAATGTGTTGCAAAACGTATTTTGCCATCGTTTACAACAGCAATTGCAGAATCGTGGAAACCTTCGCTAAAACCAATCATAATAACTTCATTATATCAGATGCAATCATGATATGCCCAAGTTTATTGGGGTGATTACCTTTTGCTCGTGGATATTTGGATTTATTCAACTGCAAATCAAAAGGCATCTTAGTTCTCTTGTTTATAGTCATCATTATGTGAGGAATCGACATATTTGTCAACTTGTTTTTTATAAGATGAAAAAATAGCATTTCATCAGACTCACCATACTTATCATGGTACAATTCCTCGTAATATCTAATCCACCACTCTTTTCCATCCATAATATTCCCAGTGCTCATATAATGTTCTTTATCAACCATAATACTGTCCCACTCTGACTGTATTTTTGGTTCTCTACGATATCTTACATTAGGATAAAGTTTTTTTTGTATATTTCTCTTATACCTTGTTGCTGTACCTCTTTTATCGTACCATTCAGTTCTACTAGGGTGTGTCATTTGGGCAAGGACTAAATCAAACTCTGAAATATCACTTTCTAAAAATCTTCTTGCAATACCGTGATTTGATAAACCATTCCAACCTAAATTTGTGACTTCTGCGTTTATTCTACGACCTACAAGAGTACTGAAACACTCTTTGGATCTATCATTCAGTTCATCACCATTTGTCCAACTACATCCTATTGTTAATAATTTCATGAATCTTATTTGCGATGACTTTGTGCCCTATTGTAGTCGGATGTCGAGTTTCATCCATTGGAAAATTCAAATCAAAGATATTCAGGTCAAATTTCTTTGATTTAGTGAACTTATCCGTTGTTACTATTATACATGGTATATTGTTGATTGCAAAGTAATCTCGAAGTCCTTCAATAGCGAAATTTTCTTCACAGTCACCATATACATCATCATACATGTTCTCATACCAATATTTCCATATCTTCTTTCTCTTTTCTGTCAATCTCTTATGATTGAGTGCAATACCAATCTCAACCCACTTTTTTTCGTCATGATACTCATGTCTTGAACGGGATGTCAATTGTATAATCGCTAAATCGTAATTTTTAGGACTTTCTTCGATAGTTGTTCTCCATATAGAGCGATTACTATAACCAACCATAGCAATGTTGGTTAATTCGGCATTTAACCTACTTGCAAGAAATTTTGGATAGTCTCCAGCAGCAAATGACGAACCGTTAGAAAATATTTTCATAAACTTCTTTTGCAATCATCTGATGACCCCTTTTATTAGGATGACCAGTAACATAGTTCTCAGGATGCCACCTTTTACCACCCAATAATTCTCTTACGTTCATTATTGGTTCTTTATCGCATAATTCAGACCATGATGAATTATTATATGAACCCAATTTTTTTATATTCTGTATACAGAGGAAAAAGTATCTTATATTTCTTTTTTTAAAATAATTCTCTAATAAAAATTTGTTTTTATGAAAATTTGCAAAATCATCATCAACATTTTGAAAATTCCTGTAATATTCCAATGATCCTTCGTCTTGATTTTCGGCAGTGATGTGAAAATACTTTTTTCTACCTTTTTTCAACAATTCTCTACGAGAAAATTTGGTAAATTGAATTACTGCAATAGATACTGGATTTTTTTCACAAAATTCTAAAGTAGTCCTTAATATTCCATCATTACTCTTACCGCATTCACCAATACTTTTATAAATGCGAGGTTTTGCACCATCCCTTAGTCCCATTCTGGCGACTAGATGAGGATAAGCGTCTTTTTCGGGATTTTCAAGTTCATCACCATAGGTAAATGAACATCCATCAAATAATATCATCTAAATGACCTTTGTTTTATGTGATTGATAATGTCTTTCGCAAGAAGATTGTGTCCTAATGAATTTATATGCCCTCCACCATTGGGTTTTTCAGTCGGATATCCATCTATGACAAAATCATAATCGATATCTATCTTTGAATTGGGTACAGAAAGAAAGATGAGAGGAACACCCTTTGATTTACAAATACTTTTGATATTATTATACACCATTCTCTCATAAGCGTTAGCTTGTGTCTCAGAATAGATATTCATGTAGTAGTCTTTCCAAAATCCTTGGTCTATAGAAGACCTATACTTTGGATTTCCAACATAACCAGGATTTACTTTCATCCACTTCTGTTTTTTGTCAGAATACCATTCAGTTCGATTGCGAAATGACATCTGAATGACCACTAGGTCACACTCATCCAAAAAATTATAGTTATCAACAGAAATATTCCTAAGAATTCGTAAATTACTTGCCCCTGACCTCGAAAAATTATATTCTTCCGCTTGAAAATGCTCTGATACCTTTCTACTGTACCTTTGTGTCTCATAATCTCTCAAATATCCCTTTCCTTCAGTGAAAGAGCATCCATCAAAATAAAATTTCATTCAAAATGGGGTTTTACAATCACTTGATCTACAGTATAGCACGATTTTACTCCTGCTTTGATCATTTGTTGAAATGTTACTCGTTTTTTTTCTGCTTCCTCTTCAGAAAGGTGATCAAAAACGAGTTTTTTGTCTAAGTAAACGTCAAAATCCATGTTTTGCCAAAATTCGAGTAAACCTTGATGCCACAAACACCATTAAAGTCACTTTGTAGTCATCGGGGGTCTTCATTTACCATTACTAATTACAATTCGGGTCTTACAACCCTTAGAACCTCGTACTAAACGCTTTTTAGGACCTTCAGTCTTGACTCTTTGCCACTCTTTTATTCTATCATAGCGATCTTCTGTGAAAAAGTACTGTTTGATGTACCATTCTTCCCAGTTTTTATGACCTTTATGACGATTACACTCTTCACAGCAACAAATACAGTTAGGTGTCTCGTGTCTGCCCCCTAGAACTTGGGGATGAATGTGATCTAAGGTCATTTGATCACGATGTTCTCCACAATATGCACAAACATGGTTCCATTTCCCCTTTATATCGTCCTTCCATCTCTTCTTTGCCTCTGATCTCGTTTGTGCCTTCATCTGATACAGGTATTCCTGTGGAGAAGCGAGTAGCATATGTTCTATGTGTGTGTTCTAACTTATATATGCTCTACTCTTCGTAAATATATGGGTCTTCCCTACGTAATTTCCACATTTTATAGCGGAAACGTATCGCTTTTATTAAACGTTTCATAGATTCGGTGTGTAAGTATTCGATGACCAACCCTGTCAGGGTGTTTTGTTGCACCTAAAGGGATGTCAGGAGTATTTAGTTGCACATCATAACCGTATTTTGAATCTTTAGAGTTTGTTAAGAGTAACAATTCTGTATTATTTGCTGCAAAATGATCGATGATTGCCTGTCGAAACATAAATTCATCACTTTCGCCTAATTCTTCACTATAATAGTCTCTATAGTAGTCTAAAAACTTCCTTCCTTTGCCTCTACCAGGATTAATATTCTCCCATTTCCCATCAATATAGTATTCTGTTCGGTTTTTATACGTCATTTGTATGACTCCAAGTGAAATATTACTCAAATCTTGCTCAATTGTCTTTCGATATATCTTTCGATTGCTACAACCTGCCTCTGATATGTCTATATAATCTTCATTCCATCTCTTTGCAAGTAGGTTTGCAAACCTTTCGTCTCTATTTTCAAGATTAGCACCGTATGTCCACGAGTCCCCATTAAATAAAATCATTCGATCCCTTCATAGTATAATTAAGTAGAGGTTCTTTCAACGGTAACACCGTTATTTAGACTTCCAAATATTTCACAAATGTTTATTGAATTTTTGTTTCAGTTATGCTATGATAAAAATTTATCTATCTTTATAATCAAATGATACACCTTATAGTAAGATAACTATGAAACCTAGATTCCACATGCATCCTGGTGTTGGATGGGCAGCAACCACGCCTTTCTATTACACATTACAGCATTTGAATCGCTATATGACAACAGGTGTCAATAAAGAAGTTCAATACTGGGCATTAGCATCAAGAGAAAATACATTTGACTTTCATAGGTATAAAGCAAAAAGAATATCGAATGCATTACACCAAACTGGTTTAAAAATCAAGAAACCACCTCTTGCAAAAAAATTACATCAAAATGTCTTTACAAAATCGTGGTTAGAGAGATGGTATACCCCACCGTTTACTGTCGAAAATTACTTATCATATTATACTCTTCTCAATGACCATAAAGATGACTATGCTGCTGTTGGTGATTTTTCAACCAATAATGTTGATATACCTGATGTATTCTTATGTTCGATTGCTGAGAAACTACTTGAACACTTTGATGTCAAAGTAACGATTACATTTGCAGACCCCATCACCCGTTTCTACTATGAAGTCGGTAGATTATGTGGTATGAGGCAATATGGCACACTTGCTGCTCTTGGAAAACAACAGAAATTATTTAAGAGTTATATTGATAGTAAAAAATTTGAAAGCAGTGTCTTCGACAGACATAATGTAGACTATGCACAAACTTACAACAAATATTGCAAGGCATTTGGTAAAGATAATGTATTACCTATCATCATGGAAGAGTTTTGGGAACCAAAGAAAGAGAAAGAACAAAAAGAGAGACTATCAGAATTCATAAGTTATAGAATAGATAAAATATCACCAAATTTCTTTTGGCCACTGTCACATGCAGATGATACATATCTTTTAGATCAATCCAAAAGTGTCAATGAACCACTGACACCCGAACTGATTAAATATGCAAAAGAACCCATGAAACACTTTTATGATGATTGGGCAAAAGTTCTTCCGATGCCAGAATCATGGAACTATGATTGATTTCTTATTAAATGCAGGGACTGGTTGGTCTGCAACCACACCTTTTTATTTTACTCTTGCTAAACAGCAAAAGTATTGTCATAGTGGGCATCAAAAGGAGATGGGTTATCTCAAACTCATGAGTAAGAAGTCAAAACAAGATATATCAACTTATAAGCAAACTATACTTGATAGAACAAGATCTAATGAAGATTGGATCAAAATGGTTGACAATAGAGAGTTTGTATCAAGAGAAGAGACAGAAGAATTACTCAAACCTCCTTATACCATTGATAGGTATATTGATTACTACCTCAGACTACACGAAAAGACAAAAGGCACCTATCAGGCGGTGGCAGACTTCACAAACTATAACTTTGAACTACCAGAAGAGTTTCTAATGGAGTGGAGAGATAAGATGTCTCAACACTTCAACGTAAAAGTCACCTTTCAGTTTCGTGACCCGATTCGTCGCTATTTCTCTGAGGTTGGTAAGTTTATTCAGCACCCTCTTATACTAACAGGTATTGATTCTCATAAGATCAAGCACAATGCCTATGTTAAGTCAAAGCAGCATATCAAACTCTTTCGTCACTACATCTCATCATATCCTATCTTCCCACCTGCATACTATACACAGAACATTCAGAAGTTTGTGAGAGTTTTCGGTCAAGAGAGAGTCTTGCCGATCATTATGGAGCAGTTTTGGAATCCAGAGAGACAAGCAGAACAATGTGAGAGACTTTCGAGATTCCTAGACTATAAGATTACAAAGATACATGAGAATGTCTATTACCCCGACAGAGGAACCAAAGCACCACATTACGTAGGTCTCAAAGATCAATCTGGTAGTGACTTCGAGGACATGACTCCTGAGTTATACGAATGGTCTAAACAGTATCTGGGTTTTGTATATTCAGACTGGGAGAAATGTTACGAAACCCTACCAGAGGAATGGAATCGTTGACAGGTAGTAAAGAATACTTTATAATAAAAGAGTAACGACGGTTACGTCGGGAGTGACTGAATAATCTTTCTGGCAAATGCTGGATAAGGTGATGAGACACAGGTGGTGCTGCTTCGAGAGAAGAATCGATTTACCAATCGGGTCTCAGGCAAGAACGTTTTTACTCTGTAGTAATGCCCGTTCTTTATTGGTATACAGGAACCCAATCTCCCTTTTTTCCTCTTTTCATGATGGGACGTTGTTGATTAGAGGAACCCTTTTTTATTTGGAGAGTTATGCCTTTATTTCTAATTGTACTCGGAGCATCTGGATTGGGTGCTACTCTTGCACTATACATACTTCGTAAGTACGATCCTCACGCATGAAGAAACCTACATTGTGTATGTTAGCAGGGCATGGTTGGTCTGCAACCAGTCCTTTATACTACACTTTGGCACACAACCATAATTATTGTCATGGTGGACACTATAAAGAAAATAAGTATCTAGAACATATCTATCATTATAATAGAGGAGATGAAAAGTTACTAAATGAAAAAAGATTTAGATTTCGCCAACTCTTCAATGGTTTAAAGAGAGATCAAGAAGACGGTCCAAAAGCAATGACATTTGGTGAGAGAGATAGACCATCTACAGTATTACATACAGGTGGACCTAATGCTCATTGGGATCCAGAATTTGTAAATGATTTCTTTTCACTACCACATACCTTTGAAAAGTATATTACTTACTATAAGAAACACTACGAAGCAATCAAAGATACTTATTCAGCAGTTTCCGATTTTACTATCAATAATATCTACAAGCCTGAATCTTTTATAAACATAACTGCTAGGTATCTAAAACCACATTTTAATGTCAAGGTATTGATGATATATCGTGACCCTGTTCAAAGATTATGGTCAAATATACAATTTACATGGTTTCAAAAAAATAAACATAGAGGATGTGTTGACCCATATCATATGTTCTGGAGAAAGATAGCACATCATTACGATGATCCGAAAGAAAAAGACTATGACTTAAATGTTATCGAAGCTTACACAGAAGGGTATCGAAGATGGAGTAATGCTTTTGGTAAAGAGAATGTTCATAACATAGTCATGGAAGAGTTGTGGAGTGAGGATAAAGATATCGCTCAAAAGTCAAAGAGAGAGTTATCAGACTTTTTAGAGTATGAAGTTACTGACCTGTTTGCAAACTGTTTTGTACCTGAACAGGGCTCTAAAGCACCTCATGTTGAACATCTCTCAGATCAATTTATGAGTAATCAAGTTGATCTGTCAGAAGAACAACTCAACACTGCTAGAGCTTTGATGGATAGAGCATATCTTAGATTTGAGGAAATGTATGGTTATATTCCAAAAACATGGACAGAACTCAAGAGTGTGGAAGTACCAGATCTAACTAATCCAAATGATTATGATATCGAGGAGGTATTGAGAAGAGATCCATTATCAGGTCCTCAAAAACTTTCTGATTATAAATGAAACTTATCACACTTGGATGTAGTTGGACATTTGGTATCGGGTGTGGATATGAAAGAGGTGAGAATATAAAACAATACAAAGCACACTGTACAAGTGAAGAGAATGCTAACAAGTATTCTTTTCGTGCTCTATTATCAGAGAGACATGGGTACATTAACCATAATCTCTCAAGAGGTGGGTCAAGCAATCAAATGCAGTTTCGGAAAGCGACCAAGTATTTCACAGAGCGTCCACAAGAAAAAACTATAGTCTTATGGGGAATCACTTCAACCGCCCGTAATGAAGTCTTTCTGGCGAAACATCATATACTCAAAAATATTGCTTATAATACCATGTATCGAAAGGTCAATGCAGTGGAGTATGCCGAGAACTTCTACAATCATGAACACGAGGTGAAGATACTCGCACAACGAATGCTTCACTGGAATCTCTTCTTTGAATCACTGGGTATAGAGAACTATTGGTTTGATACATTCAATACTCACAAGTACCCTTACGAAATACCAAGACTTCTACCAGTAGACCTACTCACTCGTATGACAGTTGAGGATCAGACATACCATGAGTCAACATGGCAACCAATAAACGAAATTACTGGAGAGACAAAGAAAACCACTGAAAGAAGAATACAACTGGGTGTTATCAAAAGTTTACTCAACCCTCACTCAAAACATCCTACCAAGAAGGGTCATGCTATGATAGCAGATATATTTGACAAATGTCTAAACCTAAGTTAACTCTTATTGGTGGATATGGTTGGGCAGCAACTTCTCCTCTCATGTATACTCTTCAAAGGAATGCCAAGTATACTCATTTTGGTTATACAAAACATTTTAGATACTTAGGAAATCAATCAGACAAGGAAAAGAAGAAGGTATCTTATATCTACAACAAGGTTTGCAATGGGACTTGGGAAAACTTCATGAGTGAAGAACCAGGCACTCATCGAATGAATCTAACGAGGGATCTTGAACCTCTTTATGATTTTCCTCGTAAACACTTTACTCAACTTATCACTGGTAATCCTACTATCTCTAAGTACATGGATTACTATCATGCACTTCATGATCATGTCATCTCCAAGGGTTATAAGTCTGTAGGTGATGGTTACTCAGGTTATCAATACTACAGAAAAGAGTTTAGTCAATTCTATCGGATACTTATGTCTGAGTTTGATGTCAAGTTTCTCGTGATTGTCAGAGATCCTGTTCGTCGTGCTTTCTCAAATTATCTTGCTAAAGTTCAAAAGTCTACAGACCGAAAACGTAAAAATCTACCACTACCATTCAAAGTTAATGATTATATAAAAGATCTAAA
>Ga0115013_10000027_pt1 | contig 122098 bp, 99 predicted proteins | sample SouAtlMetagenome_2_FD_88686 | JGI IMG/M metagenome (GOLD analysis project Ga0115013, IMG submission 88686) | Marine eukaryotic phytoplankton communities from Atlantic Ocean - South Atlantic ANT15 Metagenome | ecosystem: Environmental > Aquatic > Marine > Oceanic | place: South Atlantic Ocean...
ATGATGAATTTAGGGTAATGACGACCGGAAAATGAGACCATGAAAAGCTCCTATTGCAATACGAGAACATTATACCTTACAATGAAATGAAACTTTGAAAGTGTTAAACTTTGCGACACTACCCTATTATGGGGCGGGCGCGTATCAATGTTCCACCCCTCACAGGCGCGGCTAAAAAATATTATGATGAAGGATTTACTCAGCGTTTATCCGCAATTAAAAGGCATTAAAGCTGAAGTCGCATGGGGCGGATATATGGGCTATGCCCGCCATAAAATGCCCCAAATTGGTACATTTGGCGATGGTGCATGGTATTGTCAGGGCTTTGGCGGTCACGGCATGTGCGCAACAACTGTCGGCGGCGAAGTCATTGCAGGGGCTATCGCCAATAATGATGAAAATTACAAGCTGTTCGCACCCTTTGGTCTTGATTACGCGGGTAAACCGATAGGGCCCGCAATCGCGCAGGCGGCTTATTGGTATTTTCAAGGGCGCGATAAAATAAAAGAATGGCGCCTTAATTAAGCGCCATTCTGCGATAAGTATTTTAGGCGACAAACGCTTTGTCGACAAGCGCTTGCAGCGTCGTATAATCCGTTTTACCGCTGCCAAGCACGGGGATAGCATCAACGTTTAACATGGTCTTTGGCACAGACAGTTCCGAAATCCCGTTTTTCGCGGCATAGGCCGAAAGCTGTTTTTTATCGACATTTTTATGCGTTGTCACAACGATAAGCTGTTCACCTTTGCGCCTGTCGGGAATAGACACAACCGCATGTTCGCCATCAGGGTAAACATGGCTGACCATCACTTCGGCGCTAGTGAGGGACACCATTTCCCCCGCTATTTTGGCGAAACGTTTCGCGCGGCCAACAATGCTTAAAAAGCCATCATCATCAATATCAACAATATCGCCTGTGTCGTACCAGCCATCTTGCGGCGGGACAAGCACCCCTGCATTTTCAGACAGGTAATAGCCGAGCATGACATTTGGCCCTTTAACCATTAAACGCCCGCCCTGCGCCACACCTGGAACAGGTTCAAGCCTATATTCAATGCCCGCGAGCAAGCGCCCAACCGTGCCTGCCTTAACATGCATGGGCGAGTTCACCGATAGCGCAGGCGCAGTTTCTGTAGCGCCGTAGCCTTCTAATACCCGAACGCCGAAACGTTCCATATATAGGCGGCGTGTTTCGTCTTTAACTTTTTCCGCGCCAGCAAAAATATAACGCATACGATAGAAATCATAAGCATCCGCCATCCGCGCATAGCCATTTAAGAACGTATCCGTTGCAAACATAATCGTTGCGTTGGATGAATAGACAATTTCAGGCACAATGCGGTAATGCAGCGGGCTTGGGTACAGAAACGTTTTTACGCCAGAAAGTATCGGTAATAACGTGCCGCCCGTCAGGCCAAATGAATGGAACATCGGCAGGCAGTTAAAGACAACATCCTGACGGTTAAAATCAACCCGTGATGAAAGCTGCACGATATTGCTCATAATATTGGCATGTGATAACACAACCCCTTTAGGCATACCTTCTGAACCTGATGTGAAAAGCACCAAGGCAGGGTCATTTGGATTTATGTTCCGTTTTTTATGGGTGCGCTTCGCCGATGATGCAAGGCCACGCAGCTTATCAGAAAGGCCAATGCTCTCTTTAATATCTTCCATATAAAGAATATCTGCATGTTTAGCGATTTCTTCAATCTCACTTTCAAGGCGGCCTAGCTCAATAAAGCGGCGTGATGTCAGAACCGTTTTGACTTTCGCCGTCTGACACGCGCTAGTTAGTGCCTTTGCGCCTGCTGAAAAATTGAGCATCGCAGGGACGCGGCCAAACGCTTGCAGAGCAAAGAATGTCACTACTGCGCCAACTGAATTTGGCAGTAATACACCAACATTTTCACCTTGTTCAGTATAATTATTCAGCTTGCGGCCTAGAACTTTAGAACCTAAGACAAGCTTCTTAAATTGTAATGGTTTGCGTTCAATATCCTCTGCAATGCATGATTTTTTACCGTTCACATATTCAGCCTTCAGCAGCGCGTTATAAAGCGTCTGTTCACGGTCATTGGTTAAGAACATCATATCTTCCATCACATCATAAAGCTGACGACCTGCGGCAGCGCGCCTTTGGCGGCCTTTTAGATTGTCATCAAGCTTAAACTTACGCGGTTCAAGAATAGTGATGGTAATTTTCGGGAAGTTGCGCAGTGGCACTTTGCCTTTCAGCCGCGCAAACGGCGTGTGCTGAACGCCATCAAGGCGAATAGGCAGGATCATCGCATCAGCTTTATCAGCGATCATCCCTGGGCCATTATAAACTTTCATTAATGCGCCTGTCTCGGTAAGGCGGCCTTCTGGGAAGATCACAACTTGATAATCTTTTTTAACTTTCTCAATCAAGCTTTTGATAGAAAATGGATTTGTAGGGTTAAGCGGGAATGCATCAACCAGCTTTAAAAACGGTTTAACCCAAAACCACTCCGCGACAAAACTATTAATCGCAAAGACCGGTTTGCCTGGCAAATAGGCCGCCAATAATGGCGCATCTAATAACGATACGTGATTACCTACAATTACGGCGCGCTTACCTGCTTTTTCAATATTCTCCAGCCCGTGCACTTCAACATTATAAAGCAGCTTGAAAATGATCCGCAGAAAGCTTTTGAATAAATGGGTTGGCAATAACGCACAGATATAACAGGCGACAAAACCATTAGCGACAGCCGCCGCGAGGAATAATTGCTGTATTTCCCACCCTTTCGCTATCAATGCCGCAGAGATCAACGATGAAGCCATAACAAACAGCGCATTGACAATCGCACTGCCCGCCATAACGCGCGCGCGGGTAGTGGTATACGTATCATGCTGAATAATTGCATTGAGCGGCACGACAAAGAGGCCGCCACAAATGGCGATCATTAATATATCAACTACTATACGCCAGTGATGCGCCACGGCGAGAAATTCAGGCAGAGTATACAGGCTCGGCGATAAGGCTTCCACCGCGCTGCTTGAAAAATACAAATCAACGGAAAAAACCGTGATGCCTACTGCCGCAAGCGGCACAAACAGCGCCTCAATGCGACCTTTAAGCAAGCGGTTATTAAGCAGCCCACCAAATGCAATGCCGAGGGAGAATATCGCCAAGAAGAACGCCAAAACATGTTCATTCGCATAAAGCGTGGCTTCGGTGAAGTTCGGGAATTGCGCCATAAACAGGCCGCCAAGAAAATAAAACCATGCCACGCCCAGTATGGAACGCCTTACACTGCTTTGCTGAGAGAACGCGAAACGTAGCACATCAATAAGCTCCGTAAGCGGGTTAAGGTTAATTTTAAGCCCTGTTGCTGGCGCGGGGGCGGCAGGAATAAAGCGTGATGCCATGTAGCCAATAACCGCGCAGCCAATCATCGCACTCGCGACAATCATAGCGCCGCCATCCATTGCAATAAAAACCACGCCGGCAATTGTGCCGACCAAAATCGCTAAAAACGAACCGGTATTGAGCAGCGCATTACCGCCAATCAATTCATCTGCGCGTAAATGCTGCGGCAGAATTGAATATTTGCTCGGTCCGAAAAACGCCGACTGGCTGCCCAGTAAGAACAGGGCAAAGAATGATAAGGGGGTTGAGCCTAGCAAGAGTGCCCCGCCGCCAACGCATGCAATGACGATTTCAGCCAATTTTACAACGCGGATGATACGCTCTTTGGGGTACTTATCAGCCAATTGACCGCCAATACCCGAAAACAAAACGAAGGGCAGGATAAACAAACCCGCGGCAAGTGTGACGAGCAATTTAGGGTCAACGCCTTCAGATGAGAGCAAGTTATAGACAAGCATGACCACAAGCGCGTTTTTAAACAGATTATCATGCAGCGCCCCCAAAAACTGGGTGACGAATAATGGTAAAAAACGTTTATCATGTAACAGTGAAAATTGATTAGGCTTCATGGTCGAACTCCCCTTGGTTGATGAAGTGTATTATATGTTTATGAACAAATGGTTTCCAGCTAATAAGGCTGTGCGTTGCGGCTAATGTTATATGGTCTTTCATACCGATCCATTTCGTGCTTTCCACGCTGACGCGTCCATCGTGGTGCGGTGGTATAACGGCATTCGCAATGAGATACGGCCAGCCTGTCGTGCCTGCGATAATGCCGACATCGTAATAAGGCGTAAAATGCGCTTTTCTCTGGTTGCCGGTGGTAAGTTCCTGCCCCGCCGCGCCAAACATCCATTGATATGGTGGAAAGTTTTCTAAAAAATCCGCGACCTCACTACCGCCAAGTGGCGGCGCCATCATGACAACGCGCCCTAATTTGCCCTGCGGAATGGTTGTTTTATAATCTTCAAGATATTGACGGGTGACAAGGCCGCCCATTGAATGTGTCACAAAATGTATCTTGTTTGCTGATTGCCACGCCCCCTGTGCGGCAAGCTGCGCCGCGACATAAGCAGATAGCCCTGCAATATCATCACGGCGAGAGGGATAAGAAACACTTAATGTGTTGTAACCCGCTTGACGCAGCGCAAAGGCCGTGCCTGCCATATTTAAACGCGAATGCCCAATGCCATGGAGCACAATAACAGTTTCCCGCGCACCATCAACTTTATGCATCCGCGCGCCCTGACCTGCCGCATGTATAGCAAAAAAGCATATTAGCGCAAGCGCAGCGGGGAATATTTTACCTTTATGTTTCATTATCTATCCCTTGTTCTGAACATTGTTCAATTATGATAATGACACAATTATGAACAATGTTCAATAAAAAAATTGAACGGCGTTTAATAATAAGTTATTCTTATGGAATGAAAGAGAGATAAAATGGCACGACGCAGCGACCACACACGCGATGAATTACATGAGTTAATCATTTCGGCAGCAATAAAAATCATGGAAAACGAAGGTTTTTCCGCCTTAAGCGCGCGCAAGATTTCTACGCAAATTGGCTATTCTGCAGGAACAATTTATAACGTCTATGCCTCAATGGATGATTTAATCGTCACCATAAATGCCCGCAGCCTTGATATCATGGCGCAGCAAATTGCCAACCTGCCCACCCTGGATACACAAACACCTAGCGACCAGCTCAAAGCCATGGCTAGAATATACCTTGATTTTGTCCATAGCCATAAAGAACGCTGGTTTGCTCTGTTCACCCACCGCCTGCCCGCAGGGCATAGCTTGCCGCCTGACTTTGCCACAAAAATCGCCGCGCTGTTTTCCCCTATTGAGGGTGCCATAGAGGATTTATACACCGCATCTGATGCGGCAGGCAGTAACAAAGGCGCACGGCTTGCGGCGCGTACATTATGGGCTTCCGTGCATGGTATATGCTTTATTGACCAATCGGGCAAAATGCCATTAGTCAGCGCACAGCACAACGCTGAAAATATGGTCAATTGTCTGATAGATAATTTCGTATCAGGGCTGCAACGTTAATTGCGGTGAATGACGAAGGTAACATCCTCGCCCTTTGCGCCTTTCGGCCAAAACACATGGAGCGCATCGCATATATTATCGTTTATGGTTAACATATAATCCGCAACATTTAGGCCGCTTATCTTACGCCCCTCGTCCAGATCTAGCTCTGTATGCGCTATACGTGGTGCGGCGATATTATCATTATCCATACGGCATAAAGATATCTGTTCATCACGGTTAAAAGGAATGCTGATATGTGCCTTTTGCAGCTGACCGTCTAAAGTTTTCACCACACCAATCACGTCAAATGTAATCCCTTCGGGACTATCTAAATAGAGCGTCCAACCGACCATATCCGTATCCATATCATCATTGAGTTTAACATGCATGATGTTGATGTTTTTCTTATGCGCATTATGCCCCCACATATAATCCGCGGCAGCCCAGAAATCAGCATCGGTGAGGCCGTGCGGGCCAGAGGCGATAAGTTCATCATACTGCGCATTTGCCTGCTCTAAATATAAAGCGCCTTTATCAAACGCGCCGGATTCGCAGGCGTTCACTGCACTATCGAGCGCTGCTTCTAACGTTAGTGTTACGGATTCAGGTAAATGGCTCTCGATAATAGCGTGATCCATCGTTTCCACATTCATAATGCATGTTTCTAAGTCTAGCGCCATAGCTGTCGCAGGAGCGAGGCCATAAAGCGCAGAGCAAACTGCGATACAACCAATAAGTAAACGTTTCTTCATTTGGAATTGCCCCCTCAATTATTCTTCCCATGGTAATTCTTTGCAGCTTGCCGCTAAATGGTCAATGAAAAGGCGTAAGCGGGTCGATATATATTGCGTCGGCTGATACACGGCGAATATATCGCGCTGCGGGTATGATACATAATCATGTAACAACGGCACCAACGCGCCTGACTTTATATGCTCTGCGACATAAAATATCGGTAAGGTCGCTATGCCCACGCCATGACACGCGGCTTGCATCAACATTTCGCCAGAATTACATTTAAAACCGCCCTGCAGGTGAATATTATCAACGGCGCCATTAGGCGCTTTGTAGCGCCATTCATGCGCCCCTATTTTATTACTATAAGCGAGCATATTATGACCGCGCAACGCATCAGGGGTAAGCGGCTTACCATGTTTGACAAGATATGCTGGGCTTGCACAGAGCATAATCGGGCATGATGCAAGGCGCTTGGCAATCAAGCTTGAATCTTTCAGCTCGCCAATTCTGACCGCTAAATCATAACCGCCGCCGACTAAATCCACGGTTTTATCGTCAAAATTTATGTTTAAGTCAACTTCAGGATAGCGCATACCAAATGAAGCGATCGCGCTGCTAAGATGCTTAGCGCCAAAGCTATGCGGCATGGTGATCTTCAACGCCCCGCGCGGGCATGATTTCATATCCTGAATTTCTTCTTCTGCTTCTTGTAAATCCCCAAGGGCGCGGTTTGAACGCGCATAATATAATGCGCCCTCCTCTGTCACGCTGACTTTACGCGTTGTGCGGTTCAGCAGTTTTATTTTGAGTGCAGATTCAAGGTTCTGAATCTGTTTGGATACGGCAGACGTTGTAATGCCCAACTGCCGCGCCGCGCCGGCAAAGCTTTGATTTTGAACAACGGCGATAAAAATGCCAATGCGCGAAAGATGATCCATATAATTATATCCTTAATGGAAACAATGAGTTTCAATATTACTATATTATCAATTTAATTGCGATATGAGAAACTAAAATTAGAAAACGTCACTAAAGACCGTTTAGGAGGATAAGATGATTACAAAACACGCATATAAAGATCTCGGTCAACATAATTACAACTGGTTAAAAGCACGCTATCATTTTAGCTTTGCGGAATATTATGACCCTCAGCGCCTTGGCTTTGGTGCGCTACGCGTGATTAATGATGATATTATCAGCGCCGGCAAGGGCTTTGGTATGCACCCACATAAAGATATGGAGATTATTACCTATGTCCGCCAAGGGGCGATATCACACAAAGACTCCATGGGTAATGAAGGGCGCACCGCTGCAGGCAGCGTACAGGTCATGAGCGCAGGATCAGGTATTTATCATTCTGAAAAAAACGCCGAAAGCGAAGAAACCAAGTTATACCAAATATGGATTGAGCCACGCGAAATGAATGTCACCCCGAGATGGGACAGCAAAGACTTCCCTGCTGCTCCTGTAAATGACGCGTTATCCTTGCTGGTCTCAGGCCATGAAGAAGATGTGAAGAAGGGGGCTTTATATATTCATCAAGACGCCTATATATATGGTGGTGTCATTGCAAAAGACTCGACCATTACCCACAAAATTCGTCAACAAGCCTATATTTTACTTTCTAAAGGTACTGCGCTAATAAATGATGTATTATTAGAACAGGGCGATGGCGCTTCACTTAATAAAGCTGAGGGCCTGACAATCACAGCAGAGCAAGACACCGAAATACTCATCATTGATGTGCCTAAGGCGCAGCATTAAACACCGCACTCTTTTAACGCTATATTGTAGGAGATATAAAATGGCTAAACTACTTTTCTTCGCTGGCAGTGCCCGCACAGATTCATTCAATAAAAAGCTTGCCGCGCAAGCAGCGCAGCTTGCCAAAGCAGAGGGCGCTGAAATAACCCTCATAGACCTTAAAGATTTTGAGATGCCAATTTATGATGGTGACTTAGAAGCCGCAGAAAGCTTGCCTGAAAATGCGATTAAACTCAAAAAACTCTTCGTTGCACATGACGGTTTTTATATCGCCTCACCAGAATATAACAGCTCATTTTCACCGCTTTTGAAAAATGCGCTCGATTGGATTTCACGCCCGCATGAAGAAAATGAAACATCGCTGATTGCTTTTAAAGGTAAAGTCGCAGCGCTTGGCGCAACGTCACCTGGCGGCTTTGGCGGCCTACGCGGCCTTGTCCCGCTCCGTATGATGCTCGGCAATATCGGCGTGCATGTCACCCCGACACAAACCGCCATTGCTAGCGCCCATACAGCCTTTGACGACCAAGGAGTATTAAAAGACGATCGTCACATCAATATGTTCCGCGCATCGATACAGGAATTTGTTAGCACCGCGAACGCACATGCCAAATAAGAAAATGCGCCGCAAATTTTCAATTTTGCGGCGCATATCTTAATTTCTTTAATATTGTTTTTAATATTGTGAGAGCTTCTTCTTACACGCCATAATCGCAGCAAAACTCATTTCCCGCTGAATAACTGAACTATGAATTTTTCCCTGGAAACTGCTATAAGACTGCTTCCACTCATCGGCTACGCATGTACAGTAAGCTTCTTTGGTTACATTTTTACCAAGCGCAGATGTATCATAGCTTTCTCCCATGCAAGACACATATTGTTGATGCGTTGTGGCCTCAACATTTCGGCATGAATCTCTTAATGCAATTAAAAGAGACTCTTGCGAGACGCTCTGGCCTTGCTCAATACGTTTATTAAGGTACTCTGTCGCATAGCACTTACATTTATGGTTTCTACGGAGCTTTTCTGTATTTTCGCAAGATTTATAAATGGCGGCGCTTTCTTCAATATAGGATTGAGGCGTTTGAGACAAATCTCTGTCGCCCTCATAAAAGGCTGAAGCTGCGTTCATATCTCCAGCAAAAACTGATGCCGCGCCAGCGACAATAAAAGCAGAGATCAACATAACCATTAAATTTTTGATGTAATGCATTGTTAAAGTGTTCCAATCTGAAAATGCGCCAATAGAGCCCAGTTTAGACACTATTGAAAAAGATTAAACCTTACTATGCCAAGCACAATAATCAATTAGGGCTGCATCGTACAGTTTTTAATGATATAGCCATTATTACTCGCATTAGCGCTAACGTCACAATCCGCTGGGTTAAATCCCGCTGCTGCCATGGCGGCTTTTTGCTCGGCTATGACTTTAGCTTCTTCAGCCAAATTGATGAATTTATAACCCTCATCACCCAACTTCTCAACGCGGAAATCTTCTATATTTGTACCTTCTGGCATATTGGCAATAAAGTATTCTTTGGCTTGGTCAAAATGAACTTGGTCAAGCACGCTATCGCCATAAAGCCATACGCGGTCTAGCTCTTCGACTGTTTTAAGCGCCGCTTCTTGGTTTTGGGCGATGGCTTCGTTCACGCCTGTATACTGAAAATAGGCGTAATCAATACGTGCTTTAGCGTCGCCGGTTTCAACCGCGTCTTTTAGCAGTGCTGCGCCCCATTCATTAACGTTTACATGCGCCGCCATTTCGCCAAGCTCATCAAAGCCGTAAAAGCCGTTAATAAGGCCAAGGCCGATATCACGTATCGCCCATGTTTGTCCTTTTTCGGCGGCTTCAATCATCGCCATTGCTTGCGGTGAAAGGTCGCCCGTTTCCGCGAGCATTTTTAATTTCTCATAAGGGTCGTCCGGAATAACGATTGCAGGCTCTTCTTCAACCACTTCTTCTTCTGCTGCTGGCTCTTCTATATCCGCTCCTGCTCCTGCTCCTGCATCGGCTGCGCTACCTTGCGCTGCGGCGCCAATATTATCTTCAACGCTGCCTGTTGGCGCGTTATCAACTACGTCATTTACATCATTCGCCGCCGCTGCTACTTCCTCAGCGCCCACGAAATACCCTGCAACCCATTCTGCGCCGCCAAAACCAATAAAGGCGGAGGTAGAGTTGAGTGCCAATTTCAGTGAATATTTCTTCCAATTGCTTTTAAAGAAGTCAAATGAAGATGTGACATCTTGCTGCGCTTTATAATCCTTAACAAAGCTGCGTGTTGTCAAACCAACGCCTGCGCAGACGGTAAAAACAGGGCCAAGTACGGCTGCGCCCGCCGCCATCGCGGCTATTTTTGCGCCAACGCCGGCGGCGATGCCAAGGGCTGCGGGTGTAAATGCTTTCTTTAGCGTGTTTTTTGTGGGCATGCGCCGCGCTACACTATCCCATATAGAGCGTAAACGGCCTTTTGGCTTATCCTGCGTCTGTGTTACGGCTGGTTCAGTATTCTCATTATTATCTGCAGCTTTATTGCTCATATCACACCATATATAGGGGTTGTTTATTTTCATATTCCGTGGCATTTCTGACATGGACAGACCAAAAACGCAAGAAAAAACTTAATTATATATTTATATCAATAGCTTAGAATATCTTTGTTGACATAACAAACTCACTATGCCATAACGCTCCTCGTAAATTACAAACTTTTGATTGAGATTATCTGCCATTTTAAGGCGGTATCTTACAAACATGGCGATAAAAGGTATACATAATGACCAAGAAAACATTTTCGAATTTAAAAAACTCTGCTGTTTTAACAGCACTTCTCGCAACAACAGGCGCAGCACATGCGACAAATTCTCAGCCTGACATTTATAACAATGTTGGTGGCCCTGAAACTGAAGTTGTAGTAAACCCAGTAATTAATGCAAACCCAAACGCTAATGCAGATGCAAATGCAATTGCGGGCGCACATAACAACACACATGTGCATTCAAATACAAATAGCGCAGCAAAAGCAACTGGCGGGTCGCTAGACGCAAACGTAAACGGCGCTGTTAATGGTACAATTGCTGATATGTCGAACACGACAAACACAAATAATGTCAATGCTGGCGGCGCGGAAGTTGAAAATTCAATGAACGGCACAATTGCTGACAATTCTCAGACATATAACAATGCCGGTGGCGCAGAAGTTGAGAATGCATTAAATGCAAACCTTTCAAATGGCGGCGTTACTGACAATTCACAGTCATATAACAACGCGGGTGGCGCAGAAGTTGAAAACAGTGTACATAACGACCTTTCAAACGGTGGTGTGACCGGTACGATTGCTGATAACTCAACAACCAACCATTCAAGCATTGCTGGCGGCGCGGAAGTTGAAAACTCTGTCAATAACGACCTTTCAAATGGCGGCGTAACAAGCAACATCAATAACGAAACAACAACGCACAACAATGCAGGTGGCGCGGAAGTTTCTACTGATGTTGATGCATCATCACAAAATGATCTTGCGCAAACGAATGACCAAGACCAAACTAACGAACAAACCAACCAACAAGATACATCTGTCGATACAAGCAATAGTGGTAACAGCCAAAACGCGAATTCACAGAACACTGAAGTTGGCGGCAATAACAGCTCTTACACAAATAACAGCGTTTATAAATCAGGCGCTGCGGCAAACATCCCGCAAGCAGCCGCGATTTTCGCGACTAAATCTTGTGTGTCTTCAACATCTATAGGCCTTGGCGGCGGCAACGTTTACGCTGGTTATGGCGGTTTGTCATTCTCTCACGTTGGAAGCGAAGCCGTTTCACTTGTTGGTGAAATGACTGTCAATGGCGAAAAAGTTGATGTTGCCTACACAATCCCTGAACTTGCTGATCTTGATGCGGTAGAACGTGCACCAATCTTTAAGGAGCTGCGCAAGGGCGAACAAGCAAAAGCAACATGTTTAATGGGCAATTACATTGCACAGGAACGTGCGCTGACAAAAGCTTACGAACAAGCAACAGGCGTTGCGAAAATTAATGCAGACGCACATACAAGCGGCATTGCCATCAACGCGCAAGCCAATATGTATATCGCAGAAGTTCAAGCAAAAGGCGCCGTTGACGTTGTGAAAACGCAAGCGATTGGCGAAGCGTTTAACCAGACAGTGAAACATGCGTGTAACCTTGGTATTACAAAAATACAAGTTGGCGCAAATAAAGAAGCGATTGTTGAAGAAACACGCGCTATGCGCGGCGAAGGTCACGAGAATTGTGAAGACGTTATGTGGGGTACGTTTAACCAGCTGACTGACGGCAAGGCAGATACAAGCAAGCCTGATTTCTCACAGTTCACACAAGGCGTTAAAGCAGCGCCTAAACTGAACCGTTAATTAGATAAATCAAATGTTATTAAAAAGGCGCGCCATTATTGGAAGCGCCTTTTTTGCTTTATAACAATAAGTTAAAAAAGATTATTGCTTTAACGGTCATTAATATGTAAATTAATCTCGGTAATTAAATGTGTAAAGAAGAGTATCTCAAAATGAAACTTATAAAAATGTTCGGCGCAGTCGCCATTCCTGTTGTTCTAAGTGGCTGTGCGGCAAATGCCGTCATTCATAGTTTAAGCGATGACTGCCTACATAAAGTTAATGATGATGAAGGCAATGTTATCAGCGTAGAATTTGATGCAGCATGCGGTCAACACAAGGAGAATCTGGCCAATGTTCAGATAAACGCCCAAACACAAAAAGCACTGCAAGAGATTCAGGCCACGCAAGATGCACAGGTCAACGTCATCAAAGAAGAGAAAACCAAGATTTTCTGGCAAGCCCTTGCTAATCGCGCCGCTGTCGAGCTTGGCAATCCGCAACAAGAAGATACAGCAACGCGCCTGTTAATTGCGGCGCGCAGCCATGAAGACCCTGAAATCCGTAAGATGGTCACAGATATCCAAAATGACTTAGGAATCACCAATGCGATGCTGAATGATAAAAATGCAATTTGGGACACTATTCGTGCGGCACAAGCCATGCCGGGTATTCAAATTATCGAGCTCGGGAATGGCGAGTTTTACATGGATAAATATAAGCATCCTTATGGCCCGCTTAAAGACAGCGTGCCAACAACCCCATAAACCAATATAGCCTAAACAGGCGATTGCGCCGCCTTCTACGCGTTTACACTACCCATATCGGTTTCAGTGGCAATATTATGGCTTTGTAAGCGCCGCTGGTGCTTATATAAGATGCGACCCTGTGCATCATATACGACAATGTAATCTGTTATTTTAGAATAGCGTTTAAACAAATTCTTTGCTTCTTCTAATGTCGCGACAGAACTTTGATAAGCACCTTCTCTGTTGATTTCTTCAATTTTATACATGTTCCTCCCCTTTTTATTTCTTAAAAAGATCATGCGTACTGATTGGTATGTATGGAGAGTACATTAGAATAATAAAGTTAACAAGATGTTAACATTGCATTGTATTTTGCTAATGTGCATAGATACAAATAATGGTGTGAAATATAATGCACACGTGCATATTACGCACCTGCATTTTCAGGCAGGTAGCGCGACCTCCTCACGCCTTGCTTATTGGCAAGAATTATAATAAATCATCGACTTTATGCGCGCGCTGGCTGTGGCACGGCCTTACCCTTCGGTGCCGCTTTCTCAATCCGCAATGCGTCATCTGCTTTATTCAGTGGTGCACAGACACTCAGGTCATCACCTGCTGTAATGTTGCCGGCAAGGTATTCTTGCGTCACAGCTTGCTGGAAATACGTTTTAATCACGTTTAGCAATGGGCGAATACCCAAATTCTTTTCGATACATTTATCGGCTAAAAATCTTTTCGCCGCCGCATCAAATGTGACGGTAATATTTTTTGCTGCAAGATCATCAATGCGCGGCGAAAGTTTGATTTCCAAAATATCCAGCACCTTGGTCACATCATTTAGCCCATTAAACTCAATTTGCTCATCAAGGCGCGCAATAAACTCTTCGCTAAAACGCTCTAAAATATGCTGCGTCTTTTCTGGGTTAATCCCCTGCTCCTCTGCGGCGAAGCCTATGCCGCGCTTTGGCTTAATCGTTGCGCCTGCATTGGTTGTCATGGTGACATAGCTGTTTTGGAAATCAGCTATGTCACCATTGCTTGCCGTTAATTTGCCATTATCCATGACTTGTAACAGCAGCTTATACACATCAGGGTGTGCCTTCTCGATTTCATCAAACAAGACAATAGAATGCGGGTTCTTACGCACGGCGTTTATAAGCTCGCCGCCTTGGTCATGCCCATTATAACCAGGCGGAGAGCCAATAAGGCGGTTTACAGATTCTTTATCCTGAAATTCTGACATATCAAAGCGCAATAGCGGCACATCAAGTACTTCGCTCATTTTCTTGGCCAGTTCTGTTTTACCCACGCCAGTTGGCCCCGAAAATAAAAAGCTGCCTAACGTCTTATTTTTACGGTCATCAAACAAATTTACCTTTGCGTTTTGTATAGCAAATGCGATTTTATCTATCGCGTGATCTTGGTGCATGACGGCTTTTTTAAATTCCGCACTTAGCGATAAGAGTCTCTTTTGTTCTTCCTTATCGCTGGTTTTCGTCATGAGGCGGCCCAGTTTTTTACTTAATTGAGCATATATGTCGACCTCTGTCACAACGCCAGCTTCTGCGCCATCTGGCACGGCATTCGCGCTTTGTGCCGCCATCGCATCATCCAAAAGGCTTAGTGCCTTATCTGGCAAAAACGCGTCACGAATATAGCGCGAAGACAGTTCGACAGCTGCTTGTATCGCGCTTTGATCAACGCCAATACCTTCATGGTGCTGTTCATAGCTGGCCATCTGACCTGCAATCATTTCAAGCGCAAGCGCGGGTTTAGGCTCATTGACTTGCACAATGCCAAAACGACGCATAAAGGCTTTATCATTTTCTAACTTTTTAACTTCTTTAAATGTCGTTGCCCCGATGACGCTGATAGTGCCCGCGCTTAAATATGGCTTCAACATATTCGACATATCCATGTCTTTGTCACCAGACGTGCCTGCCCCCATCACCATATGTGTTTCATCAATAAACAGTATAGCATTATTGGCAGCGACATATTCAAGCACCGCTTTGAGGCGCTCTTCAAACATACCGCGCAATCTTGTCCCTGCGAGCAATCCGCCCATATCAAGGCTGAGCACAGGGCGCAGCTTCAGTTTTTCAGGGACTTCATCATCAGCAATCGCCTGCGCGAGCGCTTCGACCAATGACGTTTTACCTGTGCCAGCCTCGCCGACAATTAACGGGTTACTTTTCTTTTTGCGCAATAAGACTTGCACCATTTGCTGCAGCTCACCATCGCGTCCTATAACAGGAGATAATTTTTCATCCATAGCGAGATCAACAAGGTTTTCAAGCACATCACTAGGCGAAAAATCTTCATCATCGTCGCTTTTCGTTACAGAGGGTTTCGGGGCTGGCGTCGTTGTACTTTGTAAATAAACAAGGTTTGATACGCCATTCGATAGAACATCGCTTGCCGCTGCAAAAATCGCCTGCGTATCAGCTTCACTTCCATGCTGCCCAGCGTGGAGTGCCATGCCTGCGGCTGTATCATCATAGGTCATCAGCGTGTTCACAAGATCCAGCACTTTAAAATCGCTGCTTTCATGTTTGATATGCGCCGCAATAGCAGTGAATTTATTTGCGAATTCGTCACTAAACTGTACCTTATCCGCGGCAGGCGCAGTTTGCGCATTTTTAAGGTTTGCATTATAAATATTATATAATTCTGAAGTCAGATTCTTTGCATCAACACCGCATTGTTCAAGAGCGGCATCAAACGCAGACGGATATGTACGCCACAGCAAAATAAGAAGATCAAGCGAGCTATATTCCCGCTTAGGTAATTCAGCGCGGTTATTTCTGATGAAGTTGGTAATATCAGTGATGTCTTTAAATATAATATTATCTTGCATAGTCTCTCCCTTAACGCTGCGGAAATCTGACTGGTTTTTTCTTTTTTATCCGCGTATGGAGATTAAACAGCAATTTACATAAAAAGTAAAGAGGAAATGCGCAATAATATAAAAAATATTCAGAGAAATAAGTAACAAAAGAAAGCGCCGATGCTCACCCCCAGACACATCGGGCAAAACATAGCGGCGCTTTCGACATTAAATTATGGCTGTGGGCTTTGGCCTTTGTTTTTCTTTTTATTCGGCTGTGCTTTGCTTTGTGGCAATGCTTGATCTGGATTATCAAGGAACACCACTGGTGCATCATCATCATCACGCAAGCCGAAATGCAGCGACACGTCAAGATTATCACCAATTTCAAAGCGGTGGCCTGTGATTGTGTTCGTCAAAACGTTCTTATCTTGATTTAATGCATATGGGCCTGTTGGCAAATCAGCTTTACCCAATGTTGTGTGATAATTACAGTTATCAATTGAAATACGCACGCCGCGCGCTGCGCTCACGTCAACGACACGTGCATTAAGCGACTGGCCTTGCAGACCGTGTAAATAGCTCATTGTGTATTGCTTATTCGCCTCTTTCGACGCTTTATCCGCGCGGCGCTCTGTAAACGAACAATACTTCGCGTCAGATTCTAGCGTGGTGCTTGGCGGCTCGGCACTGAAATTAAAGGCTGTTTTCAAATTACGATGCACCATTAAATCAGGATAACGGCGAATTGGGGATGTAAAATGCGTATATTCAGGCAATGCCAGACAGAAATGCCCAATATTTTTATCCGAATAAAACGCACGTTTTTGCATCCGTAAAATAAGTGACTTTGCGTGGCTTGGGTCATCTGAAAGCTCAGCTTCTTCCAGCATAGCAACAAATGTCTTCCCGCTAATTTCTTTCCCAGATTCACAGCCAGTGGCTGATGTCACCCCTAATTTCAAAAGTTCTTTGATGGTTTCTTTCTTACGCGCACTTGGTTTGCCTTGTACGCGGTAAATGCCTTGCTTTAACTTATTTTCATCACGCGCTGCGCTCACATTTGCGCCGATCATTGCTTCTTCAATCAAGCAACGTGCATCATCGCCAGTGATTTGGTCAAACTCAGGTACATCTGGGTTTTCTTTTGTTGTATGCACGGAAATTTCATCAAAACCAAAATTAATTGCGCCGCGGCCATCGCGGTTTTTCAATAAACTTTTGAACACATTGTGAATTGGCTTAATCAGCGTATCCATAATCGGCGCCACAGCGGGGTCTGGCTTACCATCAATACCTGAAAGCACCTGCGGATATGTTAGGCGCGCAACAGATTTCATCACGCCATTATGCAGCTTGGCATTAATAACCTTACCTTTAGCACTAATTTTCATTTCGTAAGCAACACAGGCGCGGTATTCATCAGGTTTTAATGAACACAGGCCGTTTGAAAGCTCTTCTGGCAACATCGGCACAACTTTGCTAGGGAAATATACAGATGTCCCGCGTTTCTTTGCTTCTTTATCAAGCGCCGTGCCTGGGCGGACGTAATGCGATACATCGGCGATGGCGACCCAAAGGATGTGACCATCTTTGTTACTACCATCTGGGTCAGGGTATGCATGCACCGCATCATCAAAATCACGCGCATCTTCACCATCAATGGTGACTAAAGGTAAATGCGTTAAATCTTCACGTTTAGGGTCTTGCAATAAATCTTGCGGGTTTGACTGTGTGGCAACAATCGCTTGTACTTCTTTCACTACTGCGCTTGGGAAGTGGTCAGGAATTTCCATTTTACGAATAATATTCGCTTCGATGTCACCAGCCTTCAAGCTTCCATAGGCAATATTTGTGAATTTCTGTGTAAGAATCTGCTTTTCATACGCCTGCTGAGGGTCTTGGCGACGATTGCTATTGTTATGATTCTTATTTTTTCTACGTGCGTTTGATCTAGACATAGCTACCCTGTTCTTTTATATGTTGTGATAACACACCAATGCACATTTGCACCTAAAAAATCAAGATAATTCTTTACCGCATAGCAATAATTATGAAAAAAGAGTGAGGGAGTTGAACTAGGCGAGAGCTATAAGCTCTGCGGCTTGCGTGATATTCTACCGATAAGCATCCACAAGCATAATATGGCAATAGAAAGCCATAAAGAGTAGCCTATAGCATATTGCAGCGGCGTAATCGTATAAGCAGGAAACTCACGCGGTAGCAATCCTGTATTCTTGGCAATTTGCACTTTCTGTGCGTCTGGAATGCGATAAAAACCATCATCTTGACCTTTAATACCAATAACATATCCCTTATCTTGCACGCCCGTCCCTAGTACAAAATAATCCGTTTCCAGCAAATAGCCCAAATAAAGCTCTTCGCCTTTTGGGCCTTTCATACGAATATCTTGTAATTTTATGATTTGGGTGTCTTTACCAAAACGCAGCGAACCCGCCTGTGCCACTGCTGACATGCTTGCAAATAACATAAGAATAATGGTGAAAATGGATATAACAGAATGCTTCATGACGCGACCAACTCAAGACACATATAAGACTAATGACAGTAACTACGCTAACCAATGGTCGCACAAAATACAAGTCATTGCAACAAACGGTTGATATGGGCACATTTTTTAGGGCGTAATGCGTGCTTTACAGGCCGCCAAAAAATCATCCCGTATCGGGTCAGGGTCAAGCATTTGTGGATCTTTCATCCATTCAGGATGCCATTGTACGCCGAGAATATAATAGGCGGGGTCATCATACCAGATCGCTTCTATCACATTATCCGTGACAGAACGCGCCTGTACCGACAAACCAGAGCCTAATTGCTTGATAGCCTGATGATGAACAGAGTTTATTTTATGCTTTAATTTACCGCCATAAATACCTGATAACAATGAATTTTCTACAATTTCAACATCATGTCCTAACGCATCATAAATATCACCATCACGGTGCAGCTCTGCGCCTTCCAGCTGCGTGTGTGTATCTTGGTAGAGCGACCCACCAAGCGCAACATTAATCAACTGGTGCCCGCGGCAAACTCCTAATATCGGTTTATCAAGTGTGCGCGACGCCTTAAATAGTGCCAATTCATATTGGTCGCGCGCATAATCCCCCGCCCATTCAGGGCGCAAGGGCTCTTCACCATATGATTTCGGTGACACATCCGCCCCGCCGCTAAACACGACGCCATCAAAATCGGCCAAAATATCTTCAAGGCTAAACCGCCCCGAAAGACGCGGGATCATATATGGTATTGCCCCGCCTTCTTCAAACCAGTGATAGAGGCTTTCTTCACCATAGATAATCGTCTTGGGTGGATAAGCCAAGCGCGTACGGTCAGGATGCATAAAATTCGCTGAAACAGCGATGCGCAATGGTTTCATTTAGCGAGACACCCCTTAAGCTGCGATTTTAATATCGCCAGCTTCACCAAGAATCGCCGCATGACAAATCTCTGCATAGTCCGCCGCGCTCAAGGCCACAGGATTGCCGCCTGCCGATGGGTCATTGACAGCCATTTCGCCAATTTCTGTGCATTTTTCAAGCGGAATATCAAGCGCCGCTAATGTGTGTGGAATATTCAGCGTTGCGCGCAATTCAATCACCCAGTTATACACCGCATCAAAGCCAGATGTCACAACAGGCAAATCAAGCACACGGGCAAGAAGATCCATACGCGCTGCTATAGCATCGCGGTTTTTCAACATCACATACGGCATGAGAATGGCATTTAATAGCCCATGATGCTTATCAAACACGCCGCCCAAAGGATGCGCAAGCGCGTGCACGCCGCCAAGCCCTTTTTGGAATGCTGTCGCCCCCATGGTTGAGGCCACTAACATATTGGCGCGCGCCTCAATGTTCGTGCCATCTTTATAGGCTGTAATCAGATTATGCTTAATGAGGCGCATTGCTTCCATTGCGATGCCATCAGCCATTGGGTGATAACCCGGCGCACAAAACGCTTCAAATGCGTGAACAAGCGCATCAACGCCCGTAGCTGCCGTTAGCGGCGCAGGCAAACCAATAGTTAATTCAGGGTCTGCAATAACGACCGCAGGAAGCATATTTGCATGGAAAATGATTTTCTTTTCATGGGTTTGTGCATTGGTAATCACGCTTGCGCGGCCAACTTCTGAACCTGTACCCGCAGTTGTCGGCACAGCGACCACTGGCGCCATGCCGTCAACATTAACGCGTGTCCAATTATCTCCAACGTCTTCAAAATCCCATAATGGACGGTCTTGCCCGACCATAAGCGCAATGGCTTTGGCGGCATCAATGCCGCTGCCGCCGCCAAAGGCGATGACCCCGTCATAACCGCCGTCGTGATAAGCTTCTACGCCGGCATCAACATTTTCACCAGTTGGGTTGCCTTTAACGCCTGTGAACAAGCCCGCAACCATCCCCGCCTTGTCCATTAACGCCAATGTGTTTGTGACAATCGGTGCGTCTTTCAGGCCTTCATCGGTAATTAAAAGCGGCTTATGCATACCAAGGCTTTGACATGTTTCAGGCAATTGTTGAATTGTGCCTGCACCAAAAATCATACGTGTTGGATAGTTCCAATTTCCTGTAAGTGTCATGTTTATATCTCCTTAAAATGATAGCTTTTTGGGCGCGTCAGGCTTTCATAGCCCAAGACAGATAATGTGCAGCCGCGCCCAGAATTTTTAACGCCTGTCCACGCAAGCGCGGGGTCAAGGTAATCACAGCGATTAATAAATACTGTGCCAGCCTCAACATCTTCGGCAAGCGCTTCGCCGATGGCGTGATCTTGCGTCCAGATAGACGCTGTTAGGCCATAGGCGCTGTCATTAACAAGGCTTAATGCTTCGCTATCATTACTGACCTTCATGATGCCAACCACAGGGCCAAAGTTTTCCTCGCGCATAATATCCATTGTATGGTCAACATCGACGAGCACCTGCGGCGCAAGATAGGCTGTGCCTTCTTTGCTGCTTGGGAAAAGGCTTTCGTCAATTAATGCTTTTGCGCCTTGCGCTACAGCTTTTTTAATTTCGCTGCGAACAAAATCAGCTGACGATGTGCGCACCATCGGGCCTAAATTCGTATCCTTATCCAGTGGATTGCCAAGTTTATATGTTTTGGTCAACGCAACGAATTTTTCAACGAATGTATCATAAACAGATTCATGAACGTAAATACGTTCAATGCCGCAGCATGACTGGCCCGAATTGAAAAACGCACCATCAACAAGGCTTTCTACCGCATTATCAAGCGCCGCATCAGCGCGGACGTAAGCCGCGTCTTTACCGCCAAGCTCTAATCCCGCCGCGGCAAAACGCGAAGATAGTGCTTCCTGCACAGCAAGGCCGCCTTTGACTGAACCTGTGAAATTGACAAAATCAACGCGCGCATCAGCAATCATAAACGCCGTATCATCATGCGATAAATCAAGCGTTTGGAATACACCTTCTGGTAGACCTGCTGCAGCAAAGGCCTCTGCATAACGGTCAGCCACTAATGGCGTTTGGTGCGAGTGTTTTAACAAAACCGCATTCCCCGCGAGCAAAGCAGGAAAAATACCGTTTACAGATGTTAAGTAAGGGTAATTCCACGGCGCAATAATCGCCACAATGCCAAGGGATTCACGTTTAATATAGCGCGCAAAACCCTCGATAGGCTCTGGCACGATATCAGCCAATGCCTCTGGGGCTTTGTTAATCATGTACAAAGCGCGCTCTTTTAAGCCATTAAGTTCGCCTGCGGCCTGCGCAATGGGGCGACCCATTTGCTGTGTAATCTCTTTCGCAATATCATCTTGCTGCGCCATTAATGCATCTAAAGCTTTCAATAAAAGCACCTGCTTATCTTCTAAAGGCATTTTTTTCCATGTCTTCTGTGCGCTTTCAGCTTTCAGCAAGGCGGCTGCGATATCATCGCGACTATCTAAGCGTCTTTGCAGATATAATTCGCCATCAATTGGCGATATTGTGCGCATCATCTGTTCTTGCGGCGTATCAACATTTTGTTGTATAGCGAGTCCCATTGGCTCTTCTCCCTTATGATATTAAATAATTTCAAAATAACGTTGTAATTCCCAATCCGTAATCGCTTTGCGGAACTCGCGCTCTTCCCATTCACGTGATTGCGCATAATGGCTGACGAATTTTTTGCCGAACAACTCTTCTGCGGCCTTTGATTTACGCAAGCGTCCCGCCGCTTCATATAATGTTGCGGGGAAACCTGACTCCTCTGGCACGTCTTGTTCATAGGCGTTGCCTTTAACAGGCGCGCTTGGTTCAATTTTATTCTCAATGCCCCATAGGCCAGAGCCAATTGCCGCAGAAAGTGCGATATAGGGGTTAATATCTGCGGCGCCAATACGATATTCAACGCGCTGTGATTTAGCAGAGCCGCCAATCGCGCGCAGAGCGCAGGTGCGGTTTTCCACGCCCCATGTCGCGGCTGTTGGCGCCCAAAAGCCAGGGACAAGGCGACTGTAACTATTGACTGTACACGCCACCATCGAAAGCAACTCAGGCATTAATTTTTGTTGCCCGCCGATAAACCAGCGCATTTCGTCTGACATGTTATCAGGCTTATCTTTATCAAAGAAAACTGACTTGCCACTGTTCTTATCTTGGAAAGAAATATGCATATGGCCTGATTGACCCGGCCAATCATTTGACCATTTCGCCATAAATGTTGCCATCAGCCCTTTGCGCTGCGCCATGACTTTTGTGAACGTTTTGAACAAAGCGGCTTGGTCAGCGGCTTCAAGCGCTTCATCATATAAGATCGCGGCTTCTAAAACTCCTGGGCCTGTTTCGGTGTGTAGCCCTTCAATCGGGAAGCGCATGTCTTTGCACATTTCGAGCAGTTCATGGTAAAAATCAGAATGCACAGAGTTTCTCAGCACTGAATAGCCGTAGAAACCCGGTGTCATGTTCTTTAGGCCTTTATAAACCTTCTCACGCACACTATGCGGGTTTTCTTCAAATAAGAAAAACTCAAATTCACAGGCGGCCTGCGCCTTAAAGCCCATATCATCAGCTTTTTTCAACACGCGGCGCAGCAAGCCGCGCGGGCAAATCGCTTCCGCCTTATCGGTAAATTCCGCCAGCACCATGATGCTGTTTTCCTCATAAGGTAGCACCCGCGCCGTTTCAGGCAGCAGCCTTGCATTCGCATCAGGATATGCCGTGTGCCAGCCAGTAAATTCAGATTTATCATAGAGCTGATCGTTAGAATCCCAGCCAAGAACAACATCACAGAAAGCAAAACCGCCGCGCAGCGCGCTGACAAACTTATCACGTTTCAGATATTTACCGCGCAGAATGCCATCAACGTCAAATACACCGACCTTAATGTATTCAATGCCCGCCGCGGAGAGTTTTTTATCAATCGCTTCAGGGTTGTCATCGGTAAAAAATGCCGCCGCATCATGGGGCTGCTTCTTTGTGATTAACTGTGATGGTGTATCGTCTAAATCTGCATAGGCGACGCTTGCCGCATTTGTGGTGCTCATGCTCAAAATTCCCTGTCATAAAATGTTTTTTTTATTATGCGGGCATTTTAGGCGATATTACGGGCAGTTCAACACAAATATATGCTGCAAGCACGATTATCCTAAAAATATAAATCCCTCACTATGCGCTTAATCAAGGTTTTCAGCGCGATATTCTTGGCGTGGGTCAAGGTCAAGAACGCCCATACTTGTTTTTGGCATCGACACGAAATTCTCACTCGTCGATTCAGGAATCTCACGCCCATGAATAATCCGCATGATGCTGAATAAGAACACTACCGCGTTAATCGCCATCATATAAAGGAACAAACCATACGCTCCCACGCCAACCATCATCAATGATGCCAAAAATGGCCCGATAATCGCACCAACCGCATGAAAAATAATCAAACCTGCGCTGGCTTTAACCACATGTTTTGGTTGCAAAAAGTCATTGGCTAGCGAAATAAACAGCGAATATAGCGTATATGCGCAGCCCCCTAAAAAGAAAGACAGCACCATAATATATTTGTTTAACAAATAAACATGTTCATCAACAAAGAATGCGAATGCCCCTGTAATCAGCGTAAAACCAAGCGTCACCACCGCAATGACTTTACGGCGGTCAAAATAATCCGAACATAAGCCAATTGGCCACTGAAAAATAAGTCCGCCTAAGAATGTGAGCGAGATCAAGGTCGCAACATCCTTCGCATTCAGACCTATTTTGGTAAAATACACCGCGCCAAGCCCCCAAAACGCGCCCGATGTAAGGCCCACTGAAATACAGCCCACTGTCGCCAGTGGCGATGTCTTAAACAGCTCTTTAAAGCTCAGATGTTCAGAATTCATGCTGTCAGGCTGCTGCGTTTTACTTAACGTTAAGGGCACCAAAGAAACTGAAATCAATACAGATACTACCGCAAACAATATATACTCGCTGGGCTCCGCAATGAAGATAAACATTTGCCCCGCAGACAGGCATAAAAAGTTGATGGTATAATAGGTCGATAAAATGCGCCCACGGTTTTGTTTGGTTGATAGCGCATTGAGCCAGCTTTCAATCACCATATAGAGTGCCGCGACACAGAACCCATAAGCCACTCGCAGGACAACCCATGAGAACTCATTTACATATAAAACATGGAACAAAGATATAGCCGATGCTATCGACGCAAAGGCCGCAAAGGCACGGATTTGTCCAATTTTAGGGATGATTTTTGTACAGTATAATGCGCCAAGAATTGAGCCGAGGAAATAGCCTGATGCCATAACACCCGTCACCCAATCAGGGTAATTTTCAATCGTCGCGCGCACGGTTAACAATGTGTTATGCAGACCATGTCCTAGGCTAAGCACGGCGAAGCTAAACAGCAGCGCAGAAACAGAATAAATCGTCGACAACATGGCTACACCTCGGCACGTTTATTGTTACAACGCTGTCATAACAGAGTCCCCCTTATCCCGCAAGGATTGCGGCGCAAAAAAATGGATAATTTGAGAAAAAGTTTTACACAGAGTTAAATGCGAGAGTCTTTACTCGGGACGAAAACTTTGCTAACACAGATAAACAAATAAAAATAATTATGAAATGCTGCCAATAAGAGTAGCTAAAAAAGAATTTGGGACATTGTTGAAACATTAGTTTCTAGGGAGAATAAAGATGCCGAAGAAAAAAGAGCATCTCGCACATGCGGGCGCACACAACTTATCACAAGCTTATCCATCAGGTGTAAAATGGGATATCGATATCCCTAGCGTTAATTTATTGACCCTATTAGATGAAACCATTGTACGTTTCTCCCGCCGCCCTGCTATTGACTTTATGGATAAGAAAATCAGCTATGAAGAAATGGGCAACCTTATCAACCACGCCGCTAAAGGTCTGCAAGATATGGGCATTAAAAAAGGCGACAAGGTCGGCCTTTACATGCCCAACACGCCTTATTACCCTATTATGTTCTTTGCCGCCCTGCGCACAGGCGCAAGTGTGGTGAATTTCAGTCCATTATACACACAAGCGGAACTTGAAGCACAAAGCAAAGATAGCGCCACCGATGTGATGATCACAACCGAGCTTTCGGAATTTTACGACAAAGCCATAAAGCTGCAGAAAAATGGCCACGTTCAGCAAGTCGTGCAGTGCCCAATATATGACATGCTGCCAACATTCAAAAGCTATGGCTATCGTTTTTTGAAGCGTGGCGAAATGACGAACGCTGTTAAGTCTGACCACAGCAAGGCCGTAGACCCGACACGTAAATTCGTAACATTCTCTGAACTAACAAAAAATAACGGTGATTACGCCCCCGTTAATATTGCGCCTGATGCCCCCGCCGTTTTTCAATATACTGGCGGCACAACCGGCGTACCAAAAGGCGCAATGCTCTCGCATTTTAACTTAGTGGCAAATACATACCAAATTCAGCAATATTTTGGCAGCAATGCAGAACGCGAGAATTCATTTAAAGCGCTGCAAGATGGTCGCGAAAAAGTGCTTGCTGCTATTCCTTATTTCCATGTCTTTGGCATGATGGTTGCTATGGTTGGTAGCCTTAAAATGGGCGGCGAACTGATTATTATGCCCAACCCGCGTGATACCAAAGAAATTCTCAAAACCATTGATAAAAAACAGCCGACATTATTTCCCGCTGTGCCACGTTTGTTACAGTCCATCACTGAACATCCGCTTGTCAATTATTACGACCTCACCAGCCTTGAAAACGTTATTTCAGGGGGAGCGGCACTGCCGGTGAATGTCAAAGAAAGCTTTGAAAAAGCGGTCGGCAAGTCAAATATCATTATCCAAGGTTACGGCCTGTCTGAAACATCGCCGGTCGCGGCAAGCAACCCGCCCGAGGGCAGACCCAACCGCAGTGAGACTGTTGGAATGCCCTACCCCAGAACTGAAATTAAAATCGTTAATCCTGATGACTATAGTAAAACCCTTAATATTGGTGATGTGGGCGAAATTTGTATTCGCGGGCCGCAGGTCATGCTTGGCTATCACAATAAACCACAAGAAACGAATGATGTGCTGACTGACGATGGCTGGTATTTAACTGGCGATCTTGGCTTTTTAGATGAAACTATGTATCTCAAAATCGTTGACCGCAAAAAACGCATGATTATTGTCAACGGTCATAATGCTTACCCAAGCCAAATTGAAGAAGAGTTAAACAAATTATCAAGCATCGCCGAAGCGGTTGTTATCGGCGTGCCTGATGCGCGCTCTGGCGAGGCTGCTAAAGCTTTCATCCGCTTCCGCCCTGATCTGCCGAAAGATGAGCGCCCGGATGAAGCCTTTATCCGTGATTTCCTTGCCAAATCGCTCAATAAACTCGATATCCCTAAAACATTCGAGATCAGAGAAGAAGAACTGCCCAAAACATCTATTGGCAAACCTGACTTTAAGGCCCTTGAGGAAGAGGAACGTTTAAAACGTGAAAAAGCAGCACAAAGCGGGAATAATCCAGCTGCCCCTTCCCCATAACAGAATATGAACAATATTATTTAACAAATACTTATTTCAAGTGGAGACCAAAAACATGACAAATAGAGCCGTTATTATTGATTACGCACGTAGTGCATTTGCAAAAGCATCAACCCCGAAAAAGCCTGGGCGCTTATCAGACGTTGACCCGCTTGACCTTATCGTCCCTGTGATCAACACTTTGATTGAACGCACTAATATTGACGTTAAAGACGTCAAGAAAATTTTGATGGGTAACGTCCACCAAGAAGCGCAGCAAGGTCTCAATATCGCCCGCATGGCGGTTCTGCATGATGAATGCAAGCTTGATAATAATGTCACAGGCGGCACAAGCATTGACCGTTTCTGCGGGTCATCATTAGAAGCCATCGCCATGGCAGACGCTTTCCTTGCTCGCGACCCAGATGATGTATACATCTGCGCAGGTGTACAAAGCATGAGTATTGTGCCAATGAGCGGCCTTAACCCACTTATCAACCAACATGTACAAGGCGGCAATGCCGCAGGCTTTATGAATATGGGCGTTACAGCCGAAAATCTTGCTGAAAAATATGAAATCACCCGCATAGAACAAGACACTTTCGCCGTTGAATCAAACAAGAAAACCACTGCCGCACATGAAAAAGGCCATTTCAAAAATGAAATCGTCCCGATAAACGGCGTTGATTATGATGACGGCGCACGCGCAGATAGCAGCGTCGAAACGCTTGCAAACCTCCGTACAGCGTTCAAATCCGTTGATGAAGGCGGCACGGTTACAGCTGGCAATGCATCACAGGTTACTGACGGCGCATCTGCTGTGATGGTGACATCAGAATCTTTTGCAGCGGCTAATAATCTGCCTGTTAAGGCGATTATCCTTGGCTATGGCGAAGCATCACTTGCCCCTGAGATTATGGGTCTTGGCCCTGTTGACGCGTCGAAAGAAGCCTTAAAACGCGCAGGGCTGACTATGGATGATATTGACATTGTTGAACTTAACGAGGCTTTCGCTGCGCAATCAATTGCAGTGATGAAAGAATTTGAAAAGCAAGGGCACAAGATTGACCCTGCCAAAGTCAACTTAGATGGCGGCGCGATTGCGATGGGTCACCCACTAGGTGCCTCTGGCGCACGTATAGTTGGCCATTTATCGGAAGTCCTACAGCGCGAGAATAAACGTTATGGCCTTGCCACCATGTGTATTGGCGGCGGTCAGGGCGTTGCCATGGTCATTGAGAACCCAGCAGCCGCACCAAAACCATCTGTTTAATCAAACGGAATTATAGCCATATTTAAGGGAGATTAAACATGACAAAAAACATCAAAAAAGTTGCCGTTATCGGCGCAGGTGCAATGGGTTCCGGTATCGCGGCGCAAGCGGCAAATGCAGGGTATGAGGTTGTCTTACTCGACCTCTACCCAGATAGCCCGCAAAAAGCGATTGATAAAATGCTCAAAGCAAAACCGGGCCCAGATGCAGGATTTATGGATGCGCGTAATGCAAAACGCATAACAACAGGTGGCACAGAATCCGATATGGGAAAAATCGCCGATGCGGACTTAATTATCGAAGCGGTATTTGAAGACCTAGAAGTCAAACAAACCACTTTCAAAAACATTTATAAATACGCCAAACCGGACGCTATTATTGCGTCAAACACATCGACCATACAAATCGAACAATTAACCGATGGTATGCCAGATGATTTCAAAGCGCGTTTTATGAATACGCATTTCTTTAACCCACCGCGCTTTATGAGCCTGCTGGAGCTAATTGACAGCCCACAGACTGACCCTGCACAATTCAAGTTGATGCAAGACATTGCCGATGTCGGTTTTGGTAAAAAAGTCATACGCTGTAAAGACACACCGGGTTTCATTGCTAACCGTATTGGCGGCTATGCGATTTTCCGTGCAATTACCGAAGGCACAAAGCAAAACATGAAAATCGAAGACATTGATTCCATTATGAGCCCTGCTTTTGGCTTTACCAATATGGGGTTAATGAAGCTCTCTGACTTTGTTGGCATCGATATTATGGCGCATGTGGGCACCAACCTTGAAAACGGCCTTGCGGCTGATGACCATTTCCATGCCATTTATGAACCCGCGCTTGTTAAACAGCTTGTTGAGAATAAACAGCTTGGTAACAAAACAGGCGGCGGTTTTTATCGCCCTAAGCTTGATGATGATGGCAATAAAGTCAAGGGCGATAATGGTCGCCCGCTTAAAGAAGTGCTTGACCTTACATCAGGCGAATATCGCGATGCAGGCAACAGCAAATACTTTAAAAAGAACTTCAAAAAAGATGCTGGCAGCTATGCCAAGTTTTTCGACAAACCAAGTGAAGCATCTGATTTTGCATGGCCTGTTTTGCGTGATGTTATCGTCTATGTGATGAATAATGCCGAGCAAATAGCCTATGATGTGCAGTCAATCGACGAAGCAATGCAAGCGGGCTATAACTGGAAATGGGGCCCCTTCCAATTGGTCGATGAATTTGGCGTTGAATGGTTTACCGCGCGCCTGAAAAAAGACGGCATTGCTGTGCCTGATCTTCTACAAAAAGCAAATGGACGTTCATTCTACCGTGAACATGATGGCAAGAAACAAGTGCTTGACTTCGCGGCTGAATATACAGATTTCAAACGCGAAGATGGCGTGGTGAAACTGGAAGATATTAAACGCAGTGAAAAACGCATTATTGGCAATGATTCCGCGAGCCTGTGGGATCTTGGTGATGGTGTTGTCGGCGTTGAATTCCACACGGTCAAAGGCGCGAACGCCATAGACCCTGCGGTATTTGAAGTCCTTAATGACAGTATCAAGCTTATCAATGAAAGCGCAGGCAAGTATAAGGCGATGGTGATTTATAATGAAGGCAATCACTTCTCCGTTGGTGCAAACCTTGGTTTAATTGACGTCTTTGCCAAAGCCGCTGACAAAGTGCCGTTTAGCTTCCTACGCAACAAAGCACAAGCCAAGCTTGCAAATTTTGTTGATGATTTGGTCTATACAGGTCAGGCTGTTTACAAAGCATTGCGCGAAGCACCCTTCCCTGTCATTGGCGCGCCAAACGGTATGGCGCTTGGCGGTGGCTGTGAAGTATTGCTTCATTGCGACAGCATTCAATCTGGCCCAGAAGTCTATACAGGACTGGTTGAAGCCGGCGTTGGCATTATCCCTGGTTGGGGTGGCTGCGCACGCCATTTGGAACGCTCAGCAGCAGCAGCAAAGGTTAACGGCCCCATGCAAGCTATGGCAAACTCTGCCCTTGCCATTGCGCAACCCATGCAGTCAATATCTTCATCAGGCCAAAATGCGAAATCAAAGCTTTGGTTTGATAAAGATGCAGGCGTATCCATGAATAAAGACCGCGTTCTTTCTGATGCAAAAGCGCGCGCGCTTAGCATGGTTGATGGCTATCAAGCACCTGCCGAGCCTGTATACCATCTCCCCGGCCCATCAGGGCAAGCGAGTTTGAACATGCAGGTTGATGCGATGTATCTTTATGGCGGAGACCCTAAAGTTGCAGCCGTGAACCATGTTGATGTCGGCGTAATGAGCTGCCTTGGCAACACATTAAGCGGCGGTGATTATGTCACGCGCGACCAAGTGGATAGCCATATCGCAGGCGATAGCGCCGCATATAAAGCACTGATTGACGAACGACCCGATGCGCGCATTGAAGTCAATAATGCGCTGCCGCTCACCGAAGCACGCATTTTACAACTTGAACGTGATAATTTCATGACTTTGTTTAACCGCAAATCAACGCGAGATCGCATGGCGTATATGGTGGCGAAAAACAAACCTCTGCGTGAAGATTATCCTGATGAGCGCCCAACCCCGGCGCAAATTCGCGATGAAATTGAACGCAAAACCGCAAAGCAGCGTAGCCCAGACGGACAGGCTCTTTCAGGCGAAGAAGAAGTGCGCCTAAAAAGCATGTCAAAACTCAGCCAGCGCACCATGTGGGGTTTGAAAAAACTTGGCCTCGTCTAAGCCCATATATAATCAACCAAAAACCGTATAGTGAGAGCTATGCGGTTTTTTTTAAGCAAAGCAAGGTCCTGCAACGCCAACAGGCACAGCTGGCCCTTGGGGCGCGATGCTTATTTTCGGTGGCACTAATCTGTTCATAAATGTTTTGGCTGCTTGTGCGTTTTGTGACAGAGAGAGATCACTGCGCGCGACGAGGACGGCGTTAATATCATAAGCCCATATTTTCGTCTCTAGGCCATTATCGATTAAAGACTGCCCGCTATCGACAATCTCAAATATAGCATCGGCGCTGCCATCGCGGATTTCATCTTCTGTATCACCATCACATTTAATAACTTCAACATTGCTAACGCCTTGTTCTGCAAGCCATGCCTCTAGGCTGTATGGGAATGATGTCGCTATGCGTTTGTTTTCAAGGTCTGCGGCGCAAGTGATGCTGCTGTCCTCCGCGGCGGCGATGTACATGGAACAAGCGGCGCAATTAAAATCCATCACCGCATCAAGCTTGAACGCGTCTTCATTACCTTCAGCCAGCGCTTTACTTCGCGCTTCGATGAATTTATCCGCGCCAAGTATCGCCATGTCGGCTTTATTCTCACGCAGCTTACGCAGCGCGTCTTCAGGTTTACGCATTGCAGCCTCAAAATCCGCGCCCTTCCCACGCATATCACGGCACACGCCATAAGCGTGGCGTGATTTTTCTCTGTCAAAAGCAAAGCCGGCATTTTGCAATATCGGCGCAAACGCATCGCGCAGCCGCGTTTGTTTGGGTAGAATGACCTGAAACAGGCGGTTATCATTGGCTTGGTTTGTTGCAGACATGATGTCCAATTATCCTCTGACCCGTTTTAAAATAAGTTTATAGCCTTTATTGCTTTCTTGCTGAAGGAAACGGGCAACGCGGCCTATGGTGGTTGTACTCGCGCCGCTTAGTGCGCTAATCTGACGATAAGACTTGTCACCATCATCGAGCATTTTGACAATGCTCCAGCGCTCCTGAAACGCATCAAGCTCCGCTGGGGTGCATAAATCATTTAAGAATGCCTGACATTCCTCCGCACTTTGCAGCGCCATAATCGCATCATACAGGCCGTCATTTTGTGTCTCTCTTTTTCTTACCGCGCTCATAGTTACCTCTCGAAAATCTGTGTCACCGTATTAACACAATGATACAGATGGGTGCAAGAAAAATTTATGAAAAAATCACAGGCAAGAGTGAATTTATATGATTATTTACGGAAAAATGCTGCGCCTAGCCCTTATTTACAGCCATTCGTACATTGTTTGAAATCAATATAGAAACGGTAGAAGTCTTTACCATTTGGTGTCAGCATCATTTTTTCTGCAACTTCAATTTTATGCAGCGCATTAATGGTGATGGTTGCGCCATTTTGGCCCAAAGGTGACACTTTGAAATCTTTAAGAAGATGTGGGTTATTGCTGACCCAATTCTGCATTGCATCCCATGCAACGTCTTGAATATCAATGCTAACCTGCTTGCGGTCAGACTGTTCCCAAACGCGGATAGCCGTCGGAGCGGAGAGATCCAGAACAATACGTATTTTGTCTGTATACTCCCCGATCCGAACTTGGCTAACTCGGGCACCGGATGTGCCTCCGCTATTTTGGACAGCTCGGATACCGGATGTATCCTCGCCAGTTGGCACTAGAGCTGGCTTTTCAATCCCAGCTAATAATGTTGAACCCGCATTTTGGCAATTTTGGGTTACTCTGCCTTCATTTGCAGATTCAACACATGCTGCTTCCGCAGCCTGCTCTAGAGTTGATAGGTCTATCCCAAATTGGAATAGGTCTTCGGAAGTCACCGAAACGGATCTCGGTGGGATGGAAACTTGTGTGATTTTGGGGTCGACTTGGACGATATAGTCACCCGGACGGACATATTCAAAACTGTAATATCCGTCGAAAGCTGTTCTTGTGTCTTCTAAGACATTTCCAGCCATGTCAAGAAGTTGAACATTTATAGACGACACTGCGCCGCTATCACCGCTAACAATGCCTTCGACAATGCCTGTCTGTATAATTGGAAAATCAAACTCTTGTGCATTTGCGGGACGAATGAGCGTCTGAAACGCTTCGGTGCTCGGGACCATATACGGGTCATCGAGGCTTGATGTATCGAAAGCAACAGTCTGATACGCCGTATCGGGTGCACCTAGATAGCGCGCGCTGCCATCTTTTTGTGAGGCTTTACTCGTGGTGCGGCCCACTTGGATTTTTGCCCCTTCCATTAGCTCATCACCCTCGGAATATAGGCCATCATAGTCATTATCAAGGAAGACACGCCCCGTTAAGGCGCCGCGGTTCGATAGGCTGTCTGAGCTCATCAGATAAGATGAATTTGGACCATATGGCGCCAAAGAGAACCGCGTCCGTACAACGGCGCGCACACCAGATTCTTTATCCCAATCAAGGTCAAAGCTAGATTTATGCTTGCCAAAATCATAACCAATTTGTGCACCATAACGCGTGCGCGTGCCTGCAAAGTTATGATCGATGTCAAAAGCGCCCGTTAAGCCATCACGGTTTTTATAGCGCAATTCTGTAATGAAGTTACGCATATTCCATTCCGGATAAATATCATAATTGGAAAGGCTGCGCAGCCGCCAGTCTGAGTTCAAGCGGTAATTCACACTTAAGCGCCCATCTGTGCCCTGATGCATATTATCAGTGAGGCGCGAACGGGTTGAATGCGTTAAGCGCAACTTTTTGAATGATACATTTTGGCGTGTGTCGACAGATGAGCGCGAGGTGCCATCTTGTTCGCGGTCATAATCATAACTTAAACCAAGCCCCAACCCACCCCATGACACAGGAAATGACTTGCTCAATGACGCATCAAGGCGCATCGTGTCTGCGTTATCACCATAGCCGATACTCTCACTCTGAAAGTCGCTAAGCAATGATGTCCGCATATTAAGGCTGGCACCAAAAATATTGCGGGCGACGCTGAAATCAAGCGCCGAGCCGCCGTTTAAACCGCGATAGGCCTCCACTGCGCCCAATGTATTAAATAGCGAGAATTTAAGGCCTAAAGTACCATAGCGCTGCGCCCCTGTTTCTGTGGGCATATCCGTTAAGGAGCCGAAGGCCGTTAAGTTCGGGTTTATCCCGTAACTTAAATTGAGGTTTTTTGCAAAGCCGCGCGGCTGATTACTATCTTCTTCACCAATGATTAATAAATCACGGTCAGCATCCAACAAACCAACTTCATAGCTAACCTCACCAGGGCGCAACATATCGCGCGAGATATTATAAACGTCTTCGCGCGTTTCAATTTGACCTTGCGGCCCATATAAAACGACTTTGATAACGGTTTTGTTATAATTTAGCTGTACGTCTTCAAAACGATATTCACCTTTGTCACTGGCAATCTGGAAGCCGAGGAGTTGATTATTACGATATAATTCAACTTCCCATCCCGGCTGGGTGACCCCTTCGACCACCAAGCTATCAAAATCAATCGATTTCTTTTTCTCTGCATTTGTAAATACGGTACCGCGCCCACGGATAGAGCCATCAACAAGGCGGGCAGGCTTTACACTAACATCACCTGCTTGGAACAGTTCAAGATCCAGCGGAAGATCCCCATCATCATAAGCCTGTTTGGTATAAACAAAGCGGATATCATCAATACCTTTATCGCCTGCGGTATCATATTTAACATTAAAATTATAATCGACCTCGCCATGAGCTAGATCATTTTTACCGTTAATGCCTATGGCTTCATTATGCGAACTTGTCGCGCCATTATATTGCGCAGACATATTGACATCGACGGCAGGCAGGCTGAATTTTTTTGGTTTATTGTTTAATTTGATCAACCCCTCCGGTGAAGTCTGAGCGCTATCTTTGGCTTCTTTGACGTTAAGTTTTTTAATACGGCTTAATTCACGTGCCTTTTGCAATTCATAAGGCAGCTTAGTCTTCGTATCAATATTCACACGCATAAAGAGGTGGTCGAGTTCAAGCCCTAAGGGCCAAATCTTATTGATTAATTCAGGGGTAGCATAAAATTCTTTTATCCCATATTCGGTTTCAAAGATAAACGCATCACCAACAGCGAAGCTCTCGGTCTTATCGCCGAGGCTATATGTATTCTCTTTCAGATTTAAGACATAAGTATTGGTCTCATCAAGGAAGAACCCTGAGAGAGACTCTGCTGCAAAATCAGGAGCAACCCCAACCCCAACAACACGCGCGATATCAAGCACCGGAAGAAAGTATCTCTCACCCTTCTCCAGACCTATAATCGCGTTAGACAACGTCTTTCTGTTACGCTTGACCTCTAAAATAAGATCATAAGCATCCTGCGCGCCAATTACCTCAGCACGGACAGAGGGCATAAAACACCCCAGAAAAACGACGCACGCAAGAGTTGCGCACAACGTCCGCTTTAAAAAATCGCCATTATGATTCATTGCTCAGAACAGAGCCTTTGAAAATTAGCAGAATAACCCACTAATATTGTAACAGAAGCCGCACATTAAAAAAGCACTAAATTAACTTTTTTTTAACTTTTGCATAGTTACACACAAAAAAACCCACCCCTAAGGGTGAGCCTATAATATTTATTAAAACAAGGGGTTAAAGCGCTTTATTTTTGGACCTTTGCCGTGGCCAAGAGCGCGCCGGCATTCTGGTCATCACCATGGCCAATGGCAACAACCTTCAGATCACGACAGCTGCGCGCATCTGCATTTGAAATCATCAAGCTTTCAGTTCTGCGGTCAGCTTCGGCATAAACGGCGATAAGCTTACCACCGCGCGCCACTGATGTATCACCACAGAGGACATCAATATTGGCCAGAACACTACGGTTGCCTGTCTTGACAAAATCGATATTGACAATTTTATTGTTTTCGGCGTTTGGCGCCGCAGATAAATAAGCCCGCGCAATGTTGACAGAGGCCGTGGCGTTACCATTTAATAAATAGATTGGAAACGCCCGAGATATTAGCATATTCACACCAATCGACGTTTCATTAACCGCTTCGGGGTCGACGCCTGCTTCCGCTGGCGCGCCCAAATCAGGTTCAACCTCAACAACAAAATGGCTTCTAAACTCCCCTTCTGGCATACCCGGCGGGCGGCGCACTAAAAAACTTATACGCTGCACCTGTCCAGGCTTCAATGTTGTACGGCGCGGTGAAAATCGTAAATATTCTGATGCGGGGCGATAATCAGGCACCAAGGAGACGTCTTTTTTATCAAGATTAACCAATTCGCCATCCTTAGTCATGGCAAGCCCTTTCCAGCGAAAGCGATACGAAATCGTCTTGGCCTTATCATTTTTAATATAGACATGCGCCACTTTTTGCCCCGGCTCCAGCACCAGACGCGGCGGTGTGATGGTTAAAGCAAGCGCCGCTGGCATCAAGCTCAACATGGTCAGGGTGAAGCAGACACATAATGCTGCAGATAATTTAATAGTTTTCATGAAACGTTCCTTTTTATAAGTCGTCATCTTTATGGTATGGCGGTCACCACAACATTAATTGTACTGGCATAGCTGCCTTTGGGCTCACCATTGCTAAACCGCAAGCGTCCGCCCACTTTAAATGTATGAGTTGGGTTGAGCAGCGCCGCTGAAAATGTATGCGTGTTGAGCTGCGAGCCGCCAGCGGTTTGAATGGCATAATTATCCAAAGTCACCTGCCCAGCGTTGCTGGCATTATCAAACTGTAACTGGGGCGCGGTAAAGGTGATGCGCACATCTTGCGTCGCGGTGCCGAGCGTTGTTTGCACGTTACACATCGCTGGCTGAATACCGCCGGCCAGGAAACTATGACAGCCATTATTGACCGTATTACTGGCGGCGGTGGCGCGCACAGTAATTGACCCATTACATAGCGGCAAGAATGTCCCAAATGAAATCGGCCGCGTACAATTAATAATGGGCGCCGCCTGCGCGCGCATCATGGGGACTGCTATAACGGCAATGGCCGAAACGCAGACCATTATTGCTTTTTGTTTATTGGCCATTTTGTTTTCCAAACATATGAAGTTATAAAAAATATAGCGCCTTCGGCAGATAGCGTCAAATGCCGCCCAATAAAAAACCCACTTTATCAGTGGGTTTTTCAAAAAAAGTCATTAGATTAACGCAATAAGCCTATGGAATATCTGTGATTGTCACAACGATACTACTACCGCTATATGACCCAACCGCTGGCGTACCGGAGAATGCAATACGGCCACCCACTTGAATGTCAGTCGCGCCGCCACCTGCAAAAGTCAGTGTGCCTGTACCACCTGCAGCAACAGCAACGACGCCCGTTAAACCAGGGCCGCCAAATGTAAGTTGGTTAATCAACACGTTACCGGCGTTATATGACACTGCCGCGCCAAGCGCAGCTGTCACGTTTGCCGCGTTACCACCACCTGTGATATCAAAGCTGCCTGGTGTACCCGCGACTGCTACCGCAGTGTTAACCGCCGCGTTTACGACACCTAATGGTGATAGCGTGTGTGAACCTGAAATCGGGCCACCACCTGTAATCGCGATACGGCCGAAGTCTAATGCTGAGGTGTTCGCTAGCGTGATAGCTGTAACAATATCGACACTGACGCCAACTGTTGCTGTGCCGGCCATTGCTGTGTTTGCAACAGGCGGAACAAAGCCACTGATTACGGCTAAGACGGTACCCGCCATTAGCGAAGTTTTTAGATCGAGTTTCTTAATATCCATATCTCACTCCTTGGTTTATGGTCTTTAGGGATATATAAAAGGGACAAGTTTGAAATGCCGAGAACTGGCTAACTTAGTGTCAAGCTTAACACAAAAATTCTTTTCAACAAAGCCCTATTATTTTGTGCCGTCGTCAGGAATCCATCCATCGAATCGGCGTTAATATAATATCTTACTTATATTCATTAATTTTATCACAGAAATTCTTAATCTATGGTTAACAAAGCAAACATGCTTTACTCGAATCATTCATATAAGTAATATATAAACTATATCATATTTTGAATATTTGAAAAAGGATAGAATTCATGACCGCGAATACAGCCCGCCCTGACTATAAAACCGAAAGTTATGAAATGCCTATTGATGAGGCATTAGAACTTGCGCGTGACCACCATGGTGCAGGAAATTTTGTATTAGCGGAGCGCACGTATCATGATATTTTACGCGCCATGCCTGAACACCCTACGGCGAACCACCTGCTGGGCGCGCTTTATTATCAACTTGGCAGCTATGAACAAGCGCTGCATTACATGGAAGAATCATTAAAAGCATCCCCCAATGAAATCGCCTATCTTAATAATTATGGCAGCGTCCTCAATGTCGCCGGCCATCATGGCGAAGCGATAGACGTGTTTGATAAAGTTTTGAGCCTTGATTCCAAAAATATCGAAGCACTGAACCGTAAAAGCACAACATTGTGGCAACAAGGTGACGCTGAACTCGCAGAAGTTTGTGCACAGGATTCGCTGAAAATTGTTCCTAATAACCTTGATGGCATGGTCAATTTGGGGCTCAGCCTTGCCGCACAAAAACGATATGATGAGTCGTCTCAGATATGGAAGGCTGCGAGCGAGATACACACCCAAGACATTCGCGTGTGGTCCAACTGGGCAAATATGCTGCGCGAGCTTGGGACGCTCGGCAAAGCCAAGCTTGTCGCCGAAAGCGCGATAAAGCTTGACCCCAGAAACCCAGAGGCTTTGAATAATTTAGGCTGTATCCTCAAAGAAATGGGGCAATCACAAGACGCCATTGATGCTTTTCGCGCGGCGACTAACATCACCCCTAAATATTACGAAGCGCATTACAATATGGCGCTTAGCTATGGTGATTTGGGGCAGTATAATGAATCTGCCATTGCAGCGCGCTATGCCGTGGACTTTAAACCTGATTATGCCGATGGCTATAATGCATTAAGTTCTGCGCTTATCGAAATTGGTGAATTCCAGCAAGCCCATTTTGCGGCGCAGCGCGCCGTCCAATTGGAACCAGATAATGCTGAATCATATATGAATTTAGCCGATGTCCTTTATTTGTCCAACCGCTGTGATGATGGTCACGCCGCCTTAAAAGAAGCGTTGAAACGCGAACCCGACCAGCCGCGCTCTTATTTTAAACTGGCCAACATATTTGAAAAATTGGACGAAAACCAAAACGCGCTTGATGCAATCGACAAAGCCATCGAACTTGCACCTGAAGTTCCGATATATCTGACACGTAAAGCCGCCCTTCTGCATATATTCAACGAAGTCGACGAGGCTCTCACCGTCCTTGACAAAGCCCTCGCGCTTGGCCCTGAGCTTATCTTAAGTTATGTCACCAAAGCCGAAGCACTGATCGCGCTAAACAGAAACGATGAGGCCAAAGCAGTTATCACCAAAGCCATCGAAATCAACCCTGAAGACCCTATACCGTATTTCACTTTATCAAGCCTGATATCCTTCTCCTCCGAGGATGACGAAATTTTCCAAAAAATGCTCGGCATGCAGGATAAAGCAGATCTAATGGGGCTTACTTTCGCGTCATCGCTGCATTTCGCCATTGCCAGTGCCTATGAAAAAATGAAGCTTGATGAAAAAGCGTTTCACCATTACGAGCTGGCTAATGCGAAGCGCCGCTTAACCGTGCCTTATGATCCCGCGGAAGCACCACAAGCCTTCGCCTCGATTAAAACCGACTCATCAAAAGAAAAATTAGAGGGCTACAAAGGCAAAGGCTGTGACAGCGATTCACCGATATTTATCGTTGGCATGCCGCGCTCTGGCACGACATTAACCGAACAAATCATATCTTCACACCCTGATGTCTATGGCGCTGGTGAGTTGCCGGATATAACGCGAGTTTCACGTCAAATTGGCACCCTCACCCCTGAAAATGCCAAGGAAATGGGTGCATTATATGTCAAGCTTTCACGCGCACGCCAAAAAGGCGGCCAGTTCAAACATGTCAGCGACAAAATGCCGGGCAATTACAAGAATATTGGTTTAATCGCCAGTATTCTGCCCAATGCTAAAATCATCCATTGCTGTCGAAACCCGATGGATACGGCGCTATCAAACTTCAAACAAAACTTTATGACGGGGCAATACTGGTCGTATAATTTAGAAGAAATGGCTGATGAATTTTTGCACTACCATGACCTCATGGCGTATTGGCATGACGTGCTATCTGGGCGAATATTCGACATTAATTATGAAGACACCGTCAATGATTTAGAAACGCAGGCGCGCAGCTTAATTGATTTTATCGGCCTCGAGTGGAATGACGCTTGCTTAGAACCGCATAAGAAAAAACGCGCCGTAATTACCGCAAGTAAAATGCAAGTGACGCAGCCGGTTTATAAATCATCTGTTGAAAAATGGAAGCGCTATGAACAGCAATTACAGCCCTTTGTCCGTAAAGTACGCCCAGATGAAGCCTTGCCTGTAAACGAGTAAAACAAAGAAATAAATAGAGCGCAAAGACAAAGGATAGCGCCGCGTGCCAGGGCTATCCTTTTTTTATTTTAGCGCTTCGCACCATCACTTGCGCGCGTAACTTTTTCTAAAATCGACATATTGAGTTTGATGGTTGTGCTGAGCTGCTTTTGTAGCTCTGTTAATTGCTGCATGGCGCGGCTGCTATGTTCTAAAAACTCGGCTTGACGCGCTATAAACTCAACGGCGGCTTGTTGATACAAGTCATTTACATCTTGCTTATGCTTCATAATGGAGAGCAGCTCAACATCCGTTTTCATCGTAATCGCGTTGGTTTCACTTTCAAAAGCTTCAATCGTCGCCTGTGTCAGCTCGGTCATTTTGATGAGCGCGAGCTTGGTCTTTTTCGGAAGAATTTTTTGCGGCGCGCCCACTGGCGCATTTTGTGATGATGTCATGTTAGATATAATCAGCTAGGTTTAATCTGAGCAATGTTGCTGTGAGGGAATAAGAGGCTTCAAGCTGCGCTTGGATCTCTTGTAATCTAACAGTTACCTCGGCAAGATCAACTTCTTTTAAGCCTGCCAGCGTGTTATCAAGCAAGTTGAGATCATCTAAATTATCATTGATGACGTTATCAATATTGCTCGACCGCATGGAAACTGATGCACGCATTTCTGCCAAATCATCAAGGCCAGATTCTAACAAATCATAAGCTTCTTGTAATGTCGCAGGGTCGCCCGGCGCATTACGCACAAGGTCATATGCGCGCACAATTTGTTCGATCACAGGGTCATTAGCTGTCACGCCATAATCAATATTATAGCCTTCGCCAACCTCAACTGTATGAATATAATCATTACCTTGGTAATAATTTGTGTCCGCAACTGATGGCGTTGTAGATGGCCCATATGTAGGGTCAGAAAAATTCACTGGCGCCGTTGTTGTCGCAGAGCCAGAGAATAAATAACGCCCCGCAATTTGCGTGTTAAGAAGCGATTCAAACTGATCTAAATTCGTATTGGAAAGGTTTTGCAGATCAATAGTGGTCGTTGTACCTGAAATACCCGCGTTCAAATTCGCCAAGAAAGACTGCCCGTAATCAAGCATTGTGCCGAGCGTATCAAATGTCACATTTGAACGTTCAAGCGCAAGTTCCGCATTTTCGGTTTGTGTCACGAGCTTCGCATAATCCGATTCAATCGATAAGATACGGCTCGCATCTTTTGAAAGCCCTTGATAAGAATCTGACTTAAAGCCAGATGATACTTGCTGCTGACCTTCGGCATAAGCGCCCTGTAGCCGTAGATTATTTTCTATCAGCTTTGCGCTATTTGAGTAACTCGATATACGGTCTACCATTGTTAAATATCCTTATTTAATAACCTATTATCTCACTGCATTGATCAATTCGTCAAACATTTCTTGAATTGTCGCCATCATACGCGCCGATGCAGAGTATTTAGACTCAAGGTCAATGAGGTTAGCCATTTCTTCATCCACGTTAACCCCAGTAAGGTTTTCAAGCGTGGTTTGTGTTTGTTCTAAAATTAAGTTTGTTGTCAGCGCTTCTTCTGATGCGTTATTCGCGCGCACCGCAATATTGGCGATAATTTTATCGACATAAGCGTCTAAAGTTTCCGTTTGCCCCGCAAAATTACCGGCAGCGTTAAAACTGTGATATGTTGTGAAAGCATCATTTAATTCCTGCGCCAAAGTGCCGTCACCTGGATTTAAGCCGATATCACCGACAACCAAAGCAGGGTCAGATGATAAACGCGACGTCGCAAGATGCGCATTATTGGCGAGCAGATAACTGCTAACCTTCAAATCTTGAGCGCCCTCGCCTGTAAATAAATTATTCAAGCCAAAAGCCATTGAAAATGTTTCGCCTGCAATGTCACTATCTAACTGGTTTAGCGACACGCCCTGCCCTGCAACGCCCGACGTAAAGGTCAAGCTGCCATCAACATCCAAAGCAGCGACGATAGCGCCACCAAATGTGGCGTTCATGTCGTTAATCATGTCATTTATGGTCGCGTAGCCTGATAAGTCAAAATCACCAAAATTCTGTACCGCGCCTAAATTATCCGTCAGCGCGATACGCACAAAGCCTGTTGCGCCCAATGCATCACCAAGGGCAAAGCCATCTTCATCACCAACAATGCTCGTGCGCGCGGCATATGATGCGCCTTGATTCAATACGGTATTAAGCTGTTCGCGCAGCACATCGGCGAATTCATCAAGCTTTTCTTGTTCTTCAACCAAAAGCGTATCACGCAATTCAATCAACCCGCCAAGCTCACCGCCTTTGAATAAAGTCGTCATATCGGTGCCGTTAAGGTCAAGCGGCGAAAAACCAGCTGGATATAACGTGGTGCTACCGACATTGGTCGCTGGGGTATAGTCAATCTGATGTGCCTGAGAATCGAGCAATGGGCGCGAACCTGAATAAACTTTCAACTGGTTATTGCTATCCGTAAAATATGATATGTCAACATTCTGTGCCAAGCCCGCCAAAACAACGCGGCGCTGGTCTTCAAGTTCGGCGACGCTGCGCCCTGTTGAGGCGGTGAGCGTAATTTGCACGTTGATCTCATCAAGGCGTGTAAGCGCTGTATTAATCTCTTCAACATTCTGGGCAATTTCTGTTTCAATGCGGGTTCTTAGGCCTTGTATTTCGCCTGAAAGGCCCGAAAGTTCACCCGCTAAGCGCTGCGCCTGCGCAACGACTTCGGTTTTCAGGGAGTTATCTTCTGGCGTAACAGCCAAGCCCGCAAAAGCGTTTAAAAGGCCATTTATTGCCGAGCTAATGGTTGAATCGCTGCTAATTTTGCCGAGTTGGTCGGCATAAGTGCTCAACATGTCAGAAATTGTGTTGCTATAACCCGCATAGCTAGTGTCTTCGATAATGGTTTTCTCAAGGAACTGATTAGTATAAGCGCTGTCAATCACACCGCCAGAAGGCAATGTAGAAACATTTGTTGAAACATATTCGCTGTTATAGACTTTACGTGTATAGCCTGCGCGGTCTGCATTGGTCACGTTTTGTGACGTTACATTCAAACGCGCTTCTGTGTCTTTCAGACCAGCAAATGTGTTATTTAATGCGCTTATTAATGATGACATGGTCTCAATGTCTCCTGTCCGTAGCCTTGATAGCCCTGTATCTGCATATAGTTTTGCATGTGCAGGCTTGCATTCACTTTGATTTTACATTCTAGGCGCTCAACATTGTCGTAAAGATAGCTTAGAAGGCGTGTATCAAATATTTTCTCTTTTTCAAGCAATGTGCAAATATGGTTGACCTTTTCTTCAAAAGCTTCGATCAAATCCAATTTGCCCTTACCTGCTGAGAAAGACGATGCAAACATCGTGCCAAACAGCGTTTCATTCTCAAATTGTGTCAGTGCAAGTAACTTAAAACACAGTGTATCAAAGGCGATAATCTCTTGCTTCACGCCCTCAGATATTGGGCTTTGTTTTATAATCTCTTTGCATTCCATTATCTGCGTCCCGTGTTTTTTGCGCTGGCGGATTGAAGATAGGCTAAACACGCATTCTCGCTCTTCTTAGACATAATCATCTTACCCTTATGCTCTTTCATTTCGCCGTTGATTTGTACAATCTGGCTTTCAAGCACGTTAAATATATTACCTAATATATGTTGAATATCTGTTTTCATGTCATCATCAAGGCGCATGACTTCTTCTTGAATGGCGGCGAGGTCTTGCTCTAAGCTTTCTGATTCAATCATCTGCTCGGGGCTCATTTCGCTATATTTATTCATAAAAGAAGCAATGTTCATTTAGCCTATACCTTCTAAATTAGGGGTTCACCTTATTGGCGGCGATTAACGTACCGCACCGATAAGTGTATCAAACATTTCATCAACTGTACTGAGCATCTGCGCGGCAGAAGAATAAGCCTGCTGTGCGACGATCATTTTGTTGAATTCGTCTGATGTATCAACGGTCGAAAGTTCAAGTGATGTTGCCTCAATGGCGCCCGCATTACCCTCTCCAGGTAAGCGTAGGTTAAGCACACCTGCACGTTCGTTTTCGTCATAAACGGTACCTTTAACATTTGTCAAACCACCTGGGTTTGGGAATGTCGCTATCGGAATTTGGAAAATCGGGCGGCGTACACCATTATCAAATAATGCGGTAACAATGCCTTCACCGTCAATTTCAACACCACTTAACTGACCGAAACGCACACCATCTTGTTCAATCGATGAAATTTCAATGTCTGGTGTATCGGTGTTCGATGCGAACTGTGTTAAACCGTTAAATAGGTTTTGCGTGCCTAGGTCAATGTCAAGCGCAACAGGGTCAGCACCATTGAGCATTGCAATATCAACATTAAATGGTTGAGCAGGTACTGCGCCGCCACCAGCTCCAACAAAAGCGTTTGCTACCCAAGTACCAAAATCCATCGTATTAATTGAACCATCACCATTAAACGTGATTTCAAGAGTGTTAGAACCAGAGCCATCCATATCAAGAGTACCTGTGTCGCCACTGCCTGCGCCAAGACTTGTTTGGTATGGGTTAGAATATTCAACAACCCACGTATTGGTGGCTGTTTTACGCCATGTTTGTTCAACTGTGTGTGAAATACCCAAATCATCAAACATTTCATTGGCTGTGACATATTCAGGGCCTGCAGGGAAAGCATAAACCGAACTATCTGCTGGCAAGTTCAAATCCATTTCAACGCTTGATGTCGAACCCGCTGTACCTGAAATAGTGTTCAAATCAATTGGCTCAAGTGAGTTCAAATCATTGCTGTTTGCTGCCGTTACAAGGCCAGCTTCATTCGTACGTTGACCAAGCAAGATAGAACCTTCATTATTAATAAGCAGACCATTTTCATCTGTTGAGAAATCACCATTACGTGTGTACGTAAAGCCCGATGGCTGGTTATTCGCATCATCGGTGACAACAAAGAAGCCATCGCCATTAATCGCAACATTTGTTGATACGCCGGTGTTTTGCACTAGGCCTTGATCTGTCAAATTCTGGCTGGTTGAGAACGTTACACCGCCGCCAAGTGCGTTAAGCGAAGAACCCGAAGAGCCTGTCACCAAAGACTGGAAACTGACTTCACGTTTCTTATACGCGATTGTTGATGCGTTGGCGATGTTTTCTGATACCGCCGCGATAGCCGCGCCCTGACCTTGTAGGCCTGAAACCGCTGCATTTAATGCACTACCTAAACTCATAATATTTCTCCTTTATACTTTATGTATCTATGTGTTGTGTGTGTTGTTGTTTATGTTCTTATTTATTCATTTATTTACTGCGCTGCTGCGACAGGTATTTCTTCTGCGGTGTAAGGTTTCTGAACCTTCAAAACATCACTCATACGGAATGATATTTCACCTGCGGTGAGGAAGCTTTCCTTCTGGTCGCTCCACACACCATCGACTTCTAGGTGGGATGTAATTTCTGTTTTCACGCTGTCTTCTTTCAATTTCGCCGAAACATTCATTATTAATTGCTGCCCAGCAGATAGGCCAAGCTCGTCAATATCCGCGGCGTCGAGTGTAAAGCCATGCACGCCAACAACCGTTGAGCCGTCGACGGTTTTAACCACATCGCCCTCAGCATTTGAAATTGTAATCACAACTTCATCAGACTGTCCCTGCACTTCATAAGTCCAGCTCGCTTCGCCGTCTTGTACCACGCCAACATTTGAATTAATTTCAACGTCCTGACCAATAAAGCCAAAGGCAGATGATGTTGCGCCATCGGCAAGCAATGAATTTGTAACTGTTAATTTCTCGTTCGTCGAAATTTGTTGTTCTAATTGTGAATAACGCGTGAGCTGCGCTGTCCATTCATCCGTGTCCATCGGGTCAAGCGGGTTCTGGTTTTGTAGCTGCGTTAAAAGAAGCTGTAAAAAATTGGTCTTCTGTTCTTCAGCATCCGCCGCAGCGGCCTCCGCATCAGTCTGTGCGCTTGTATCAAGGTTCGTCGCTTGCAGAACTGTCTGATTATTTAATACTGATAAAACGTCCATTGGCTTAAAGCTCCTAATTATTTTAGCCCCTTAAGCGATATATTCGCCGTTAAATTCTGTGGGCCTTTGTTCTTACCACGTTGGCCGATCACCATTTGGGGCGAAAAAAATTTATTTTAATGGCAAAAATCATCAATAAGCCGCATTTTGGCTTTATATATATAGGGGGCATTTTTAAGTTTCTTTTTAAACGCCACACACGCCGCACCGCGCCGCAAAATCAAAAAAATGCGCCAATAGCCAAAAAAAATCAAAAAGCGGCAATTCTGTTAAAGATTTGTTATGAAAGAATCGGTAAGATGGAATGTATGCACGTATTATATTTGCATTGGGAACAGAAAATAACGGAAATGAAAATATTTTAAGCCTTTAAAAACAAAGACTTAACAAATAATTCAAAATTTTTCACTTTTTTTCGCCCCATTTTACGACTATGATACGTTTAAAGTATGTGACGCTGTAAAAAGCTGATCAGTTTGGCAGGAAGCCAAGCTCTATTAACCAGGTAACATAATGAAGGAGATCTATTATGCCTGTTATTTCAACCAACACTGCCGCAAACTCGGCACTACTAAACCTCAACAAAAACGCTTCAATGCAGGAAAAGTACCTGAACCAACTATCTTCTGGTTCACGTATTAACTCGTCATCTGATGACGCTGCTGGTTTGGCGGTATCTGGTCAGCTCCAAGCTGATATCACGACACTGACACAATCTGCACGTAACGCACAGCAAGCTGATGCTCTCTTGCAAACAGCCGATGGTGCGCTTGCACGTCAAGGTGATATCTTGCAACGTATGAAATCACTCGCAACACAGTTTAATTCTGGTACAGTTGATTCACAATCTCGTGCATTTATCAATGCAGAATATACTGAGCTTACAACACAGTTAGATTTGATCAAAGATTCATCTGAGTTTAACGGTCAAAACCTAATTGATGGCTCATACAGCCAAAGCTTTGTTGTTGGTATTTCAGCATCAGACTCTATCGATGTTGACTTGACTGCTATTGATACATCGCGTGTCGGTCTGGGCCTGAGTGCATCACTTTCAACGTCTAGTACTTCTATTCTTTCATTAGACTTGAATACAATCAGTGGTGAAGCAACCAATACCACAGCTCTTACAGACTTGGTTTCTGGTTTAGTCATACCAGCGACTGAAACCATTCAGTTCTCGTTTGATGAAGACGGAAACGCAACTGCTGGCGATGCGACTGGTGAATTTGATATCACATTCACTGAGGGCACCAACGGCACGACAGTTGCTGAACTTGTGTCTTTCATTAACTCAGCTGTTGATGGCGATGGTAACCAAGCACTATCTGCGACTTTTGAAGGTGGCACATTGAATGTTACAGCTTTAAATATGGATCCAGATGGTGATGGCAACGTTGACGCTAACGTTGTGGTTACACTAGATACTAACGTAACGATGGATGGTACTGATGGTACAGGCGCTACAATAAGCTATGCCGCTGGTGCTAACAACGCTGTGGCGGCTGCTACAGCATTAAGCGCCATCAATGATGATTTAGCACAAATTGATAATGCTATTACGTCTATTGCTAATGCGCGTTCACAAGTTGGTGCCTTTACTTCTGCGTTCCAATTCCAGAATGCAAACATTAATACGCAAATCGAAAACCTTACTGCGGCGAAATCAACAATTGTTGATGTCGACATTGCTGAAGCACAAACAAACTTCACAAACGCACAGGTATTGACAGAAGCTGCGACTGCGGCGCTTGCACAAGCCAACCAGATCACAACATCGCTTCTTTCACTTCTACGATAAGCGTAGGTTGAATTTTTATTCGAGGGCCGTATGGCGTAAGCGCCATACAATTCAGAGGAAATCTGAAAAGGGAGTTGCCCTCCTCCCTTTTTCCTCTCCCTTTTTATGAAGTTAGACGAAAAAGCCAAGACGAAGACAGAAAAGAACGCAGATATAAATAATAATAATAAAAATAGAAATCAGGGAATTGCAATTTTAATTAGGATAGAACAATGTCAAATTTATCAGTAGGAGACATCACGACCACAGGTGGCAAGACCATCGTCACTGGTACATCATCCAAGCTGAACACTGGCGCGTTGATTGAAAACGAAGTTGCGCAAAACAATGTTAAAGCCGATAAGATTGACATTAAGGTTGAAGAAAACGACCTGTTAATCGCAGGTTACGAAGAATTTTACGGCCTCGCGCAAAACTTTCAAGACTCGCTCACCAATTTAAAAAGCCAAACAAGTTTCCTTGATAACGGTAATGTGTTTGCGCAGCGCACAGGTGATTTACAGTCCACTGGCGCAATTGCCACCAGTTTAATTAATGTATCCATCGAAGAAGATGCCCCCATTGGTGATTATACTATCATTGTTGAACAAAAGGCCGAAGCCTTTGCAACAGGCAGCGCAAATGTTGTCGATAAAGATGCGGATTTAAACGAAGTTGGTTCATTCACCATTGGTCTTGATGGTTATGTCGCGCAGCAAATTGATGTCGTGGCCACGGATAGCCTGCAAGACATTGCCGATAAAATCAACCTGACAACCGCTGATAGCGGCGTTGGCGCATCAATTGTGAAAGTATCAGAAACTGAATACCAATTAATCATTGAAGGTACCGACACCAATAAAGCGATGAACGTGGCAACCCTTAGCGGTAGCGTCATGCAAAATTTGGGTATTGTTGATGGCGCAGATGCGTTTGAAGCCGCGCAAATCATCCAAAATGAACAAGGCTCACGCATCACATATAACGGCGCAACTATCACGCGTGATGATAACAGCTATGATGATTTGATTACGGGCCTTGCCTTTGATGTGCTTGAAGCTGATGCTGGAAGCACATTAACAATTTCAGTTGCTAATGACATCTCAACCGCCAAAGAAGCCGTGCTTGACTTCGTCGATAGTTATAACGCCTATCGTGAATTCGCGATTATTAATCAACAGGTGAATGCCGATGGCTCAATCCCCGAAGAAGCAATTTTATTTTCAGATAACTTTTTAGAGACCTTCAATTATCAAGTTTCTACCTTACTTTCTGGCTCAACAGGTGACGGGCTGGCAGGGTCGCTACGTAATTTAGGCATTACTTTTGATAATCAAAACCGTTTATTGGTAGAAAAAGAAGCTGATTTAGACTCGGCTCTATTAGATGATTTTCAAAATGTTGCAAACTTTTTTGCGACAAATGTGACAAGTGATAATGATGAATTTGCAGTAATTGGCAACACTTCATTAGTTGAAGACTTAAGCTTTACTATTGATATCACAACTGATGTTGATGGGAATATCACCGCCGCCACAGTGGGCGGGTCTAGTGCGTTTACAATTGATGGTGCGCGCCTCACCGGTAATGCAGGCACCATCTATGAAGGTCTTACTTTTGCTTATGCGGGCACAACAGATACGTCCATAGCTATAAATTTAAGCGCAGGCTTAGCTGATTTGCTCAACAACACAATTGAAAGCTACACAAATCCCAACGGCGTTATTCAGGAACAGATTTCTGAATTAAATGACAAGAATGATGACTACACGGCAGAAGCCGCAGAAATACGCGAACGCGGCGAAGAAATACGCGAGGACGCAATCGCCAAATATGCAGCAATGGAAGCGCAGCTCTCGCGCCTCGACTCGCTGCTTAACACAGTAAGAGCATTGTTAGGAACCAATAAAGATGACTAATTATACAAATCAAGGCGTCTATACGCAAGCACAGCCATCAGCGCCAGTTGGCAACACCCCCTATGCAAATGCCGCAGGCGCGTATAAGCAAACGCAGGTGAATACCATTAGCGGCATGGACGTTGTGGTCGAACTTTATAAAGGCATGATTAAAAATGTTGAAGGGGCAAAAAAAGCCTACCAAGACGGTAAGCTAGACGAAATGTGCCGCCTGAATGAAAAAACATTCAATATTCTTGTTGGCCTGCAAACCCATCTGGATTTTGACAATGGTAAAGATGCCGCAGACTTCCTTAACGGTTTTTATAACACTATTTTCGGCGCGCTTGCCAAAGTCCACCGCGAACCCGACCCTGCAAAGGCATTTGACGACATTATCGGCGCGATAGAGCCCGTATATAAGCGTTGGTGCGAATTTGCCCGCGCAGCCAAAAGCCCCGCAGACAAAGCCGCAGCGGAAGAAAGACCTGATCTTTCTGGCGGCTCTCTATCGACTTCAAGTTAAAAAATTCCTTTAAATATCAGGCCCTGTGCAAACTGGCCTGATATTTGCATTACCTATCACTAGTACGTTAAAATGAATAAGAGAGGTACTTTAAGTGATAGATAATTCAGCACAAAATTTGACACCGCAAACAGACGCGCCATTAAGTGGCAGCCTTGCGGATGATGCACAAAACGCCGCTTCAAACAAAGCGAGCACGCCCCCTCTCTCTCCGGAAAAAGCAGCAACGCTACACAGCGCGGATGATGCCAAGCTTGTGGCCTTAGTCGTCAATGATGACAAGGCCGCTTATCAAGTTCTTATGCAGCGCTATTACACAAAAATCTGGCGCCTGAGCCTATCGATCCTCAAAGATGAACAAGAAGCCGAAGACGCTGTACAGGAAATTTTCCTCACCCTTTGGCAAAACATCAAAAACTGGGATCCAGAAGGCAAAGCACGTTTTTCAACATGGATTTACCGCGTGTCATTTAACAAATGCATTGATATTAAACGCAAGAAGCGCCCAGACACGCATGGCGATGAAATGGTCATTGCCGATGCAGGCAATGAAACCGCCTATCAAGACGCGCTGCAGCGCCAAGTCGCGGAAAAACTCGCGCATTTAATGGCATCCCTGCCGCAAATGCAGTGTATGGCGCTACGTATGTTTTACTATGATGAACTCAATGTCGCGGAAATTGCGGTCAAACTTGACCGCAGTGAACAAAGCGTGCGTTCGCTGCTCAAACGCGGCAAAGCGGCACTGAAAGACAAGATGGGCATCGAACTCACTGTAAAATCTGCCGACCTTGAAAAGGAATCGTTAAACATTTTGCGTTAATCTGGTTTCTGGTCACTTAATATTCCTCATTAAGTTAAGTCAACGATACATCACTTCTTATTGCATTTATGTACTATTGGGTACATTTATTGCTTTCAATTTTCCAAGGCTGCGTTATATTGCTTCGATATAAAGCTTCAACATAAACATATAAAGCTAGGTAATAACTTTGTTTGCCAACACACTGAAAATAACAGGACTTTGCCTTTTGCTTTCTGCTTGCGCGGTTGGCCCTGATTTTATGCGCCCTGCAACGCCCATGCAGAATGCAGCCAAATTTCACAATAGCTTTGATCAAATTGGCCAAAGCGCTGATATGAACTTATGGTGGGAACGCCTTGGCGACCCTGTGCTTAATGATTATGCCGATAAACTGCTGCGGCAAAATCTTTCTTTGGTACAAGCGAGCGAGCGCATCATACAAGCGCGCAGCCAAATTGACACCGCGCGCGGCAATTTCGCACCTTCTCTGGGCGCATCAGCCGATGCGGGGCGCAGTTTCACAACGGCAAATGGCGTTACAACAACGCAGCGCACATACGCAAATAGCTATAATGCGCAACTTAGCGCATCATGGGAGATTGACTTGTTTGGGCGTATCCGCCGCGCATCAGAAGCCGCCACCGCCAATTATCAAGCCGCTGCCTATGATTATGAAGCCCTCACCCATAGCTTAATCGCAGAGCTATTGAACCGCCGCGTATCTATCGCGGTGAATAAAGAGCTCCTCGACCTAGCGCAAAAAAACTATATCAACCAAAAGAAAATTTATAATTTGGTACAAAACCGCTATAATTTAGGCGCAAAGGGTACCAGTCTTGCTGATATTTACCTCGCCGAGGAAAGTTACCGCAGTGTTTATGCTGAAGTGTACAAATATGAACGCGCCTTGATGGATGATATTTATCGCCTCGATATATTACTCGGCGAAGTACCTGGCACAACCGACCCGCTTTCAACGCCTTTTGACCTTGTGACCCCGCCACTAGATGTCGCAAGCTGCCTCCCCGCGCAGTTGCTTGATCGTCGCCCGGACCTCAAAGCTGCAGAATTACGTAGCAAAGCTGCAAATGCAAATATTGGCGTAGCAATGGCTGATTTATACCCTTCATTAAACTTAGGCGGCACTGTTGGGTATAGCAGCCCGAGCACGGGGGGGATATTTTCGCCGCAAAATATGGCGGGATCTTTATTAGCATCATTAACACAGCGCATATTTGAGGGAGGTAAACTCCGCGCCAATATTGCGCTAAAAGAATCTCAAGCGCGCGAGGCTGTTGCCGCTTATGCAGATCAGGTTCTCAGCGCCGTCTATGAAGTTGAAACGCGCCTAAAAGCGGATCGCGACCTCACGGATGAGTATTACAGCATTGAAAAATCTCTTACCGCCTTGCGCAAGGCCGAAAAACTGACCCAAGAGCGTTATTTAAGCGGTATCACAACGCTCCAACAATATTTAGACATTCAGCAGCGCCGCTACGCCACCGAACAGAAATTTAAGTTAAAGCAACAAGAAAAATGGGCGACGCGCAGCGCCCTTTATTTAGCGCTTGGCGGCGATTGGCACGCCAAAGACGCAAACAACAACACAACATTATGCCGTTAAACCCAAAACATGGCTTAGAGAAATATGATGAACGCAGAAAACAAACAAAAAACAGAACGCAAAATTAGCCACGAAAAGATTAAAGGGCTTTTTCAACTTATTGCCGTAAGTGCCTTTATTGTTGGTGCTTTAGGCGTGTCTTGGACATTAAAGGCAAATAAGCAGCCTTTACAAAATGGCAACGGCGCTGAGCGCGTTATCTTTGTTGAGGCCGAAGAAATATCCCCCGCCCCATATCGTATTGCGTTTGAAGCCTCTGGCAGCATTGAAAGTCGCGCGACGGTGAATATTGTTCCGCAAATCACAGGGCGCGTCATCCATGTGCACGAAGACTTTTATGCTGGTGGCAGCTTTAAAGCGGGCGAAACCTTGTTTGCAGTCGACCCACGCGATTTTGAATTGGAAGTTGAACGCTTAGAAGCCGAATTGGCGCGTGGACGCACCGCATTGAACCTTGAGCAAGCCGAAAGTGACGCTGCACTGAGTGAGTGGCGCCTGCTCAATGGCAGTAAAACAGTCCCCGATCTCGTCGCACGCTTACCGCAGCTGCAAGAAGCCAAAGCCAATTTAAAAGCAGCACAGGCACAGCTTGAAAACGCCAAACTCGCCCTTGAGCGGACAAAATTCACCTTGCCATTTGATGGGCGCGTGATAAGCAGCGCCGTCACCCAGGGGCAATATATTAGCCAAGGACAGAACTATGGCAGTGTCTTCGACCTGGAAAGCTTAGAAGTTCATTCATCACTATCCGCGCAAAAACTTAACTGGCTTTTTGGCACTAAAAGCCCTGAAATAACCATAGATATAGAGCATTTAGGACAAAACATGAGTTTTCAAGGCTACGTCAAGCGCTCCGCCGCACAGCTCGACAGCACAACGCGCTTTGCGCAGGTGAACTTTGGTCTCAAAGGCGATGTCAGCACATTAATACCGGGCATATTTGCCGATATATACATTAAAGGAGCTGAATTACCAGATATATCCCTTATACCCGCGAGCGCCCTGCAAAAAGATGGCAAGATTTTGACCCTAACCTCCGACATGGCTCTTAAGAGCCATACCGCTGAGATTATATATAATAATGGCAACACCATTGCCCTACGCGGACTTGGCGGCACATTAAACATTGTCACCAGCAAGCTTGCGGGCGCGGTTGATGGCGCAAAAGTTAGCCTCACCCAGCCAGAAAATCAAGGTGGCGCAGATGAATAAGCCTTCTTCATCGCCAGAATCCAAAGGGCTGATTAGCTGGTTCGCACATAACCATGTCGCGGCAAATATTCTGATGATGCTTTTTTTGGTCGGCGGCTTATTTGCCATCAGCAATATGCGCACGGAAACTTTTCCGTCTATTGATCCTAAATTAATTACAATTAGTGTTATCTATCCAGGGGCAACACCTTATGAAGTCGCAGATTCGATCACCAACCGCGTCGAAGAAACACTCATTGGGATTGATGGCGTAAAACGTATCTCTGCGAGCGCCTCTGAAGGCTATGGGCTAATAAGTGTCGAACTTGAAGATTTCGCCAATGCCGATGATGTTTACAATGAAGTTGAAACCAATGTGAGCAGCCTTTCTGAGTTCCCGCCTAATAATGCAGAGCGGCCAATCATATCGAAAGTCAAATCAACGCCGCTGGTCATGACGCTGGCTATTTATGGCGATACCGAAGAAGGCACCATTAAATATTGGGCAGAGAGTATCGAAGATGAGCTGCGCCAATTGCCAGGCGTTGCAAAAACCAATCTGCGCGGCATACGTGATTACCAAATATCCATCGAGATTTCTGAGAACGCCTTGCGTAAATATGGGCTCAGCCTCGAAGATGTCACCAACGCCGTACAAGCCTTTTCATCCGACATTCCTGCGGGAACAATCGAATCCGCTCAGGGCGAAATACTTATCCGCGTACAAGAGCAGCGTTACCATGGCAAAGATTTTGCCACCATACCGCTACGCCAGATGCCTGATGGCACTATGCTGCGTATTGGCGATATTGGCGCCGTGATTGATGGCTTTGAAGACACAAATTTGATCAGCCGCTTTAACGGTAAGCTCGCCGCCTTTATTGATGTCTCGCGCAGCGAAACCGAAGATACTATCGCCGTAGCGAATGCAGTGAATGAATATCTTACCAATGTCACTTTGCCAAAGGGCTTGTCCCTCACATTACAAAAAGATGAAACCGTTACATTGCGTGATCGTATTAACTTGATGCTGCGTAATGCCGTGCTCGGTTTTGCCCTTGTTTTCTTGGTGTTATTACTCTTCTTGGACCTTAAACTTGCCTTTTGGACGAGCATTGCCATTCCTGTATCCTTTATGGGCGGATTAATGATTATTCATTTTCTGGGCTACAGCCTGAATATGGTTTCGCTTTTTGCGCTGATCGTTGTCCTCGGCATAGTTGTTGATGATGCAATTGTGACAGGCGAAAGCATCTTTGACGAACAAGACCGCCACCCAGATAACCCGCAAGCTTTTCTCAATGGCGTACGGAAAGTTTACGCCCCTGTAACCATTGGCGTGTCGACCACCATTGCCGCCTTTGCGCCTTTACTATTCAGCACCGGCATCTTAGGGCAGATTATTTCCGTTATCCCCGTGGTTGTGATCCCTATTCTCGCCATATCCCTTATCGAAGCGTTCTTTATCTTACCCGCCCATTTATCTGCGCCAACAAAATGGAATGCGGGGCCGATTAAGCTTCTGCGCCGCTATTTTGCCCATGGGCTAGAGCATTTTATTGATAACACGGTCGTCCCTGTTGCACGTTTTTGTATGGCGTGGCGCTATGCTACAGTTGCGGTGTTTTTCGCCTTTGCGATCATTACCATTGGCATGTTCCAATCAGGCACAATGCGCTTCATTTTCTTCCCGCAGATTGAAGGCGACCAGGTCACCATTACAGTTAATATGCCGATTGGCACCCCATTTGATGTAACCAAAGAAACGGTTACAAAAATTGAGCAAGAAGCACAAAATGTACAAAAAGAAATTGAAACAGATGGCGCCGTCTATCAAAGCATCTCAGTAAGCATTGGGCAAACATCAACAACTATGGGTCCGCCTGGAACCGCGGGACGCAACTCAAACGCATCACATTTAGGCCAAGTGGTCATTCAGCTTGTCCCTTCTGATTTTCGCAGCGTTTCTGCGGCGCAAATTGAAGGCATGATCCGTGGGCGCGTCATCGACCTGCCAAATATAGAAAAACTTGAATTCCAAAGCTCCCTCATTGGCGAAGAAGCTGACATTGAAGTCGAGCTTTCGCACCCCGAAGAAGCCATACTCAACGCGGCCGCAGATGAGCTGAAAGATATCCTCAAGCGCATTGAAGGTACAAAGGAGGTATCTGACACCCATGAGGAAGGCAAAACCGAATATGTCTTTGCATTAAACAAAGAAGGCTACGCCGTTGGCCTAACGCCTGCCGCGCTCGGCACACAGCTGCGCGCCGCATTTTTTGGGCATGAAGCAGAACGCTTCCAACGTGGACGCTCAGAAGTCATTGTCTATGTGCGCTACCCCAAGGGTGAACGCGAGAATTTAGACACTTTATCGCAAGCCCGCATCAGACTGCCAAATGGCAGCGAAGTGCCGCTTTCAAGCGTTGCCGACATTAAAGAGCAAATCGGTTATTCATCAATCCATACTGTAAATGGTCGCCAAATCGTTAGCGTCACTGGTGATGTAGATTACAGCGTCGTGACGCCTAATGCAGTAATCAGCGAACTGCAAAAAACTGTCTTGCCCGCACTCCAAAACAAATATATGGGCCTGCATTATAGCTTTGAAGGGGAAAGCCGTGACCAAAAAGAAGATATGGCAAGCTTAATGCGCAATATGATGATCGCTCTTTTGATCATTTATGTTCTGCTTGGTTCGCAATTAAAAAGCTACGCCCAGCCCGTTGTTATTATGATGGCAATACCTTTTGGCGTTATTGGCGCCGCATGGGGGCATTATTTGCTAGGGCACGACTTAACATTCATTTCCATGTTCGGCATTGTTGCGCTGACAGGGGTTGTCGTCAATGACAGTGTTGTCTTGATGGATTACTTGAACCGCCAGCGCGCAGAAGGTCACAATATGTATGACAGCACGCTCGCGGCTATAAAGCGCCGCTTTAGACCTATTTTGTTGACCACGCTGACCACCAGTTTAGGACTATTGCCCATGCTGCTTGAAACATCCATGCAGGCGCAATTCTTAATCCCGATGGTTATATCATTGGCAACAGGTATATTGTTTTCTACTTTTGTCATTCTGTTACTGATACCTGCTTTACTTATGATAAAGGTAGACATATTGAAATTAGTCTTCAAAAAAGAGATCTAATCACATCACAATTTTTTAAAACATAGCGAATACAGAACATGAACCCGCAAGAGAATTTAGCAGCGCTATATGAACCTTATTTGCAGCAAATTGACTGCCCCAAATGGCGCGAAACCGTATTAAGCACGGTTGCCGCAATGAATGATGGCAATTTGCCGATCATGCTCGGCTTTATAGATGATCTGCCCGCGATCAAACCGCTATCCCATAAATTAACCGAAGATAGCGTGATTATTGATGGTAATTTGACTTATAACGAACAACAAAGAATCACCGCGGCGCTACGCCATTTAATGCCTTGGCGCAAAGGCCCATTTACAATTGGTGACATCACCATAGACGCGGAATGGCAGTGCCATATGAAGTGGAACCGCATCAAAGACAAAATCACATCACTGAAAAACCGCTCTGTGTTAGATGTTGGTAGTAATAATGGTTATTTTGGCTGGCGGATGCGCGGCGCAGGCGCGCGGCAAATTATCGGCGTTGATCCTGCATTGATATCCGTGATGCAGTTTTTCGCCATTAACCATTTAATCCAAGATTACAGTCATGTGGTCTTCCCGCTTAAAATGGAAGATATACCCGCCAAATTAGAAAATTTCGACACTGTCTTTTCAATGGGCGTTTTATATCACCGCAGAGGGCCGCTTGACCATATTAACGAGCTTTACGAAGCGCTGCGCGCTGGCGGCGAGCTTGTCATTGAAACATTAGTCATCGCAGGCGAAGACGGCACGGCGTTTATGCCTCCTGGGCGCTACGCACGAATGAATAATGTCTGGTTTTTACCAAGCGTTGCAACGCTGCAAACATGGCTTGAAAAAATCGGCTTTTGTGATGTGAAGCTTATTGACCTTCACGAAACAACGCCTGAAGAACAGCGCGCCACAGAATGGAAACCAGGGGTCAGCCTGCGTGAATATTTAGACCCTGATGACATTAACAAAACCATTGAAGGCCACCCACCGCCGCTACGCGCAACGCTTACCGCGCTAAAACCTGCTGAAAAACAGCGCCTCAAGCGTTACGAACTATAGCATCAGATAAAAAGCTAGTCTTTTTATGAATTTAGGCGTATATAATTCTCATTATTAACCATATTAGTAGAGAATACAGATGAGTGACATTCAGCTCGATACAAAAACACCCCTGCTCGTCCGCGCATATTTTGTAGGACAGCGCCTTAACTTAAAAGACTTTGAAAAAACAGGCAGTCTTGCCGTATCGCCCCTTGTTATACGTGCTGGCAATAACGGTTACGCCGTTATGTTTCGCTATGGTGTTGTGGTTTTATTTGGCCTAGATGATTTGGAAACGCAAAGCTTCCTTGCAAAGATAAAAGATTTCACAACCGCACCCTATGACACACCAAGTTTTGAAGAAATACATATTGATGTTGATAGTGAAGCCCCTGAATCGGCAAAGGCGCATAATTTCTCTATCAAAAAATGGGATTTAGAACGCCTGCAGCTTATCGCCGAAGTCGTCGCCAAAGGCGCGGTGCTTGAGCACTATGAATCTAGTATCACAGATATTTTCGACCGCATTGAGCCACTTGCCACTGAATTACAAAAAGGTAAGGTTAAAAGCCGCTGGTCAAAAGCGCTACTTAAACATATCGGCCTTGTGCTTTCCATCGAACGTAAAATGATTGCCCATGTCGAAATTGAAGGCAAGCCAGAGCTATTATGGGATCACCCAGAGCTTGAAGCCTTGCACGTTAAACTAGAAGATGAATTTGAAATTCCAGAGCGTCACAAAGGCATAAGCCATAAATTAGAACTCATCCACCGCACCGCCGACACTATGTTTAGCGTTCTTCAAGAACGCAATACCTATCACGTTGAGTGGTATATTGTTTTGCTTATTGTTCTTGATATCGTCATAAGCCTTATTGAGAAAGTCTTTGCTTGAGGCCTGCCGCCCCATAAGCAAAGACTCCACTCCCTACCCAATAAAAAGACTATGCACTATTGATCATCTTTAACCAGTAACCCCATAAAGGCGGTTACTGGCGTTGCCTCCAGTGCCGCTTGGTTATTGCATAAGTCAATAATTTTAGCGGTTGTCTCCGCATTATAATGGGTTTCTAAGTTATTTTTGAACTTGGCTTCCAATACAGGAATACCTTCAGCGCGGCGGTTTGGGTGCCCGATGGGGAATTCGACCTCAACCCGTTCCGTTTTACTGCCATCTTTGAAATGCACCTCAATTGCGTTGGTAAATGCGCGTTTTTCAGGGTCATGGTAATCTTTACTATAACCAAGATCTTCCTGCACAACCATCTTTTCGCGCAGCGCATCTATCATTAGGTTCGCCGCAAAATCATCCTCATAATGATCTGCGGTTAATGTACCTGTCATTAACGGCACTGCGACCATGTATTGTAGACAGTGGTCGCGATCCGCTGGGTTATGCAGCGGGCCTGATTTAGAGATAATCCTTACCGCCGCTTCATGAGTGGTCAAAACAATTTTTTCAATATCATCAAGGCGGTCCTTGACCTGATCATGCAATGTAACGGCGCATTCCACAGCGGTCTGTGAATGATATTCCGCAGGGTATGAAATTTTGAACAGCACATTATCCATCACATAGTGACCATAATCGCGTTGAAATTCAAACGCATTGCCTTTAAACAGCACATCATAAAAGCCCCATGTTTTGGCGGTCAGCGCACTTGGATAACCCATTTCACCGGCTAGAACCATCATCGACAAGCGCACAGCGCGGCTTGTGGCATCACCCGCGGCCCAGCTTTTACGTGAGCCTGCATTTGGCGCGTGGCGATAAGTGCGCAATGATTGCCCATCAAGCCACGCATGAGATACCGCATCCAAAGCTTGCTGCTTCGTTCCACCAAGCATTTGGATAGCCACGGCTGTTGATGCGACCTTAACCAACACAACATGGTCAAGGCCAACGCGGTTGAAACTGTTTTCTAAAGCAATGCAGCCTTGGATTTCATGCGCTTTAATCATCGCCGTCAATACGTCTTTGACTTCCAAACCGCTCTCGCCGCGGGCTTCTTTTTGTTGACTGACATAATCCGCCACCGCCAGAATTGCGCCAAGATTATCAGAAGGGTGCCCCCATTCAGCGGCAAGCCATGTATCATTATAATCAAGCCAGCGGATCATCGCGCCAATATCAAAGGCCGACTTGATCGGATCCATTTTGTAATTCGTTCCAGGAACGCGCACGCCCATTGGCACGACAGTCCCTGGCACTAACGGGCCCATTAATTTGGTGCAAGCTTTGAAGCTCAGCGCCAAAATGCCGCAACCCAAAGTATCCATCAAACAATAACGCGCGGTTTCGTATGTTTTGGCGCTATCAATTTTGAAATCATAAACGTAATTAACAATATCCTGAATAACGCCGTCATATTCAGGGCGTTCATTTAAATCTGTATTTGCGGAATGTTGCATATCTCTTATCTTTCGTTCACAGGTTTGAATTTTAAGTTGACGGGGCCGAGGTAATCAGCCGATGGGCGAATAAGCTTATTATTCGCGCGCTGTTCAAATATATGCGCCGCCCAGCCCGTAATACGTGACATGACAAATAACGGCGTAAATAGAGGCGTTGGAATACCCAGAAGATTATAAACGGATGCACTATAGAAATCCAAATTCGGGAATAAATGTTTTTCGTCCCACATAATATTTTCAATGCGCTCAGACACATCAAACATTGTCATGTCGCCAGATTCTTCTGATAACTTGCGTGACCATTCTTTAATCACACGGTTACGTGGGTCGGCCTCAGTATAAACGCGGTGACCAAAACCCATGATAAGGTCTTTGTTTTTCAGCATACGGTGGATCGCGGTCTCAGCTTCTTCCGCAGAAGAAAACTGCGCGATTAAATCCATCGCCGCTTCGTTTGCGCCGCCATGCAAATGTCCGCGCAGCGCGCCAATGCCGCCGCCAACAGCTGAATAAAAATCAGATAATGTCGATGCAATTGTCCGCGCCGTAAAGGTGGAGGCGTTAAATTCATGCTCAGCATAAAGGATCAAGGACACGTTAATGGCGCGTTCATGGAGCGCTGAAGGCGCTTTTTGGTGCATAAGGGTCAGCACATGCGCAGCCATGGTGTCCGTGTCGCTTGTGCAATCAATGCGTTTGCCGCTTTGCGCGTAATGCCACCAATACATCATCATTGCAGGGTATTTCGCCAGCAGGCTGTCGGCGACGTCTTCTTGGCTATGGTCTGCGCCTTCTTGTTCAATATTGCCTAATATAGACGTTGCGCTTCTGAGCACATCCATAGGGTGCGAATCTTTAGGGATAAGCTCTAATGACTTTTTCAGCGCATCAGGCAAATCGCGCAGTGATTTTAAGCGCGCACGGTAAGCGCTAAGCTCTGCCGCATTAGGCAAATCACCTTTTAACAGTAAATACGCGACTTCTTCAAATTCGGCCTTCTCGGCAAGGTCATAAATGCTGTAGCCGCGATATTCTAAATTATGCGCACCGCCCGCTGCCGAAATTGTGGTTGAGCCGGCAACAATACCCGCAAGCCCTGATGGTTTCTTCACTTGTGCATTTGCAGTCATTTTATTCTCTCCCTGTTTATCTATTTATGTTTTGCATTATGAAGGCGGTCTAATTGCTGTTCATAATCCATATAATTTAAGTGCTCATAAAGCTCAGCGCGGGTTTGCATTTTATCAATGCAGCTTTTTTGCGTGCCTTCTGTTTTAATCGCGCTGTAGACATCAAGCGCGGCTTTACTCATGGCGCGGAACGCGCTTAATGGATAAAGCGCCATATCAACGCCGTTATCACCAAGCTGTTCGGCGCTATATAAATCAGTTTTGCCAAATTCTGTGATATTGGCAAGCAGCGGAACGCCAACGGCGTCTTTAATGATACGGTAATGCGCTAAATCGGTCATTGCTTCGGCAAATATCGCGTCCGCGCCACATTCGGCGTAATAGGCGCTGCGTTCTACGGCAGCATCAAAGCCCTCAACCGCCAAAGCGTCACAGCGCGCCATGACAATAAAATCCGCATCGGTTTTAGCATCTACCGCGGCCTTGATACGGTCGCCCATTTCTTCTTTGCTGACCAATTCCTTATTCGGGCGGTGACCGCAGCGTTTTGCAGCAATCTGATCTTCCATATGGACGGCAGCAACGCCGGCACTGCTCATTTCTTTAACCGTACGGGCGATGTTAAACGCATTACCCCAGCCAACGTCAATATCAACCAATAACGGTAAATCAACCGCGCCTGTAATGCGCCGCGCATCTTCGCAGACATCGGTTAAATTGGTCATGCCGAGATCTGGCAGGCCGAAAGATGCATTGGCAACCCCTGCTCCTGAAAGGTAAATCGCTTTATGCCCTGCATCACGCGCCAGCAGCGCGCTATAGGCATTAATCGCGCCGACAATTTGCAGTGGCTTTTCCGTTTGCAGCAAGCTGCGCATTTTTTGTCCCTGTGAAGTACTCATTTTTAATTGCTCCTATTTTGCAGGAAGACGCGCTGCGCCATCCAGACGAATGGTTTCGCCGTTTAACATTGGGTTTTCAGCAATATGCCCTGCAAGCATGGCAAATTCTTCGGCCTTCGCAAAGCGGCTAGGGAAGGGAATATTTGCCGTGATCGCGTCTTGATATTCTTGCGGTACATTTTCCATCATTGGCGTTTCGACGGCGCCAGGGGCAATGGTCATCACGCGAATACCACTGCGGGCAAGTTCGCGCGCAATCGGCAATGTCATTGATGTGACGCCGCCCTTGGACGCCGCATAGGCCGCTTGGCCGATTTGACCTTCATAAGCCGCAATTGACCCTGTATTAATAATCACGCCGCGTTCTCCCGTGGCGCTATCCGCCTCGCGCGTGGCCATTTCGGCAGCGACAAGGCGCAGCACATTAAATGTGCCTGATAAATTGACATTGATAATGCGCTGGAAAGTTTCGAGGGAGGCAACCCCTTCGCGCCCCAAAACGCGCTCACCCCCCAATATGCCCGCGCAGTGTATCAAGACGCTCGGCGCGCCAAACGCTGCCTTACAAGCAGACAATGCATCCAAAACGCTTTGTTCATCGGTAATGTCGCAGGGGGTATAAACAACATCGCCATTCGGCGCTGCCCCATCTACATGAATATCCCACGCCGCGACCTTGCAGCCCTTATCGGCTAAATAATCAACACATGCTGCGCCGATGCCCCCTGTGCCGCCGGTGACAATTGCTACTGCGCCTTTAAGCTGCATCTTCTGACTCCTTTAAAATCTCACGCCCAATGACAATGCGCTGAATATCGCTTGTCCCTTCATAAATACTACACACCCGCACATCGCGATAAATACGTTCAATCGCGTATTCACTTAAATAGCCATAACCGCCAAAAATTTGCAGCGCTTCGCGGGCAACTTCTTCGGCCATTTCTGATGCAAATAATTTCGCCATACAGGCTTCTTTCTTACAACGCTGCCCTGCATCACGCAGCGCCGCCGCATGATGAAGCATTTGGCGCGCCACTTCTATTTTCGTTGCCATATCCGCCAAACGAAATGCTAAGGCCTGATGATCTAATAATGATTTACCGAAGCTTTTGCGCTCCTGCGCGTAGTTCAGCGCTTGCTCGTATGCCGCGCGTGCCATACCGACAGATTGCGCGGCGATGCCAAGGCGGCCACCTTCTAAATTAGCGAGGGCGATTTTATAGCCGTCCCCCTCTGCGCCAACGCGGTATGTTTCTGGCAGACGTAAATCTTCCAAAATAATCTGGCAAGTATCAGATGATTGCTGCCCCATTTTGTCTTCTATGCGCGCGACCTGATAGCCTGTGCTATCCGTCGGCACAGCGAAGCATGATAGGCCGCGTTTGCCCGCATCAAGATCAGTAATCGCAAAGACGAGCGCGATATTACCGTGCTTGCCTGACGTGATAAATTGCTTCGTGCCGTTTAAAATATAATCAGTGCCATCACGCACAGCGCGGGTGCGAATGGCTGATGCGTCAGACCCTGCATCAGGCTCAGTAAGGGCAAAAGCGCCGATCCATTCCCCTGATGTTAATCTCGGCAGCCAATCACGTTTTTGCACTTCAGATGCATAATGCAGTACAGCCGTGGAAACAGGGCAGCTATTGACACTGAGAATAGTTGAAAGCGCACCGTCTGCAGCGGCGACTTCTTCCATAGCCAACACATAGGATAAATACCCCGTATCACTGCCGCCATATTCTTCAGGCATTAACATACCCAATATGCCAAGCTCAGCGAGAGCGAGAAGTTCTGCCTTTGGAAATATTTTTTCTTCTGCGCGTTTGGCGGCTTCTGGCGCGATACGTTCGCGGGCAAAATTACGCGCCATATCGCGGATCATAGTTTGCTCTTCGGTGAGGATCATCTCAATTACTCCTCCCAGCTCTCAACGGCCAAGGCTACGGCTTCGCCGCCGCCAATACATAAAGAGGCTATGCCGGTTTTCAGTCCTTTGTTTTTCAGTGCATGGATTAACGTCACCAAAATACGTGCGCCTGATGCCCCGATGGGGTGCCCAAGGGCGCACGCGCCCCCATTTATATTCACTTTATCATGCGGCAAATCAAATTCCCGCATCGCCGCCATAGTGACAACGGCGAAAGCTTCGTTAATTTCATATAAATCTATATCGTTAGCGTTAAGGCCGATTTTATCCAAAACATTCTGGATTGCCCCTACAGGCGCAGTTGTAAACCATTGTGGCGCGCGAGCATGAACGCTATGTGCAAGAATTTTAACTAAAGGCGTTAAGCCGCGCTTCTGCGCTTCACTGGCTTTCATCACCAATAAAGCCGCGCCACCATCAGATATTGAACTGGCGTTCGCCGCCGTCACAGTGCCGTCTTTACCAAAAGCTGGTTTTAACAATGGTATTTTATCGGGCATCGCATTGCCGGGCTGCTCATCAATATCCACCACAACATCGCCCTTACGGGTTGATATGGTCACAGGGGTAATTTCATTTTTAAAAGCGCCAGAACTAATCGCCGCTTTCGCGCGCGAAAGTGACGTTAGCGCATATTCATCCTGCGCTTCGCGGCTAAAACCATAATGCGCCGCACATTTATCGGCAAAAACGCCCATTAACTTGCCACGGTCATAAGCATCCTCAAGCCCATCTAGGAACATGTGGTCTTGAACCTCGCCATGCCCCATACGCATCCCTGCGCGCGCCTTAGGCAGCAAATATGGCGCGTTGGTCATGCTTTCCATGCCGCCAGCCATAATCACTTGATGCGTGTCCGCTTTGATTAAATCATGTGCATACATTACCGCCTGCAGCCCTGAGCCACACATTTTATTAAGGGTAACGCACGGCATTATATCATCAAAGCCGCCTGCGAAAGACGCTTGGCGCGCCGGCGCTTGCCCTTGTCCTGCCTGCAGAACGCAGCCCATGATGACATTATCAACTTCGCCGGCATCACTAAGGCGAAGATCATCTTTTACAGCCTTAATCGCTGCGCCGCCAAGCACCGAAGCACTCAACGTTGAAAACCCACCCTGAAACCCTGCGATAGCACTGCGCTTCGCACTAACGATTACGATAGGATCATTATTAGAATTTGTTTCTGACATTTTTATCTCCCTGCCCTCTAGCAACACACCGCCGCGCAAGTAAGATTTTTATATGTCAGATATAATAATCTTTTCCTGAGTAAGGTCTAGGGAAAGTTACATTTTTTCAGCAATTATAAACCATGGCGCAACAACGCCCTGCGCCAATAATTGACGCAAATTGACCAAACACTCACGGAAGTCTGCACCTGCAAATGGGGGCACATCTAACGGCACTTCGTTTTCTATGATTTTAGGCAAAATATCATCATATTTCTCTGTATGCACCACATTAAAACCCGACCCTAACAAGCTGAATTTATATGACTTTAAATCGCCAAGATGGCTCTCGTGTGGCACGCTTGCCCACGGCAAAGGATAAGACAAACCATCAAGCCGCGCCCCACCACTTAACAATACGTCATATATTATAATTTTTCCGTGTTCATTCAAAGCATTAAAGCAATTTATTAATGCAATATCTTTATTTTGAACATTCATACCAAGGTGCGACCACACAACCCAGTCGAAGCCGCGCACTGCCAATTTCGGATCACAAATATCGCAACATTCACAACCAACCTGCCTCGCAAAACCGAGCCACTCATCAATATTTTTCGCCACCGCAACATAAGAGGCGCTCAAATCAAGCCCCAACACCTCAAAACCGCCATTATGCGCCAAATAACGCGCCACACCACCAAAACCAGAACCAACATCAAGCACACGCCCACCGCGGCCACCCCCCATCAAAGACAACAGTTTTTGAGTTGCGATGGCGCCCCCAATATGAAACTGGTCGTATTTAAATGATTTTTGAATTTTTTCGCTGCAATTACAATAATTTGCAGAACTTAACTTATCTTTAAAATAAGATAAATACGTATCCGAATTATAATGTTCACCTGTGTTTTTCATCAATTTCGCCTTATTCCATTTGTTTACAGCGCGGTGCGTTTACGCTACTATTATGCACCGAAACGCGGTTAATTTCATTTAAAATACACAAGGGTCAAATGAATATGTTGTGGCATAAAAAATACACTATCGATGATGCGCTCGCTTTAATTACGCATGATAATATTCTCGACCATTTAGGCTTAGAATTCACAGAAATTGGTGATGATTTCATCACAGCGCGCCTTCCCGTAGACCGTCGCACGCATCAAATTCACGGCATATTACATGGCGGCGCGACATGCGTTTTGGCAGAAACCATTGGCAGCTTTGCATCCATCATGTGCGTTGATTTAGACCACAAATACGCAGTCGGGTCACAAATTTCCGTCAATCATTTGCGCCCCGCAAGCGAAGGTCACGTGCACGCGCATTGCGCCCCTGTTCATATTGGGCGGACAAAACATGTATGGGATATACGCGTCAGCGATGATCGCGGACGTCTTGTAGCCAAATGCGAGCTAAGCTGCGCGGTTATTGATAAGCCCAAAGCGGCATAGTACAATTACCGCCACAGAAGACAAAAAGCGCCGAGGTAATCCTTACCTTGGCGCTTTTACATGTGTGAGAACTTTTGTTCGGATCATTATTACCATAATAAAAATGATAAAGTCAATATAATTCACCTAGAAGTGTGAATTATTACCTGTTATAGATAATTCCATAATAATATAATATTGATATTACAGGACCTTGGAAATGATTAACGGCAGACAAATTGCCGCCGCGCGGAACTTGCTTTCTTTAAGCCAGAAGCAGCTTGCCTATGCAACGGGGCTGCATATGAACGTGATTTCTAAATTTGAAAATGGCACTGTCCAAAACCCTTCAGTAGAGACGCTCAAGAAATTAAGCCAGCACCTTACCGGGCAAGGCATAGTCTTTACAGAAACAGGCGGCGTTGATTTAATGCATGTCCCTATCGCCCATTTTAAAGGCACACGATGGTATGAAGAACTGCTAGACGACGTTTTACGCAGCCTTGAAAGCGCCGAAGATAAAACCCTATATATAGAAAACGCAGATGATAGCGTTTCTCCTGACTTTGTGAAGACCAAGATTGCCCAGCTCGCACAGGCAGGCATTACAATGCGCACTACCATAAAGGAAGGGCACAGCCCCCAAAGCAGTGCGGCGGATCATTACCGCTGCCTGCCTGCAAATAAATTCCTCAACTACATTCGTCTTACATACGCCGATAAAGTCGCCGTACAGATTGGCACGAACCATTGCATGGTCATTAAGCACAGCGTTTTGTCAGCGACTTTAAGAAATAATATTGAGATTCTGTGGGATTACCTCCCCACACCACAACAGGAGTAGAAAAAACATGTCGACATATAAAGTTAAAGTAACACATTCGGGCGGCTGGCAAGATTTTGACACGGCGCGTATTGCCATTTCCCTCAAAAACCCCAAGCAGCAGGGTAAGAAATTTGATGCCATTATCGACTGGCTAAGCCCACGTTTCAACCATGTTGTCATTCAACTTTCAGACACATTGCACCGTCATAACATTCAAGTTGATGAAGGGCTTGACCTTAATGCCGCGCATAGACGCGCCACTGAATATGGCGATATATGGCTTGAAAACCACCAGCATCTGTTTAACAAACTGCCCTCACATCAGGTCATACGCTGGGATGAACGTTTAACGCAAATTGACATCAATAGATATTACCCGCAGCTTGAGAAAATCATGCACGCCAATGACAACACATCCTCCAGTATGCGCAAATATATTGATGATTACATGCTGCGCCGTGAATTTGGATCTGAAATCGAGAAACGCGCTGCTTATAATGCCTCGCGTAACTACGTTTTAGAAGAATCCGCCATATATTTAGGCCTGTTTGAACATGAACCAGCCGCCGAAATATACCCAGGGAGCTATCTACCACTGCCCGAACACCAGAATAAATCATTCACAAGCATTGATTTCATCCGTAAGCGCGGGCCAAGGTCGCGCCATTTACGCTGTTTCTTGTAAAGGCGGCTGATATTCTAGCGCATTGGTTAGCTCAACATGGCGCTTATAATAAGCTTCGATGTTTTTATGCTTCACAGGGCCGTAACCTTTGACCATTTCTGGCAAGTTTAATAACTCTAAGCAGGTTTCAACATTTTCTTTGCTGAGCTTCTCTAGAATAATCGCGAGCGCCGCTTCATAATCTTTGATTAACTGACGCTCCGCTTTACGCTCTGCTGTATAGCCAAAAACATCAAGCGGCGTACCGCGTAGGCCTTTTAACTTCGCCAGAATCCCGAAGCCGTGCAACATCCATGCACCGAATTTTATTTTCTTTGGCCGGCCCGTTGCAGGGTCAGTCCGTGAAAGAAGCGGCGGCGCCAGGTTAAATTCGATCTTATAATCGCCGTCAAACTGGCCTTTCAGCTTTTTAAGGAACTGCCCATCGGTATATAGGCGTGCCACTTCATATTCATCTTTATACGCCAGTAATTTGTGATAATAACGCGCCCCTGCCATCGAAAGTGCGTCCGCGCCCTCGCCCATAATCTGTTTTTCTTTATCGTGCAGTTTTTTAACAAGGCTTTCGTAACGCGCTGCATAGGCGTTATTTTGATATGCGCTTAAATATGCCATACGGCGGGCAATCACATCGTTCAACGTTTCAGCAATCGGCTCTTCGCTGTCACCTTCTTTTAATACCGCATCTAACATCGCATCAATTTTGGTTAAATCATGTGCGGCAAGGCGACCAAAAGCGAAAGCCTGTTGATTAGTTTCAACGGCAACGCCGTTCAGCGCAATCGCCTGATAAATTGATTCAAGGCGCAGCGGCACAAGGCCTTTTTGCCATGCATAGCCGAGCATAAGAATATTGGTGTTAATCTCATCTCCCAATAAGACTCGCGCATATTCCGTCGCGCGGATAAATGATGCGCCGTCACTGTTTAAACGCTGCAGCAAGCTGCTGCGCACATTATCAGCCGCAAAATCAATGTCATTATTGGTGACAAAGGCTGAAACAGGGGCTTGGTCGCCATTAACAACCGCGTTGGTTTTATCAGGGTTGAGCGTTTTATAAGCGGTCGCGCCCACAGCCGAGACGATATCACACGCGACGAGCAAATCCGCGCCGCCAGCAATAATGTGACCCGTTCTGAGGTCATCTTGCGTCGGGCCAATCCGTACATGGCTGAGTACTTCGCCGCCTTTTTGCGCCAAGCCAGTCATATCAAGGTTACGGCAGCATTTATCTTCTAAATGCGCAGCCATGCCAAGCAATGCACCAATCGTCAAAACACCCGTACCGCCAATGCCCGTAACTATGATATTATAAGCCTTATCAAGCTTTGGCACGTTCGGCATAGGGATATTCGCGAAGGGATTATCACTTTCACTGCTTTGCGCCTTGGTTTTTTTCAGTTCGCCGCCATAAACGGTGACAAATGAAGGGCAAAAGCCTTTCAAACATGAGAAATCTTTATTACAAAGCGACTGGTTAATCTTACGTTTGCGCCCATATTCGGTTTCTAATGGCTGCACGGCAACGCAATTTGATTGCACAGAACAATCGCCGCATCCTTCACAGACGCTTTCATTAATCATCACGCGCTTTGCAGGATCTGGATACAGGCCGCGTTTACGGCGACGGCGTTTTTCCGCGGCGCAGGTTTGATCATAAATTATCACGCTCGTGCCTTCTGTGTCCTGACATTCTTTCATAATATTATGCAGTTCATCACGACTCAAAACCTTCACCTCTGAAGGGATTTCTTTAACGCCCTTATAAATTTCAGGGTTTTCACTTAAAATCCATGCTTTGGCGACACCTTCTGACACAACTTGCTGCGCGACGCGATAAACAGGAAGTTCACCATCAACATGCTGACCGCCAGTCATCGCGACCGCGTCATTATAAAGCACTTTATAAGTGATATTCACCTTCGCTGCGACTGCCGCGCGGATAGCTAGCGATCCTGAATGGAAATATGTGCCATCGCCCAAATTGGCAAAAATATGTTTGCGTTCGGTAAATTTAGACATGCCAATCCACGGCACGCCTTCCCCGCCCATCTGCGTACAAAGGGCAGAGTTACGATCCATCCACTGCACCATATAATGACAGCCAATACCAACCATAGCAAAACCGTCTTCTGGCACTTTGGTTGATGTATTATGCGGACAGCCCGCGCAGTAATATGGTTTACGCAATGATGGCGGCGTATAGCTTTTCGCTTCACGTTCATAACGCTCATAAAATTCTAACGCCTTGTCAATTTGTTCATTGTGGTAAAAACGCGCAATGCGCTGCGCAATGATGCGTGCAACCATGCCCACATTATGGTCGTTATCAAGCGGCAATAATGGCTTGCGATGTTCGTCATATTTACCAACAACCATGGGGCGCTTTTCTGGCGGCCAGTTGAAGATCTGCTGCGTTAACTGACTTTCGATCAATTCGCGTTTTTCTTCAACGACCAGAATTTCTTCTAGCCCTTCGACAAATTCATGTGCGCCTTGTGGCTCTAACGGCCAGGGCATACCTACCTTATAAAGGCGCAGGCCGATTTCCTTGGCGATATCATCTGTAATGCCCAGTTCAACAAGCGCTTGGCGCACATCACCATATGACTTACCTGCGGTGACAATGCCGAAACGTGGCTTGGGGCTATCCATCACCACACGGTCAATTTTGTTTTTGCGGCAAAACGCATGACAAGCGAAAAGCTTATAATTTTGCAGGCGCCAATCCACCTCGCGCGGCACGTCATTAAGGCGGATATGCACCCCGCCTTTAGGCATTTCAAATTCAGATGCCTCCGGGGTAAGAATCATCCGTTTTTCGCGTGATAAATCCACCGTGCCAGATGTTTCGACATTCTCAGACGTTACTTTCAGCGCTGTCCAACAGCCTGAATAACGTGACATTTCAATGCCCAAAACGCCATATTCAACAAATTCTTGAATACTTGCTGGGTAAAGCATCGGAATCATATAGGCATAAAGCGCATGGTCACTTTGACATGGCAAAGTTGATGATTTACAGGCATGGTCATCGCCACATATCGCCAACACGCCGCCTTTGGGTGATGTGCCATAAGCATTGGCATGACGCATGACATCGCCGCTACGGTCAACACCAGGGGACTTACCATACCAAATGCCGAAAACGCCATCATAACGCGACCCGCCCATCAGGTTCACTTGCTGCGTTCCCCACACGGCAGTTGCGGCTAAATCTTCATTCACGCCCATTTCAAAGGTAATATCATGTTCATCCAGCAGCTTTTTGGCGCGGGTGAGTTCCATATCATATGCACCAAGTGGCGAGCCACGATAACCAGAAATAAAGCCCGCCGTTTTAAGCCCCGCCGCACGGTCACGGCGCATCTGCACCATCGGAATGCGCGCCAAAGCCTGCAATCCGCTCATAAAAGCGACGCCCTCTTCTAGGTCATATTTATCGTTTAGCGATACGTTCTTCATAGGTTTTGTCATGGTGATATACCCTGTTCGTGATATACGTGTTTATTATTGTTTATAGTAAGCAAAATAGCGTGAAACCACCTGATAACACAGGCCTTTTTATGCTGCACCGCCGAAACCTGAGCAAGATAACAATATTCGGAGAAGGAAAGGAATTGAATTGTAATTTAATTACATTTTCTGAACTATATCGCGCCTCAAAACTAAACCGTTTCTCCAAACAACTCCCGCCCAATCAACATACGGCGAATTTCGCTGGTGCCAGCGCCGATTTCGTAGAGTTTGGCATCGCGCAGTAAGCGCCCTGTGGGGTATTCGTTGATGTAACCATTGCCGCCAAGGGTTTGGATGGCTTGGAGCGCCATTTGGGTGGCAGCCTCTGCACTTGTTAGAATGCAGCCTGCTGCGTCTTTACGGGCGGTTTCACCGCGATCACAGGCAGCGGCAACGGCGTAGACATAGGCGCGCTGCGATGATAATGTTGTATACATATCCGCCATTTTGCCTTGCATAAGTTCAAACGTGCCAATCGGCTTGCCGAATTGCTGACGGTCGTGAATATAAGGGACAACCACATCCATACAGGCCTGCATAATGCCAAGCGGCCCGCCAGAGAGCACAACGCGCTCATAATCAAGGCCACTCATCAGAACGCGCACGCCTTGATTAAGGCCGCCTAGAATGTTTTCTTTGGGCACAATACAGTCCTGAAAAACAAGTTCACATGTGTTTGAGCCGCGCATCCCCAATTTATCAAGTTTTTGCGCAGTTGAAAAACCGGCCATATCGCTTTCAATAATAAAGGCCGTGATGCCCTTTGCGCCTGCATTGACATCGGTTTTGGCATAAACCACCAAAGTATGGGCATCTGGGCCATTAGTGATCCACATTTTATTGCCGTTCAGGATATAATTATCGCCGTCTTCGCGCGCCGAAAGCTTCATGCTGACAACATCTGATCCTGCATTAGGCTCACTCATGGCAAGCGCGCCGATATGTTCACCGCTGACTAATTTCGGCAGGTATTTCTTTTTCTGTGCTTCATTGCCGTTTTTATGGATTTGATTAACGCAGAGGTTAGAATGCGCGCCATAACTTAAGGCCACGGACGCCGATGCACGGGAAATTTCTTCCATCGCGATGACATGCGCCAAATAACCAAGGTTAGAACCGCCATATTCTTCGGCGACCGTTAGGCCGAGCAAGCCCATTTCGCCGAGTTTCGGCCATAACTCATTTGGGAATTCATTTTTTTCATCTATCGCTTCTGCCATTGGCGCAATTTCATTCTGCGCGAAGTCATATACCGCATCACGCAGCATATCAATGTCTTCACCGTGATTAAAATTTAATGTTGGATAAGGTATCATCTTATCATCTCCCTTTATGTTTCTTTTGTTTTTTATTCTGGTTTAAGCGCGTTGGCAACGTGGCCAATTGGTTTGCGCCCTAATGCGTCTGAAATGAACCATGCGGTTTCAATCAAGCGTTCTAAATCAACGCCTGTATCCATGCCAAGGCCGCGCAGCATATAGGCGACGTCCTCTGTCGCGACATTGCCTGATGCACCTTTGGCATAGGGGCAGCCGCCAAGGCCCGCAATGGCACTGTCAATCACGCGAATGCCTACATCAAGCCCCGCATAAATATTGGCGATCGCCTGCCCATACGTATCATGGCAGTGGAGTGCAATATGCTCAATCGGCACAGCTTCTTTCACGGCATTGATGATATCTTTCACTTGATTGGGCGTACCAACGCCGATTGTATCGCCAAGTGATATTTCATAGCAGCCCATATCATATAAAGCCTTAGATACTTCCACCACTTTATAAGCGCTAATTTCACCTTCATAAGGGCACCCCGCAACGCAGGATACATAGCCACGCATTTTTACATTTTGTGCTTTGGCCATTTCGGCAATAGATATGAAACGTTCAATACTTTCAGCGATGGAGCAGTTAATGTTTTTCTGGGTAAAGCTTTCTGAGGCCGCCGTGAAAATCGCCACAGTTTTCACATCATGCGAAAGCGCGGCTTCCATGCCTTTTACATTTGGAACAAGCGCAGGATAAGCAATATCAACATCACCTGCGAGCGCCGCCATAATTTCATTATGATCCGCCATTTGCGGCACCCATTTAGGCGAAACAAAGCTTGTCGCTTCAATATGTTTTAAGCCTGATAGTTTCAGCCGCGCGATTAATGAGAGCTTTACATCCGTCATTATATTCTGCGCTTCGTTTTGCAAGCCATCACGTGGGCCGACTTCATATATAGTAACTTTATCGCTCATTTAGGCGGCCTCTTCTACACTCAGTTCTAAAAGGACTGCGCCATCAATCACTTGGTCATTTTCGCCGTGATTCAGGCTTTCAATCACACCATCACGCGGGGCGCGGAGCGTCATTTCTAACTTCATCGCTTCCATGATGATCAACGGTTGATCTTTAGCGACTTTCGCGCCCTTTTCGACCAATACTTTAATAATCGTCCCTGGCATTGGGGAAATAATCTGCCCCTCATTTGCGCTATGGCTTGCGCTATCTGCATCGGAACGTTCACGCTGAAAACGCAGGATGCGACCATTACTTAATAAGGACATGCTATCATCATGCGGATTTTTTGAGATTTTAAAATGATGTGCGTTGCCGTTAATTTCAAACAGACCACGCTCGCCATCAAATTCAATCATCCGTATATCGCAAATCTCGCCGTCAATACTAATCTGATAACAATCATATGACCCTGCAACACTCAGCTCAATCACTTCATCGTGGTGGCGCAGGCGGATCAGCTTTTTAAGGTCATGGTTCATACGCCAATTATCACATATTGCCCATGGGTCGCTAATCTCTTCACGATCATCACGGTCAAACCCTGCGGCGAAATATAATGCGGTAATTGCCGCCTCTACGCCATCGCCCTGCGCGTAGCTTGTGGGCAGGAGCGTATCGTGATGCTGCTCAACAAAATGTGTATGTAAATCAGCATTTTGGAACGCATCGTGGGATATAATGTTCCGCAAAAATTCTTGGTTGTTCTTCACCCCCAAAAAAGCCGTCTGCGCCAAATATCCGTTCATACGGTTAAGCGCAACTTCACGGCTTTCGCCCCAGCAAATTAATTTGGCAATCATGGGGTCGTAATACACACTAACGCGATCGCCAACATCAACGCCGCTATCAATACGGTAATGCGGATCATCAAGGTCAGCGGTAAAAATATCATATATTTCACCTGTTTGCGGCACGAAGTCATGAGCGGGGTCTTCGGCATAGATACGCAGCTCAACCGCGTGACCATTTATTTGTAGCTCATCTTGCGCTTTGGGTAATCTCTCCCCTGCAGCGATGCGGATTTGCCATTCAACAAAATCCTGCCCGCTAATCATCTCACTCACAGGGTGTTCAACTTGAAGGCGCGTATTCATCTCCATGAAATAGAATGCTTTTTCGGAAAGCTTGGCGCTGGCATCGACGATAAATTCGATCGTCCCCGCGCCGCAATAATCAATCGCGCGCGCAGCCTTTACCGCAATTTCACCAATTTTGGCGCGCAGATCTGCGTCAACATGCGGCGCAGGTGCTTCTTCAACGACCTTCTGATGACGGCGCTGCACCGAACAGTCGCGCTCAAAAAGATGCACATAGTTACCGTGGCTATCGCCGAACACTTGCAGTTCAATATGACGCGGCTTTTCGATGTATTTTTCGATTAGCACGGCATCATTACTAAAAGCCGCCTTAGCTTCGCGCCTGCAGCTTTCTAAATCGTCTAAAAAAGTTCTTTGATCATCAATGCGGCGCATACCTTTGCCACCGCCGCCAGCTACGGCCTTGATTAAAACGGGATAGCCGATTTTATCGGCCTCGCTTTTTAAAAAAGCCTCGTCCTGATTATCGCCTTGGTAACCTGGCACGACAGGCACGCCCGCTTCACGCATAATTTCTTTGGCGCGGTCTTTTAACCCCATTGCCTCTATCGCGCTTTCCGATGGCCCGATAAAGACAATGCCTTCATCTGCGCAGCGTTTAGAAAATGCGACATTTTCAGATAAAAACCCATAACCAGGGTGAATGGCTTTTGCCCCTGTTTGCTTCGCCGCTGCGATGATTTTATCAATGACAAGGTAAGAATCCACCGCTGGCGCAGCGCCAATAAACACCGCTTCATCCGCCATGCGCACATGCAGCGCATCTTGGTCAGCTTCGGAATAGACAGCCACTGTTTTAATGCCCATTTTCTGCGCCGTTTTAATAACGCGGCAGGCAATCTCGCCCCTATTTGCAATTAAAATTGTATCAAACATATCCCTGTCCTAAATTCTTTTTATCATTATTTTTATTATTCTTAACTTTGCAGCCATGATGGTTTGCGTTTTTCCAAGAAAGCACTAAGCCCTTCTTGCGCCTCTTCGCCACTGCGGATTTGCGCAATGCGGATCGCGGTATCATGAAGCTCCGTATCAGCAATCACCCCTGCGCCGCTAATATCATCAACTAAAGCTTTCGCCGCGCGCATCGCCTGCGGCCCGTTTTTAAGGGTGAGGGCAATTTTATTTTCGACAAGTTGCGCTAAAGCCGCCGCATCATCAACAATTTCATGAATCAGCCCAATATTCAACGCATCCGCAGCAGGGATAAACTCCCCCGTTTGAAAATAACGCCGCGCTTGGCGTTTACCAATGGCGCGCATCACATAAGGCGAAATGGTCGCAGGGATTAAACCGAGCTTCACTTCGGAAAGCGCAAATTTAGTGTCTGCCGCCGCAATCACCACATCACAGCACGCAACAAGCCCCATACCGCCACCCATTGCTGCGCCGTGTACAGCGGCGATGGTGAGCTGCGGTAATTCATAAAGGGATTTGAGCATATTAGCCAGAGCGAGAGCATCTTGGAAGTTTTCTTCCTCGCTATACCCCGCTGCCGCTTTCATCCAGTTCATATCTGCGCCCGCTGAAAAACTTTTCCCTGCGCCAGAGAGTACAATAATATGCACATCATCATTCACGGCAAGTTTGATAAAAGCCTCATGGAGCTGCGCGATCATGTCTTGATTAAACGCATTATGAACCTCTGCACGGTTCAATGTGACCCGCGCTAAGGTGTTTTCAATTTCGACGCTGACATATTCGCTCATTTACTGGCGCTCCTTTATAAAGCGGTTATTACATACGGAACAGACTTGATTGAGGCTCCCCCATTGGCGCATTTAAAGCGGCGCTCAAGCCCAAAGCCAAGACGCGGCGCGTATCTGCGGGGTCGATAATACCATCATCCCATAGACGCGCCGATGCATAATAAGGATGGCCTTGTGTTTCAAATTGGGCGATAATTTTATCTTTCATTTTCTTTTCTTCGGCCTCTGGCCAGTCTGTACCAGCGCGCTTTAACTTATCGCGCGTCACGGTCGCCAATACGCCCGCGGCTTGTTCACCGCCCATAACCGATATGCGCGCATTCGGCCACATCCATAAAAAGCGCGGATCGTATGCGCGCCCGCACATGCCGTAATTTCCTGCGCCGAACGAACCGCCAATAATCATTGTCAGTTTAGGCACGCGCGCATTGGCAACCGCTGTCACCACCTTTGCGCCATCTTTGGCTATGCCGCCTGCTTCATATTTGCTGCCGACCATAAAGCCTGTGATGTTTTGTAAAAACACTAAAGGAATGCCGCGCTGATCGCACATTTTAATGAAATGCGCACCTTTAAGGGCGGATTCAGAAAATAAAACGCCGTTATTAGCAACTATGCCTACAGGCATACCTTCTATATGGGCAAAGCCTGTGACAAGCGTTGTGCCATAGCGGGCTTTAAATTCATGAAATTCTGAGCCATCAACGACCCGCGCAATGACTTCTTTGATATCAAATTGCGTCTTTAAATCTGGCGGCACAACGCCATATAGCTCTGATGTTTCATATTTAGGTTCTTTTGGCGCTTTTAGCGCAACATCAACCAATTTCTCGCGGTTAAGGTTTGCGATTGTCTCGCGCGCAAGCTCCAAAGCGTGATAGTCATTTTCAGCCAAATAATCAGCCACCCCAGAAACGCGTGTATGCAAATCACCGCCGCCCAAGTCTTCGGCACTCACGTCTTCCCCCGTCGCCGCCTTCACCAGTGGCGGCCCTGCTAAAAAGATAGTGCCTTGCTCTTTGACGATGATGCTTTCATCCGACATGGCGGGCACATAAGCCCCGCCTGCGGTGCACGAGCCCATAACTACGGCGATTTGCGGAATATTCTGCGCCGACATATTGGCCTGATTAAAGAAAATGCGCCCAAAGTGGTCTTTATCAGGGAAAACTTCATCTTGATTAGGTAAGTTCGCGCCGCCGCTATCAACCAGATAAATACAAGGCAGATTGTTTTGCATCGCGATTTCTTGCGCGCGCAGGTGTTTTTTAGCTGTAAGCGGAAAATATGTGCCGCCCTTTACGGTTGCATCATTACAAACAATGACGCATTCCTGCCCTGCCACGCGGCCTATCCCTGTAATAATGCCCGCAGAAGGAATGTCGTCTTCATAGACGTCATAAGCCGCCATTTGTGAAAATTCCAAGAATGCCGCGCCATCATCCAAAAGCTGATTAACGCGTTCACGCGGCAATAACTTACCACGCGCTATGTGACGTTCACGCGATTTTTCACCGCCGCCAAGTTCAATGGCTGCAATTTTCTGGCGCAGATCATCAACCAATCCGCCCATTGCGTGTTCATTGTTTTTAAAATCATCAGATGATGGGTCAATTTTTGATACGAGGACTGCCATAATGCGCCTTAATATTCCCTGTTTATTATTTGTTTTTTGACTTTATTTGATGCAGAGTTTACCTTTATGCAAGCAATAAAAAAAGTGAAAAATATATTCTGCTTTCAAAACGATATAATCGTATCAATATATTGATCATATATGTATAGATATTATAAAAAGACACTTAAAAACAGGGGTTAAATATGAAAGAAGTCGAATTTATCTGGAAAAATGGCAAGATTATTCCTTGGGCTGAGGCCACCGTTCATTTAATGACACATGGCTTGCATTATGGCACAAGTTTTTTTGAGGGCATCCGCGTTTACGAAACGCCGGAAGGCCCTGCCGTTTTCCGTCTTGAAGAACATATTCAACGCCTGCATGACACCGCAAAAATTTATGGTCAGACTATCCCTTATAACGTCGAAGAGATCATCACGGCCTGTGAAGATGTTATCCGCGCCAATAAGCTAAAATCCGCTTATATCCGCCCTATTGCCTATGTTGGCTATGGCAGTATGCTTGTCGCCCCCAAAGAATGCACAATTGACCTTGCTGTTGCCGCCTTCCCTTGGGGCGCATATCTAGGTGATGAAGGGCTGAATAACGGTATTGATGCCTGCGTATCAAGCTGGAATCGCGCTGCGCCAAACACTATTCCGACGCTCGCCAAGGCTGGTGGTAATTATCTTTCTGGCTTTTTAATCTGCAGCGAAGCACATGATCGCGGCTTTGATGAAGGTATCGGCCTTACCGTCGACGGTAAACTTAGCGAAGGCGCAGGTGAAAACCTCTTCTTAATTAAGAATGGTGTGATTTACACACCTGATAGCAGCTCGTCTATACTTTCTGGCATTACGCGCGACACCATTATCACCCTCGCCAAGGAAATGGGTTATGAAGTGCGCGAACAGGCACTCAGCCGTGAGGCTTTATATTTGGCAGATGAAGTATTTTTCACTGGCACAGCTGCAGAAGTCACGCCTGTACGCTCAATTGACCGCAAGCAAATTGGCGAAGGCAAAGCTGGCCCCGTGACCAAGCATATACAAAAGACATTCTTTGGTATGTTCAACGGCACCACGACAGGCCATGAACATTGGCTGCATCACATTACGCCAGCTGCGTCAAAGCAGAAATCTGCATAATAAAATCAGTAAAACCTTTTTTAAACGTCTTGTTACAGATTTCGGTGTAAAATAAACATCAATACTATTCTTTAAGGAGGAATTATATGTATGGCAACGCAATAAATGAAGCTTTAGATAAATTTGGCGACAAAGCGTTTAATTTGGCACAAATCGTCTATAAAGACCTTAAAAAATATTATGCCTCTATGCATAAAGCGGTCGAAACGCATAACAGCGAAGAAGCGATAATTGCTGCACATTCATGTAAATCCATCTGCGCACTTATCAATATTCCTGCCGCTACCGATATTGTCCGGCATATGGAACAAATTGCGCGCGAAGAAGACATGAATAGCTATGAGGCTCTTTTAGAAAATTATACGCCTATATATAATGAGATCATCTCTCACCTTGATGATATTTTAGCCAAAGCAGCATAGCATATTCGTAATAGCCTTATGCGCTGACCGTCTCACCTTCAAGCTGTAAGTTGGGCTTATGCGGTAGCGGACATTGCAATTTCGGTGCAAAAATCAATGGACCAGAAATAAACGTGAAACCTAGCTTCTGCGCATAACCAAGCAGAGCCTTATTGGGCGCATTTTTAATCAAAGTTTTTGCACCGATTTTCTTATATGTCTGCGCATATTTTTTCATCAAAGCGACCATCTGCTCTTTAGGCAAACGCACCTCATTGAAGTTGAAGCTATAGCAAAACGGCTTAAAACTGGTCTTACTAAAATCAGGACAAGATAAAATACCTGTATCAATAACCAAAGAACGGCACATTTCATTAATTTCGGTAAGCAGCGCGGCCAACTTAGGCGGTACTGTATTACCACGAAGACCCCGCACCTCGATTACCAATAAATTACGCACATGTTGCGGCATTTTCTTTAAACTGATCATCAACAGGTCTTCAACCTGTTTTTCTATAAGGACACGGATATCAATAGAAGCCATAACCAGTGCCTTATTACCGCTTTCTAGCAATCGTGATATCTCCATATGTGCGGCATTGATTTGTGCAATGCTATCACGCATCACATCTTCAATCCTGCTTGGGCTAATCGCCTTGGGGTTTATTTCGATCAATGCCCCAATCACGGTAGAATTCTCTGCATTATAAACGGCGTTATAAGCAAATTTATAAGAGCCTACCAATTTTTTAATATCTTCGGGGATTTCGCTGCCCACAGCAAAATTCTGCAGAGCACGCTCCGACCAAATGCGCACTTCTTCTATTTTTGGGTTTACACGCAAACCTTCTTTAAGCACGCGTACCAAATCTTCGTTCATTTGCTGTTTTTTTACCTCAGGCGATACAGATGTCGTCACGTCCTGATCTGCGCTATCGTCTTTCAAAGCAGCGACCATATCTCTTTGCAACCCCTCAACGCGTATTTTCGCGGCGGCCTCAGGCAGTCCCTCATATGCGATATAGACAATCGCAGTTTCGACGTCTAAATAATATTGAGCATTATAATCCGCGCAGTGCAACTCTGCCTGCTTTTTCCATACACTTTGTACAGTTTTGGATATTTTAGTGGTTTTAACAAAGTAATCAGGAAAGGTCTTAGGCAAAGATAGTGCCAGAAAACTCTTCTTACGTGCGGCTTGCGCATAATTGCTTTTTTCTATTTCATAAACGCCTAAATTAGTCATAATAATCTCTTTATAATATAAATTAAACATACATACCAGTCGGTACCTATACCTATAGTAGCATGTTTTTTATTAAAAGAAACTTAATACTGAGATGGGGACGCGTCTATGCGGCTTTTATATCTTAATGTTTTTTAAAGCGACGCCAATATCTTCACTGTTCCCAAGCACGAAATCGCGCCCTGTTGGCCAAACAGCGTCATTCGGGTATTTGTCGCGCGCCAAGAAACGCGTATGCTTAACAAAAGGCAGTGTCGGGTTAAAACGATGTGCTCCATCAAACATGCCTGTAAGCCAAAGTTTAACACGCGAGTTCGGTTCACTTACCGGCCAATCATGTTGATCTGCCAAAGCATTGAATATATCCGAGATTTTTTTGGCTTTGACTTCACTATCTAAACCATTCATGTAATCAGAGACATCCGCCAGATTGTGCCACAGTGTTAACTCATCTTTATCACATTGCGCTGTGAAAAATAATGGGCGTATTGCAACGCGCCTAAATATACGTTTGAGTGAAAGCCACATAATATTTATTCCTGTTCTTTATCGTCTTTTTTCTTTGTACTATAAAGACAATTACGCGGAAGTCAAAACCTTGGCTTATATTGCATCCACACCTTGTGTGTCGTATTGCATCTTATAAACTCCATTATCCGCTCCTCACCACTACATCATCTTCTCGGGGCTCATATTACACTGCTGAATATAATCATACATTTCTTTACGTGCATAAGGTTTACTAATAAAACCGCGCGCGCCTAGACTATACGCTTTAAATATATGGTTAAGATCACTATGACCAGAAACGACGACGACGAAAGCACCCGGGTCCAAATCAAATATTTTACTAAGAAAGTCATGCCCAGACACAGCAGGCATGTTAATGTCTAAAAATATTATATCTGGGGCCGAGCATGCATATTTTCTAAATCCTTCTAAAGCAGAATGTGCAACATCAACCGAGTATTTTCGCCCTAAAGAGCTTTGTGCGAGTCGCAAGGCAAAATCATCATCATCAATAACCAGCACCTTCATTTCACCACGCTCACTACGCATTTGATTAAGTACTAGATATAAATGTTGTGAGATCTCGATATCAAGGAATCGCTCGCGCATTGTCGACACAGGGCGCATATGTTGCTCTTCCTCTGCTTTGATTTTATACTGTTCTAAATAGCGTATCAAAATAGCAGCGACTTCATCGTGATCATATGGCAACCTATACAGGGCGCATTGGTGGTCTGCACCCAAATAACGCACAGCTTTTAAAACGAAATCATCTGTTAACTGTTCTGATATAACGAAAACATCCCCATTCGCAAAACGGAATAGCACAGCCTGTGAGTCATCAAGTTCTAGCAGAAAGAAATTCTCAATCCGCTCAGAATAGCCATCTTTACGAAACCGAGTCATGGAGAGGTTAAAAAATGCCGCCTGCGCATAGGCGTAATGCCGTCTATATGTCGTCAGATATTTACATGCATATTGTTCTGCGTGCGTGGTTATAAATTTCATCACAATCTCCACCGTTACATTTAGCTATACTGATATAAGCAAAGAACGTGCCACATAGCATCGTTATGTAAAAACTGAGAATTTTATGTGTTTTTGCTATAAATACCCCTCATTATTGGCGCATATGTCCCAGAATAGAACACCAAAATCTGCAACTAACGTATGAAGAAGAGATTCTGTGGGTCAGATAAGTCAGCATCATACGCATAACCGCCTTCTGTGAAGGCCTGCAAACCGGCGGGGCTTTCGATTTTATTCTGAATGATATAACGCGCCATCATGCCGCGCGCCCGCTTTGCCATTAATCCAATGGTTTTAAGTTTACCATCTTTATTTTCTTTAAAATGACAGGTGATAAAGGCATCGCCGAATGATTTCATATCCACCGCTTTAATATATTCATTTGACGCGAGATTGATGACATATGGCGCTTTATGATCCTTAATTGCATCTTTGATGTAATTTGTAATTTTATAGCCCCAGAAATCATAGAGGTTTTCGCCCTTATCATTATTTAGCTTCGTGCCCATTTCTAGGCGGTAAGGCTGCATTAGATCTAACGGACGCAATATGCCATATAGGCCAGAAAGAATTGCGAAATGGTCTTGCGCATAATTTAGATCATCATCAAAGAGGCTTTCAGCCTGCAGCCCGACATAGGTATCGCCCTGAAAGAGAAAGGCGGCTTGGCGTGCTGTATCAACGTCAAACTGATCCGCAAACCCTTGATAGCGCTCATAGTTAAGCGTGCCGAGCTTTTCGGAAATATGCATCATCTGCATCAGGTCAGCGACGGATTTATCTTGCAGGATCTTTACTAAGCTTTTGATCTCGCTTTTAAACAAAGGCTGCGTCATGTTCCCTTTCGGTAGATCATCAGAAAATTGTAGTTTTTTTGCTGGTGAAACGATAGCGAGCATAGTGATCCTCTTTATATTACGTTAGTGAAGCTTATAGAAGAAGATAGCTATAAAAAAAAACATGTCCAGTATGCAAAAGCAAAAAACTGGACATGTTCTATAATTTATAAGGAATTTAGCGTTTAGGCTATTTTAGGGCGTTTATATTCAACGCTAAATGGCACATTTTCACCGCTAGTACCTTCTGCGTCTGCGGCGTCGAGGTACTTGCCATATCCTTCTTTGCGCAAGAACGCGTCGGGCGATAATGGCTTCACCTCTTCGCCTAATGCGCGGTAGACATTATCAAATGCTTCGCTGGCATCTTTGGTGCAGCCCACAGAGACAAATTCGCGTTTAAAGGCCGTGACAGCTTTCTGGCCGTGCTTGTCGAATAAGTCTTCCATCGCAGAGACCATGAAATTTGCGTAGAGATAGCTGTAATAGCCGGCAGAATAACCACCGCTCACAATATGTGAGAAACCATTGACCATCGCGTTATCGTTGCCCTTATCAACGACAAGTGCCGTACGGCCAAAGGAAGCTTTGTTAAACTCTGACATGCTTGAGATTTTATCCGTTGTCGAATACATCTCCATATCAAGCCAACCAAATTGGTTCTGTCTTAATATTTGTAAATCAGGCTTTTTCGTCATCAGCTTGTCATACAGAGCTTTCGGCATTTTTTGGCCTGTTTCAGCGTGACGCGCATAGCTATTAAAATGTCTGCGATGCTCTGCGAATTTTTCGTTAAACTGAGATGGCAGTTCAACCGCATCCCACGCAATATCAATTGAATTTAAAGTCTGATATGGCGTTTTCTGACTCGAGTGGCCATGGGTCGCGTGCCCCCATTCATGGTACAGCGTTGTTACGCTATTAAAGGAAATATACTGTTTTGCTTTATCAACCGCATAGTTACAATTGACCAAAGTGATCGGCACTTGCCATTCGCCATCGACCATGCCCGCAGGGCGCATTTGATCCATCCATGCGCCGCCACGTTTATTTCCGCGTTGGTATAAGTCAACAATAAAGATACCATTCACTTTACCCGCAGGCGTTTTTGAATAATAGACCTGCATATCTTCTGAAGGCATTTTAAAATCTTGTGTTTCTTCAAGCGTAATGCCATAGCGGCGCTTCATCGAACGTGTCAAACCATCGACAACATCAGGGACATTAAAGTATTTTTTCTCTTCCGCGGGGTCAATGCCGCCTTCTTGCTTTGAGGCAATATTGAGGTAATATGCAACGTCCCATGGCTGTAATTTCACAGCGTCATCTGCGTCAGCATCCAGCGTGGTAATACCATCAGATTTGGCAAAGCTTAACGCCTTATCATAAACATCAACGCTTGCACGGAAGCCAACATCGCGCATACGATGCAGGATATTCCAAACGTTTTCTGGCGTGCCTGCGGCGCGGTTATCAGGACGGATGGTTTTCTCGACCACATTATCATAGCCAAAAAGCTGCGCCATTTGCTGTTTCAACTGATGAATTTCGCTGACAAGCTGGTCATTATTCTGCGCCCCCTTATTGCCGCGTGCTGTGTAGTTCTGTTGTATCAAACGGCGTGTTTCACGGTTATGGCACTCTTCCACAATATCAATGGATTCTGGTATCGCGCCAATAATAACATCGCCGCTTTCTTCATCTGTAAAAAACGCAATCAGCGATTCATTGACACCATCTAAGCGCTCTGCGACTTCTTCTTTTTTCACAACAACCTTTAAACCGTCCTTCGCCTTAGCATCAGAGTGGATTGCGAGGTTCTGACCAAATTGTGAGCTTTTCTCTGTCAGCTTTTCTTGAATGGCTAAATATTCTTCGCGCTGCGCGACGCTGAGCGACAATGGACCTTCCTCAAATTCTTTATAAATAAGGTCTGTGAGGCGTTTTTGCACATCATTTAAGCCATCCTTATTATCATAGACAGATTTTATACGTTGATAGAGATCTTCATCAGACCCAATTTCAACAAAAACAGGTGAGAGCATGTTCGAGATTTTATTCTGCAATTCAACAATTTCATCAGTAAATGCATTGCTTTTATAATAGGATGTAATCGACAAAACGCGCATAACATCCTGCGCACAAGCTTCATAGGCTTCTATGATATTCTCAAAAGAGGCATCATCAAGCGGCACCGCTTTAATCGCGGCAACATTCGCTTTCGTCTTCTCAATCGCCCACTCCATCGCTGGGATGAAATGCTCTGGCTTGATCTGGTCCCAAGCGGGCATATTAAATTTTGTGTTTGGTGGATTTACAATTGGATTATCCTGCAAATTTGCAGCAATTTTGTTCTGAGACATAGCAACCTGTTCCTAAATTTTTTTGTTTTTTCTATATCTAGGACTAGGCCAAAAATAGACTTATGTCAAGAATAAATCCAACATTACTGCGTCTTACTCTTTATTCTTTTTTTAAGCCAGCGCACCATGACTTCGGCCAAATCATTATAATCAACCGGCTTTGACAAATAATCATTCATCCCTGCTTCCAAGCACCTTTCTTTAACCCCTGCCATTGCATCCGCGGTAAGCGCAATTATCGGCACGTGATATTTATGCCCCTGCGCAGCTTCAAACTTTCTAATCTCTTCTGTTGCTTCATAGCCACTTTTTATCGGCATATGGCAATCCATCAGAATAAGGTCAAAATTTTCTTTTTCAGCACATTCCACCCCGCCTACGCCATCATTCGCGTAAACAACGTGCTTAAAGCCAATCTTCTTCAAAAACTTACGGATAAGCAGAACATTAAATTCATTATCCTCAACCACTAAAACATGCGCATCTTCAATTTGCTTTTTGCTGAGCGCGTCAACTGGCGTAGCAATACGCTTAGTGGGTTTATCTATTTGCTCTTGCTGACTATCCGAAATGTCTAAGGGCAATACAAATGAGAATGTTGACCCCAGCCCCTCGACGCTTTCTACAGTGATATCGCCCCCCATCAGCCCCAGCAGATCCTGCGTAATCGTCAAGCCCAGCCCTGTGCCGCCAAAAGTGCGTGTAGTTGTTTCATCGGCTTGTGTGAACTTATCAAAGACAAAAGGTAGTTTTTCCTTTTTGATGCCAATACCAGTATCTGATACTGAGCATTGCAGCAATGCGCGCCCATCACTAATGATCTCATAATCAACAACAACTGTGACGCCACCTTCAACGCTATATTTGACCGCATTACCAATTAAGTTCATAAAAATGCGACTCAGGCGCAAAGGATCACCTTTCAGCAAAGGAAAATCGTCTTTCTTAAATTTGCTTTTTAGATATAGTCCCTTACGATCCGCCACCGTTTTCAAAGAACCTGATACATTTTTTATAACATCGCGCACATCAAAATCAATGCGTTCGAGCTGCACCTTACCCGCTTCAATTTTGGATAAATCAAGAATATCATTCACAATTTCAAGAAGCGACATAGACGAGGCTTCTAATATCTCCAGCAGCTCTATGGCCTCATCATTGCCGACATATTCTTCGCGCACCATTTTTGCGATGCCCAGTATACTGTTCAAAGGTGTCCGCAATTCATGTGACATATTTGCCAGAAAGTCAGACTTTGTTTTATTTGCCTGTTCCGCGCGCAACTTTTCTTCTTGAAGACTGCGATATATATCCATCTGTTGCAGCCGCGCCAGCTCGAGCTTATCCGTGTAATCTTGCATTTGCAGGTTAAGCTGCTCTTTTTTCGCAATCTCTTCGTTTAACTTACGCTGCGCAAGCCTGTCTTGCGCCTTTTGCCAGAAAATGATGTAAAAGTAAGAGGCCAGAACGATTGTAAACAAAAGCCCGCCATAAAGAATGAGGTATTTCTGCCACGCATATTCCCCCTGTACTGTGTTGCGCGGTGTGAATGTCAAAGACCAGTCCGTCCCAAAAAGCTGAAAATCCATATCAAAAGACTTTACATCACCTTCATATATGCACGCTTCTGTTTCAAACACCGATTTGTACAGCCCCGCATCCCGATACCCCAGATTCAAACATAGGTTTGGATTGAAGCGGCTACTATGCGCCTCAAAGAATTTGTTAATATCGAGCCCGAGAAAAATAAAGCCATGTTCCGCATAATAATTCTCAAAATTAATGCGATTCGTTATTTTTCCGTTCTGGCCGTCGACTGTGAATAAGGGGTCAATAATGAAAACATCGCGCTTCTTCATACTTTGCGCGTCAAGAAAGGCCATTTTAGGCGCGGCATTTTTATAGACTGAATCTAAGGCTTTACGCACAGCGCTGCTCCGCGTCACATCGACACCTTGCTGCATTTGAACATCGTTAAAGGACTTCATAAAATGCACTGGATAAACAGGCATTGTTTGTTCACCGATGGCCAAGTTCGTATCATCACCGTATATCTGTGTATGCAGCCTTTTATATTCGGAATATGAATCGGGGCTGACTTCCAACACAAACAGCAAGCTATCAATATCTGGCTCAAACAGTAAAATACTGGTCGAAAAAAGTTCGAATTCATTTAAGCCCAGCGATTCATAGGCATAAAAATATGCCTTCATGTAACGCAGTGTACTGTATTTAGCGATAAGGAAGTTCTGAAATTCTTGCGCGACGCGACGCGCCTGCGCCGAGAGCACTTCACTGGTCTTGCTGTGCTCATATCTATCCATTTGCACATAAGTCTTCAATGACAGCACGGAGCCGCATATTAAGATCAGTGCAATATACAAATATGATGTTTTGCGCAATTTATCCCCCTGCGGCAGAACAGTCTTTATAGCGATGTTAAGGCGTTATACTTCCCTTACATGCTTGAGGAAACCTTCAACTGAGGTTGATAGCTTAGAAGCCTCTTCACTTAATCGTAAAGTATCTGAGGTCATCTTGCTGGCAGCTTCACCCGCAGATACTATAGAGTGATTCACGTCTTGAATTTCATCAACGGTATCTGCCGTTACGCTAACGGTGTTCGTAATCACACCAGCAATTTGCTGCGTCACACTGGTTTGCTCCTCTACTGCTGCTGAAATTGCACCAGAAATATCATTTAATTCATGAATGACTTTGGCTATGCCATTAATCGATTCCACGGATGATTTTGTTGCATCTTGTATGGCGACAATCTGATCCTCAATTTTTTCGGCTGCCTGGGTTGTTTGCGTAGCCAAGGTTTTTACCTCATTGGCAACAACAGCAAATCCTTTGCCGGCTTCACCTGCGCGTGCCGATTCAATTGTCGCGTTTAACGCGAGCAAGTTAGTTTGCTCCGCAATTTGCACAATGAACTGAATAACGTCACCAATCTCAACCGCCATTTGTGCAAGGTTCTCAAAAGCCGCGCTTGTGCTTTCGGCTTCGTTCACAGCATTCGCCGCAATGCCACTAGAGTTGGATATTTGGCGGCTAATTTCTTGGATAGATGCGGCAAGCTCTTTCGTTGAATTCGCCACTTCTTCCATTTCGTTGCGCGTCATCGTCATATTGGCTTCAACCTGCGATGCTTGCGACTGGCTGCTCCCCATTTTCTGTCCCATATCAGCCGCACTACTTTCCATGTCATTCAAATCGTGACTGATTTTATCAACGATGCTTTGTACAGATTCTTCAAAACGATTGGCAAGGTCTTGCATAGTCTGGCGCTTTTCAGCCTCGTTATTTTTACGTTCTGTTTCTTGCGCTTCTTGCATTTTGATCAAACCAAGCGCATTGTTTTTAAAGATTTCAAGCGCCCTAACAATAGCATTTAATTCATCACTTCTGTGTAAGGCTTCAATATCTATATTTGTTTCACCTTTAGCCAAGGAATCGGTCGCACGGGCGATACTAAGCACTGAATTGATTGTGAATTTCGCGACAACGGCGGAAACAATTAAAGAAATAATAACAAGACCAACGCTAAGCACTGCTGACTTCTTCATCATCGCCTCGACCTCTGCACCCGATTCGATAGAGTTGCGCTGCATCTCATGGCTCATCGTATTGGCTGCTTCTGTCGCAGCTACGCTCGCTGCTGCGGCCTGTTTTGCTTTATCAACAGCCTCATCACGCAGGTTCTGCACCAGCTTAATAAGCTCTTTATAGGTCGCGTTATATTTATCCAAATTACCCAAAACAAATCCAATATCAATCGACATCATTGACGATGCAATGTTAAAGATGCCGTCTTCATTATTGCCAATATAGTTCGCCTGAATACTTTTAATGACCTTATTTAAACTCGGTAATGATGGCGCGTTTTCTGCTAAGCCGTCCTTATAAGTAATAAGTGCCTGCTTTAATGTTTTGGCATCGCCAATCAACTCAAGCATCTGTGCAGATGCTTCAGGGTTTGAACCTGCGGCTTCTTCCGTAAGCAAGTTATAAAATGCCGAATTTAGACTAATTGCCTTTTCAATCACACGCGACAAATCAAGCGCTGCGTTAAAATCAATATTCACAATTTCATTAGATGTTGCAGCGAGCTCTTCGATCGTTTTCGTATTCTTCGTTAAGCCGTCAAACAAATCTTGCTTAGCAGATGACATACGGTCATTTACATTCAGCGCACTAAGGCCTAGCACCACAATGCTTATAGAGAGCAAAAATATTGGAAAACCAAATTTAAGGATGAAGGGCCAATTTTTGATAGCAAAGCGTTCGAACATAAAAAGGTCTCCTGAAAATTAATAAACACGCCAGATGCAATGATAAGGCAAATAAAAAAACTAAAAATAAATTACAGCATATTCTAATATAAATGGAATAATTTAAAAATCATTTAATAATAAATATTAAGTATAGCTTTACTCTACCATAAATCTAATTTAGAATTCTTAAAAATTTTATATAATTTCAATTAAACATTTACGAGGTCCCAGTGAAAAAACATTTATTTAAACCTGTGCTGTTTGCATTGGGCTTAATGCTCATATCGCCTGACGCATCTGCTGCAACGCAGAAAGACATGCAAATATTAGGACGCGCATTAGGCTTCATTGAAAACGGCCCTAGCGGCGACGTTAAAATAGGCATAGTTACAGATTCAGGCAACCCGGCATCATTGGCAGAAGCGAATGAGATCGTTTCAATTATTGGTGGCGGCCTCAAATCAGGCAAGATCAACCTACAAGCAGAAAAAGTTAACGCAGCTGCGGCTGCAAGTTCTGGTCTCCCTGTATTATACTTCACAGAAGGCACAGAAAGCGCGCATGCTTCTGTTTTTAACGCCGTAAGCACAAAAGGCGCCATCACAGTTTCCACGCATGATAGCTGCCTCAATACTAGCCAATGCGTAATGGTTGTAAAAAGTGTTCCTAAAGTTGACATCAGAGTGAGCTCTTCGGCGGCTGGCGCAACAGGGGTTTCATTCGGATCTGCCTTCCGCATGATGATTTCGGAACAATAAACGCCATAGCGGCTTAAACACATATTTATCCCTTACAGGAGATTCCTACCCATGAAAAAACTTTTATTCTCAGCAGCAGCAATATGCGCGTTAGGCATATCATCTGCACAAGCGCAAAGCTTAAATTACGGCGTTATGCAGGAAATGTTTGGCGAGCCCGTCACAACATCTGCCAACGGCTCACCAATGCGTGCATCAGATGCACCGCTTGATATGACTATCATTTCTGCCGAAGAAATCGCCCGCTACCCTGCGCGTGCCATCCCTGATATTCTTCGTCATTATGCAGGCGTATCGGTTCGCCAAAACTCTGGCACTGAATACTCTGTCGGTGTTCGCGGCTACAACCAGCCAATGGCAGAACGCTTACTCGTCCTTGTCAATGGCCGTCAGGTTTTCGAAGACTATTTTGGCCTTGTCAACTGGTCTGCGATCCCCGTTGAACTTAATGAAATTCGTCAAATTGAAATTGTTCGCGGCCCGAACACAGCCCTATTTGGCTTTAACGCAACATCTGGCGTCGTCAACATTGTTACAGCAAACCCACTATATGATGATATTGACCTTGTCGAAGGTGATGCTGGCATAAACGGTTATACTCGTGGCTCAGGCATTTATACATGGCAGAATGACGATAAGTTTGGCCTGCGTATTTCAGGCACATCGTCAAGAGTTGACGAAGATGATAATAATGTTCATGCCACTGTTACATCTCTTCGTAATGAAGCACAGATCCAACGCTTTAATGCAGACCTTGGCTTGCAAATAAACGATGGTACACAAATGCGCTTTGAAGTGAATACATCTGGCGTCGACGAAAACCAACTTGACGTTTTTAATACAGCCTATGGTCGCGACTCTGTAAACAACTCCATGCGTATGAATCTAAACTCTGATACAGATTGGGGCATTATTGATGCCACAGTTTACAGAAATAGCTTTGATTCACAGTATAAAGGAGCCGCAGGGACATTTAGATTTGATAATGATGTTACAGTTCTGCAGCTTAGCGATACGTTTAAATTAGGCACCAGCCACACTATACGTTTAGCTGGTGAGTTCAGAACAAACACTGTTGACAACTACGTCAACGGCAATTTGTTTGGTGAGCAAACGCTCAACATTACATCAACAAGTGCATTATGGTACTGGAACGCGACAGACAAGATTTCTACAAGCGCGGCCGTCCGTTATGACCATGTGGATTCTGACTTTGATGTCGGCGCACCTGGCTTCTTTACAAGCCCATATGCACCTGAAGAATATCAGAACCGTTATGATGAATATGGTTACAATCTAGGCGTTGTTTATAAAATGACCGACCTTGATACGTTCCGCCTAACTGCAGCACGCGGTGTTGATCTTCCAGGTACATTTGAACTCTCAACATTGCTACCTGGTGCGGCAACATTCTATGGTAACCCACACTTAGCTGTTTCACCAATCTATGACTATCAACTTGGTTATGAGCGTCAGTTATCAGACATTAACGGTAAGTTCAAGTTAACTGGTTTTTACCAACTGATTGAAGAAATGCAAGGCGCTTACGCACTTTCAGCAACATCTAGCCGCTATGGCAATATTGGTGATTCTGAAGTTTGGGGCGCGGAAGCAGGCTTAGAAGGTGTTACAGACAGCGGCATTCGTTGGGGTCTAAACTATTCATACTCAGAAATTCAAGACGACATTAAACTGGGTACAGCTAACTTTGAAGAACAGCATTCAGAGCATATGATTAAAGCAAACTTTGGTTACTCGCCAAATGAACAGTGGTCATTTGATGCATTCGCAGCTTACGAATCTGATTTCAAACAGAATATTGACACAACAACAACAACATCTGTTAAGCGCGGCGTTGATCCAGACGTCATTTTGGATGCACGCATCGCATATAAACCAGAAATGCTGAAAAACCTAACGCTTTCGCTCAATGGTCAAGCGCTATTCGGTGATAACGAGCAATCAGCTTACAGCGAAGATGTTGATAGCCAAGTCTTCCTTCGTGCGAAATACGAATTTTAAGACTTAGATCATAGACATTCTAAAAAGCCCCTTATGCGTTAAGGGGCTTTTTTATTATATAAGCGGGTGGATACGCTTTACTCTGCTTTAAAGGTGCATTACTATTAAATTATATTTTATGACTTTAATTATTCTATATTTTACTAAATTTCAAACGAGGCTACCGTGAAAAGACTTTTTCTTATAATGGCGTTATGCGCTGTCAGCACTATAGTATATGCCCCACAATCTCATGCACTAACCAAAAAAGACCTTCAAATTCTCGGGCGCGCCTTAGGGTTTATTGAAAACGGGCCTAGCGGTGATATTCAAATTGGTATCGTTCAGAACGTAAACAACCCCGATTCTGTTGTTGAAGCAAACAATATGATTACGTTAATTAATGGCGGCATCCATTCCGGCAAGCTTAATATTCATGCGCAGAAGGTTGCACCAAACCTCGCTTCAACAGGAAAATTCCCTGTCTTATACTTCACAGAAGGCACAGAAGCACAGCAGCTAGAGATTTTCGATGATGTTACTGCAAAGGGCGTAATCACCGTTTCAACGCATGAAAGCTGCCTAGGCACAGAAAGCTGTGTCATGGTGATACAGAGCACCCCAACCGTGAACATTAAAGTGAGCAAAGCTGCTGCCCATTCAACAGGCGTGTCATTCGGCTCTGCTTTTCGCATGATGGTAAGCGAACACTAAAGCACAAAAAAGCCACCTCGTCTTCGATGGCTTTTTAAGACTCTGATCTCAACTCTTAAAGAAGATCTTCCTCTGCTAACACGCTAACTACTTCATCATAGGCCTGCTGCATACGCGCTAAAAAGTCTTTCTGCGCAGCAGCATCACATACTGTCATTACTTCACCCTCATGGCATATGTCACGCAAGACAAATGCACCAAGAAGCGCCGCACTACCCTTTAAAGAATGACAGCTTTCTTGCCAATCATCTAGTGTCCCTGCGCCAATTGAAGATTCAATCTGGCCCAAATCTTTTGTAGCTTTATTGACAAAGACCTGCACAATTTCGCGCTCTTCTTCCTTGTCGCCATCCAGATATGCACGCATTCCTGATAAATCTAAAATTGTCATATAAAGTACCTCTAATATTTTATACAAAGATGGTGCAGGGCAACATCGTTTTTAATCAAAATACGCAATAAAATATGATAGTTTTTACGTCAAAATAATAACATCATATGGGGAATCATACTATGTCTGATGAAAATAAAAACAACAAATTTGATACTTTAGCAATTCATGCGGGCTGTGGCAGTGACCCCACAACGGGCGCACGCACTATCCCTATTCACCAAACATCAGCTTATAGCTTCCCAAACATCGAAGATGCGGCGGATATTTTCCATTTAAGAAAGCCTGGCTTTGTGTATTCGCGCCTTACCAACCCGACTGTTTCGGCATTGGAGGAAAAGCTTGCAGCGCTTGATGGAGGTGTTGGCGCAACATGTACATCATCAGGCATTTCAGCGCAGATGCTGATGTTTTTCACCTTGCTGAGCCACGGCGATGAGTTTGTCGCCGCGTCAAAACTATATGGCGGCACATTAAGCCAGCTACGTTACCAGTTTAGCCGTGCATTTAACTGGAAAGGTCACTTCGTTGACCCCACTGACACAGATAATTTTAAACGCGCAATCACCGAGAAAACAAAAGTTATTTTCGTTGAAAGCCCAACCAACCCTGAAAACGTCATTGTTGATTTTGATGCCATCGCCAAAATTGCAGAAGAATATAAGGTGGTCTTCGCTGTTGATAATACGATTGGCACGCCTTACTTATGCCGTCCGCTTGAATTGGGCGCAAATATTGTCACCTATTCAACCACTAAGTTTATCAGTGGACACGGCAATGCTATGGGCGGCGCCGTTGTGGATGGCGGTAATTTTGATTGGAAGAAGAACGCCGAAAAATATCCGATGCTTGCCATGCCTGAGCCCGCTTATGATAATGCGATATTTGCCGATATGTTTGGCGAAAAAGCTTTCTGTATGCATAACCATGCTGTAGGCTTGCGTGACCTTGGTATGAACCAACAGCCGCTTAATGCATATTTAACAGTGATGGGTTTAGAAACACTAGGCATGCGCATGGAAAGGCACTCTCATAACGCGCTAAAGGTCGCGCAATATCTGGACACACACCCCGCCGTTGACTGGGTCAGCTATGCCGGCCTACCGTCGCATCCCTCATATAAAAACGGTCAGAAATACATGAAAAATGGCATGTGTAGCGCCGTCATGACTTTTGGCGTCAAGGGGGGGTATGCCGCTGGCGTCGAAGTCGTCAATAATGTGAAACTATTCTCACATCTTGCGAATATCGGCGATACACGCAGTCTGCTTATACATCCAGCCTCTACTACGCATTCACAACTGAGTGACGAGCAGAAAAAAGCTGCAGGTACTATGCCTGAAACGATACGCCTGTCGATTGGCGTCGAAGATATTGACGACATCATCGCTGATCTGGATCAAGCTTTGGCTATTGCAATGGCGGCGAACAAAGCATGCGCATAGTCGCAAGCCACCGTAAAACCCTGTAATATTGTATCAAAAGAAATTTTCTTGACATAATAATGTTGCCGAATTATACTCCGCCACATATAACAAATGGAGCCATGCTATGAGCAACGATAATACACAGGGTAATGCGGTCACCAGTCTATGGTCCAGATTCACATCTTGGACGAGCGCTACGTGGAAAAACAATAAAGTCGCAATTGCGAGTTCGGCAGGCGCTGCGCTTCTGATCTCTAGCCTTGCTTATGTCAGCCTTGTGGGCGAAGACAAACAGGATACAGAACAAACTGAAGGCCAGAGCATCGAACAAACCGTCGAAACCGTTACCACACCTGTTATTAAAGTTGATGAAGACAATAACGCAGTCTTAATCGCAGACGAAACAGAAGACGAAACCGCACCAATTGCCGAAGAAATCGACACCGTGATCGACACGCCAGAAGAAGTCCTTGATCTCCTCAACAGCCTTGGCCTTTCCGACATTTTTGCCGATGAAGTCGAGCGTTTAAGTTCTGATAATCTAAATGTCGCCTCACAGGCCGCAAAAGATATTGGTCATGACCTTGCCAATGGCATTAACGTGGCCGAAGACGACAGCCTTGCCAACACATTCTTCCATGCCTCATATGACATGAATGCCAATGTTCAAGCCGCACATAGCATCGGCTATCAGGCACTGCATGGCCTTGGTATGGATGGGGCTGACCTTGACCTAGCTGAAGAAATGCTGAGTGAAGCCAATGATAATGGCCATAAACTCGCCGCGGCGCACCTTGATTACCTTTATCAAATCAAATAGATAACAGACGATACATAATTTACATTAAGCCGTATCCCCCTCAGACGATACGGCTTTTTCATGCGCGAAAATAATCTCGCCCCCACTCTGTTCATGTGATAAAATATATGCGTTATTTACTTTCTTGCAATAAGGTTAAAGTGCAGCCATGACAATAAACACATCCAAACCAAGTCAGCCCTCTTTTAGCATCAGTAAACTTTATATGTGGCGCTGCGTAATCACCATGGCCCATGCCGATGGCTTAATCCATGAAACAGAACGCAGCCACTTAATTAATATTTTTGAGAAGATGCGCGAAAAAGCAGGCCTTAGTCAGGAAAACTATATCTTACTCATTTCTGACCTTTCAAGCCCGCAAGATGCGATTGAGATGCTAAAGCATGTCAATGAGCCCAAATATCGTTCACAAGTCGTTTACTTTGCGCGTTTACTCGCATATAAAGACGGCCACTTGCACCCAACAGAGCAAGAATTGCTCGAAAAACTCCATGCCACCGTCACAGACGGCCTTAATATGGATGAAATTCGCCGTGAAGTGCAGAAAAATATCGCGCAAGAACTCACTGTGCAAGAATTAGCGACAGATTCCAAGCGTCCAGATGAAGGCATCGGGCTGTATAGGCTCATCGATGCCTTATGCCTACATTTCGGCATTGACCTGATGGATTAAATGACGTGCAGCAGCTCAATTACGCCGCACGCCGCATTGACATATCTTCAAAAAAAGCTGTAATTTCCGCAATCACAATTTTAAAATCATCTAATTGATTGATTTTCTTGCGAAATGCTGCAGATTCAGGCAGAGATTTTAAGTACCACGACAAATGCTTGCGGGCAATTTTTATGCCTGTATCCACTCCATAATAATCTAGCAGCGCATTATAATGCGCCAAGATGACCTGTTTTTTATGGTGCATTTTGGGTTCAACAAAATCACTCTCTGCATATAATGCATCACTAATCGCGCGGATTTTCCATGGCTGCCCATAGCATGCCCGCCCAATCATAACGCCGTCAGCTTTTGAACGCTCTATCGCAAGCCGGGCATCTGCGGCAGTTTTAATATCACCATTGACGATGACAGGCAGGGAGACATTTTCTTTCACTGCACGTACCGCGGCCCAGTCCGCCTGCCCTTTATAAAGCTGGCAGCGCGTGCGTCCGTGCACGGTGACCATTTGAATGCCCGCCTTTTCTGCTAAATGCGCCAAATGCGGCGCGTTTAAATGATCTTCATCCCAGCCAAGACGCATTTTGACGCTGACAGGTACATCCACAGCCTCACAAACGGCCTGCATAATATCAAAAGCGAGTGGCTCATCACGCATCAGCGCCGATCCCCCCATTTTATTGACGATTTTCTTCACAGGGCAGCCAAAATTAATATCAATCAATGGTACGCCGCGAGCAACGCATAGCCGCGCCGCTTCAGCCATAACTTCAGGGTCGCAACCGGCAAGCTGCAGGGCAAAAGGTGGCTCATCAAGGCGGTCTTCTTGAATGCGTTTAGAACCCTTCACTTGCTCGACCATTGCGCGGCTTGCAATCATCTCGGAAAAAACAAGCCCCGCGCCAAATTGGCGCACTAAACGGCGGAACGGCAAGTCCGTGACGCCCGACATAGGGGCGAGGAAAACCGGATTTTCAATTTTTATGTCACCAATATTTATAGCCATCCCTGCTCTGCTCTATTTTCCGCTATATTGAAAACAATTTTATACATAACGTTAATGCTTTAGGAAAGCTTTATATCGCCTTGGTGCCTCAAAAATATTTGGCGCATAATCCGCAATAAACTCATCGTTGAGCTTCTGTCCGTCAACATAAGCTCTGAGAGCCGCACCACCATCATAGTCACAACCAGATACTCTCAGTGTCAGCACATCAGGTGCATCACCAAAGACATGACCCGGTAATGTCAACACGCCCTGTTCTTCTAAAAGGCTATCCGCAAGTTCCTGCGAAGTTCTAATCATGCGCTTATCAAGCCTTTCTTTAAAAGGGCCAAAATCAGGATAAGTATAAAATGCCCCTTGTGGCATGGCTATATTCAAGCCAATATCTTTAAAGCCCTGCGCTAAATAACAGTTCATTAGCTGATGAATGTCTGTACAGCGTTCTATGTGATTTTCTATATCCTTGTGCCCCTTATATGCTTCTATGGCAGCATATTGCAATGGTGATGAGACACAAGACCATGTCTCACTTGCGATATTATTCATCATCGAAAACAACCCATCAACAGCTTTTGGTATTAAACCAACCCCCATACGCCACCCGCCCAGCGACAAATGCTTAGAAAGGCCTGTGCTCACTGCCGTTATGTCTGGCGCAAATTGTGAAATGGATCTATATTGCTTCTCAAATGAAACCAAACCATATATTTCATCTGATATAATAAAAATGCCCTCTTTACGGCAAACATCGGCTATATCATTTAAGTTTTGATGAGTAATCGAGAGTCCAGTTGGGTTGCTTGGATAATTGAGAATAATTTTACGCGGGTTGTGCCCTTCACTACGCGCATCGCGAATTGTCGCCGCCAATTGCTCCGGATCAATATAATAGCCGTCATTGCCTAAGCATGTTGGTACCTTAATTACATGGCGCGCAAGCATATGGCTTTGTGGCGCATAACTCACCCATGATGGCACCGTTAATAACAAGTCTCCCTCTATCGCCATCTGCAATGCATAAAGGATAAGCTTGCTTCCTGGCGCAACCATCACATCATAATCATCCGCATTAATACCTGCTTTATCTTGATAATATGCCAATACCGTAGTGCGCAGTTCATCTAACCCCGCTGTTGGTAAATATGATTTTTCAATAACATGTCCTCCTAACGCTCTTTGCAAACGCTCTGGCACCGGAAATGGCGACTGTCCAAACCCCATATGAATAACGGACTTACCAGCATCACGCATAATTTGAGCCTTTTCGTTTGCGGCTAGCGTTGGTGAAAGTTCAAACGCTGAAAATCTCTTTATTAATTGCATAATTTTCTCCGGTTTTTATAAGATTATGAACCTACACATCCTAAGCTTTCATAAAAAAAAAGAAACCTATTTTCCCTTGACCCACGCCACATATTCTCGCTAAATGTTAACCTCATATAATGTGGCGCAGTCTACAAGGATATTTTTAGTGGCAAACACAGCATATAACAATAAAGATAATGGCTTTTTTGGCCCCTATGGCGGTCAATATTCGCCCGAGGCGCTCATGCCTATTTTAGAAGAGCTTCTCGCAGGCTTTCGCAAATATGAACATGACAGTAGCTTTCAGAATGAGTTTCTACGCTTAATGGAAGATTGGGGCGGGCGCCCCACCCCACTTTATCACGCGCAAAACCTCTCGACCGCTTATGGCGCAGAAATATACTTAAAGCGTGAAGATTTATTGCATGGCGGCGCGCACAAAACCAATAATGCGTTGGGACAGGCACTGCTGGCCAAGAAAATGGGTAAAACACGCATTATCGCAGAAACGGGCGCGGGTCAACATGGCGTAGCCACCGCAATGGCCTGCGCCAAGGTGAACCTTCCTTGCACCGTTTACATGGGCGCCGTTGATGTTGCCCGTCAGGCTCCGAATGTACAGCGCATGAAGCTGCTCGGCGCGGAAGTCATTGCCGTAACAAGCGGCGGCGCGACATTAAAAGACGCTATTAACGAAGCATTGCGTGATTGGATCGCAAGCTGTAACACCACGCATTACTTGCTCGGCACTGCCGCAGGACCACACCCCTTCCCGACCCTCGTCAAGCATTTCCACCGCATGATCGGCGAGGAATCGCGCGCACAATGCCTTGAAAAAATAGGCAAGCTCCCTGATTACGCCATAGCATGTGTTGGCGGCGGATCAAATGCTATTGGCTTGTTTAGTGGCTTCAGTGAGGATCAAGACGTACGATTCATCGGCGCAGAGCCTGGCGGCGAAGGTTTGGACTCCAACAGACATGGCGCGGTTTTAGTCAAGGGCACACCTGCTGTCTTACACGGTATGCGCAGCCTTGCCTTACAAGATGAAGATGGGCAAATTCAAGACACCCATAGCATCTCCGCTGGGCTTGATTACCCACTCGTTGGCCCTGAACATGCCTATTTACGCGATATAGGCCGCGCGACTTACACCGCAATAACCGATGAGGAAGCCGTCAGTGCCTTTTATGAGCTCGCTGCGCTTGAAGGTATCCTCCCTGCGCTTGAAAGCGCGCACGCCCTTGCACAAGCCAAGAAAACCGCAAAAGAACACCCAGACTGCACCATTTTGGTCAATTTATCTGGGCGCGGCGATAAAGATTTAGAACACATCATGGCCTATGCGGAGGCTCAGAAAAATGCTTAACACCAGATACACGCATATTCATGACAAGGTAAATATCGGCAAAGCCGTCTACATGCCTTACGTCCTGATGGGCTACCCTTCATTAGAAGGTTCTGTAGCTGCGGCAAAAGCGTTGATTGATGGCGGCGCAGATGGATTAGAACTTGGCCTCCCCTTTCGTGACCCCGTCGCCGACGGTCCCGTTATTCAAGACGCAGCGAATGTCGCACTCGATAATGGCTTCAAAGCCGATGATGCCATTACATTTATTCAGCAGGTCCGCGCCTATGCGCCGGGTATCCCCTTCACCGTGATGACTTACTTTAATATTGTTCTGGCAAAGGGGATTGAACGCTTTATCGGCGCACTTTCAAAAGCTGGCTGTGATGGCATTCTGATCCCCGATTTACCGCCAGAACACGCGAATGATGTTTACCCCATCACTCAGGCACATAATATGGAGTTAATCTTTATTGTCGCACCGACAACATATGCAGGGCGCTTTGAAAAGATACGCCCCTATGCGGGCGGTTTTATCTATGTCGTGACCAAAATGGGCACAACAGGTATGAAGGAAGATTTTGACAGTGACCTCAAAACGCTCTTCACCGAAATCAAAGCACAAATAAATCTGCCCGCCATTGCCGGCTTTGGCATATCCACGCCAGCGCACGCCCTGGATATGGTCAAAAAAGGCGCAAATGGCGTTATTATTGGGTCAAAAATTATTCAGCTCTGTAGCGATAATTTTAAGGAAGGCGTGCTCTCCCCTGCTCCATTACAAGAACACACAAAAAAAATTCAGGCCAGTCTGGTGGCCTGAATTTATCAAGAATGGGATGCTCCGTAAAATACAGCCTATAGGCTGTCGTGCAGTTTCTGCATTTCCGAGATTTTATCTTGAATCATAATCTTCAACGCATCAACGACATAAGGCTCTAAATCAAGGTCTGTCTGACCTGAGTTTGAAATGACCTGATCATATAACTTCTTTGTTTCATCACTGACCGAGAGAACAATCGTATCATTACTGATACGGTCATCAATCAAATCACGTATATAACCACTAATATTCACTTCAAGCGCATGCAGCTGGTTAAGTTGCTCGGTCCGTATCATCACGCTTATGCGCACTAAGTCCTTAGACATTAACTATCTCCTAAAATAGAGCTCTGTATAAATTTGTTCAAACAGTTTAACAAACTAAAAATAAAAACATAATAAAAATATTCACTTAACCAAATATTTTCTGCCAGAAGCTTTTGTTTTGTTCCGCTTTTAGCGCTTTGAAGATGCCCCTATTCTGTTTGCGCAATTCAAGCACGGTCGCTTTTAAACCATCCAACTCCGATACTGTTTTTTCTTGCATCTGCCCCTGTTTTTCTCGCTCTGAGCTCTGATTGGTCAGCAGCGCCGTTATTTTACGGCGCTCTTCTTGCTCTGAACCAAGCATGGTTCTTAAATGCTCTATTTGCTCGTTCAGCTGCTCGCGCTCTCTCACACGCTCAAGCTCAATAAACTCCAAACGTTGGCGCAAAAGAGCTGCATCAACCGACATATCCGTTTTGCTCTGCGTTTGTGTCTGCTGTGTGTCACGCTGTGTATCAAACAAAGTGTCCTGCTGTGTCTGCTGCGCACCTTTGACATCTTTAGCGAGTGTTCCATATACACGCTCAAGCTCCGCAACATCAATTAAACGTTTCTTCTTATCTGTTACCTCGTAACTAAGTGTGCCTTTTTGCATATCTGCATAAAGCGTTTTCCTTGTCACGCCCGCGACTTGTGCGGCATCTGTCGGATTAACCTTCATGTGCTTCTCTCTGTTCCCCAATATGTTTCGTGTTCACGCATCGTGTTTCAATCTTAGCAAAAACGATTCGCTAAAGCCATGCTTTTAACAAATTAATAAACATATTAAGTAACAGCGCAAAAACAGAACTATACATTCTAGTCACCAACAGCGAATCTCCGCAAATATTGACCTCATGATAATGGCGAAACACCGGCACACAAAAGGTTACACAAAGGGGGCAACACAAAGTAACACGCGGTAACACTAACAAAAGACACACCAACTAATAGCCTGTAAACAAACAACAAAAAGTGTTTCTTCTCTGCTTTTTCGGACATGTTTACTTTTGTTTAGTTGAAACATTGCGTTACATTTGGTAACGTTTCTAAAGAATCGCAATGATTCTCGCGTAGCTTTTAGGGGAATCCCCCATCCTATAAACGATATCAAATCTCAGACTTCACGAGACACGTATTAATAATGAATGTAAGGAGGCAAACGAAACGGACATAAAGAAATAGCCCTGCATATTCTGCAAAGGCTACTCTCTGAAATTAATAATTTCGTCTGACAGCTAAATTATACGATTTTTGGAGCAGCAACACAAGCCATATATGGTTTCAGTGAACGCTTTTTTATGCCTTATCGTTATTATTTTATGATGAAACACATTGTAAACAAGACATCAGGCGAAAACGGCACGCAACGTCGCTCTCGCCAACAGGCCTACTATGCCTTAACGCTTATAAAACGCCTAGGTAAGCATAGTGGATATAATGCGCAAATGATTAATTTACTTGATTACTATCTCTCTTTTACAAAGAATATTGATTGGGAAGGGCAGGGAGCGCCGATTGTTTATCAATCGCTCTGCCGGACATCTTATGATATTGGCCTTTCTGTGCGTCAAATACAGCGCATTGAAAAAGCACTTGCGGATAAAGGGCTTATCCGCTGGCAAGATAGCCCTAATAATAAACGCTATGGCACGCGCGATCAGTCAGGGCGCATAATGCAGGCTTTTGGTGTTGATTTATCACCTTTAACAGACAACATCACTAAATTAGAAAGCGCTGAGAGAGAGAAAACCGCACAGAAGAGGGCATGGCTATCTTTAAAACATAGTGTACACAAACTCCGCAGAGAGATTCGTGGGTTTATTCTGCCTAACATGCCGCGTTTTGATGATGAAACCACGCATGCACTAGATGCGCCGATCCGCCCGAATGTCAGCGCGACAAGGCTACAAACCATTGTCACCATGCTGACGAAACTCCTCAACCAACTGCGCAAACAAGCAGAAAAAAATTTCACCACTGTCGACAAAAATGTCGTTCACAAAGAGAATACAAAAATTAGTAATATATATACAACAAGCCCTGTGCAGAATAATTTAGGTTTGGAGAATATTACTTATCAGGATTTAAGCCGATATATCTATCGCAGTGAAAAAGCGATAAAGCTCAATAATTGGCATGAAATTATACGCTATGCGGAAGATAATAGACATTTATATGGCATTTCTGATGAAATATGGCGAAAATCTGAATCTGTTATGGGCAAGATAGCTTCATCTATTGCATTTATCATCACATCCCACGGCTTAAACAGAGAGAAAAACCCTATTTATAATCCAAAAGCTTATTTTTCTGCCTTATTAAAACGGGCAGAGCAGGGCACACTCTTCTTGGATAAAGCTATTTACTAAGCCTTTTTTGTTTTTCTACATGACGAAAATCGCTAAGTGCGGCAAGGATCCCTAAAAAGACCCAAAAATAAGTAAAGCGTATATTTTGATGCGTTAACCCATAGAGCATTATTGCAAAGACCAATGCCCAATAGATAGGCGGAAGACGCCTGAGGATAGAGAGAAGAAAAAGTCCGAATAAAGTGGCGCCGCTAATGCCATATGCAAAGAACAGCGTTGCAATACCAGAATGTAATTCAAAAGGAATTACCGCAAAACGTTCATAGCCACCTTCACCGGCACCCAAAATCAAATATTGAGGGTTTTCATAGAGGCGATTATAGCCACGCCCTTCCAAATTATCATCACTATCCTTGCCAATTTCAGATAGTCTTGTAATTGTTTTCTGAATGTTTTCAGCCGCGCCAAATGTGTTCATTATCGATTGAAAACTAAAAATAGCGAATACGGTTAGGGACAAACAGCTAACCAACATAATTCCGCGCCCCATATGCGACACTGAACGGCTTAGGGCAAGAGAGACAAAACCAAACATAAAAGAAATAAGCGCTGCCTTAGAAAGACTTTCCATTTCGATCATCAGTAAGGCTAAAATTAACCCGTAATCAAACCATTTTAACGGTTTCGGGTAACGCAGAGCGACGAGAATACAAAAAGAGAGTAGGGCCCAGTATGAAAGCTGATTAGGGTTATTGAAGGTGCCGATAGAACGAAAACCATCTTGAATATTCAGCACTAAAACAAAAAAGCATTCCAATGCGGTCGCGCAGATTAAGGCAGGTATAATTGCGCCTCTGAATTTATCTGGCGTGCGTTTAAACAAGGTATAAGTGTAAAGAAAAATGCCGAGATTAAAAACATAATATAGACTACTGAGAAAGAATTTTTTATCCGGGTGCAGTACATAATGCGTCATGTTTATCGTAAAAGTACATAATGCGAAAGCAAGGCCCAAAGCCATAGGCATAGTGATGTGCCATTGGCGCTTAAACAAAAAAAACATTAATGAAACGCTGATGGCACCAAATATGATGAGATCCGCGGGCTGCGGATAGCCACTCGGGAATATGTAGAAAATGGAGGTGACAAAATAAATTTGCAGCGCCAAAACCATAAGCTTTGTACTTGAGATAGACAGATGCATGAATTTAGGCAACTCAAAATGCTGCACAGGGCGCTGACCTTCCTACGATAATTTCTTTTTGAATGGTCGAATAATAATCCATCGCTTTGTTTTAGGCCAATAGATATCGTCATAGCGACAATTATTTTGTGTATTGCCGTGTTTCGCGTTATGATTAGTATCGGCCTCACTCGAGGATTCATACACCCTATCTGCGTTATGTTCGTGTTTCAATGATAAGAAAAAAGCTACAGATAAGCGCCTGTATGGCATGTTTATCGGCATGCTTCATAGCTATGCCAGCACAAGCGCAACAGGTTTTACGTGCGGAGCAGCGTGTCTTCTTGCCGCCACAAAGTGGTGGGATACCTAAGGTGTTTAATGCCAAAGGTTTTGTGTATAAGGGGTTTTCGTATTACCCAAGCTTACGGTTTGACCTGCAGTCGACATCAAATGTTTATGCGCAGGAGAAAAATGCACAAAGCGATTATGTCTATACAATCAGCCCTGAAATTAACGTTATTAAAGAATATAAAAAACTGATTTTATCAGCAACTCTTGCCAGCATGTCAAAGCGCTATCAAGACAATGGTGGCGAGAATAAGGATGATGTGCATTTTAAATTTGCGGCAAATTACGACTTAAATTCTCAATGGAGTATACCGCTGCGCTATGAACAAAAGCTTTATTCACGCAATCGTGGCGATGTTCTGAGTCAGAGCGCCACTACGGAGCCGCTACGGATTAAAAGCCAATATGTGCAGAGCGGAATTTCTAAACGTTTTAACCGCTTAATTCTCTCGTTAAAGGGGGAGTACAATACACTGCGTTTTAATGATGGGCGCTCTAGCGTGGATGGCAGTCCAATCATTTATCGTGATAATGATCAAGATGCATATGCCGGACAAATTGGTGCTAAATATGAATTTTTGAGGGGCACAGATGGGGATGCAGAACACATTGCGTTTGCGCGATTAAAATACAGCGCACATAAGTTTTTGCGAAGAAATTATAGTGGAGCAGGCTTTACAGGGGTGTCGCGCAATAGTACGAATTTTGGCGCGCTTTTTGGTATGGAAACAAGGTATAAAGGCTTGCTTTTTGCCAATATTGGCATTGGTTATTTCATACAAGATTATGATGAAAAGAGTATTGATAGTATCGGCGCATTAGATTTTGGCGCGGAAATAGAATATTCGCTATCACCACGTTGGATGGTGGGGTTAGCGTTAGACCGTGATATTACCCAGGATAATGATATTGTCGCAGGCCAGTTAACAACGTCTATGCGTTTATCAACGGAGTATGAAATTTATCACCGTTTATATATTGATGGTGAGTATGGCTATACGCAGCGTAATTTTTCGCAAATTGGGCGTAAAGATGTTGAAGACCGTTACAGTTTAGGTGCGCTGTATTTGTTGAACCAGAATCTGCGTGCTCAGATTAAGGCGTCGCATTTAGATTACCAGAGCGATGCGGCTGGGTCTTCATATAAGACCAACAGCCTCTTATTTTCACTAATCGGCAAGCTCTGATACAGAAAGAAACAGAACTGTGCCTGCGCCCCCTAAACACTTGCGGCTAAGCTGGTGTGACGGGGATATTTGCCGCGCTGTTTAATGGGTAACCGCTTAATGTATCGACAATGCAGTTTGTAGGAATCAAGGTACTCATTTTGCCATAGCCAACCCATAGGCGCACGGTGTCACTGCCCTGTATCACATTTTCCAATATCAGCGTTGCTTTTGCCCCACTGGTTAGGGCGCTGATTAGGGGGGCAGGGGCACCGTTTACTTCAACATAGAATATAGCAGGGTCATTGCCGCTTAATGCGTTGGCATCGGTATTCAGAGTGATTGTGTTGCCATTATGCCGCGCTTGTAATATTTGAGGAGCGTCCAAGCGCTGCTCTAGGCCAAGATCCGCTAAAATTATATTCGCCGCGCGATCGACAAGAATGTTACAGCCTTCTTCATCCGCATGGAGGTCGTCAATGCGGGCAACGTCATATGTGTCATATGACGCAATAATGGATATGTTTTCATCAACAATTTCTGCCATTGCGGCGCGCATGGCACGCATATCAGATTCTGTATGCGCGGCGTGGCTGCTGCTGGGTAAGTTTTGCATGATGAGTTTTACTTGTGGGCCGTAATCTGTAAGAATCAGGTCAATGACATTCTGGAAGGAAGCCTTATATTCAGAAACAGAAATGTCACCACTGGAAACGTGTTTCAAATCATTCGCGCCGAGGTTAATGACCGCATAGTCAAAATTTCTGAGCTCGTTACGGGTAAAGGTGACATTACGCTCAAGGGCTTCGGAATATATATTGCCGCCGCCGCTATCATTATTCGCGCTCCACCAATCGCTGCCTAGAAGTTGCGCTGCGTCGTAATTTGCCGCCGACCCGCCTTTACCTTCATTCGTGACATAGCTGTTGGGGATGGCGGCTTTAAGCTTGTCATTTAAGCGTTGCTGAGGGCGACCGCTCCAGCTTACATTCCAACGTGCTATATTGCTGTCGCCGAATAAGGCAACCCATAATGCGGTGCTTTGATTTGGGTTTGTAATGTTTACTAGCTTGTTTTGAGTGAAGGCTTTGCCGTATAAAGCGAAGCCGTGTACAATACCGTTCAGCGGCTCTGCGCCGCCACGGTTGATCGACAGAAAGCTTAGCGGGTAGGGCGGCGCGACAAAGGCCGTTGTATCTGGCGCATTGCCGGAGGCCTCTATGAAGTCAATAAAACCATTACAGCTTTGAATGAATTGACCGTCTTGATACGAAATGGCCAAGCGGACACGTTCGAGGTTTTTTAAGCCTGCTTTTGTTTCCTGCACAACGGTCGCCCCGCCGGATTTTATTGTTGTGTAAAATGTGCCGCTGGCATGACCAATTGTGAAGCGGTCATCCAAATCACCATTGCGGATCTCAAAAATATGGGCTGTTTCTACCGTATCATCCATATGGGTAAAATCGAAGAAAAATGTTCCTTGCTGCACGCCGGCCCACCATGAAACATCGGTGGCGTTTAAATCATCCTCGTCGCGCGTAATTGCCGCCGAAGCGGTATCAATAAATGATGTTATGACGTCATAAGCTTGCAAGTTTACGCAGGCAACACGAATAAGGGCACCAGCAGGAACGGAAATGCGTAAAAATTCTGCTCCAGAAACGCTGCGGTCTTCACATTTATAAAATGTGTAGCCGCCGACACTGTGCCCTGTTTTCTGCGTGCCATTGCCGCTAATGGATAATGTCGGGTTATCACCCGATATGGTTTTTACATATGCCATGGCGCTGGCTTTACCGGTAGATACCGCACCATTCCACTCAATATCAACCGCGCTTTCACCTTGGCTATTATCTATTTCCCAAACGGCATTGCCATTGTTAAGATACTGGCAGGGGGATTGCGCGTCACTAACAACGGATGTGTTGGCGACGCCTGCTAATAAATGGTCATTGACTATGTCGAGGCTTGGACGCGCATATAAGTTTTTTGCAGTGATCGAAATTTCAATCAACCCGCCTCGCGCAGAGCCATAAAGCGTGCCGAAACGCAATGTGTTACTTTCTGTTTCGTGATGGAAATAGCCATCATTATCTTGATACCACGCCCCGCCGGAGCGTATGTGGCTTAGCTCATCGGGCAAAGAGTCCATAGATGCAAAATTATATGATTTGATAAGTGCGGATGTTTGCGCTGAGCGCGCAGGCGCAAAGCCTAGGCCTGTTCCTAAATACATGGCGTGTACCCTTTATGTTAGATTGATTCGAATATATGTGGAAATGTGTAACGGCGCGATGTTCTGCAGCTCATCTGGCAGGCGCAATTTTCCCGTTTATGAAGTTACTATACACAACATCTGGAACAAATCAAGAACAAAGTTTCTGCATCTTGGAGCTGTGCTTTCTTTCTAATCTATGCGAATATCAATATAGTTTTGCCTGAAGCAGCCTTATTTTCTTTTCCGTTAGAGAATGTTTGATGACACAAAAAACGACTTCACCACTAAAAGTATTGCATGTTTTACCGTCATTGGATGTTGGTGGGATAGAAAAGGGAATCGTCGATATTTATCAAGAATTAGCGCCGCAAAACTATCAATTTGATGTGCTAATTGAAAAAGAAAGCGATAGCATGTTGGCGCATCGCATAAAGGCATTAGGTGGGACTGTCCATATTGGCGGGCGCTTTAAATCTTGGGGGTTCTTGATGCACTTTATGCGCTGTGTTCAGCAAAATGGGCCATATGATGCAGTGCATTCACATTGTTACTATTTTTCGGGCTTAGTGATGGCGCTCGCTTTTTTTGCAAAAGTGCCACGGCGTATTGCCCATATACATAGCGCCAACAGGGCGCGTAAGCGGTCCTTGTTGGCATCGTGTTATTATCGCGCCTTGAAACTGCTGATGGATGTATTCGCAACGCATATTCTGGCGGTGAGCACCGTTTCTGCGCAAAGCTTTGCAGAGGGGCGCTGGCAGAAACACAAAAAGATAGCGCTGCGGCCCATGGGGGTTGATTTTTCCGCCTTTACGGCCGCTGCGCCCGAGCAGGCGCCTTTATTGACTGAATTAGGGATTGAGGGTGAAGCGAAGTGCATCGTCCATGTCGGGCGTTTTACGCAGGAAAAAAATCAACACTTTATTGTGGATTTATTTCGCTCTCTGTATGAAATGGGCGTAGTTTCACATTTGGTGCTGATTGGGGATGGGCCGTTAAAAGCTGCGCTTGAAAACGATGCAGAGGTTGCCCCATTAGTGTTGTCAGGTGCGATTATTTTTACAGGCCTGCGCGATGATTGCCCCGCGTTATTATCGGCGCTGCAGGGGCGTGGGCTTTTTGTGTTTCCTTCTCTTTATGAAGGTTTTGGCCTTGCTGCGGTTGAAGCGCAATGTGCGGGGCTGCCTGTATTGGCAAGCGACCACGTGCCTGATGCGGTCGGGATCATTCCGCATTATTTCAAACAGCTTTCTTTATCTGCTCCTATATCTGCATGGTGTGATGCTGCGCAAGATTTATTTGAGTGTAAAGGCCTTTCGGCGGCGCAATGCAAGGAATATATGCAAGACAGCGGATTATCGGTGCAAGACGCCGCGGCAGATTTACGGCGTTATTATGACGCCGTTTAATGTGACCATTTAGCGCGGCGCGAAAAATTGTCTGAAATTATGCTTGATAAAACCGGGCCAATGAATATCAGGAATATATTTTGTATAAGGCGCGTAAAATAGGCCATGGCGCGAATAAAGTTCATAAATAATGTAATAATTTTCGTCAAGTAAAGGCCAGCTTTCTTCCTGATTATAACTCCACTCAAAATAGCTTAGCTGTTTATCACGCAGTGCACGTAGGCTAATAGGCTGCATAGCGGCGCTTAGCGATATCCAGTGGCGGCGCGTATCTACAATCAGCCAGCCTTTGCTTGTTTTTACCTCGACTAAAGCATGAGAATCGACATCATCCGTGCTGGTTTTGGTCAGGATGGTTGACAGGAAACTACGCTGCGGGCGATTTTGGTACAGGCTCGCATATCGGGTATCAAAGCCGAGATAACGCAGTGCTTTGTCAATATAGCGCGCGCGGTCCCCGCAATAGGCTGCATCGGTAGTAAAAAGGTCTTTGGGCTCTCTTTCATGCCGATAAGGGATGAGTTCAACTTTGGGCGCGGTTATGAAGGCGCTGCTTTGGACGGTGCGGATCGTGCGTATTTCATTTGTAAAATCTTTTAAGGCGTCTTGCTTTAGCTTGGCGATATCAGTGCCGTTTTGTGTGAGGATTTTTTCAATATAATTGCGGTCTTCTCTCGTAATGGCTTTTGGTACGTTCTGTATAAACAGCACAGCCGTACTAGCAATAAACATCAGTAAAAACAGTGATGTAGCCGCTACTTTTAACGTATTCTTTGGTTTATGATGTTTGTTATTCTGCATAGTGTCCTATTTAATTCATGGTTTTTGTTGTATAATAGTAATTATATTTTGATTACCGAATACCTAATTTTTTATTTTCTTTGAGTTTATTTTTTAGTTTTAGAATCATATGCAAGACACCTGTCCCGTAAGCGTTGTTATACCGTTTTTCAACAGTAAAAGAACTTTAGTTAAAGCCGTGCATAGCGTGCTCGCGCAATCTCTGCCCCCTGCGGAGCTTATATTGCTTGATGATGGTAGCACAGATGATGGTTTTTCTGAAATCAAACGCTTCATTGAATCATATGGCGAAATGCCAACCAAAATACATTTAGAGCGCTTTGAAGAAAATCGAGGGGTTTATCCCGTACGTAATCAGGCGCTTGATATTGCTTCGCAGTCTTTTGTTGCATTTCATGATGCTGATGATTTCTGGCATTTAGATAAACTTAAAACGCAATATACTTACTTGGCGAATGATGACGATCTGTACTTAATTTGTAATACGGTTGTTTGTTTTGGCGGTAAGCCAGATAATCGTTGGTCTTTACCGCTTAAGAAAATTACAACGAAAAGGCTTTCACGCCACGCCGTTTTGTGGCGGAATGTTATAATCACAAACTCTGTGATTATCCGTAAAGATAAAGCCTTTCGCTTCAGCGAGAATAAAAAGCGAGGGTCAGATACAGGCTTATGGCTGTCGATTATTCTTTCAGGACATAAAGGGCTTTGTATTCAGCAGCCTTTATCTTTTATGCGTAAACCGTTTTTTGGGGCGGGGGGGCTATCTGGTAATATGCGTAAGGCAGAGATTGCACATCAGCGTAATCTTATTGAGATGCGCGATAAGGATTTGATTTCTGAGCGTTACCGCAAAGTTCTTAGTCTTTGGTCATATATGAAATATATGCGCCGTAAATTCATCGTATTCTGTCGTCAGTCGCGTAAGATTATGCTCACCTTGGCGGGCTATTTATTTCTGACATAAACCGAATATTAAGAAATTCACATTATATTAGTTTGATGGGCTTCAGAAGAACTCTGATGCTGTGTGATATGTGTTTTTGCAATATTTTGTGTGAATTTTATAATAGATAAAGATAAGAATGGGTTAGATGGATATTGTAAATTCTTCTTGGCAGGAAAGTTCTTCAATTGGCTGCGGCTGTGCGCAATGCACATCAACGGGTGAGCCAAATCTCGTGAGTGACTATGACGTTTATGTTGCACAGAGCGGTGCAAATACTAGCTATGCGCCGAGCGTGTATGGGACGAGCGAACAAATGGTTGACCAGCTGGTCAATGGTTATTGGGACGGCGTTGGCCTGGCACGGCAAAACTGGGCGCTTGGACAGACAGTGACGTATTCTATATCCAATGAATATACGGCCGCAGAAAAAGCATCTTTCCGTATGGCGTTTGATATGTGGTCAAGTGTCGCGGATATTTCGTTTCAGGAAACGGGTAGCGGTGGAAATATAAACATTGTTGAAGGTGATGATGGTGGCGCATGGTCGGGCAATAATTCATGGGATACTTCAAATTGGCCGGAATCGTTGACGATTACCGGTAATACGCTCTCTATTGATACAGATGTGTGGCCATCTTTAACTGGGATTGGCGGTTATGGCATTATTACAATTTTACACGAAATAGGTCATTCGCTCGGGCTTGGCCATCAGGGTAATTATAACGGCAGTGTGAATTACGATACACAGGTTGATTATTTGAATGATAATCGACAATATTCGCTTATGTCTTACAATGATGCGGATAAGCTTAGCACAGACCATTGGGGTCAATCAGGTGTTTGGAAATATGCTGGAACACCGCTGATCTATGATATCTTAGCCATTCAGCAAATATATGGTGTCAATACGACGACAAGGACAGGAAACTCGACTTACGGCTTTAATGTTTCTGCCGATATTGACTTTGCCCAGTATGATTTAAGCCAAAATGATGCGCCTTTTGCCATTTGGGATGCTGGCGGCATTGATACGCTTGACCTTTCTGGTTATTCAACCAACCAAATTATTACGCTTGTCGAGGGACAGTTCACCAGCGCCGGCTATATGACGAATAATATTATCATTGCCTATGGCGCGGTAATTGAAAATGCGATTGGCGGTTCAGGCAATGATCAAATTTACGGTAATGCGGCCGATAATATTTTAACAGGCGGCGGTGGCGATGATTGGCTGTATGCTTCTGCGGGCAGTGACCAATTGCTTGGCGGTGAAGGCAGTGATCGCGCCTTTTTTGATTATGGTGTTGATGCCTATACCATCACTATTGATAGCGCAACATCGGTAAGCCTTGTTTATACAGGCGGCGGCGCAGATTATGTCGTCAGCGATGTTGAAAGTTTTGATTTTAACGGCGTGGTCTATGACTTTAATGAGCTTGACCAGTTTGATACTTCAATGGGCGCAGTCGCTTTCCGTTTTGACTTTGAGGGTACGGATCACACTCATATCGCGTCTGATAGTGGTAGCGCTACATACACGGCAGCTCAAATGGGTTTTGGCGGCGCTACGGGTAATATCTACAGCGTTGAGCGCGGCGACGATACGACAACAGTGACAATTCATAACGCCAATGCTCCTGATGATTTAAATGGCTTTGGTAGCGATGGCGATGATGTGATTAGTATCACGGGCACGCACGCGACCATGACAACCTTGCTGCATGCAGGAGATGGTCACGATAGTGTCACGATTTCAGCGGGGCTAACGGGTGATGCAAGGCTCTTTGGCGAAGCGGGCAATGATATACTCACAACAAGCGGCGGCGCAGATGTTGTTTATGGCGGTGCAGGTGATGATACTGTTTCTAGCGGTAGCGGCAATGATATGCTGTTTGGTGACAACAAAAACCGTGCTGGCGATATTGTCGGCGCAGACGTTTTAAGTGGCGGCGCGGGTGATGATACGCTTTATGGCGGCGCAGGTGATGATGTCTTAAATGGCGGCGCTGATGAAGACAAGCTTTATGGCGATACTGGTGATGATTCACTCAACGGTGATGCGGGGAATGACTATATATATGGTGGCGCAGGGGCGGATAGCGTTGATGGTGGCACAGGTGCAGATATAATCTATGGCGGCGATAAAACGCGCGCCTTAGATGATGATGATATTCTTAATGGCGGCGCAGGTGACGACTTAATCTACGGCGGCGCAGGTGACGATACACTATCTGGCGGGAGCGATGATGATGCTCTCTATGGTGATGCAGGCGCAGATAGCATTAATGGTGATGACGGCGCTGATCAGCTATATGGTGATGACGGCACGGATATTCTTAATGGCGGCGCTGGTGATGATGTGCTCAATGGTGGCGCAGATAATGATACATTAGATGGCGGCACTGGCAACGACAAATTATATGGCGAAGATGGCGCGGATATCGTGTCGGGCGGTGATGATCGTGATGCCATATTCGGCAATGCCGGCGCGGATACAATATATGGTAATGCCGGCGATGATGAAATACAGGGTGGGGCTGATAACGACGTTATCTATGGTGATAACATCGACCGCGACGGTGATATTGGCCGTGATTACATTTATGGTAATGAGGGCGATGACACGGTGTATGGTGGTGGTAGTCGCGATATTATTTATGGTGACAACCGTAGCCGTAATGATGTAACTGGTCATGATGTTTTGCATGGTGATGCTGGTCATGATGTTATATATGGCGGGCTTGGTAATGATCAGATCCATGGCGGCGCGGATAATGATGAAATTTATGGCGATGATGGCAATGATGTACTGAATGGCGATGCCGGCGAAGACCGCCTGCAAGGCGGCGCGGGAGCAGACACACTTGATGGCGGCGCGGATGATGACATTATTTACGGCGACTATAAGAATCCAGATGCTAGCGATGGTAATGATATATTAAATGGCGGCGATGGTAATGACATGTTGTATGGCAATGGCGGCGCAGATACGCTTGATGGCGGCGCGGGCAAAGACCGTTTATATGGCGGTGATGGCGATGATTTGTTTATCAGCAGTGCAGGCGTTGACCTTATGTATGGCGGCGGCGGCGTGAATACGGTAGATTATAGTGCTGAAGGCGCTGGTGTAAAGGCTGTTCTTGGCGAACGTTACGCGATTGATGGCGGCGGCAGTCGTGACACATTGATTGACATGAACCACGTCATTGGCTCTGCCTTTAATGACCGTATTGAAGGTAATGCGGATAGTAATATTCTCACCGCGAATGCTGGGCGTGATGTTGTCCTTGGTGGTTATGGTGATGACACGGTTTTTGGCGGTGACGGCAATGACATTCTTTACGGTGATTATAAAAATGCGCATGGCAGCGATGGGCAAGATATAATTTATGGCGGCAATGGCAATGATTATATTTATGGCGGCGATGGTGATGATGTGCTTTATGGCGAAGATGGCCTTGATAGTATTTGGGGCGGCGGCGGCGCGGATCGCTATGTCTTAGATATCACAGGTTCAGTTGACCGTTTACGCGATATTAATTTTGGAGAAGGGGATACGCTTGATGTGCGCGATATTCTCAGTGGCTTCTATAGCGGCGTTGAAGATATTAGTGAATATTTGCAGATTACTGATAACGGTACGCATTCGACCTTATCGGTGGATCAAAATGGCGGCGGAGATTCATTTGTGGCAGTGGCGTTATTATATAATACAACCGGCATCAGTGATGTTGCGCAGCTTGAAACGGATAATGATATTCTAACCATCTAGCCGCCAAATGGAGATAAAATTTAAAAAGGAGCTGCAGATTCAAATTGCAGCTTTTTTTTATGCGCAGGGTGATGAAATTCTAAAAAGCTCGCATGTAAATGCAAGCGTTTATAAGGGGTGAAGGCTTCGTCAGGCGCATAAAGGCTATCCCCCACGATCGGATGACCAAGCGCTAACATATGCACGCGCAATTGATGGGAGCGCCCCGTTAAAGGCTTTAATGTCACGCGGCTATGCGTTTGGCTTTGCGTTGTACATTCCCAAAATGTTGTGGCGGGCTTGCCGAGGGAAAAATCAACCATTTGTTTCGGGCGATTAGGCCAGTCGCAGATTAACGGCAAATGAATTTCGCCCATTATGCCCGCGGGCTGCCCGAAGACATCGGCGATATAGTGTTTGATGACTTCGCGGCTCATAAAGCTTTGGCTGAGGGCGCGCTGCGCGTCTTTGTGGCGGGCATAAACCATCAGGCCTGATGTCTCCATATCAAGGCGGTGGACGGTGTAAACTTCATTATATTCTGCTTTAAGACGCGACTCTAGGCAGTCCTTCATCGCATCATCACGCCCCGGTACGCTAAGAATCCCTGCTTGCTTGTTGCAAATAATTATATCCGCATCGGCGTGAATAACGTCGATTTGTGGCGTTTGTGGCGGGGTGTAAGCTAATTTTCTCAAGGGCATTGTGTTCATGGGGAGCATATAAACCGAAAGCGGCTACGGGGGAAAGCTTTTTTTAATGCTGTGGTTTTTTGTATCAAAAAACTTGCCATTTTTGTAATTATGTTATATTAATACAAGAAATAAATAATGAAAAAGGAATAGGAATAGGGCAATGTGCAAAGAAAAATCATATGTCGAAAAATGGCAGAGCTGGGCGGAAAATACTACGCCAATGGCTGAAGCGATGGCTGCGCCAGAAATCGCGCCGCATGAAAGCAAAAAGGATGTCGTTTTCAGAAATGCAGATGCAGAGCCGCCGCGCGAGCCATATTACCCCGCGCCATATTAGGCACGATATTAAAGGTATTCATTATCTTCTAAATAAGCAATGATTTGATCGGCAAGCTCATCGGCGCTATGCGCGGTTGTTTGCAGGTCAAGTTCAGGGGCATCTGGTGCCTCATAAGGGCTGCCAATGCCTGTGAAGTTAGGAATTTCACCGCTACGCGCCTTTTTATACAGGCCTTTAACGTCCCGTTCTTCGGCCACGCTCAGCGGCGTATTGATATAGGCCTCGATGAAATTTTTGTCACCGATAATATCCCGCGCAAGGCCGCGCTCTGCTTTAAAGGGTGAAATAAACGAGACAATCGTAATCAGTCCGGCTTCCAGCATTAATTTTGAAACTTCCGAAATGCGGCGAATGTTTTCGGCGCGATCCGTGTCAGAGAAGCCCAGATCTTTATTCAATCCGTGGCGGACATTATCGCCATCAAGGGTGATTGTGTGCTTATGTTTGGCGTGCAGTTTTTGTTCTAAAACATTAGCGATTGTTGATTTTCCTGCGCCTGAAAGGCCAGTCATCCAAATCGCACAGGGTTTTTGGTGCTTAATTTCGGCGCGTTGATCTTTGCTGATCGTCATATTTTCTTCGAAAATATTATGCGAACGGCGCATTGCATAGGAAATCATCCCCATGGCGATGGTTTCATTGCTAATCGGGTTAATCAGAATGAACGAACCGAGGGTTTTATTGTATTTGTAAGGCGTAAAACTTACCGGACGGTCCAAATAAAGGGTGCAGCCGCCAATTTCGTTGAGTTCCAATGATTTACAGGGGAGTTTTTCGTAGCTCTCTATATCAATTTTATATGCGGGTTTGCTCAGCGTCGATTTCGCGGAAAACGCGGCGGATTGAAATATATATTGCCGCCCTGCGATAAAATGCTCTGGGCTCATCCATAGTAAGGTTGTCTTGAGAATGTCTGCGACGTCACAATCTGTGTCTTGCACGGTGAGTACATCGCCGCGTGAAATATCAATTTCTTCATCAAGAGTGATGGTGACGGCTTCCCCCGCACGGGCGCTATTCGGCGCGCCGTCAGCGGTGAAAATCTCTTTAATGGTCGCGGTTTTCTTCGCGGGCAGGGCACATATGGTTTGGCCTTTTTGAACTGTACCAGCGGCAATTGTGCCCGCATAGCCGCGAAAATCTAAATTCGGGCGGTTAACCCATTGCACAGGCATCGCGAATTTTTGCGCATCCTGCGGCGTCGCGGTTTTAATTTCAGCTTGCTCTAAATACTCTAACAAAGGGGCAGCTTTATACCACGGCATATGCCGCGAAATGGTGGTTATATTATCGCCGTTTAACGCAGAGAGTGGAATAAACGTAATGGTTTCAAAATTAAGGTTTTTTGCGTTTTTGAGGAATCTTGCTTTAATTTTCTCATATGTTTTCTCATCATAATCAACAAGGTCCATCTTGTTGATTGCAACAACAACGTGTTTTACACCGACCATAGAGACAATAAAGCTGTGACGCTTTGTTTGTGGCAGTAAACCTTTGCGGGCATCGACCATAATAATGGCAAGGTCAGCGTTGGATGCGCCTGTTGCCATGTTGCGCGTATATTGTTCATGCCCTGGTGTGTCGGCGACGATGAATTTGCGCGCCCCTTTGCTGAAATAACGATAGGCGACATCAATAGTGATGCCTTGTTCACGTTCAGCAGATAGCCCATCAATAAGCAATGCATAATCAATGCCGCCGCCTGTTGTGCCGAATTTTTTACTGTCTTCTTCTAGCGCAGCAATATGGTCATCAGGAATTTGCCCTGCTTCAAATAACAGCCGCCCTATAAGCGTTGATTTTCCATCGTCAACGGACCCACATGTAATGAAACGTAAAAGGGATTGGTCTGTATTTATAGCTGTGCTGTCATCTAACATCTTTAAAAATACCCCTCCCGCTTTTTGCGCTCCATTGATGCGGCGCTGTCTTTATCAATCGCGCGGCCTTGGCGCTCGGAGACTTTTGCACCCTTCATTTCGCTGATAATGCCTGTAAGCGTGTCTGCTTCAGACAGCACGGCGCCGGTTAACGGATAACAGCCTAGGGTACGAAAACGTACGGATTTCATTTCTGGCTGCTCGCCATCGCGCAGGGGCAAGCGGTCGTCATCCGCCATGATTAACATGCCATCACGCGCAACGACGGGGCGCGGCTTCGCTAAATATAGTGGCACAATATCAATGTTTTCTGCGGCTATATAGTCCCAAATATCTTGCTCCGTCCAGTTGGACAGGGGAAACACGCGGATGCTTTCACCGCTATGCTTGCGCGTGTTATAAAGCTGCCAAGGCTCCGGGCGCTGATTTTTAGGGTCCCAGTGGTGGTTTTTATCGCGGAAGGAAAAAATACGTTCTTTGGCGCGTGATTTTTCTTCATCGCGGCGCGCCCCGCCAAAGGCCGCATCAAATTTATGCATATCAAGCGCTTCGCGCAGCGCGGCGGTCTTCATAATGTCGGTATAGTTCGACGCGTGGTCAAAAGGATTGATGCCTTGGGCGCGCCCTTCTTCATTTGTATGGATGATAATGTCTAACTCATGCTGGGCGACGATTTTATCGCGAAAGGCGATCATTTCCTTAAATTTCCAGCCTGTATCGATATGGAGCAACGGAAAGGGCAGTTTCGCAGGCGCAAAGGCTTTGCGCGCAACATGCAAAAGGACCGAGCTATCCTTACCAATGGAATACATCATGACAGGGCGTTCACATTGCGCGATGGTTTCGCGCATAATATGAATGGCTTCGTCTTCTAGCTGTTTGAGGTAAGCTGTTTTCGTCATGTTTTGGGAGCCGCAAATTGAAAATCTCTATATAATTTATATATGAGCTTAGCCGCATACGCAAGGGCGCGCTATTTTTTGTCATCCCATTTGAAATCGGACAAGTCACGGCAGCCATTGCCCAAACACATATATTCGACGCTCCCATCAGCATTTAGCTCGGTGCCTAGAATCAAGGGGCCGAGGGCGCTATAGGTGCACAGAATGCAAAATATAATGATAGATAAAATACACAAAGCGAAAAACACAGATTTCAGATAATCCTGATTGTTTTTGTGTAGCTTAAATTTTTGCGTTTTTACCGCGCGGGGGTCTGTTAACGGCATAATTTATCGTCCCTGTGAAAACCAACCTGTTGGTATGCTATATAAGTATCACATAAACTTTTTAAAGCTTCATTAATACACATAAAATTTTATGAAAATAAACAAAAAAGGGAGGGGATAATAAGGGCGCGCGCCGGCAAATCATAACACTAATGCGCGCTGTTCATCAATACCCATGGCAATAATATAGGGGTCTGCCTCTTGGCGGACGCTAAAAGCGGCCTTGTTATCGACGCCTTCCCAGCCTATATCAATCAAACTTTGCGCCACCGCGCCGCCTAATGTTGTACCGGGGCCGAGGATGATTAAGCACTCTGGCGCATATTCTTTGACGCTGACCTGAATGGCGGCGGTAAAATCATAATATTCATAGACTTGGTGGCCTAATGTGTAATCAAAAATTGCGCTGTCTTGCGTGGCGTGTGGCCGCCAAACATGACCGCGCCCATCAATCAGTGGCAATTTGGGGTTTGCAAAGATATCCGCGTCAAAAATTTGTTGCGCCTTGGCGGCAATTGGTTTTTGCAAATGGGTGTGGAATGCGGCGTGGTTGGGCAGAATTAACGGGAAACGATCATCAAGCGGCGGTAATTTGTCTTTCAGTGCATCTAAGGCCGTCTGGTTACCCCCATAAACCAGCATTCCACCCAGCATAATAGACACGGCAAGTGCACAGCCTTCCTGGGCGTTAATCTCATTAATCAGGTCAAGCAAATGTTGTTTTTGGTCATGCTGCATACGCCAATCTTGGTTAATAAACGGATAGATAAGCTGCCCGCCGATCAGCGAATCCTGCATTAACCCGCCCATTGTGTTGATAAGGTCGAGTGCATGCGCAAAACTAAGCGCTCCTGCGCAGGCAAGGGCGATATACCAGCCCATTGAATTTCCTGTGACCCCGACAATGTCATATGCATCGCGGTTAATGGAAAGAAAATCAGCATAAGCACAACCATAAATCAGCGGCGATGCATTATCGCCGCGTGTATGTTCTTTGATCGCATAGGCATCGCGCCCATCTAAATCACTTATCGTTGTTTGCCCCTTTGCGGCGCGGTAATCATCAAGCGCGGCGATCAGTTCGGCTTTATCGCTGTGGTGGCGGCTAAGATAGCCTAATTCTGGCTTATTATATGTGCCACGACCAGGCGCGATGACGAGAGCTCTTTTCTTCATGCGTTTTTCTTACCTTTATCTGCGATTAGGCTCAATGCTGCATCGGTAATGCTCTGCGTGCTTGGCAGCGTTGATGCAAAGGCTTTACCAAGCGGGATGAAACAATCGCTCGCGGTAATACGCTTCATATGCGGGGCAGGGCTGATATGTTCGTATAGTTTGGTCATTAATTCTTCGCTGAGTGAGCCAGTCTCGCGGCATTCATCAACAATCAGGATTGATTG